>Ga0207022_10109_pt1 | contig 22867 bp, 20 predicted proteins | sample Alteio_BWMinCont_46_FD_153307 | JGI IMG/M metagenome (GOLD analysis project Ga0207022, IMG submission 153307) | Enriched cells from forest soil in Barre Woods Harvard Forest LTER site, Petersham, Massachusetts, United States -... | ecosystem: Environmental > Terrestrial > Soil > Temperate forest >... | reverse complement strand
TTGGAGCAGCAGAAAGCCCTTGCTTCGCAACAGAGTGAAAAGGCCATCACCTACCAGCAACTCAAACATGATGCCGACTCAAACCGCACACTCTATGACAGCTTGCAGGAAAAACTGAAAGAAGCAACAGTGACGTCGGGACTGAAATCGAGCAATGTGCGCATGGAAGACCGCGCATTGGTGCCCGTGCTGCCGGCGAAGCCGAACATTCCACGCAACCTTCTGATGGGCATTTTGTTGGGATTGATGGGTGGCATCGGGCTGGCGTTCATTCTGGAAAGCCTGGACAACACGGTACGCACTCCGGAGCAGGTGGAGACGATCGCGATGCTCCCCTCACTGGGCATGATCCCGCTGAGCCTGGAAGCGACGACTGGAACGCGCTATGGCGCCACCAAATCCACTGCACTTGCCACCGCTGCCGATGCGACACGGATGCACGTGGGTATCATCACCCATTCGCGTCCGAAGTCTGAGATCGCGGAAAGCTATCGCGCACTGCGGACATCGATCTTGCTGAGCGCGATCGGGCATCCACCGAAAATCATCATGCTGACCAGCGCTCTGCCGCAAGAAGGCAAGACCACCACGAGCGTGAATACCGCCATCGTGCTGGCGCAAAAAGGCGGGCGCGTATTGCTGGTGGATGCAGACATGCGCAGACCGAGCATCCATCAGACGCTGAAGTTGCGCAACCGGGTGGGACTGAGCACATTGCTGACGGGCAGCACGACATTCGAGCAGAGCATCATCCAATCTAACTTCCAGCCGAACCTGTACATACTGCCGGCTGGACCGCCACCGCCGCATCCCGCAGAACTGTTGGGGTCGAGTGTGATGAAGGAGTATCTGAACCGGTGGCGCGAAGAGTTCGACCATGTGGTGATCGATACGCCGCCGGTGCTGTCCGTGACAGACGCGGTCCTTTTGAGTGTGGAAGCTGATGCGGTCGCGCTGGTCATCCGCAGCTCGAAGACAACCAAGGACGCATTGCGGCGCAGCCGTGACCTTCTGGCGCAAGTGAATGCAAGAGTGTTGGGTGTGGTGGTGAACGCGGTGGACCTGAAGTCCCCGGACAGCTACTACTATTACTACGGATCGAATTACGGCGGGCGGTATTATGACGAGTCCGCGCGTGAGAACAGCAATACTTGACCTGTGAGGAAAGTGACCATCCAGTAGGCAGGAGAGCGACAGGATGCGGATAGAGCTGGCGACTGGGGTGCAGAGAACGTCTTTCCTTCTCGCCGCCATCCTGCTGCTCTCGCCGTATCTATGGTGGGTACAGTTGCACTGGCGCGCCGCCGCGCTGGCACAATCATGGGACATCAATGATGTGAAACGAGCAACACTGCTGGAACCTTCCAACCCAAACTTCCATCATCTACTGGGACGCTTCTATCTGTTCGCAATGCAGGACCCGGCGAGCGCAATACTGGAGTTCCACAAAGCGGCGTCCTTCGATCGCTGGGATTCACAAAACTGGTTGGACCTTGCCGCGGCTGAACGCATGAACGGCAACGTGGATGGGCAACGCGCCGCCGTGGAAAAAGCGCTGGAAGTGGACCCACGCACGCCTGAAGTGGCCTGGGATGCTGCCAATTTCAACCTGAGTGAAGGGAAGATCGACCGCGCACTGACGCTGTTCCGCACGGTCGCGGAGAATGACAGCGACAACACCCGCGCGGCCCTGGAGATCAGCCTGCGCTCAACCCAAGACCCTGACCGAGTGGCCGAGGTCGTGCTACCACCCCGGCTGGATGCGTATCTGCAGTATCTTGCCATCCTTGCACAGTACAAACAGACGGACGCCGCGATGAAGGTGTGGGAGAAGATGCTGCACCTTGAGACACGGGTGGACCCGCAGAAGACGATCCCCTTCTTTCAATATTTGCAAGAACAACATGCGGTGGCGGAGATGCAGAAGGCATGGCAGGAGTTGGCGGAGGTGTATCCGAAGTTCAGACCGGGCGGCAACGACAGTGCCGACCTCATCGTGGATGGCGGATTCGAAGAAGAGATCTTGAATGGCGGATTCTCTTGGCGGGTGGAACCGGTGGCCAACGTCGATCTGCAGATCGACAATACTGCGTCCCATAACGGGAACCGCAGCATGCGCATGGAATTCAACGGCCAGGCCGCTCAATGGACAGGGTTATACCAATTTGTCGCCGTGCAACCCAATACGACCTATGACTTATCCATCTATGTAAGAACCAGTGAAATTGAGACGGCGAGCGGGCCCCGTGTACTCATTGAAGACGGTTATACAAACAATCTGATCGTCCAGGGTGAGGAGTGGAGGGGGACCCGACCATGGCATGAGGAGCACATGAGTTTCACCACCGGCCCCAACTGTGACTTGGTTGAGATCACAATGGGCAGGACCGAAGGCGGAGACAAACTCATCAAGGGAAACATTTGGATCGACGATGTACGCATGAGGGCGAGATGAAAAACCGTTTCCCGTTTTTCGTTCCTGGTTTCTCGAAAAACAAAAGCAAATACAACTTCCCCATCGAACAAAGTGAGAAGCGGAAAACATATTGAATGGATGAAACCCGAACAAAACGACGCCGCAGCCGAAGCCAGGAATTTGCCGTGAGCAGCGAACCTGACCATGTGCAAAAGATGGAGAAACTGTTGTTCGCCGGCCTATGCGCATTGTTGGCGTTCGCACCACTGGCCTTCGGAACGGCAGATCCATGGTCGAAAGCCGTCTTGGAAGCGGGATCTGCCTGTCTGGTCATACTCTGGTGCGTGATCCAAAGCGCAAAGAAACTGATCGTTCTGCAATGGACATGGATGTTCGCACCGATCTTGCTGTTCGGCGCCGTGGCGTTGGTACAGATCGTGTTCGGTCTTTCGGCACGAATGCAATCCACACACGATGAAACGATCCTGTACTGCGCGTATGCGATGTTGTTCTTCCTTGCGACAGCCGTGTTCCAGAGTGAACGGAACCAACGGAAATTCGTGATGATATTTTCAGCTTTGGGGTTCCTGATCGCCATGTTCGGGATCATTCAGCATATGACCTCACACGGCGTGCTTTATTGGTACCGACAACCGAGACAAGAGAGCTCGGTCTTCGGCCCGTTCTTCAACCATAACCATTACGCAGGATGGATGGAAATGGTCTGGCCCCTGGCACTGATACTTGCACTCTCAGAGGGTCAGAAAACAGGGGTGCGAATGATGGCTGGATTCGCAGCGGTCGTGATGGGGTTCAGCATCTTGCTCTCGTCCTCACGGGCGGGGTCGGCTTCCTTCGTCACGCAAATGCTGTTCCTGGGAACACTGAGCTTGGCCCAACGAAAAAGCAAACAAATGCGCTGGGCGTTCGCCAGTGTGTTCCTGGCCTCAGCCATGTTCCTGTACTGGTTCGGGTTCAGCAGTGTGTGGGACCGATACAGCCCGGTGCAAGTGAACACAGAGTTGACCACGGGCAGACTGGCCATCACCCAAGACGCGCTGCACATCGGAGCCATGAAACCGATCCTCGGTTGGGGGTTGGGGACATTTCCATATATATATCCGGAGTACCGTAGTTTTTATACCAACCTGTTCGTGAACCAAGCACACAATGATTACGCACAGATCTGGGCGGAGACAGGTGCGGCCGGAACTATCGCCATGGTGTGGTTCGTTTTCTTATTGTTGCGCGCAGGGATGAGAGGCGTAAGACGGGGCGCGATCTGGAAACAGAATGTGAATGCACGGCTCGCTGCGTTCACGGGGTGTCTGGGCATATTGGTACACAGCTTCGCGGATTTCAACCTGCACATTGCAGCCAACGCAGCCATGTTCTATGTGCTGTGCGCGATCGCGACCCTGCCGAAGACAGAGGTCAACGTCAAGGAGTTCCCAGCTCGGCACCATGAGTTGAATGACGAATTAATGGAAACGAGTGTGCCGGGATGACCATGGTGAACGTCTGCTATATTGGGAATCACTTCAGGTCTTATGGTGAATAATTGAAATGGGCCACGCCTCCCATACGAAACCAAGAATCGAGTGCATCTTGACCGTAGATGTTGAGGATTGGTTCCACATCCTTGACATACCGCAAGCTCCGGCCGAAGCATCCTGGCACCTTCTTCCCTCACGCATTGAAAAGAATTTCATGTCATTGCTCGACCTCTTCAGCGAGAACAACACCCATACAACGTGCTTCTTCCTGGGATGGGTCGGGGAACGGTTCCCGCATCTGGTGCAAGAAGCCGCACGCCGCGGCCATGAGATCGCATCGCATGGATACAGCCATCGACTGGTCTATGAAATGGAGCGGAATGAATTTCTGAAAGATGCGCGACGCTCACGCAAATTGCTCGAGGATCTATCCGGCAGTCCTGTGATCGGATACCGTTCGGCGGGCTTCTCTGTGACGGACAAGTCAACATGGTTCTTCGATAGCTTGGTGGAAGCGGGATATCGGTATGACTCTTCGGTATTCCCTGCTGCACGCAACCATGGCGGCATGCAGAACTCAAAGCGTGAACCAAATACGATTGCGGCCGCACATGGAGAACTGCAAGAGTTCCCGATCTCCATTGCTGACCTCATGGGGAAGCCGATGTGCTTCTTCGGCGGCGGTTATCTACGGCTCTTCCCTTATTGGCTCATACAACGCAAGGCGCAAGAGGTGCTGGAGAATGGACGGCCGGTGGTTTTTTATGTGCATCCACGCGAGATCGACCCGGAGCATCCACGATTGCCGATGAGCATGGTGCGCAGGTTCAAATCGTATGTGAACCTGCATACGACACGTTCGAAGTTGAAGAACATTGTGCGTGACTTTCCGTTGACGACATTCAGGGACTATATGGAAAAACAAAGAGTGAACCAACACGAACCAGTCCTCATGGCCGGAGCCAATTAAAGCGCAAACTATGTCCACTACCCGCACACAAGAGTTCTTCCAGAAGTATGCCGGGGATTTTGACGCCATCTATGCCAACCAGGATGGCGTGTTCAACCGTGTCATCAATCACCTCTTCCGCAAAAGCATGCAGTTGCGGTTCCTCAAGACCATGGAAGTCTGTGAGCCAGTCACCGGAAAAACCGTGCTGGATATCGGTTGCGGCCCCGGACATTATTCGATCGCCCTGGCAAAACGAGGAGCCGTAAAAGTCATTGGCCTTGATTTTGCAGAAGAGATGATCGCGCTTGCCGAACAGCATGCTCAAGCGCAAGGTGTGAGCAGCCAATGCCAATTCTTGAACCGCGACCTGTTCACTTACACTTCCGCAGAACCTTTCGACAGGATAGTAGTCATGGGAGTGATGGACTACATGCAAGAGCCAGTGAAGGTGATCGAGAAGGTGCTGTCGCTTTGCAAGGACCGATGCTTCTTCTCGTTTCCTGAGGCCGGCGGCTTCCTGGCATGGCAGCGGAAGTTCCGTTACCGGAACCGCTGCGAACTATACATGTACACGCAGGCACAGCTGGAAGAGATGTTCCGTGCGATCCCGGATGTGAAAGCAAAAATCGAACCCATCGCCCGTGATTTCTTTGTGACCGTGGAAAAAAATCAATCCATGATTGTCGCGCTTCATCTTCATTGATGTGCTATCCATTCAACCCTTGTGATCTTCCAAGATCGAAATGTAAAGCTCAGCCAGAGCACGCCGTGACAAGTATTGTTGGATATAAGCGCGGCCATTTACTCCGTATTGCTCCCGCAATTCCCTGTTCCCGGCGAGTGATCGAATCGCTTCAGCCAAAGCCTGCGGATCACCGGGAGCAACACAACGTCCCGCCTTGGCTTTCTCCAATATTTGCTGGGCCTGACCTTCGAGGTTCAGGATCACCGGACGCCCCGCGGCCATGAACTCAAGCATCTTGGTGGGAACCAATGTGCGGAAGAAATCTGAGTTCTTCAGCAACACGAGGCAGATATCTGAGGCGGCAATGTAGCGAGGCACAAGAGCGCGGTCCACGGCATCATGCAGGACCACATTCTTCAATTGCTTGCGCTCGATCTCGAGCTTGATCTGTTCTTTGTCCGCACCTTCACCCATGACAAGAAAACGGATATTGGGATGAGACTGCTGCAGTATGGCAATGGCGTCGAGCATGACGTCGCTGCCATAGGTCATGCCAAGAGTGCCGATAGATGAGACCAGCGTCATGTGATTGACGCCAAGTTGTCGACGAACCTCATCCCGGAGACCATCCGCCATAAAGTTGGATGGCTCCACGCCGTTCTCGACCACCGCAACCTTGCTATCAGGTAGCGACCAATAGGTGAGTAGATGCTCGCGGAATGCAGGCGTGACCACGACGACCTTATCCGCGCGGCGGTAAAGGAAACGTGTCATCGCCATCAACACGCGCATGGCGAAGGAGCCTTGACAGGTAACACCCATGGCCACAAGCGCTTCGGGCCAGAGATCGCGCACTTCAAATACATATCGAGCGCGGTGAATCACACTGACCCACCAACCTGCGAGCGGCACCAACAATTGAGGAGAAGTAGCTATGACTACGTCCGCACGGGACAAGAACATGCCTGTGAATGCTGCTGAAACCATGAACGATACGTAGTTCAGAACGCGTTCGAGGAACTTGCGGTTGGGAAGGACGAGGAGCCATGTGCGAACGACCTTTACCTTGCCATCCATCTCACGCGATACGAAATTCCGGAAAGCGGCGCGATACTCTGGCCGCAATATTCCGGTGGGGTGGTTGGGAAAACCCGTGAGCACGGTCACATCGTGTCCCATATCAGCCCAGTGGCGCGTTAACTCAGAGACACGTGCGGCGGGCGCACCCATTTCAGGCGGGTAGTACTGCGAGATGTAGAGAATCTTCATCAGTAATAAAGAAGCTTGAAAATAACTTTCTCGACCCAAGCGCGTTTACTGTTCCACCAGGAATGCCTATACCCTTCCCAACGGTCAGCCATGGTCTGGAACCCTGACTGCTGTGTCATCTGATACATCAGACGCAATTGCACGATGTGCAGTTCGTGGTAGAAAGCACTGGTGATCATGGGCAGCCGAGTGCCGGATTGTTCATAGAGCGACCAGTATCCGGTGTCATATTTCCCGAGGTTGCGCAGAAGGGTTTGCACACAACAGTCGTAAAAGACCTTGATGTCGGGGGCGGACGTGGCGTCGAAGATATCCGCCACGCCCCAGAGCGCCCAGATGAATCCGTTGAGAATGTGGGTGGGTGGTGTGACCAGATACTCTTCGATCCATACATCTTCATCTTGATAGAAGAGCACGCCGCCGTGTTCAACATCATGGCGGAACGATTCGTACGCGGCCATGGCTGCGTCCTTATAACGGATGTCGCCTGTGATCTTGTGGGCGCGCAGCAACAGTGAAATGCCCTGGCCCTGCGCGAGTCCGGAGTACCACGGAGCGACCAAAGTGGAGCGGTACTCCCAATTGAATTTGTGGTGCCATACCTTCAGACCATGCGCGTTCGGCTCAAGGTTCGCGACCAGCCAATCCGCAGCGACCAACATTTTGCGCTTGCGCTCCTGATCCTGTTCCGCGAAATAAAGATTGAAATTGCCGAGTCCATATTGGGCGACGGCAATGGGGTTGTATTGCCGGCCGATCGTGCCGTGATAGTCGAGCATGGGCACGCCATGGTCATCCAGTGAGGCAACGTAATCGGCCTTTTCACGGAAGGTCATGTAATAGGGACCGAGTTTTTCCTTGCAAGCTTCCGGATGGGCGGCCGGATGATCATGCCAGAAGGTCAACTGGCTGACAGGAGAGAAGAAATAGGCCGCGAAGATGCGCCGATAATAGGAAAGGCGGTTTAGAACTCGCATCCGTTCCATCTCCCCGAATGGCCGGAATCCATACTATGAGATCGCTCCACAGAGTAGTGCAGGATCATTGCAACCGCACTGGAAGAATGGGAGGAACAGACGAAACGGTATCCAAAACGAGTGGAGATGCATGTTCGGCGGCTGCGAGTGAACGAGAGATGGCATCCGCAAGCGCTTGGGGGAACTCCATGATCAACATGTGGATATCCACCATCATGGGCTGGCTGGAATGCAGATGATGGACGGTGAACGAGCCGAGGTCCGCGCCATCCGCTGCGCGAAGATCGAGCCGGAACGACCATGTGGGTAGATCGGCATTGCTCTTGCGCCAGTGAACGATAGCGTTGCCATCGTTATCTAATGTGTATCCGCCGGGCACAGCTCGGTCTTTGGGCCACGCCTTGATCTCAAGACGGAACGATTCGAATTCATTCGGAGTGAACGCTTCGAGAATTTCATTGCGAATGTCTTCCAACGAGCGGCACTTGAGCAATGCGGAGGAGGCGCGGCGCAGCAGAAGATTGTTGGAGATCATGTGCCGCTGGTCCATGACCCGGCGGGCCACGCGACCGATCTCGTTGAATTCATGGTAGCTGAGATAACGCATGCCCATGACCACGACCAAGATCACACTCAGGAACACCAAGACCGCTTGAAGAATACCGGTGTTCACGAGCAGAAGGCTCAACGCCCCAAATATCGTCGTGATCAAGTAGAGCAGAAGTACGGCACTGCGATGTGTCCAGCCCAGTTGGAGCAGGCGGTGATGGATGTGGCCGCCATCGGCTTTGAAGATGGGCTGTCCGTTCACGAAACGGCGAACGATGGCGACGAAGACGTCAAGAATGGGGAGCCCGAACGCAATGACCGGAACGCCCACGGCCACGGCAGCTGTGGATTTACTGGACCCGAGCATGGAGACCGTGCTGAGAATGAATCCGATGAAAAGACTGCCGCTATCGCCAAGGAAGATACTGGCTGGATTGAAGTTGTAGCGCAGAAATCCCAAGATCGCGCCGGAGAGCACCATGGTCATGAGCAACGCACTGTTGATCTGCGTGGTGTAGAGCATGGCGAGAAAAATGATCATCGAAGAACAGAAGGCGGACCCGGCGGCGAGGCCATCGAGTCCATCGATGAGGTTGAAGGCGTTGGTGATGACAAGAACCCACATCACCGTGAGGACAGCGCCCATCTCCGGGCCGAAGTTGTGGGCACCGACCAGCAGATTCATCTTGGTGATGTGGAACCCGCCGGAGACAAGCAGAAGTGCAGCCATGACCTCGACCAAGAGCTTCCACCATGCACTTACGCCGTACAGATCATCGAAGAGTCCAATGAGGAAAACGAGGGTTGCCGCACCTAGTAGAGTGGCCAATACCAACCACGGTGTATTGTTGGGGACCTTCATGACCTTGAACAAGATCAGTCCGGCGACCATCATGGAAGAGAAGACAAAATAGATGGCGACGCCGCCCAAGCGGGGCACGGGGCGGGAATGGAGATGGCGGGCGGAGTCTGAGGCGAAGACCAAACCCCAGCGCAACGCCGCTTCCCTGACACACCAGGAAAGGACCAGCGAGCCCAGTGCGGCACAACAAAATGCTGTGAGGTAAATGCTGCCCAAAGCCACTCCTTGAAAACGCTCCAACTATGATCTTTGGGGGAACTGCCCTTTTAGATAATGCCACAAAACAGACTTCGAGATTCAAGAAGGTTTGATGGGTGGAACCGAATGTAGCATTAATAAACCATCGGTCTTTGGTCTTTAGCGAATAGCTAAGCCAATCTAAACCAATAGGGTTGTTGTATTCCCCAAATAAAAAATTAAACAAGATGGGTCTATTTACACAAACAGCATTCATTATTTACCCGGCATAGGGATCTCGGATTGGGCGATCTGTTGCCATCCACTCTTGCCTTGCTGCCAGATGGTCATGATGCGGGCAGGAGTTTGTGGGATGGGTTGTCCGTTGATGGTGCCTTTCATGGTGAGGGTATACGTGCAGATAATGTCGTTGCCGGATGGAGTGGTGGTGAAGTCGCCAAGAGTGAAATCTTTGATATCAGCCTTGCGCATCATCTGCATGGTCTGGTCTTTATCCATCTTGCCGTCAGCAGTGAGATAGACGAAGTTCGAAGAGAGATGGGATTCGAGGTCGATCCAGTTCTTGTCTTTCAGCGCCTTGTACATGAGTTTTTCAAATTGCTCGGCGCCGGTGGCGGAGTTCCAGGAAGGATTCTTCGACTGGCTCCAAAGAGAGCAAGCGGTGAGCGTTAATGCGAGGACGAAGATGGTGAGGGTGAAGTGAAGGCGCGCGGGTTTCATGCGCGATAGTCTAACAGCAAGCAAATGCAGTAGCTAGTAATCAGTAGTTGGTAGTTGGATAAAGCAAATGCAAAACCGCCATCCACTTCTGGATGGCGGTCTAATTCTTGATCATTGAGAAGTATCAGTCACCCATGACTGGTTCTTCCACTTCGGTCTTCTTTGCAGCGGGTTTGATACCGCCGAGTTGACCGAGGGAGACGAAGCCTTCCATCGGTTTCTCGCCCAGAACGTGCTCGCGATAGAGCTTTGCCATGCGGGCGTTCTCGGCTTCCTGTTTGATCTTGGTCTCGCGAGCGCGCAGCTTCTCTTCGCGGGCGTTCTTGGCGATGCCCTTGTCGTCGAGGTCATGCTGCTCGCCTGCATTCACGTGTTCGGCATTCAGCTTGAGGCGGATGGCTTCTTCGCCCATGCCGACCTTCTTGCCGCCAGCGAAGATCTCATGGCGTCCATGCTCTTCGTACCACTTGGTGAGCGTGGAGGTCATGTGCATCTTCTCGATGATGTTGCGCCATCCCACACCAGTGTTGTATGCGCAGAAGCTGATCTCACCTTCCTGCGTGGCGTAAGGGATGATGCACTGCTCAGTGCGGCGGAAGTCGTAGTTGAAGAGATCCTGGAACCACATGCCAGCGATGAAGAGGAAGTTCCAGCGGTCTTTGCGGCGCTTCTCAACATCTTCCAGAGTGCGTGTGTTCTTGACGCTGCCGTAGCGCTTGTCAGCGTTGGGAGTTGCGCCGAAGGTCTTGTCGAACTTCTTGAGCAGGTCCGTAAGCTTGAAGTGCGTGGGGCTCTGGAAGCTATCGTAGTTGCGCATCAGAGCGATGGCCATGCCGAGGACGGCACCGGTGCGCTGGCGTCCACCGTCTGTGACACGGGCGATGTCTTTGCCAAGCTGCTCGGCGTTGAGGAACGCAGTGACGGGCACGGCTTCCTTGGTTTCTTTGTCGATCATCACGGCCATGTCCGAAGACATGTTCGAGCTCAGATCCGAGTACATGGTGACCCCGGGAAGATTCGAACTTCCGGCCAACGGTTTAGGAAACCGCTGCTCTATCCAAACTGAGCTACGGGGCCACACACGGTATTCTACCCCGAAATGTTTTCGCGCAAGTAAGCCCACACTGACTGACTGTATGCGGGTGCGCGGTCATGTAAAATCCATGAACCGAAACAACGTCGGGAACATGAGCGGCATGATCACATTGCGGGAACTCGCGGAACGGATCGGCGCGCAACTCGATGGCGGCGATGGCAGTGAGAGCGTGCGCGGAATCGCTCCGCTGGAGAGCGCGCAGCCGGGCGATGTGACGTTTCTCACCACCAAGAAATATGCGACGATGGCGCGGGCGACGAGCGCCTCCGCAGTGATCTGCTCGCAAGAGCTCACTGGATTGCCGAAATCCGGAACAGCCGCACTGCGATGCAAGAACCCTGATCTGGCACGAGCGAAAGCGATCGAGATATTCTTCCCTGCGCGCAAGTATGCGGCGGGAATACATGCAACGGCGGTGGTAGATGCGTCGGCGAAGATCGGGAAGAACGCGCACGTTGGGCCGTATGTGATCGTCGGCGCAAATGTGAGCATTGGCGATGATTGCGTGCTGCTGGCGCACGTGGTGATCTATGACGGAGTGACGATCGGCAACCGGTTCTTCGCACACGCGCATGCGGTAGTGCGCGAAAACTGCGTCATCGGCGACGATGTGGAACTGCAGAACGGTGTGGTGCTGGGCGCGGATGGATTCGGCTTCGCGAAAGACAATGAGTCCGGACGTTGGCACAAGATCCGCCAGACCGGGCAGGTGGTCATTGGGAATAATGTGGAGATCCATGCGAACTCGTGCGTCGATCGAGCCAGCATGCAGCAGACACGTATCGATGACGGCGCACGCATCGATAACCTCGTACACATCGGTCACGGAAGTACAGTGGGCGAAAACTCGCTGCTGTGCGCCCAGGTGGGTCTGGCGGGGTCGACGGAAATCGGCAAGAATGTAGTACTGGCTGGGCAGGTGGGCGTGGCCGGACATTGCCGCGTGGGCGATGGCGTGCAAGTGGTGGCGCAGAGCGGCATCCCGGGCGATGTCGAGGATGGGCGCATCGTGAGCGGATCTCCCATCATGGATTTCAAAGTGTGGAAGCGCGCGGTCGCGGTCTTCCCAAGACTTCCAGAGATCGCACGCGCACTGCGGCTATCCGGCAAAGAAGAAGAAAAGCCCTGAAGTTGCAAAACCCTCATCCATGCGGAGCTCCACAGCGTGGCCAAAGCGAATCCGGGAACGGTACAGCATAGCCAACGGTTCCAACTTATTGATTAATCATTTGAAACAGAAGATATATCAATCCCTCTCATTCCACGGGCTTCATATGGTCAGGTAGCACACTGGCAATCTTATCGTGGACGGCTTGGGCCATGACGTCACGGTCTGTGAAATTTGATGGAAGCATGGGTGGGTGAAAGACGAGCGTGACGGTGCCAGGAATCACGCTCATTTTGCCTTTGGGCATCAATGTTTCTGATCCAAAGATGGTCATGGGAACGACGGGAAATCCGGTTTCAAAGGCGAGAATGAACGGACCTTTCTTGAACGGCATCAAGCGGCCGTCAGGTGAGCGTGTGCCTTCGGGAAAAATCGTCATGTGAACACCGCTCTGCATGACTTCGCGGGCACGTTCGACACTTTGGATGGCGGATTCGCGGTTCTTGCGGTCCACAGGGATCATGGATGCCATGCGCATGGCAGTGGAAAGAATCGGTATGCGGAATACTTCTTTCTTCACCAGGATCGAAGTCCTTCCGGGAATGGATGGGACGACGATGGGTGGGTCGAGGTTCGAGACGTGATTGCACATGAAGATGTAACTTTTCTTCTGATCAAGATGCTCGAGACCGCGAATTTCAAGTTTCACACCAGCCAACAGTACTGCGTGCAATGCGGCCCACATGGCGCGGTTGTACATCCATGTGACGTCGCCGGTGATGAATGTCCATGGAATGCCGACCAGACCGATGGCGGGAACGGCGATCAGGTAAAAGACGACGATGATGAGTGTGCGGAGCACGGCTAAACGCTTCCCTCGCTCATGCCACGCTCCGTTCAACGCCTTTGAAGCCGTGGCTGCGCTGGGGATAGCGGAGGATGATCTCTTTTTCGGTGACCTCGAGGTCGATGGAGACACCGATGGGAAGCATGATGTTGGGCTGGGTGGAAACGTGTCCGCTGTGAAGGCCGAATCCGATGGGGACATCGACATCATTCAGAACGTGCATGATGACATCGCGCAGTGAATATTTATGTTCACCGGGATTGTCGCAATCCTTCATCTCGCCGAAGATGATGCCGCGCACGCCGAGCAGTTTGTTCGAGAGCTTGAGTTGCATGAGCAAGCGGTCGACCTGAAATGGCTTGAGGTCGATGTCCTCGACGAAGAGGATGCATCCGGCGCAATCGATCTCATAGGGTGTGCCGAGTGAGGCGGCTAGCATGGAGAGGCATCCTCCGTACAGCACGCCACTGGCTTTGCCGGGACGCGGCTGAGACGTTGGCGGTGCAGCGCGGATGACAAATTCACTGGCAGCAGTGGCAGCGATAAGTGCGCTGGCGGCGAAATCATCGCCAGCGATGGCGTAATCACTAGTGACCATGGGTCCGTGGTAGGTGACCATGTCGGCATAGTCGCAGAAGTATGTAAGCAGCGTGGTGACATCGCTGTAGCCGACGAACATCTTGGGATTGGCGCGGACAACGTTAAGATTGAGTCGAGAGAGAAGATGGTTGCAACCGTATCCTCCGCGGGCGCAGACGATGGCGGAGACATCCTGACGTGCGAACATCTGCTCGAGCTCCCACACGCGGCGGCGATGGGTTCCCGCGAAATAAAGATCGCGGTCGAATATGGAGTCGAAGTAAAACGTGCGGTAGCCGAGTTTGCGGAGAACGTCGCATCCGGCTTCGAGACGGTCACGGTCAATTGGGCCGCCGGGGGCGATGATACCGATGATGTCAGAGTTGTTGGCGCGGACCTGGCGGGGGAAGGTGCGAGCTGGTTGTCCGGGAGCACGCATGGATGAATGATTTTAGCAAACAGCAGTTTCCAGTTTCCGGTTTCTAGAAGTGAAATAACAAAAGCAGCCGCGGATTTCGCAGAGGAACGCAGAGATGGATCGAGGTGAATGATATCCGCCGTCAACACTTTAGTTTTCGGTCTTCAGTTCTCGGTCTTCAATAAACCATCATCAATATCAAATACAAATGCCGTAGAATCGAAGAGCCATAAACTGATCCACTCAGGAGAAATGCCATGCGAATAATCACTTTCCGCCTGTTGTTCTCACTGTCCATCGCCGCGCTGCTATGTACCCTGTCATTCGCACAGGCGATCGATCTACCGCAGCCCAGCCAGTACGCAAAAGTAACGCAGAGGATGGGAGTGACGGATGTTACGGTGACGTACCATCGACCCGTGGTCAGTGGAAGGAAAGTGTGGGGCGGGTTGGTGCCTTATGGACAAGTATGGCGCACAGGCGCAGACGAGAACACACTCATAGAATTCAGTGACAATGTGACGGTCGAAGGGCAGGCGCTGGCGAAAGGGATTTATGCGCTACATACCATCCCGAATGAGAACGAGTGGACGATCATCTTCTCAAAGAACACATGGTCATGGGGGCAGCTTCACCTATGACCAAAAAGAAGATGCGCTGCGTGTCACAGTGAAACCGCAGGCGGCTGAGATGCGCGAGACGATGGAGATCGGATTCGAGAATGTGCAGCCGGGGTCAGCGCTATTGACGCTCCGGTGGGAAAAGATCGCAGTGCCGGTGAAGATCGAAGTGAATGTAAATGATGTAACTGCCGAACACATCAAGAACCAGCTCAAATCATGGACGTTACGCTCGAATTGGGCTGCGTTCAATGACGGCGCGAACTTCTTCCTGACCAATAAACTGAATCTGGATGATGCGCTTAAGTTTGCTGAACAGTCGATCCGCATCGAAGAACGGTTCGACAACCAGATGACACGGTCGCGCATTTTGGAGGCGCAAGGCAATGCCAGCGGCGCGGCTGCGGCGAAGAAACGTGCAATGGATGTGGCAACCGCCGTACAACTCAACAATTACGGCCGCTCACTGCAACGCGCCGGGAAACAGGATGAAGCATTCGAGGTGTTCCGATTCAATATCAAGTTGCGTCCGGATGATTGGACATCCCATACGCAGTTGGCGCGCATTGCTGTCGCAGCAAAGGATTTTGAAACAGCATTGAAAGAGATGAAGCTGGCACTGGCTTTGGCTCCGGAACAATCAAAGATAGGCGTGCAGGGGTTGATCAAGAGGCTGGAGAATAAGGAGGATGTCAATCAGTGAGTTGTCAGTGTTGAGTTATGAGTTTTGAGTAAAGCTGACATCCATCAGATCCCTCGACTTGGAACGTGACAGGCTTCAGCCGTCAACAAACATCAGAATCAACTGCATTTGTATTCACTGTTGTAATGTGAATTCCCTGCGGTCGATGATTTCAGCGGGGCCGGCGAGTAAGACCTCGCTTGAAGTCATCCCTTCTGAATCATCCCAACGAACTGTTTGCGAGCCCCCGGGAGCTTGGACTATGACAGGAGATTGCACTCGATTTGCATGGATGGCAGCGACGGCAGAAGCACAGGAGCCGGTGCCGGAGGACATGGTCTCACCTGCTCCGCGTTCGAAGAAGCGGCAGTCGAGCGAGTTCGGTCCGGTGACGCGAACGAAATCAATGTTCACTCCATTGGGAAATTGCGGTTGAGCTTGGATGTGTGCACCAAGGGCCTGCCAGTTGTCAGGAAATTCATCGACAAAGATCACGCATTGGGGATTGCCCATATTCAGCAACACCCCGTTCAAATCAATACCGAGATGATTGCGTTTGTACTCACTTTCGATCTTGGGCACGCCCATTGCAGTTTCAAATTCATATTGCTTTGATGAAGCGTGCACCAGGCGACAGGATTTGATGCCAGCGGCGGTCTCGATGCGGGCGAATTCGCCTCCGTGCTGCATGATGTAATTCATGGCAACACAACGTGTACCGTTGCCGCTGATCTCGGCCTCACCGCCGTCAGCATTGAAAAGACGGACGCGGAGGTCGGCTTTGGTTTTGTCAGTGGGAAGATAGATCCATTCGACACCGTCAGCTCCGACGCCATTCTTCGGGTCGCATAATTCGCGGGTGATGTGGGCGAGCGAAACAGAATCTTCGGGCGAGGTGATGCCATCCACCAACAGAAAGACATTTCCGCAGGCGGAAGCTTTAATAAAAGGAATGTGTTTGGATGCAGGCACGATCAACTCTCATACTTGGGTACATGGATGACTTCGACAGAATCAATGCCGGCGCGCTTACGCAATTTCTCCATCAGTTCCTGATGGACGGCATGCATTGCGTCCACGGAGAATTGAACACGGTAATGGCCGTCACTCGTGGCGAACTGCACACTGTCCATGATGAGGAACTCTTCCTCCAGCGTATTGTTCAATGCGGACATCACCCCTTCCGCATCCTTGCCCTTCACTTCATAGTGAACTGCGAGCGGCTTGAGATTGAAACGCGTTTCAAGACGTCCGAGAACATGCAGACCCACTAAAACCAAAATGGTAGTGAAGATGGCGATCGCGTACTGGCTTCCACCGACGGCCATGCCCACAGCAGCAACCACGAAGATGGTTGCAGCCGTGGTGATACCGGAGATCCCACTTTTGCTGTGCAGGATGCTGCCGGCACCGATGAAGCCGATGCCTGAGACGATCTGTCCGGCGATGGGGCCGATGTTGAGCACGATGGCGAGGATGGTGAAGAGCGCCGTGCCCACACACATGAACATGTTGGTCCGCAGTCCGGCTGGGCTTTTGTTGAGCTGGCGCTCGAGACCGATCGCCGCGCCCAGAATGGCAGCGACGATAAGCTTGATGAGCGAATCGGCGACGAGCTCCGAGGGATGGAGTTTGGGGCCGAGAAGTTGCCAGAGGTCATGCATTTTTGCGAGCTCCGAATACTTGTGAATACTTCGTGAACGATTCTAACGCGCAATCGATTTTATTTGGGAGCGATAAAGGTTCGCTTGATTTTTTCCGGGAGTGTGAATGACGGCGAGTTTGAGCAGGTCTTCAGGATGAGAGTGGACTGCGATGTCAACGGGGTCCCCGTCGAAGGCAATGATGTAATCGGCGTGGGCGGCAGGTGCGACGAGAGCGTCATTCCAAAATGGCCAGTTGTTCTCATTCACGATATGTTTGAGCGGGATTCCGGCGCGCATGAGTGCTCCGGGGTGTTCGCCGCAGAACATCAAGAGGCGCGCGTTGAGGGGAAGTTGCTTGAGGTAATCTGCGAGCGCAACTTCAACGGCGGTCTTCGATTTACCGTTGGCGATGGCTTCCTGAACACAGATGGGAAGTTTGATCCATGCGCTGATATAAGAGGCGAGAACGAGGGCTGCTGCCAATGCGATGACTTCTTTTTTGCGGGAGCGGAGTGCGGTGGATTCGAGGACGAAGTAGATCGCCATGGCGAACCCCAAAGAGATGGCAGGCAGAAGTTGCGTGCCGTAGCGAACGTTCACATAGGCGCCGGAGTACCATTCGGGGACGAAGATGGGAACGCCACCGTAAGCGATGCTGAGGGTGTAGAAGACGACGGGCGTCCAGAGAATGGCGAAGGTGCGGTAACGCGGAGCAAAACAAGCGAGCACGGTGACGATCAAGGCGGGCCAGAAGAAGATGTGCCCCCAGTAGCCGGGGCCCATATTGTCACGCGCGGACTGGTTGTACCAAGCACGGGCTTCGCGCGGGTCGCGCCATCCGGGATGCATGATCTCGCCACTGGCAGACATCTTCTGTGATATTGCGCGCGCCGAGTAGGGGCCGTTGTAGAACTCCAGGGGATTGTTGTACACGCGCCAGTTGTAGATGAGCCATGCGCTGGGAGCGATTGCGCAGAGAAGGATGAAGATGGCGACAGGTTTGATGAGCTTTGCTGAGCGCGGATTGCGGGCGCCCAGGACCGTGACTATGACTGCGATGGCACAGATGGCGTCGAGGAACCATCCGTCATAACGGGTGAGCATGGCAGCAGAGAGAGCGATGGAACATTTGATGAGCGGTGTGTATAAGTTTTCACCTTCACTGTTCACGCGAGCTCGGAACTCATCAAGATAAACGATGACCCAGATGATTGCGGCGAGATAGAGGGATTCCGTCATGGCAACGGATTGCATGTAGAGCAAATTCGGATTAAGAGCGAAGATGGCTGCTGCGAACCATGAGAATGTGCGATCGAGATGCGCGGAGGCGAGACGGAAGATCCCGACTACGGCGGCTACATACGCGAACATGTTGGGGATGCTGCCACCAGCACCGGTGTGCCAACTCCAATCGGAGGCGAGGAACGGCATCATGAGAATATGCGGGAGCGGGAGCCAGACGGTGCCGAGCTGAGTAAGGCCGGGAGTGAGTGAATCAAAGACACGGCGCGCAATGACCATATGAGCAACGGCGTCACCGTAGAGGAGGAATTGTCCAGAGCGATAGTAGTAGAGGAAAGAGCAGATGGAGAGTAGCGATGCGGTGGCGATGATGCGGTTGCGGTCAGTGGTGTAAGCGGCAGGCATTGGTCATTATCATTACACGGAGTAATAGTTTTGAGTTGTGAGTGATGAGTTTCGAGTTGGCTATCAGCCATCAGCTTTCAGTAAAAACAAAGTCAAAAGCAAAATCCAATGCTAGGTACCCTCGACTCGTCCGCAACGTCAGACTCGCTCGACATTACACACATAAAATATTTCATTAACTAGCGGTGCGTTTGTTGACGGCGGACTTGGCGTCGAGTTCCTGCTTCTCAAGAACGCGGGCAAAGGTATTGAAGGCCACTAATGGGAAATACTGTCGATAGAGATGATAGGCGAGATAGAAAACGCGTGGGAATCCGGTACCGGTATACGGCTTTTCGTCCCATGAGCCGTCTTTCTTTTGAGTGCGAAGTAGATAGGCGATTCCCTGCTGTACGGACCAGCTACGCGTGTCCCCTGCGGCGAGAAGTCCCATGATGGCCCAAGCTGTCTGTGAAGGCGTGCTGGGTCCGACGCCACGGGTGTTGGCGTCATCGTACGAGTGGCAGCTTTCTCCCCATCCACCATCATCGTTCTGAACCATACGCAGCCACTCGGCGGCCTGCTGGACCATAGGCTCGTTGTAATCCACGCCCATGGCTTCAAGTCCTCGGAGAACGAGCATGGTGCCGTAGATGTAATTCACGCCCCAACGTCCGAACCATGAGCCGTCAGGCAGTTGTTCACTGCGGACGAATTCAATGGCGCGCTGCACACACTTGTCTTTCTGGGTGTATCCATAGCCTGCGAGCATTTCGAGGACGCGGCCGGTGATATCGACCGTAGCGGGATCGAGCATGGCATTGTGGTCGGCAAAGGGGATGTACTGGAAGACCATCTTGTCGTTGTCTTTGTCGAAAGACGCCCATCCGCCATTCTTGCATTGCATGGCAAGCAGCCACTTCAATGCGCGCTGGCAGGTCTCATGTTGGAAGCGCTCGTCAGATGTCTTCACACGGCTCAAAGCGAGTAGGACCATGGCAGTGTCATCGACATCGGGATAGAACTCGTTGTTAAATTCGAAGTACCAGCCACCGGCGGGAACGTTTGGGACTTTGACGGACCAATCCCCTTTGTGCGTGACCTGCTTCTTGAGCATCCATTCAGCGGCGCGGACGAGGCGGGGATCATCGTCAGGGACTCCGCTGTCAGCTTGGGCGAAAATGGCGTAGGCGGTGTCCCAAACGGGCGACATGCACGGCTGCATGCGGAATGTGTCCTCTTCCTCGATGCCGAGCTTTTCAAACTCATCGATGGCGCGGATGAGCTGTGGGTCATCCATGGAATAGCCGAGGCAGCGCATGGCGATGATGGAGTTGAGGATGCCGGGATAGATCGCGCCAAGACCGTCTGTCATCTCGAAGCGATCGAGCATCCATTTTTCCGCGCGTTTGATGGCGATGGAGCGCAACGGCCTGATGTGCACGCGCTCGAACCAGTGCGTCATGTGATTGGCGACGAGGAAGAAGTTGCGCCAAGAGATGAGCTTGGTGTCCCAGGCAAGGTGCAGGTCTGCGTTCTCGCGCCCGCCGACGAAGAGCTCATTGATAGCATGCTCATCGTCGATCTTTTTGAAAGGCTTCTTCGCATACGCGATGGAAAGTGGAACAAGAATAGCGCGCGACCATGAACTGATCTCGTAAAGATTGAACCAGAACCAGTTGGGGAATAAGACGATCTCTGGCGGAATGGCGGGAACGGCGTCGTAATCGTATTGACCCAGGAAGCAAAGATAGATCTTGGTGAACGTGTTGACCTTGATGACCCCACCCATCGTAAGGATACATTCGCGCGCTTTTGCCAGCACTGGATGATCAGGCTTATAGCCGATGAGCTTCAACGCGAAATAGGCTTTGACTGATGCGCTGATGTTGGAAATGCCACCGTGGTAGATAGGCCATCCACCATCTGAGTTCTGGTGACGGAACAACTCATTGGCCAGCTTACGGTCACGTTCGGCGTTGCGGGTGCCGAGGATGGTATGGAGAAGAACGTAATCGGATTCAAGTGTGGTGTCAGCTTCGAGTTCGCCGCACCAGTATCCATCTTCATGTTGCTGGGTGAATAGCCATGAGCGGATGGAAGCCATGGCGCCGCGCACGCGCACCATAGCATTATCAAGTTTTCCAAAGTGCATTTCCATGGTCTAGCTCAAAAGCTTAAATCAAACCGTATGAATGATTAGATGCGGCTGGGCCGCGGTAAGTAATATCCGCTATGAATCTCAGTGAGTAGCAGCTGCTGCTGCGGCGGCAGGAGCTGCTGCGATGGCTTTGATGATCTCACCGGGAAGACCGAATCGGACGTTCTCAGGCATGACTTCAACTTCTTCGAGGTCTTTGTAACCCTGTTCGCCGAGGTAGGCGACGACCTGCTCGACAAGTACTTCTGGAGCAGAAGCGCCAGCGGTCACAGCCACAGTATTCACTCCGGTGAGCCATTCAGGTTTGATCTGGTCAAAGCTGTCGATCAAGTGTGCAGCGCGGCCGAGACTGCCCGCGACTTCGACGAGACGTTTGGAATTGGAACTATTCTCTGAACCGACCACGAGCAAAAGATCCGTATCGGTGACGACATGCTTGACGGCGCGCTGGCGGTTCTCCGTGGCATAGCAGATGTCCTGTGCCGGCGGTTCGAAGATGTTGGGGAACTTCTTTTTGAGCGCGGTGATGATCTGTCCGGCTTCATCGAGGCTGAGCGTGGTCTGCGTGACGTATGCAACTTTGTTGGGATCAGGCACGCGGATGTGTTCGACTTCCTGCGGCGAACCCACGACCTGCGTGACATCCGGAGCTTCGCCGAGTGTGCCGACGACTTCTTCGTGGTCTTTGTGTCCGATGAGCAGGATGGAGTATCCCTGCTTGGCGAAACGCACGGCTTCCATGTGGACTTTGGTGACGAGAGGGCAAGTTGCGTCGATGATGCGGAGTCCGCGGGCTTTGGCCTGGGAGCGGATCTCAGGGGAGACGCCATGTGCGCTGAAGACCGCACGAGCGCCGCTGGGAACGGAAGCGAGGTCATCCACGAAAATAGCGCCTTTGCTGGCCAGATCATTGACCACGTAACGGTTGTGTACGATCTCGTGATAGACGTAAATGGGAGCGCCGAAGGCTTCGAGTGCGATACGGACGATGTCAATGGCGCGGACGACGCCGGCGCAGAATCCCCGGGGCTTGAGCAACAACAGCTTTTTGGCGGAGGTCGTCATAGTGTTTGTTTTCAATATTATACGGGAGTTTTACGGCGTTTTTCACAAGTTCAAGTGACTGGTGAGGAACGTGGGGTGAGCGGGGAAAACAGGGAGTGAATGGACCAAATTGATTGAATTTCATCCGCCCATCTTGATCATCTGTTCCGCATGCTTACGGGAGGTTTCAGTAAGCTTGGCGCCGCTGAGCATGCGCGCGACCTCTTCAGTGCGTTCGGAAGCGGAAAGTACGCGGACGAGGGTCTTGGTTCGTCCAGCCGATTCTTTCTTTTCGATCAATAGATGATGGTCGGCTAAGGCAGCGATCTGCGGTAAATGGGTGATGCAAAGAACTTGGTTGGCGCGGGCGAGGGACTTCAATTTCTTGCCGACGGCTTCAGCTGCACGTCCGCCGATGCCGGTGTCGATCTCATCGAAGACCATCGTCTTCTGTGGTTGCGGTTTCGAGCGCGATTGCGGCAGGGACTTGCCATTGGTCATTCCCTGCCCTTCATCGACACTGGCTTTGAGCGCAAGCATCACGCGTGAGAGCTCGCCCCCGGAAGCGATCTGCTCGACGGGAAGCATCGGCTCACCGGAATTGGTGGCGATGAGATAAATGACAGAATCGAATCCGTGTGCTCCCCAATCTTTTTCTTCGTCTGTGCCGGTGATCTCGATTCGGAATTTGGCTTTCATGGCAAGTGCGTTGATCTCAGCTTCCACGAGTTTTCCCAGTTTTTTCGAGGCATCATGGCGCTTGCGGGATAGGTCGCGCGCGGCGGCGAGATACTCCTTCCCGGCTGCGGTCAATTCTTTTCGGAGCTCGGCAATGGCTTCATCACGGTGCTCAACTTCATGCAGCTTGCGGGCGACGTGTTCGCCATGGACGATGACGTTATCCAAAGACAAGTTC
>Ga0207022_10108_pt1 | contig 23030 bp, 17 predicted proteins | sample Alteio_BWMinCont_46_FD_153307 | JGI IMG/M metagenome (GOLD analysis project Ga0207022, IMG submission 153307) | Enriched cells from forest soil in Barre Woods Harvard Forest LTER site, Petersham, Massachusetts, United States -... | ecosystem: Environmental > Terrestrial > Soil > Temperate forest >... | reverse complement strand
CGATCCGCAGCCGAAATTTTCGCGCGCCACCAGAATTTCCGCGTGGGTATACGGTTCTCGGTGCAGCACGAAATCGTCATTGCGCTTACCGTTCACGTCATAGCGCATTTCATAAAACAGCCCTTCCTTCAACCCGGTGCGCTTGATGGTGGTGAGGAACTGCTTCGGGATGATCATGTCGGTATCGACATTCTCAATGGGAAGCGGGGCTGCAATGGCGGTGAGGGTGGTGAAGGGTTGCATAAGATTACTTCTTAATTGGTCGAGGAACTATTTTTCTTATATGACCATCATAAATCTCAATACGTTGATCAAGCCGATTACGTCGCTTAATTTCTATTTCTGCCTCTTCAATAGAACTGAAAGACCGAGGCTCGTGTTCATTATTAACAACGAGTCCGTATTGTGGAGGAGTTTCTCCTTCAACTATTGTTCCATTTTTATTATCTTTGTTCATCAGCAAATCTTCCTCACATCCGCCAGCTTTCCTGTAATCGCTGCCGCTGTCGCCATAGCGGGACTCATCAGGTGCGTGCGTCCGCCACGGCCCTGGCGGCCTTCGAAGTTGCGGTTGGAGGTGGAGGCGCAGCGTTCACCGGGGGAGAGCTTGTCGGCGTTCATGGCGAGGCACATCGAACAGCCCGGCTCGCGCCATTCAAAGCCCGCCGCGATGAAGATTTTATCGAGTCCTTCCTTTTCCGCCTGCTCCTTCACGAGGCCGGAGCCGGGGACGATCATGGCGAGCTTCACGTTGCTGGCTACTTTATGTCCTCTGGCGATTTTTGCCGCCTCGCGGAAGTCTTCTATACGCCCGTTGGTGCACGAGCCGATGAACACTTTGTCAATCGGCACGTCGGTAAGCTTGGTTCCCGCTGTCAGTCCCATATATTCGAGCGAGCGTTCCATGCCCCGGCGGCGGCTTTCATCTTTTTCAGCTTTCGGGTCGGGAACGGATCCGCTGATCGGCAGCACATCCTGCGGGCTGGTGCCCCAGGTGACCTGTGGTTCGATCTCGCCAGCGTTCAGTATCACTTCCTTGTCGTATTCCGCGCCTGCGTCGGAGACAAGCGTCTTCCAGTAGGCGACTGCCTTGTCCCAGTCGGCGCTTCTTGGCGCATAAGGGCGGTCTTTGATATAGGCGAAGGTGGTTTCGTCCGGGGCGATAAGCCCTGCGCGTGCGCCCGCTTCAATAGTCATGTTGCAGACGGTCATTCGCCCTTCCATTGACAGCCCGCGGATGGTCTCCCCGGCGTATTCGATGACGTAGCCGGTACCGCCCGCAGTGCCGATTTTGCCGATAATGGCGAGCACGATGTCTTTCGCGGTAACGCCGGTGGGCAGCTTTCCGTCCACCCGCACGAGCAGGTTCTTCGCTTTTTTCTGTATCAGCGTCTGGGTGGCCAGCACGTGCTCGACTTCGCTCGTGCCGATGCCGAAAGCCAGCGCGCCGAACGCTCCGTGAGTGGAGGTGTGCGAATCGCCGCAGACAATCGTCATACCCGGCTGGGTAAGCCCCTGTTCGGGGCCGACGATGTGGACGATGCCCTGCCTTCTGTCGTCCATTTTGAAATAGGTGATGCCCGCCTCGCGGCAGTTATCTTCCAGCGTCTGCACCTGAATGCGCGCAGTCTTGTCCTTGATGCCTTCCTTGCGGTCGGGTGTGGTGGGGACATTGTGGTCGGCCACCGCAAACGTCGCATCCGGGCGACGTACTTTGCGTCCTGTGGCACGTAAGCCTTCAAAGGCCTGCGGGCTGGTGACTTCATGGATGAGATGGCGATCTATATAAAGAACGCAGGTTCCATCGTCAGCCTTGCTGACAACATGGGAGTCGAAATTTTTATCGTAGAGTGTTTTCATGGGGATGAGTTGATAAGATTAACCGGTACCTGGGGATTCCAGACCTGCTATACTCATACAAACCCAGTCGCCCCAAAGGAAATTTACTGTTGTTGCTCGCCCGTGGCGGTCATTTCTGCGCCGGCAAGCAGATCGCGTTTCTTCTCTTTAATTCGGGCTGCCTTGCCGGTCAGGCCGCGCAGGTAGTAGAGTTTCGCACGGCGGACGTTGCCATGGCGCACCACCTGGATGCTGTCAACGCGTGGGGAATAAAGCGGGAAAATACGTTCAACGCCTTCACCGTGGCTGATTTTGCGTACGGTAAACGACGAGTTGAGGCCGGCGTTCCTACGGGCGATACAGATGCCTTCAAACGCTTGGATACGCTCGTTTTCACCTTCGACAATCTTTACATTGACACAGAGCGTATCCCCGGCGGCAAACTCCGGCAGAGACTTACCCTGCGCGAGTTTCGCGGTATATTCCTGTTCAAGTTTCTGCAAGCTGTTCATAGTCCCCGTCACTCTTTCTGCTCTTTTATTTTCCTAGTGCGCGCCCATAAATCAGGTCTTACGGCTCTTGTCAAGTTTTCAGCCGCCTTAAGACGCCAGTTGCGGATTTTAGCGTGGTTGCCGGACAACAATACCTCAGGTACTGCAACCCCATTCCAAACCGGAGGTTTAGTATAGTGGGGATATTCAATTAGTCCAGAAAAATCACCCTCCAGAGCAAAGCTTTCCTCGTTTAAAGAGCCTTCATCGCCCATCACTCCCGGCAGCAGGCGAACGCAGGCGTCAAGCACGGCAAGCGCCGCTGTTTCGCCGCCGGAAAGTACGAAATCCCCGAGGCTTGTCAGGTGCGGCCGGTGCGCCTCGATGACCCGCTCGTCTATCCCTTCAAACCGGCCGCATAGAAGGATAAGGTCTTTCCGGGCAAACTCCTGGGCGGTTTTCTGGGTAAAAGGCATGCCCCGCGGGGTAAGATAGACCAGCGTGGCTTCCGGAGACTGTTTCCTGGCAGATTGTATTGCCCTGTCCAATATATCCGGCCGCATGACCATCCCGGAGCCGCCGCCGTAAGGCGTATCATCCACCGTCTGGTGTTTATCTGTAGCAAAATCCCGGATTTGCAGAGTGTTGAGATGCCACAACCCGGCTGTAAGCGCCTTTCCGGCGAGCGAATAGCCCAAGGGGCCGGGAAACATTTCCGGGAACAGGGTCAGAACGGTTGCAGAAAAATTTCTATTATTCATGATTGCGGGTTGGACTTGTTGCAATATTTTTTTTATTATGGTCGCCTCGTTTCATTCCAGAGATTATCCGTAAATGAGAAAACCTGCCAGCATTATACTGCTGATGTTTCAAGAATTGAAAAAATTCTTGAAATGCGGGCTATATATAGTCGTATTGTCGATTATATTTCTATCCATTTCAGGAAATGCAGTTGGAACGAAAAGGGCAAAAGCGATCGCCAATTGCAAAATGACCAGCGGAAAAATGGCGGAACTTATATGCAGCGATAAGGAGTTGATCGGATTAAGCGCTGAAGTGTCGAATGCCTTTCAGCGCATAAAGGGAGTTAAAGAAAAAGAACCAAACCACGCCACGCTGGTTGGTAAAATAACCGACGAGCAGAATACCTGGCTGAAGAACGTCAACGACGAATGTATCCTGATAGATTCGGATATGAGCAGCAGCGATGCCAGGGAAAACCAGATTTCCTGTATCAGATATGAGTATAAAAGCCGCCTGGTAATCCTGAAGCGCCCGGATATATCTGTGCCGCTTACCGAGCAGAAGGTCAATGCCATGAGCCGGTATTTGAATGATAAAAACTGTGGCGACGTTTACGAAATAGGGCAGGTGGAAGATGCAACGGCACTTAGGGATTTTTCCTGCCGCTATTTTGCAAAATATCCGCAGAAAGCGTATGAATTGTTCGGTACTTGTCTTGGCGCAGGCAAGGACAGTTTCACTCCCATATGCGATCCATCGGATAAAGTCAGGCAGGTTGCGGGGCTGTCCGAATATGTTGCTCAGCTGAAGCACATGCAGGGCGACAGCACCTGCGAGGGGGCGATCAAGTACACCCATGACCGTGAGGACAAGCTTAATGAGCTGCTGGTTTTATATAACAGTTATGTAAATCTTGACGCGGTCAAATCGTTCAATGAATTTGACGAAAGTCCGGTTTTCAATCCGGAAAAGCCCCAGCTTGCGCATTGGGCGCGACAGGGATTGTGGGAAAAGGAACAATACGAAAAGCTGAAAGAATTCCGTGCCAAGGCTGAAAAAGGACTGAGCGTTTATTACAACAGTACTCTCCGGTGGCCTGAGGATGTTGCCACATCCGTTGCCGAATATTACATGGGTTACCTGACCAACGCCTATCTTGGCAATACCAACGCCTCGTCGGTTGCGAAATATGCCACCCGATCTTTCGATCTGAATGATTTGAACCTATACTTGTCCGGTGGCAATGCCGTCATGGCGAAAAATAAAAGCTTCCTTGGTTATCTCCTGCGCCTTGCGGTGGTTAACGTGTACGATGTAAAGGCCATAGAGAAACTCATCGCCGATGGTGCGCCTGTCGAGGGAGGCTACAGGAGAAATATGGATACCCCGCTGATGCAGGCCGCGCGGCGCATGGACGCGGCGGAGCTGCTGATTAAAAACGGGGCGAACGTGAATGCCCAGAATGAATTTGGCAAGACGCCGCTGATGTATGCCGTCCAGTATGGCAGCAGGGAAGTCATAGGCCTGCTTCTGCTTCATAATGCCGACGTCAACCTGATGACCTATAGCAGTGAACAATGCGGCAGAAATGGCTTCGTTCTTGCGGCGGCGGGGCGCACGGCATTGATGTATGCGGCGTGGTATGGTACGCCGGAGATCATTCAGGCGTTGATAAGTCACGGTGCTAATATACATTATCGCGACAGCGAGGGAGAAACGAGTTACGATTATCTGGCGAAAAACAAAAATATGACTTCGGAAGAAATGGAACAAGCGCAGCAACTGCTGGCAGATTGAAGGCGACCAATATGAATCTGAGAATAAGGGCGGCACGTAAGGAAGATCACCGGGAAATCATGGCACTTGCTGAGATTGCCGGCATCGGGATGTCATCTTTGCCTCAGGATGCCGAAGTCCTGCACGCGAAGATTGATAATTCTTTACGCAGTTTTGCAGGTAATCCGGTGTATCCGAAGGAGGAAACCTTCCTGTTTGTCATGGAGGACATGGACAGCGGACGTCTTGCCGGCACCACCGGAGTAGTGACGCATGTAGGCTTAAGCCGTCCTTTTTATTCCTACAAGCTTTCGACCATCTCACAGGCATCTTCCAGCGTCGGCATTTATTCCATGCAGCATGTACTGCACATGGTGAACGACTACACCGGTGCCAGCGAAGTCGGCTCGCTGTTCCTGTATCCTGACTACCGCAGGGACGGAATTGGCAAATTCCTGTCGCGCTGCCGGTTTGTCATGATTGCCGAGTTTGATCATTTATTTTCCGACGTGGTTATTTCCGAGATTCGCGGTGTCCAGGATAAAGACGGCCACTCGCCGTTTTACGACAATCTCGCCCGCCATTTTTTCAAGATGGAGTTCAGGAAGGCCGATTACATATACGCAACGCAGGGCGGGCAGTTCATCGCCGAGCTTATGCCAAAATATCCCATTTATGTCAATCTGCTGCCGCAGGCTGCTCAGGATGTCATTGGCGTGCCGTTTGCAGCGTCTGTGCCGGCGGTGCATCTGTTGAAGTCTGAGGGATTCAATTATGAAGGCTATGTTGATTTATTTGACGCAGGGCCGACGATGCAGGCAAAGCGCAGCAGCATAAAAAGCGTGCGCAAAAGCAGAAAAGATAAACTTGTCGGCTTAAAGGAACTACAGTCCGATCCCTATATCCTATCCAATACCCGGCTCGCTGATTTCATGATTACGAGGGGCGGCCTAGAAAAACAGGATGGCGGGGTTATCATCAGCCCGCAAGCGGCAAAAGCGATTAATGTCAAAGTCGGGGATACGGTACGTTATGTCTTATAGCGGAAAGTTATTTATAAATGGGCAGTGGCAGGCAGGTAAGGGCGGGACGTTTAATTCCATAAATCCCGCAACCGGTAACGCGGTATGGCGGGGAAATGCCGCGGGCGGGAGTGACATCGACAGTGCCGTTACCGCGGCGCGCAAGGCTGCGCCGCAATGGGTGTGGAAATCGGTGGAAGAACGCACGGCCATCATAAGAAACTTTCAGGCTGCTATCGAAGCGGAGAAGGAAATACTTACTGAAATCCTGGCGCAGGAAACCGGCAAGGTGCTCTGGGACGCACGCTCGGAAATTACCGCCATGCTGGGAAAGCTTCATTTTAGCCTGCAGGCGCTGGCCGAGAGGGCGGGGACAAAAATCGCCGACGCGCAGGGATTTAAGACGTCTTTGCACCATAGACCGCATGGCGTGGTTGCAGTATATGGGCCATATAATTTTCCGGCGCATCTGCCGAACGGCCACATTATCCCGGCGCTGCTTGCCGGAAACGCAGTGATTTTCAAGCCGAGCGAACTGACTCCGCTGGTGGCGGAGAAGGTTGTTGAATGCTGGGAAAAAGCCGGTGTGCCTCCGGGAGTTATAACCCTCCTGCAAGGCGAGCGTGAAACCGGTAAGCTGCTTTCGGCGCATCCTGGGCTGGACGGGCTGTTTTTCACCGGCAGCAGTGCGACTGGGAAAATCCTGCATCAGCAGTTTTCCGACGCGCCGCATAAAATTCTTGCGCTCGAACTGGGCGGCAACAACCCGCTGGTCGTGCATGAAGTAAGCGATAAGAAGGCCGCCGCCTACTGGACGATACAGTCGGCTTACCAGACTTCCGGCCAGCGGTGCACCTGCGCTCGCCGCCTTATCGTGCCCAAGGGTGCCGATAATGATGCATTCATAGATGCGCTGGTACGCATGGCAAAAACCGTTAAAGTAGGTGCTTACAACGAAAAACCGGAAGCCTTTATGGGGCCACTGATATCCAATGTGGAAGCCGAAAAACTGCTTTCGGCACAGGAAAAGCTGGCGGATATGGGCGGGAAGATACTGGTAAAGATGGAACGTTTGCGCGCCGGGCTGCCTTTTATATCTCCTGCTCTTATGGATGTTACGGACGTTAAGGATCGTTCCGACACGGAATGGTTCGGCCCGTTATTGCAGGTAATCCGCGTGCCTGACTTGGAGGCTGCGATTGAGGAGGCGAACAACACCCAGTACGGCCTTTCCTCCGGCATATTCAGCGACAGGCGGGAACATTACGAGTTGTTCTTGCAAAGGGTAAGGGCGGGGATAGTGAATTGGAACCGGCCGCTTACCGGCTCCAGCGGGAATCTCCCCTTCGGCGGCGTGGGATTAAGCGGCAATCACCGTCCGGCCGCCTATTATGCGGCGGATTACTGCGCCTATCCCGTGGCTTCCAATGAGTCGGAAAAGCTCGTCATTCCGGCGCAGCCGAGTGCAGGCTTAAGTGTGATCTGACAATTAATGCGCGGCTGCACCCTGAAGGTGGGGTTTGTCCGCCGCCGCTTTTTTATCCCGATAAGCGCGTGCAGGCTGGTTGGGATTCAGCATATTGAGCTTTTTAATAATCTTTACTGCCCGGTCTATGTATTCCTTGGGGGCATCTATATTGATTCCCGCATCTTTTGCCTTTATATAGGCGTCGTACCGCGTTTTCTCAAGGTGGGGCAACTGGAAACTAAATTTGTTTCTCAATTCTTCCATATACACTTCACTGGCTATAAAACCAGGTATTTCCGGGGATCCCCCAATGACGCTGCCAATAATCAATGCTACGTTCGTATCCACCAGTTTTTGTTGATCTTTGCTTAACTCATCGTATTTCTGCATAAAATGCCCCATAGCGAATTGGAAAAACATCTATATGCAGTAAACATACCATTTTACTGTTAAGGTTTTATTAAGGTTTTATTAAGGTTTTATTAAGAATTTGCAATGTTTCCACGTTCATGAAAAATTCTATATAATCATTTGATAAACAGTTATTTTTTTTCTTTACTCCTTGGTCTTTCCTTCCAACTTTCTATCGTTTTTCTCTTCAATGGCGTCAATCGCTGCGATAGCGTGAAGATTCTGGATGGTGGAATGCACTGGGGCACACTGGCGGGTGAAGGGAACAACATGCACATCTATAATAATTGGTATGAGGAATTTACTGGGCATTCAGCGACTTGGAGTGGGTTCTGCAGTGCCCGCGACGCCATAGCAACTATTATAGATAATCCACAGATATTATCGCAAAATAGAACTGTTGTGCTTGATAGAACTGTTCAGCCCACGCAAGCCAGATAGAGACGTCAGCCTCAGCTATTTCTTCTTCGCCACTTTCCCTTTTTCCGTCTTTTTTTCATTTTTCTCTTCTATGGCATCAATGGCGGCGATAGCGGCCAGATTAATGATGTCGGACACGGTGGAGTTCATCTGGGCAATCTGTGCCGGTTTATCCAGGCCGACGATGATGGGGCCAATGGTGACGCCGTCGCCCAGTTCCTGCAGCATCTTGGAAGAGATATGCGCCGAATGCAGCGCCGGCATGATCAGCACGTTGGCGGGTGCGGAAAGGCGGCTGAAGGGATAGAGCTCCATCAGGTCCTTATTCAGTGCCACGTCCGCCGACATTTCGCCGTCATATTCAAAATCAATGTCGAGCCCGTTCATGATGGTGATGGCGTCGCGCACGCGCTGCGCCTTCTCGCGCATCGGGTTGCCGAAGGTGGAGAACGACAGGAACGCCACGCGCGGATCATGTCCCATCTGGCGCGCCTTGCAGGCGGTCTTAATGGCGATGTGGGTAAGCTCCTCGGCGGTCGGCAGCTCGTGCACCGTGGTGTCGGAAATGAACACTGTCCTGCCCTTGGCGATCATGATCGTCATGCCGAATATCGACTGGTTCTTCTTGTCGGGAATGACGCGCCGTATGTCCTGCAAACAGACATTGTAATTGCGGGTGACGCCGGTAATCAGTGCGTCGCCGTCGCCAAGCGCCAGCATGGTGGCGGAGAATATGTTGCGGTCGTTCTTTATCACACGTGCGCAGTCGCGGCGCAGGAAGCCTTTGCGCTGCAGGCAGTTATACGCATGGTCGATGTAGGGTTCGAGATCTCCCACCAGCGACGCGTTGACTATTTTCAGATGGTTGCTTTCTTTCACGCCCATGCGCTTCATGGCGGCGTGGACTTTTTCAACCCGCCCGATAAGAATCGGTTCGCCATAGCCGTTGTCGCGCCACTGGATGGCAGCACGGATGACGCGCTCATCCTCGCCTTCGGAGAAGATGACGCGCTGCGGATTGTTCTTGAGCTTGCCGAATATCATATTCATGCGCCCTGCGGTCGGGTCGCGCCTTGCAGCCAGCTCCATGCGGTAGGAATCGATATTGGCAATGGGCTTGCGAGCCACCCGCGTGCGCATCGCCGCCTTGGCGACCGCAATCGGGATGGTGGTGATCAGGCGCGGATCAAACGGCGTCGGAATTATGTATTGTGGGCCGAATTCCATCTTGCGGCCGGCATACGCGGCGGACACTTCGTCGGGCACCTCTTCGCGCGCAAGCTCAGCAAGCGCCTCTGCGGCAGCGATCTTCATCTCGTCGTTGATTTCTGATGCGCGCACGTCTAGCGCCCCGCGGAAGATGTAGGGGAAGCCCATGACATTATTGACCTGGTTGGGATAGTCGGAGCGACCAGTGGCGATAATGGCGTCCTTGCGCACCTCAAGTACGTATTCCGGCCGGATTTCCGGATCGGGGTTCGCCATGGTGAAGATAATCGGGTTCTTCGCCATCGTCTTCACCATGTCCTTGCTGACCGCATCCTTGACCGAAAGGCCGAGGAATACGTCCGCGCCTTTCATGGCGTCGGCCAGAGTGCGCTTGTTCGTCTTGATCGCGTGCGCCGATTTCCACTGGTTCATGCTTTTGTCGTTGCGTCCTTGATAAATGACTCCCATTTTATCGCAAAGGTACGCGTTTTCATCCTTGAACCCCATTTTCTTGATGAGTTCCAGGCAGGCGATGCCGGCGCTGCCGGCTCCATTGACCACCACCGTCATCTCGGAGAATTTCTTGCCGGTAATGTAAGAGGCATTGATAAGCCCGGCGGCGCAGATGATGGCGGTGCCGTGCTGGTCGTCGTGGAAAACGGGGATGTCCATCAGCTCGCGCAGCTTCTGCTCGATGATGAAACATTCGGGCGCGGCGATGTCTTCGAGGTTGATGCCACCCCAGGTTGCTCCAAGGTATTTCACGCAGTTGACGAATTCGTCCACGTCGGTGGTGCTGACTTCTATATCCACTGCGTCAATGTCGGCGAAGCGCTTGAACAGGACGGCCTTGCCTTCCATCACCGGCTTGGAGGCGAGCGCGCCGAGATTACCTAAGCCTAAGACAGCGGTGCCGTTGGATATGACCGCAACGAAGTTGCCTTTCGCAGTATAGTCGTACGCCTTGTTGGGATCTTTTTGTATCTCAATACAGGGAATGGCGACGCCGGGAGAATAGGCCAGCGAAAGATCGCGCTGCGTCATGAGTGCCTTGGTAGGGGTTATCTCGATTTTGCCCGGCTTGCCTGACGAATGGAAGTCCAGCGCTTCCTTGTCGGTTATCGGATCTTTTTCTTTTGCCATATTTCGTTCCTGTATGTAATCTGCACTCCGGGTTCGCGTTTCGCCACCCGTCAGCCATCATATTGTAATGTTATGAAAACCAGACTATCTTACTCCCATACCGACGAGGAAAATTCAAGTAAAAAAAGCGAAAATGCTGCACCGCAGCATAATATTGCCTCAGGCGTCATCACGCCCGCCATGCAGCAGTATATGGCGAGCAAGACAGCCAATCCCGACTGCCTGCTGTTCTACCGCATGGGCGATTTTTACGAGTTGTTTTTTGAGGATGCGGTCAAGGCATCCGCCATTTTAGGTATAGCACTTACCAAGCGTGGCAAGCATAACGGCGAGGACATCCAGATGTGCGGCGTGCCTGCCCACAGTGCCGACGGCTATCTCGAAACGCTTATCGCGAGCGGCTGCAAGGTGGCAATATGCGAGCAGATGGAAGATGCTGCCGAGGCGAAGAAGCGCGGCTACAAGGCGGTCATGCGCCGCGAAGTGGTGAGGATTGTCACTCCCGGCACTATTACGGAAGACACGTTGCTTGATGCCCGCAGCGCCAACTACTTGTGCGGGGTTGCGAAGGTGGGCGACGAATATGCGCTCGCATGGCTGGAGCTTTCCACCGGCGAGTTTTCCCTGAGCAATCCGCCTTTTGTCCTGCTTTCCGCCGAGATTGCGCGGATTGAGCCGCGCGAGATACTTATCAGCGATGTTTTGGCAGGCGAGTTTATCGTCCATGAATTCTGGCAGGAATGGAAGGACAGGGCGAGCGTGCAGCCAGCGGTGTTTTTTGATTCCCTCAAAGGCGAGCGCAGCCTGAAAAACTACTACCAGCTTGCGGCGCTCGACGTGATTGGCGATTTATCGCGCGCCGATACCGCCGCTTGCGGCGCATTGATTGAATATATCAATTTGACGCAGATATCAAACATGCCGCGCCTTGAGCAGCCGCGCAAACAGCTTTCGGGTACGGTGATGGCGATTGATCCGGCGACGCGGCGTAACCTTGAACTGGTGCATACGCTGTCGGGCGGACGCAGCGGCAGCCTGCTTGCGGTGATTGACAAGACGGTTACCAGCACCGGCGCGCGTATGCTGGCGTCTTACCTGGCCGCGCCGCTTACGTCTCCGCAGACGGTACATTCGCGGTTGGATCAGGTGGAGTATTTTATCGGCGCGGAGGATGTCCGTAAAAATCTGCGCGCGCTGCTCAGGCAATGTCCCGATATGGAACGTGCATTGTCGCGCCTGTGCTTGGGGCGTGGCAGCCCGCGTGATCTCCTTGCGATACGCAACGGACTTGAAGTCGCTTCGCACATACGCACCCAGTTTGAGGGTGACGCCAACCTGCCTGCGGAAATCGTCCATCACTTAAGCGCGACGCATGGACACGAGGAACTGACGGAGAAATTGCAGGCATCGCTCAAGCAGGATGTTCCGCTGCTGGCGCGTGACGGCAACTTTGTCCGTGACGGCTACAGCCCGCCGCTGGACGAATTCCGGATGTTGCGCGACGAAAGCAAGCGCCTGATAGCTGGACTTGAGTCGCGCTACCAGCAGGACACCGGCATCAATACGCTCAAGATACGCTACAACAACGTGCTTGGCTATTATGCCGAAATCACACCGCTTAACCAGAAGAAAATCACGGAAATTTTTATCCACCGCCAGTCGCTGGCCAATTCGCTGCGTTATACGACGGCGGAGCTCGGTGAGCTTGAACGTAAGATCAGCGAGGCGGCGGATCGCGCCCTCAAGCTTGAGCTTGAAATATTTGAAATGCTGGTGAATGGTGTGAAGGAAAACTCGGTTGCGATTGCCGCGCTGGCGCGTGCGCTCGCCGCGCTTGATGTGTCTGCCGGCCTTGCCGAGCTTGCATTGGAAAAATGCTATTGCCGTCCGAAAATAGATGCTTCGCGCACGTTTGACATTAAAGGTGGCCGCCATCCGGTGGTTGAAGAAGGATTGAGGAAATCAAGGCAGGGGCAGTTTATTGGCAATGACTGCGATCTGGGGGAGGCGCAGCGCCTGTGGCTGCTGACCGGTCCCAACATGGCCGGAAAAAGCACGTTCCTACGCCAGAACGCGCTCATTGCCATCCTTGCGCAGATCGGCTCGTTCGTGCCCGCCGACAGCGCGTATATCGGCGTGATTGACAAGCTTTTCAGTCGCGTCGGCGCAGCGGATGATCTCGCGCGCGGGCGCTCGACCTTTATGGTCGAGATGGTGGAGACTGCGACCATCCTCAGCCAGTCCACCCAGAACTCGCTGGTGATACTCGATGAAATCGGGCGCGGTACGGCGACGTTTGACGGGCTTTCCATTGCCTGGGCAGTGGTGGAGCACCTGCATAACCAGATCAAATGCCGGGCGCTGTTTGCCACGCACTATCATGAAATGACTGCGCTTGCCGCAACCTTGCCCTCGCTTTCCTGCCGCACCATGAAGGTCAAGGAGTGGAAAGGCAACGTGGTATTCCTGCATGAAGTTGCAAAGGGCGTCGCCGACCGCTCCTACGGCATCCATGTAGCAAAGCTCGCCGGGCTGCCGGAAACCGTGCTCAAGCGCGCCGACCATATTCTGCATACGCTCGAAGAAACGCAGGGCGCGCAGATAGCGAGCAAACTTTCCGATGATATGCCACTGTTTAAGCCGCTGAAGCTGGTTACTGAGGCTGCACCGGAGGTTTCAGAGATCGAGATGACTGTTGCCGGCATAAATCCTGACAACCTGACGCCCAAAGAGGCATTGGAATGGGTGTATAAGTTAAAAAATATCGTTGCCTAATCCCCCCGCTTATGACAGATTGCCGCCGGAAAGCAGACCATGACCGATCGCATCCTCATCCTTGATTTTGGTTCGCAATTTACGCAGCTGATTGCGCGGCGCATTCGTGAAAGCGGGGTGTATGCCGAAATTCTTCCCTGCACCACACCGGAAAAAACCATCGTTGATTTTGATCCGAAGGGAATAATCCTTTCCGGTGGCCCGGCTTCGGTGCACGCGAATTTCTCGCCCCACGCGCCGGACATTGTCTTTGACATGGGCGTGCCGGTGCTTGGTATCTGCTATGGTGAGCAGTTGCTCTGCCAGCAACTGGGTGGCAAGGTTGAACCGTCCGATGAGCGCGAATTCGGCCGCGCCGAAGTGGAGATAAAGCTTGAAAATAAATTATTCAGCGGCGTATGGGAAAAAGGCGGCACACATCAGGTATGGATGAGCCACGGCGACAATATAACGGCTATTCCGCACAGTTTTAAGGTGATCGCTTCTACCTCTTCCGCCCCGTTTGCTGCTATTGCTGATGAAAGCCGCAGATATTATGGCCTGCAGTTCCATCCGGAGGTTGTCCATACGCCTGACGGCGCGCAGCTGCTTAAGAATTTCACACACACTATCGTAGGCTGCAAGGCCGGCTGGAGCATGGACGCCTTTTCTGTCCAGGCAATCGAAAAAATCCGCAAGCAGGTTGGTAACAGGAAAGTCATCTGCGGGGTCAGTGGCGGGGTGGATTCTTCCGTGGTGGCAGCCCTGCTGCATAAGGCGGTAGGCGAGCGGCTCACCTGCATATTCGTTGATACCGGACTGCTGCGCCTGAATGAAGGTGCGCAGGTGAAGGAACTGTTTGCCAGCCACTTCCATATTCCCTTGCTCTATGTGGATGCAAGCCTGCTCTTCCTTCAGCGCTTGAAAGACGTCACCGATCCGGAGAAAAAGCGCAAAATCATTGGTGAAACATTTATTGAAGTGTTCGAGCATGAAGCTGAAGTTGCCGGAGGTGCGGATTTCCTGGCGCAGGGGACGCTTTACCCGGACGTCATAGAATCGGTATCCTTCACCGGCGGGCCGTCCGTCACCATCAAGTCGCACCATAATGTCGGCGGGTTGCCGGAGCGCATGAAAATGGCGCTGGTTGAGCCGGTGCGTGAGCTTTTCAAGGATGAAGTGCGCCGGCTCGGCCTTGAGCTTGGAATGCCGAAGGATATGATCGGCCGTCACCCATTCCCGGGGCCGGGGCTTGCCATACGGATACCGGGGGAGATAACACCGGAAAAACTGGAAATTCTGAGAAAGGCGGACGCCATCTACATTGAGGAAATCCGCAAAGCCGGGCTTTACGACACCATCTGGCAGGCCTTTGCGGTGCTGCTGCCCGTACGTACCGTGGGCGTTATGGGGGATGCGCGGACGTATGAATACGTCTGCGCCCTGCGCGCGGTAACTTCAAACGATGGTATGACCGCCGACTTTTTCCAATTTGATCACAGTTTCCTTGCGCAAGTGTCCACACGTATTATAAATGAGGTTCGCGGCATCAACCGGATTGTATACGACATCACCAGCAAGCCGCCCGGTACGATAGAGTGGGAGTAAAAATCTATGGCTGAAGATATAGGGATATTTCAGGAAATTGACGATGCACTCCGGGTCGATAATATGGAGAAGCTGCTGCGCAGGTACGGCAAGCTGATTATCGTCGTATGTGTTGGCATCGTGCTTGCCACCGCCGGATCGGTACTCTGGAAAAGCCATCAGCGTGAAGGTAATATGCAGAAGACCGCTGTATTGTTGCAAGTTCAGGAGTTGAAGAACACTGGAAAATATCCGGAGGCGATCAAAGCGCTGGAAGAGGCGATGCGGCAGAATAAGGACATTCCCGTGGTAAAAAAATTCCAGTATGCGGGACTGCTTGTGCAGTCTGGCCAGCCTGCAAAGGCGGAAGCTGTCTATAATGAAATAGCAGGCGACAGTAATAATGATTCAGGGTTGCGTGATTTTGCTGCCATGAATGCCGCCATTATCGCGGCCAACAACGGCACCCTGGCCAGGCAGAAGCTGGATACTGGCAGCGGCCAGCCGTTTTATGCGATAGCCACGGAACTGACAGCTTTAAGGCTGGAAAAAGAAGGTAAGAACAAGGAAGCCTATGACATGCTGGAAAACCTTGCGGCCGACATGAGTCTGTCTACGGCGGAACACCAGCGGGCGGTCGAGCTGCTTGCCGGCGCAAAAGGAAACGGACAATGAAAAACGCGACTGCAAGCCTGATGCGGGCGCTCGCTGCGGCGGCACTGGTTGTTTCCATGTCCGCCTGCGACAGTCTTCCCAACTGGCTTGGCGGCAGTGATAACGACAAGCCAAAACTGCCGGGAAAACGCATTGACGTGCTGAGCGATACCTTGCAGGTGAAGCCCGATGATTCGCTTGCCGACGTGAATGTTACGGTGCCGGATATCAAGGCCAACGAGAACTGGCGGCAGGCCAGTGGCAGTCCGCAGGGGATGACGGGAAACCTTCAGGTTACAGGCTTCGACAAGCATGACCGCACGCATGTCGGCGACGGCAATAAGTGGGAACAGCCGTTGTATTCGCAGCCCATCGTGGCGGACGGAATGGTATTTGCGATGGATGCAAGGGGCTACATCACCGCACATGACGCGGCCAATATTGACAGCGTAAAATGGAAGAATAAAAGTGTGGTGGCCAAACACGAGACTGATATTCTCGGCGGTGGGCTGGGCTATGATAATGGCCATATATATGTGACGACCGGTCGCGGCAACGTGTTTGCGCTTGATGCCAAGACCGGTAAAGAAGTCTGGCGGCAGTTCATAGGGATACCGTTGCGAGCGGCGCCGAAGGCGGGTGATGGCAGGATATACGTCGTGTCGGTGGATAACCAGCTTTTTACACTGGACGCCGACAGTGGAAAGCAGATATGGAACCACCGTGGCATGAATGAAAATGCCGGATTTCTCTCCTCTGTTTCCCCGGCGGTTTCCCAATCCGTCGTCATCGCGCCGTATTCCTCCGGCGAGCTTCATGCGCTGGATAGCGTAAGCGGCCAGGACTTGTGGAATGATTCCCTGATCAAGCCCCGTCGCAACATAGCGACCTTCGGATTTTCCGGCATCGGCGGTAACCCTGTCATCATCGATGATATGGTATATGCTGCGGGCAGCAGCGGGCTTGTCGTTGCATTTTCCATCCAGACGGGCAGGCGAATCTGGCAGCAGGATATATCTTCGCTTGATGCGCCGTGGATTGCCGGGGATTTTCTCTACATGATTTCAACCGACAGCCAGCTTGTCTGTCTGTACCGTGCCGACGGCCGTATCAAGTGGGTAAAGCAGCTGCAGCAGTATGAAAATGAGAAGAAACATCTCAATCCGTATTTCTGGCTGGGGCCGGTGATGGCGGGTGGGCAGTTGATCGTTGCAGGAACGCACGGGGAAATGCTGGCGCTTTCTCCCAAGGACGGATCTACTCTCAGCAAGATGGAGATACCTGAAAATATCACCGGCGCTCCGATCATTGCCGCGGGGCGCATGTATTTCGTGACGACCGACGCTCGGCTGCACATGATATACTAAAATTATCAACATGTCCTTCACAGTTGCCATACTCGGTCGCCCCAATGTAGGCAAATCCACGCTGTTTAACCGGCTGACCGGCACGCGCTTTGCGCTGGTGGACGATATGCCGGGCGTCACGCGCGACAGGCGCGAGGGCGAGGGGTGCATCGGGCCGCTGGAATTTAAAATATTCGATACTGCCGGGCTTGAGCAGGCTCCAAAAAACTCCCTTGCCGCGCGTATGAGCAAGCAGTCAGAAAATGCGCTTGCCATTTCCGATGTCGTCCTGCTGGTAGTTGACGGCCGCGCCGGAATTACTCCCGATGATCGCTATTTCGCAAAAAAAATCCGAAAAAGCGGTAAGCCGGTGGTACTGGTGATAAACAAGTGCGAAAGCGGGAAAGGCAGCGACGCCAATGCCGAAGCCTATTCGCTTAGCCTGGGCGATCCGGTGGCCATATCCGCAGAGCATGGCGAGGGACTGGCCGAACTCTACGAGGCGCTTGCGCCATTTGAAGAGAGTCGCGAGTCGCGAGTGGCGAGTCGCGAGTCAAAAGAACCCGATACCCGCGACCCGTTACTCGATACTATCAACATTGCCATTGTCGGTCGTCCGAACGCCGGAAAATCCACATTATTTAACCAGTTGCTGGGGCATGAGCGGACGCTGACCGGGCCGGAAGCCGGGATAACGCGCGATTCCATCGCCGTGGATCTGGAATATGGCGGCAGGAAACTGAAGCTGGTTGATACGGCAGGGATGAGGCGGCGCAGCAACGTCCAGGGCAAGGTGGAAAAATTGGCGGTGGAGGACAGCAGGCGCAGCATCCAGTATGCCAATGTCGTCATACTGATGCTTGATGCCGAAGCGGCGCTTGAGAAACAGGATTTGACGATCACCGACCATATCGAGCAGGAAGGTAGGGCGCTTGTGGTTGCGGTGAATAAATGGGACAAGGTGGTTAACAAGCAGAAATACATTGCGGATGTTTATGAACGCTTGGAAGATGTCATGCCGCAGGTCAAGGGCGTTGCCGTACAGCCCATTTCTGCCGATCGCGGCAGAAATATAGACAGATTAATGGATGCGGTGTTTGCGGCTTACGAAACGTGGAATAAGCGTATTTCTACTAACAAGCTAAATCAGTGGTTGGAAGAGGCGCTCATCCGCCATTCGCCGCCCATCGCCAACGGGCGGCGGATAAAAATCCGCTACATAACGCAGATAAAAACCCGGCCGCCCACCTTTGCCATGTTCGCAAGCAAGGCCGACAAGCTTCCGGATAGTTACAAGCGCTACCTGATAAACAGTATTCGGGAAGTCTTTGATATGCCAGGAGTTCCGATTCGGATTGTCCTGAAAAGCAATAAAAACCCGTATGATGCAAATAAATAATCGGTAGTGTCTCAGGTTGAATTGTTACTCCTGCTAGCTTGTATCGTGCCAAATGCAGAACGGAACTGAAAAAATTTCTTTGTGTATTTGCATTAGTGGATAAATTTGTTTATATCCCAGTATCAGGCATTAAATAACTGAGAAAAAACAGCCATGATGCATAATGACAACTCTTGCTGCGGTGACCAAAAGGTTGGTGAATCCGATGAAAACGCAGACCCGACGCGGCGTGATTTTCTGGTTCTTTCGGCAGGTGCATTGGGCGCGGTGGGTGCTGCCGCGGTCGCGTGGCCGTTTATCAACAGCATGAATCCTTCAGCGGACGTTCTGGCGCTTTCCTCGGTTGAGGTAGACCTGTCGCCGATTCAGGCGGGGCAAAGCATCAAGGTAAAATGGCGCGGCAAGCCGGTGTTCGTGAGAAGGCGCACCCAGGAAGAGATTTCCGCCGCGGAAAACGTAAACGTCAGCGAGCTGCGCGATCCGCAGACGGATGATTCGCGGGTGCAGAAAGGCCATGAGGAATGGCTAATCGTTATCGGCGTATGCACGCATCTGGGCTGCATCCCGCTGGTAAACCAGGGCGATTACGGCGGCTGGTTCTGCCCGTGCCACGGATCGCAATATGATACTTCCGGCCGCATACGCAAAGGGCCTGCGCCGCTGAACCTTGCCGTCCCTGAATACACATTTCTAACTCCTTCAAGAATACGGATCGGTTAATATGCACCATCACGAGAAGCCAGTAGAGCACAGTGGAAAGCCCGGTGTCATCAATGCCGTCAAGGACTGGATCGAGTTCCGGATGCCGATTTTTGCATTTCTTGATGGTGTGGGCGGCAGCTACCCGGCGCCGAAAAACCTGAATTACTGGTGGAACTTCGGCTCGCTGGCGGGCATATGCCTCGTGATACAACTGCTGACCGGAATTTTCCTCGCCATGCACTATACGCCGCACGCGGCAATGGCGTTTGACAGCGTCGAGAACATCATGCGCAACGTCAATTACGGCTGGCTGATGCGCTACATGCACGCGGTTGGGGCGTCCATGTTCTTTGTCATGATATACATCCACATGTTCCGCAACCTGTATTACGGATCATACAAATATCCGCGTGAACTTCTGTGGATGCTGGGGCTGGTGATTCTGCTGGCTTCGATGGCGACCGCGTTCATGGGCTATGTCCTGCCGTGGGGGCAGATGAGCTTCTGGGGCGCGACGGTGATCACCAACCTGTTCAGCGCGTTCCCGTTAGTTGGTCAGTCTATCGTAACCTGGTTGTGGGGCGGCTATTCGGTGGACAACCCGACGCTCAATCGTTTCTTTGCTCTGCATTATCTGCTGCCGTTCGTGCTCATCGGCATCATCATCCTGCATATCTGGGCGCTGCATCAACATGGCTCCAATAATCCGACCGGCGTAGATGTCAAAACCCCGAAAGATACCGTTCCGTTCAACCCATATTACACCATCAAGGATTTATTCGGCATCGGCGTGTTTCTTATCTTCTTCAGCTTCCTGGTGTTCTTCCACCCGAACGCGCTGGGCGACCCGGACAATTACATCCCCGCCAACCCGATGGTGACGCCCGCGCATATCGTGCCGGAGTGGTACTTTCTGCCGTTCTACGCCATCCTGCGTGCCGTGCCGGACAAGCTTGGCGGCGTGCTCTCGATGTTTGGCGCTATCATCCTGCTGTTTTTCCTGCCGTGGCTTGACGGTTCGAAAGTGCGCAGCGCGACCTACCGCCCGCTTTTCAGGATAGCGTTCTGGATTCTGCTGGTGGATTGCATCACGCTCGGCTATATCGGCGGCAAGCCGCCGGAAGGTATGTATGTTATCTGTGGCCGTATCGCCGCTGTCTATTATTACTTCCATTTTCTTGTTCTGGTGCCGCTCGTCTCGCGGTTTGAGAAAACTCTGCCTTTGCCGGAAAGCATCGATTCTGCTGCTAACAGTCGCTAACAAGGAGGTTTTATGCCTTTTACCGTTTTCTTCGTGATTGCATGTGCCATTGCTTTAGTGGCGCTGGGCTAAAAAATGAGGAAATTCATGTTCGTTAATCTGTTTCTTTTATGCTTTGTGCTTATTGCGATGTTAGGCGCTGATGTTGCTTATTGCGAAGACGAGGAGCATCCGAAGCAGCTTGCGTGGCCGTTTGACGGCATGACCGGGTATGTTGACAAAAAAGCGGCGCAGCGCGGATTCCAGATATACAGTCAGGTCTGCTCCGCCTGCCATTCGATGAACCGCCTGGCGTACCGCCAGTTAGCCGATCTTGGTTTTGTCGAAGCGGAAATCAAGGCGGTCGCCGCGAGCAAGCTGGTGGAGGACTACGACGATAAAGGCCAGCGTATCATGCGCCCTGGCAGGATGTCGGACAGTTTCGTACTACCCTATCCTAACGAGGACGCTTCGCGGGCGGCTAACAGCGGCGCTTATCCGCCGGATTTGAGCCTTATAATCAAAGCGCGGCATGACGGGGCGAATTATGTGTATTCACTCATAACCGGATATGGCACTGCGCCGGTGGACGAAAAGCCGGTGGACAATAAATATTACAATCCGTATTATCCCAACCACTGGATTTCCATGCCGCCGCCGCTTGCCGACGGCGTCGTCACCTATCAGGACGGCACCCCGGCCAGCGTCGATCAGATGGCGAAGGACGTGGTTGTTTTCCTGCAGTGGGCGGCGGAACCGGAAATGGAGCAGCGCAAGCTGATGGGGCTTCGGGTGCTGGTATTCCTCGGCGTCCTGACGACGATGCTGTATATCATCAAGCGCCGCATCTGGAAGAATGTCAAACACTAGAAACTTACTTGCAAACCGTTCCGTCGTTGCAATTTCAGGGGAGGACTCAAAGGAGTTTCTTCAAGGCCTGATTACCAATGACATAAACAAAGTTTCCAAAGACAACGCTGTCTTTGCCGCATTGCTTTCACCGCAGGGCAAGTTTCTCTATGATTTTTTTATTGTTGAGCATGAAGGCCGGTTCCTGCTGGATATAGCCAGGGAAACGCAGGCGGATTTGATCAAGCGCCTTACCATGTACAAGCTACGCTCGAAGGTGGACATTGCCATACTGCCGGAGATGGAGGTGGGGTGGAGTGATGAGTTGCAAGTTACAAGTTACAAGTTGCAGGGAAGCGTAAAATACAATGATCCAAGATACCCTGAGTTGGGAATCCGGGCAATCGGGATCGGATTTGAAATTCAAGGCATGGGCGAATACGACAAGCAGAGACTAAGCTTGGGGATACCCGAAGGAGGCCGTGATCTTGAGACAAATGCTGCATTCCCGATGCAATGGGGATATGATAAGCTCAATGCCATAGATTTTAACAAAGGCTGCTATGTCGGGCAGGAAGTGACGGCGCGTTCCAAACACATCGGAACCATCCGCAAGATGGTGCATCAGGTGCAGGCTGATGTAGTTTTGCCCGCAATCGGCACGCCGGTCATGGCGGATGAAAAAGAAGTCGGAAAAATGGCAAGTAGTATAGGTAATACCGGGCTTGCGTTGCTGAACATAGAAGTCGTTGCCGGTGGTGCGAAGCTGTATAGTAACGGAACCGAGATTCAGGCGAACATACCAATATGGGCGTTAAGGTAATATTTTATTACGTAAAAAGACCAATGTTTTTTCACGCAAAACCTCATGTTTTCTCAAATTTTTCCATCCATCTTTGATAGCTTCTGAGCATGTCTGTGGATTGTAATCAGGAGAGTCTTCAAAGAATTTAACCGAATTATTCCAAGCTCGCCATTCACCCAGAAGCTTATCAAATTCTTTTACTACCCAAGCCTTATTAGGGTTGAATATTTGAAGCGGTTCAAATTCCTCTATCTGTCTTAATTCTGCCATTCTATATTAATAATACCGGCCTGTGTAAAAAGATCAAACTTTCGTTTAACCAACAACCCCCTGCATCTCCTCCAGTTCAAGCCATCTCGTTTCCGCGCTTGCGAGGTCATTCTGCGCCTGGGTATAGCGGCGGGTGATTTTGTCAAACGCTTCCGGGTTCTTGCTGTATAAGTCCCTGTCCATCAGCATCTCTTTCAGTTGCGCCACCTCAGTGTCCAGCGCGGCAATTTTTGCCGGCAGCTTTTCCAGCTCATGCTTGAATTTGAAGGACATCTTGCCGTCTGGAAGTCGGGAAGACGGGAAAATGGGAAGTCGAGAATTTTCCGACTTCCCGTCTTCCTGGCTTCCCACCTTCTTATCCTTCACCGGTTTTTTCTTACTCTCCAGGTAATCGCTGTAGCCGCCGATGCAGCCTTCCACCATCCCGTTGCCCTCGAAGGCGATGATTTCGGTGACGGTGCGATCGAGAAAATCGCGGTCATGGCTAACCACGATGAGCGTGCCTTCATACTCGGAGAGTATTTCCTGCAGCATGTCGAGCGTGTCCATGTCGAGGTCGTTGGTAGGCTCGTCGAGAATCAGGACGTTGCCGGGATTGGAAAGGAGGCGGGCGAGCATGAGGCGGTTCTGCTGGCCGCCGGACAGCGTGCCGACCTTGTCGCGCGCCGTTTTAGGGTCGAAGAGGAACGACTTGAGATAACCGCAGACGTGTGTGGTGCGCTGGTTCTTTCCGCTTCCAATTTTCACCTGATCGCCGCTGTCCGGGCATAGCGTGTCCCAGAGCGTGCTGCCTGGGTCGAGGTTCACCCGCGCCTGGTCGAAATAGGCGAACTGCACTGTCTTGCCGCGTTTGACACTGCCTTTGTCCGGTTCCAGTTCGCCGATGAGGAGTTTTATAAAA
>Ga0207022_10107_pt1 | contig 23069 bp, 21 predicted proteins | sample Alteio_BWMinCont_46_FD_153307 | JGI IMG/M metagenome (GOLD analysis project Ga0207022, IMG submission 153307) | Enriched cells from forest soil in Barre Woods Harvard Forest LTER site, Petersham, Massachusetts, United States -... | ecosystem: Environmental > Terrestrial > Soil > Temperate forest >... | reverse complement strand
GGTTGCGAGTCTCTCGGCGCAAGTCATTCCGCATACCGAAGCGGACACGCTCGCTGGCAAGAAGATCGTGCTGCCGGAAGCAACCGCGGGGCATCCCGCAGTCTTCATCGTCGGATTCAGCCATGCGGGCGGAGAATCCTGCGGTCGATGGGACAAACAGTTGAGACAGAATTTGGGGTCGGACAGCAAGGTGCGAATTTATAACGTGGCGGAGTTGCAGGATGCTCCCAAAATGGTCCGCGGCTTGATCCGGCACGGTATGCGCGGCAGCGTTCCCAAGGATGAACAGGATTCATTCGTTCTTCTCTATCAGGATGAAGACGTCTGGAAGAAATTAGCGGACTTTTCCGACCCGAATGATGCCTACATACTCTTCGTCGATGCAGCAGACAATATCCGATGGCGCACGCACGGAAAAGTTCCGAATCAGCAGGCGGTAAACGCTCTCAGAGACGAAACAAGTAAGATTCCAATTAGCAACCCTTGATTTCATTGGCGAGACGCCCGTCCCTACATGAGCATTTCGCGGGACGACCCATCACTCGGAGGTAAGATAGATATCCTGCAAACGAGACGGCTTATGAAAACTGTTCCCCGAATTGCCTTCGTCCCACTAGCTTTGTTCTTTCTACTCACAATTGCGAACTTTGTTTTCGCGCAGGCGGCTGCCTCCGTGGATGCCAAGGTCAGTCAATACTTTTTCGTATTGCTCAATCGTCCCGCCAATCCTCCCCAGTTGAGCAAAGAAGCGGGTGAGAAGCTGCAGGAAGAGCACATGGCAAACATCCGGAAGTTATACGACGAACACAAACTCGTGATTGCGGGGCCGTTCGAGGAAGATACGGCTTTGCGTGGCATCTTCGTCCTCCAGGGGAGTTCGGCGGCGCAGGTACAAGACTGGGTCAATGGTGATCCGGCGGTCAAAGCGGGCCGTTTAAGCGCGGAAGTGCACGGGCCTTGGCTTATCGATGGGAGCGCCATTCACCCGCCTGCCACTGGAGAGGGTATGGACCAGTACTCGCTGGTGCTGATGAAGCGCGGGGACAAATGGAATCCTGACGCGCCGGGGTTTATGGACGTGATTAAGCAGCATCACGCCTTTATCGAACAAATGACCGCACAGGGATACATGGCCATTGCCGGGCCGTTTCCATTGGCCGATCAGGGTCAACTGCGAGGTGTTGCCATCTTCCGTGTAGGGACGGAGCAGACCGCCGGGTTGGTGAAGCAGGATCCGATTGTCAAAGCCGGACTCCTCACGCCGGAAATCCATCCTTGGATTACAGGTAAAGGAGTGCTGGCTCCGGGACAGCCGGTGCAATAGGATTACCTTCGTCACCGTAGCATCCCGTGGTTACGAATCAGTTCTCTTCATGCTGTGCTAACTTTTTCTTTGGTCCGGCTTGGAATCGAGCGCGGCGGCAGAGTGCTGCCGCAAAAGATGTATTCCCGTAGCCGGTGGGGGACGCATTGCAATCAGGGGCGGCGGTTCAACGCGAGATCCACGGAACTGCATTCATCATGGCCAGTCCCGCGATGCAGCGTTTCATGGCCATGGTCGAGCGGGTGGCCGGGCACACGGAAACCGTCCTGATCACGGGTGAAACCGGTACCGGGAAGGAACTGATCGCCTGCAGCATCCACGAATTTTCTTATCGCAACGGCAAGCCCTGGATCGACATCAACTGCGCCGCGCTGCCCGAGCACCTGGTCGAGAGCGAACTGTTTGGTTACGAAAAAGGCGCTTTCAGCGGCGCCGACAATTCCAAGCCGGGACTCTTCGAACTAGCCGACAAAGGAACTCTGTTCCTCGATGAAATTGGCGAACTGCCATCTCACATTCAGGTTAAGCTGCTGCGCGTGCTGGACGGTGCTCCCTACTACCGGCTGGGAGGGCATCGCAAGATCACCGTGGACGTGCGCATCGTCGCCGCCACCAACCAGGATCTCGAAGCCGCAGTGCGCGAAGGGCGTTTCCGCAAAGATCTTTTTCATCGCCTCAGCCAGTTTCAATTAAGAGTTCCGCCTTTGCGCGAGCGGCCTGAAGATGTTCTCGCCCTGGCCGAGTATTTTCTGCGGCTCAAATCGCCGGAAATGCACTTCACCGCCGAGGCACTGCGCATGCTGCAATCACATTCGTGGCCCGGCAACGTGCGCGAACTTCGAAACGTAATCGCCAAGGTCGCAATGGTGGCGGTGGGTCCCGAGATTGGCGCGTCCGATGTGACGGCGGAACTTTCGGCCGAGCAACAAAAGACAAGCATTCCAGTGCCCTCTGGCGATCTGCAAGACATGGAAAGACAGATGGTGATGAAGGCGCTCGAAAATACCGGAGGCCATCGCGCCAAAGCCGCCGAGCAACTGGGGATTTCGCGCAGAACCCTGAGCCGGAAGTTGGGCGAATACAAACTCACTGCCGCTCCGAGCGATAAGAGCCGGGCGCTGGGCGCGCTCAGCCTGAAACAAAAGAAATTTTTCCGCGCGAAGCTGAACGTTCCGGTAATTCTCACAGACAGCCAGGGCCACGAATCGCAGGTGACCGCGGTAAATCTCAGCGTCGGCGGCATGGGCCTGGAGGGATTGCCCGACCCGCGCCGATCGGAAGGGCTCATGGATATCAGCTTCGCGCTGCCCGGTAGCCAGGCCCGCATCGAGGCGAAGGTGCAAATTGTCTGGGCGGATCTTGACGGGCGGGCCGGAGCCACATTCGTGGTCATCGACCCCGCGGTTTATAAAGAGCTGCAGGAGTGGACGAATCAGAGAATGAAGGACGAGGGCTGGGAACTGCCGCTGTAGCTTGGACCGTTTGCGTCGTCGCTTGCGAAATGAGTGGGACACTTTTTAAGGAACCCACGCTTAACTGCTGGAAAATGGGCATTTAGTTTTGAAGGGGCACGGCTTCCCAGCCGCGCCGTAAGTCTTTGAAAACGATGTAAGGCGCGGCTGGAAAGCCGCGCCCCTTCAAGGCTCCAGTCGCCGAAGGGAAGGTTTTTCCGCAAACTGTTTCAGCCGTGCCCCTTCAAAACCCAGCGCCCCATTGCGTTACTTTAGTTTGCTGCTTGTCGTGTAAGTTATTGTTGTCACGCAACTTACCTAACTACAATAGATAAAATCCTGGTTTGAAAACTAGTTGTGCTGGGTGCTACAGCGCGGAGGTATCGATACGCTATCCGCATTGCCAAAACTCGTCGCCAAGATTCTGATTACCGTCCTGCTCGGCGGTTTTCTGGGAGCGACACTGTTGCGTTTTGCACCCGGCTTCGGGGTCGACGAGGAGGAGTTGGACTCGCGACTTAGCGCCCAGAGCATTCAGGCGCTGCGCCAAACTCACGCCGGGGACGCCAATATTTTCGTTTTCTATTTTCATTACTTGAGCCGCCTGCTGCGCGGCGACCTGGGAATTTCCCGGACACTGCAACGGCCGGTTTGGCAGCTGGTAGCCGAACGCTTGCCCGAGACTTTGAAGTCGGTCGCTGCCGGGATGGCTCTGGGATGGACTACCGGATTTCTGCTGGCAGTCGCGGTCGTGATGTCGAGGGCCTGGTATCTCGATCTGCTCGGCAGTTTGCTGGTCGGAGTTTTGCTTTGCCTGCCCGCCGCCGTGCTTGCACTGCTTTTTGTGCGGGCGCAAGCGCCGGCCCGATTGCTGCTTGGCCTGATTATTTTTCCCAAGGTGTTTCGTTATTCGCGCAATCTGCTGGGGCGAAGTTCGGCATTGCCGCACGTGCTGACCGCGCGAGCCAAAGGCTTAGGCAACATGCGCGTGCTGGTTTGGCACATTCTTCCGACGGCGGCGCCGCAGCTTCTGGCTCTGCTCGGCGTTACGGTCAGCTTCGCCTTCACTGCGGCGATTCCCATGGAAGCGCTGTGTGACATGCCGGGGATCGGACAACTGGCGTGGAAAGCCGCGCTGGGGCGCGATGTAGCGCTGCTGGTGAACCTGACGATGATCGTCACTCTGGTCACGCTCATGGCCAATTCAGCTTCCGAAATGATGGGCAAAACTTTTGCTGTGAGCGAAGCATGAACTGGGCGAGGACAGCGGCCATTGTTTTCCTGCTGGTGGTTTCCGCCGCATGCTTGTTGGCGAACTTCATAGCGCCGGCGCCGTATGCTCACCAGTTTCGCGACGAGCCTGATGCCGCGCCTTCGCGGCAACATTTATTGGGCACGGACGATTTAGGGCGGGATCGCTTTTCGCGCGTGTTGTATGGCACGCGAGTCTCGCTATTGCTGGCTCCGGCAGCCGCATTGCTCTCCAGCTTGTTAGCGGCGTTTATCGGCGGCATTGCCGGCTTCGCTGGCGGACGCGTTGAGCGTTGCGTGATGGCGGGAACGGATCTTTTCTTATCGCTGCCGTGGCTTTTCTTGCTGATTACAGTTCGCGCGCTTTTGCCCCTCAACGTTTCTCCGATTGTTTCCGTGCTGATTACTTTTGCGATGCTGGGATGCCTGGGCTGGGCGGGCGCGGCTCGCATTATTTGCGCCGATGCTCGATCGCTATCCCGCTCGGATTTCATTCTTCTGGCACGGGCTTCGGGCAGCAACGGTTTCCGGTTGTTCTGGCGTCATCTCGTGCCCAATCTTAAGCCCGTGTTGTATGCGCAGTTCTGGATTTCCGTACCGGTTTTTATTTTGACCGAAGCTAATCTCGGCATTCTTGGCTTGGGTGTGGCGGAACCACTGCCCTCGTGGGGCAGCCTCCTGCGCGAACTTGAAGGCTTTTCAACTATCTCCGGTCAAGCCTGGCAATTGGTTCCCCTCGTTTTGTTCATCCTGGTGGTCAGCAGTTTTCATCTGGTCCTGACGAAAGAGGAGTTGGCGATATGAAAAAACTTTTAACAGGTTTTCTTCTGGGAATCCTGCTCACGCTTGGTTCGAGCGGAGTGTTGGCGCAATCTGGCGGCGAATTGCATTTCTGCTTGCGGTCAGAACCGAAGACGCTCAACCCGCTGCTGGCTGCGGATGATGCTTCGGAAACCATCCGCTATCTCACAGGCGGCGTGCTGGTGCGCGTCAACCGGCTCACGCAGGAGCTTGAGCCGGGACTTGCGACGTCATGGAAGCTCACGAACGGTGGAAAGACAATCACGTTCGAACTGCGCGGCGGCGTACGATTCTCCGATGGGACTCCGTTTTCCGCAGACGACGTGGCGTACACCATGCAGCAGCTGATGGACCCCGCACTGCACTCGCCGACGGGAGACGCGTTCCGCGCGTCTGAAGGAAAAGTCGAAACCGAGGTTTTGCCCAAGAATCGTGTTCGAATTACCTTCCCCGCGCCGATCGCCGGGTTGGATCGGCTGTTTGATCAGGTGGCGATTATGTCAGCCAAATCCCCACAAAAAGAAATGGCTGTTCTCGGACCTTATTACGTCGGAGAGAATAAAGCCGGCTCGTACCTGATTTTGAAGCGCAATCCCAACTATTGGGAAAAAGATCCCGCAGGCCGTCAGTTGCCATACATCGAGTCAGTGCGGCTGGATATTCAACAGAATCGCGACATCGAAATGCTGCGGTTAACTCGAGGCGAAATTCACTTCATCAACTCGGTTGATGCTGACTCCTTCGACAAGATCGCTGCTCAGGATCCGTCGATGGCGCACGATGCGGGTGCATCGCTCGATTCCGAAGAGATGTGGTTCAACCAGGTCGCCAACTCTCCGTTGCCGCCATACAAGAAAGCCTGGTTTACTTCGACGAACTTCCGCCGAGCGATTTCAGAAGCCATCAATCGCGAAGATATTGCGCGCATAGTATTCCGAGGACACGCGCGTCCGGCCTTCGGACCGGTCAGTCCAGCCAACAAGTTCTGGTTTAACGCGAAGCTGCAGGCACACCCGTATGACCAAAAATCCGCGCTGCAGCGCCTCGCGCAGGACGGATTCCATTTTCAAGATGGCACTCTGCGCGATCACGACGGGCACGCAGTCGAATTTTCCGTAATCACTAATGCCGGGAACAAGGCGCGCGAACGCATGGCGACCATGATCCAGCAGGATCTTTCGGGCATTGGAATCAAACTCAACGTGGTCACTTTGGATTTCCCCTCGCTGATCGAACGCATCACGCATACGTTCGACTACGAGGCGTGCCTGCTCGGAATGGTGAACGACGAACTTGATCCCGATGCGCAAATGACGGTATGGCTCAGTTCCGCCGACAGCCACCAGTGGAACCCCAGTCAGAAAACTCCAGCCACCGCGTGGGAAGCGGAAATCGATAAGTTGATGCGGGCGCAGGCTTCCACTCTGGATCCGAAGAAACGCAAGGAAGATTTCGACAAGGTGCAGGAAATCGCCTGGCAGCAGGAACCGTTTATTTATCTGGTGAATAAAAACGCGCTTTCGGCGGTGTCGCCGGCGCTGCACAACGCGCATCCGGTAGTGCTGAGACCGCAGGTTTACTGGAATATCGATCAGCTTTCGCTGAGCAGCGAGGTCGCCAGGAATCATTGATGGACGCGCAGCCGCTGCTGTCACTGCGAATTTCCGTCGACTATCCGGGGAAGCCGGGAGTGCTGCGCGATCTCGCTTTAGACGTGGGCAGGCAGGAAATCCTCGGACTGGTCGGGCAAAGTGGATGTGGCAAGAGCACCCTCGCGCTGGCAATCTTAAAACTGCTTTATTTGAAGAGAGCCGAGGCGCGCGGTTCGATTCACTTCAACGGCCGCGACCTGATGGCGCTCCGCGAGCGAGAAGTTCGGTCGCTACGCGGAAAGGAAATCGGACTCATCCTGCAGAGCCCCATGTCGTCGCTGAATCCCGCGCTACGCATTGGCACACAGTTGGCGGAAGCCTGGAAAGTCCACCAGCGTGGCTCGGCGGAAGAGTGCCGCGACGCTTTGCGGGATGCGCTGCAAAATGTCAGCTTGCCTGGAGAACAGGATTTCCTGCGCCGATATCCTTCGCAATTAAGCGTTGGACAGGCGCAACGGGTGCTGATTGCGATGGCAGTGTTGCATCGGCCGCCGCTGCTTATTGCGGATGAGCCTACCAGCGCCCTCGACCTGATTACTCAGTCGGAGATTTTGCAATTGTTTGCCAGCCTCAGCGCGAAGTTCGGCATCAGCATTCTGTATATCTCGCACGACCTGCTATCGGTCGCGACCATCGCGCATCGCGTGGCAGTTATGCATCAGGGCGAAATTGTGGAGTGCCGCAGAACGGCCGAGTTATTCCAGAATCCCAGCCATCCTTACACGCAACAGCTCATTCGATCTCTTCCTGTTGTGCCACAGTTAGCAGCCGCGAGCGCGGGTGGGTAGTGAGGGCGTCCTCCATCTAGAAAGGAAACCTACTTTCCGGCTGCAACTGGCATTACCATCGGCACGGCAATTTCCACTACGTCAGGCGTAGTCCAGTTGGGCTTTCCGTTTATCAGTTCCACACGGTTCATGCTGATTTTCATCTTGCTGCGACCCACTTCCACCAGCAGGTAATGGTAATTGACCGGCTTGTCGACTAACGGATCGCCTGCCTTTCGAGGAATCAGGTATGGGTGCGCCCCGCCCCCGCCGGTGACAAAGTAAGTCACTCCGCCATGCTCGTGGCGTTCATAGTTATGGACGTGTCCAGCGAACACCACAAAACGCGCACGGGTGTTGGCCTGCCGCTTCTCCAGCAATAAGGCCAGTGCTTGCTCAGTGTGGCGCGCAGAATGTCCACCACTAAAAAATTGCTCCGACGAATCCGTGAAAGGAGGGTGATGGAGAACGATGCAGACGAAGTCCACGTCGGATGGCAGCGTATCCAGTTCATGGACGAGCCATTGACCCTGCGGTCCCGAAGTTTCGTCGAGTGAACTGTCGAGCATGAGCAGGAGTGTGTTGGCGGCGCGAACGGAGTAGTAACGTCTGTTCTGTAATTGCGGGAAGCGCTGGAAATAGTTCTCGAGCGCGATTTTCTCATTGCCGTAAAGTTCGTGATTCCCGAGCGCCGGATAAACTGGAATTTTATTTTGCGCCCATACAGCGGTTTCTGAGTCAAAGACTCGCCAGTCATTCACATTGGCGCCGCCATATACGAGATCGCCGCCGATGGATATGAACGCGGGATGGGCGTCGGCAATCGCTTGCACGAGCGTTTGGCGCACTGCGGGATTTGACGCATCGGTGTTCTTCGGATCGGTGAACCGCGTGTCGCCGTAAGCCGCGAATCGGAACGGGAGGTTGACTTGCGCTTGCAGTTCGATGGGTTTGGTCTGAGCGGACAAAGCGAAAGCAGTGGCCGCCATTAAAACGCAATGCGTGATAAGTGTTCTCATTGTCATAGATGAATTTCGTTTTCTAATGTAGGCGCGAGCGTCCTCGCTCGTGCTTTTTCCCCAATTTCGCCAATCTCGCAAAAAGTCTGATCTGCTGCCCGCACGGGCGACGACGCCCGCGCCTACACTAGCTGTCTTCGCCAACTTTTAGCACCGCGAGAAATGCTTCTTGCGGGATATCAACTCTTCCAATTCGCTTCATTCGTTTCTTGCCTTCTTTTTGTTTCTCGAGCAGTTTGCGTTTGCGGGTAATATCGCCGCCATAGCATTTGGCGAGAACGTTCTTGCGAATAGCGTGCACGGTTTCGCGGGCAATAATTTTGGCGCCAATTGAAGCCTGGATCGCGACTTCGAACATCTGCCGTGGAATCAGTTCGCGCATTTTTGAAACCAGGGCCTTGCCTCGTTCGTAGGCGAAGTCGCGGTGCACGATTACGGAAAGCGCGTCCACCGGTTCGCCTGCGACCAGAATGTCCATCTTGACCATGGGCGATTCCCAATAGTCGGCCAGATGGTAATCGAGCGAGGCGTAGCCGCGCGAAACCGACTTAAGCCGATCATAAAAATCCAGCACGATTTCGTTCAGAGGCAACTCGTAATGCAGCATCACGCGCGAGGAACTGACGTATTCAAATGTTTTCTGTTTACCCCGCTTCTCTTCGACCAGCTTCAGAATGCCGCCAACATATTCCTCATTGCTCAGAATCGTAGCCAGAATAACCGGCTCTTCGATCTTTGCAATCTCACTTGGCGCGGGCCAGCGCGAGGGATTGTCGACTTCGACCATTTCACCATCGGTCTTATAAATTTTGTAGCGCACGCCGGGCGCGGTTGTGATCAATTCCAGATTGAACTCGCGCTCCAAACGTTCCTGGATAATTTCCATGTGCAGCAGGCCGAGAAAGCCGCAGCGGAATCCGAAGCCTAGCGCGACCGAGCTTTCCGGCTCGAAGAAAAACGACGAGTCATTCAAGCGCAATTTCTCCAGCGCTTCGCGCAGTTGCGTGTGCTCGTGCGCGTCCACGGTATAAAGCCCGGCAAAGACCATGGGCTTGATCTCTTCAAACCCGGGCAAAGGCTCGATGGCAGGATTATTTTCTTCGGTGATGGTGTCGCCGATTTTCGTGTCCGCGACATTCTTGATGTTAGCGATCAGGAAGCCGACTTCGCCAGCACGCAGTTCGTCGACTTCGACGGGCTTGGGCGTCAATACGCCGAGCGTTTCCACATCGAGCACGCGTCCATTCCACATCAGCCGGATCTTTTGTCCTTTGCGCAGTGTGCCTTGAAACACTCGCGTCAGCACAATCACGCCCCGATACGGATCGAACCAGGAGTCGAAAATCAGCGCCTGCAGCCGCTTTTCGGGATCTCCTTTAGGCGGCGGAACACGTTTAACAATGGCCTCCAACACATCGGGCACACCTCGCCCGGTCTTGGCGCTGATCAAAACAGCATCGGACGCATCCAAGCCGACCGCACCTTCGATCATTTCCTTGGTGCGGGGAATGTCAGCGCTGGGCAAGTCGATCTTATTGATGACAGGAATTATTTCGAGGGCGTGATTGATGGCGAGATAGGCATTCGCCAGAGTCTGCGCTTCGACACCCTGAGACGCATCGACGACCAGCAAAGCTCCTTCGCAGGAGGCCAGCGCACGCGAGACTTCGTAAGAAAAATCCACGTGGCCGGGAGTGTCGATCAGGTTGAGCTGATAAGTCTGGCCATCCTGCGCCTGGTACATCATGCGCACCGCATGAGCCTTGATGGTGATGCCGCGCTCGCGCTCGAGATCCATCGAGTCGAGCACCTGGGCCTGCATCTCACGCGCAGTGAGCGAACCGGTCAACTCCAGCAGACGATCGGCCAGCGTGGATTTGCCATGGTCAATGTGAGCAATAATGGCAAAATTGCGAATAAAAGCGGCGTCCATGGCTGCAGGGGTCAATGTTTTGATTCTAACAGGCGTTGTGCCATACGCTTAAGCTGCCGCACGAGAGCCTGCCACGGTAAAATAAATTATGCGTTACTTAGTCCGAGCGCGCGTCAAACCCGGTTGCGAACAGGCTCTGCTCAAAGCGATCGAAGACGGAACCCTGGGGCAAGGTTCGGTGGCCGGAGGCGAGTACTTGCGAAATATGCGAGAGGCCAGGCTGTGCGAGGACGAGACCACTCGCTGGGTTGAGATTTGCTATTGCCCGACTCCTTTACAAGAAGAGCGCGAATATTGGGAGCGATACTTCGAACTGACGCGAGTGCAGGATGCGCATGACCGCAGCCGTTGCCGGGACCAAAACGGTTCCGAGCTCTGGGCTTGTGGTGACTGCGATTGCACCGAACGTCTGGAGCGAAAACTGGAAATGACGGGCAAGTCATTTCTCGAATCACTTCGCCACACACTAATTGCGCTGGCGTCTCCAGTATCCGCGGATGAACACCGATAATTGTTGCTGTTCGTGTCATCCCGAGCAAAGCGAGGGATCTGGGTTTGTTGCGGCGGACGCGGAACCCAGATCCCTCGCTTTGCTCGGGATGACAAAACGTTGGTTCTCCGGGAACGATTCCCCGATCGGCTAGAATCAGCTTTCATGCTTGTACTCGCATCCGCATCTCCGCGCCGACAGGAGCTTCTACGCAATGCGGGCATTGCTTTTGTGGCGTGCCCCACCGACATTCCTGAAAAACCCAAGGAAGGCGAACCGCCGCGCGCCTTTGCCGAACGCATGGCACGGGAAAAAGCTTTGGTGGCATTCGATCGAGAATCAGAGAAGGTCGTTCTTGGGGCAGACACTATCGTGGTCGTAGATTTGGAAACCCTGGGCAAGCCTCGCAATCACGCAGACGCCGCCCGCATGTTGCGCTTGCTATCCGGACGCACACACCAGGTGATCACCGGCGTTTGTCTGCTGGGCCACGAACCTGACCAGAATCAGAAAAAAATCTTTGAAGATGTGCGATCAGAAACCACAATCGTGACCATGAACACTCTTAGCGACGAGGACATTCAATCCTATATCTCAAGCGGCGAACCCATGGACAAGGCCGGAGCTTACGCCATTCAAGGCAGAGCTTCGCGCTGGATTTCGCGCATCGAGGGAGACTATTTCAACGTGGTGGGATTACCGGTTTCGCTGGTATATCGAATGATGCAGGACCACGGAGCGTTGTAGAGCAGCAAACTTCAGGCCTGAGCCTACGCCTTTTTTTCGGGCTCTTTTTCGTCTTTATCTTTATCTTTATCTTTGACCGCGGATTTGAAGTTGCGAATGCCTTCGCCCAGGCCCTTGCCCAGATCAGCAAACTTGCTGGGACCAAACAACAAAAGCGCAATGCCCACGATCAGCAGAATGTGCAGCGGCTGAAACAGTCCTTCACCCATAAACCCTCCAATAGCGCGCCTGTGGAAATTCTAGGCTTCCCATTCTGCGTAGTCAAAGACCGTCGCAATCTATCTGCCTGCAGGCTTTGCGCCACTGGCCATCTTTACATGGCGAGACGCCTGATAATGTGCGATCCCGCTGTAGAGTGCTTCGGCGATCTGCTGCCGGAAAGTCGAACTTTGCAGATTGTTCTCGTCGGTCGGGCTGCTGACGAACGAGACTTCAGCCAGAACCGCCGGCATCGAAGTCCCGGTCAGCACCACATATTGAGCCTGCTTGACGCCCCGATTGCGCAGGCCAGAGTTGTTCTCGGACAGCATTGCGTACAACGCATGTTGCAGGCTGGCTGCGATTCGCCGCGACTCGCGCACCTTTTCTCGAATGTCGATATTCGTCCAATCGATAGTTTTGAGCCCCGCTGCGGATGCATCATCGGCGTCCTCGGTTCTGGCCTTCACCGATGAATAAGTGTTGGTGTAATAGGTTTCCACGCCGCGCGCGGAAGGCAGATCGCTGTAATTGGCATGAATGGAAACGAAAAGATTGGCTTGTGCCAAGTTGGCAATTTCAGCGCGCTTTTCAAGCGAGAGGTAGCTGTCATCTTTGCGCGTGTAGATTACCTCGGCGCCCAGGCGAGTCTCAATCAAGTGCCCGAGACGTTGCACAATATCGAGGACCAGATCTTTTTCCAACAGACCTTTGCGGCCAACCGTTCCCAGATCCCAACCTCCGTGACCCGCGTCCAGCACGATGCGAAGCTTGGGTCCGTGGAGTGGAGTGAGCACTTGTTCGAGTTCTTCCGGTTTTGTGAATGTTGCGGGTCGATTGTCATTCGTCTGGGCTGACAGTGATGGCTTCAGCGTGCCCGGAGTTAGGGAGATCGAATTAAGCGAAATTTGATTGGACTGTTTCTGGCTGAGGTTGGGCTGATTCGCAGACCCTGAGTCGGAAGACTGCTTTTTTGTGTCTTGATCCAAGGTCGCAGGATCGGGGAAAGCGAAAAGATCAATCTTCGCCCGGGGACGCGACTTGTCTCCAATCCTGCGCACTTCAACTACCAACCGGTACGGATTCGGTTCCAAACTTACCGAGAAATCCGATGCGCCGGTAGTTTCGAGTACCACGCGGGTGACTCCCGCCATCGGCTGAGCCACACGAATCCGCTGCAGCAGCGAATCGTTGACCGCAATCGTGCGGCTGGTGATGCTGGGTGCGAGGGTAGTGTCATGCAAATCGAAATAGATTCTCTGCGGATTGGGAAGCCGATGAGCTTCGTATTGCACCTGGTCCTGGATATCAATTACCACGGTGCTGGAGTCCGCCGATGACCAATGCCGGATGCCAGTGATCTGAGGCAACAGGCCGGCTTCTTCTGCGGTTGCGGCCGGAGGCTCGCTCTCGTCTTCTGTTTCTGTACTTTTGTCTGCAGCGGGTGTTTCCGTTTTGCTTTGCGGTCTCGCTGCGATAGCAACTGAGCTTGCTTGCACTCGCGGGGAACGCCCTCGGTGTCCTAGCTTCCACCACACTATTGCGCCCAACGCCACAGCAATTATTACGACTGCAGCCACCACGGCGAGGCCAGGCCGGGAATGAGTGAACCTCTCGGGTTTCGCGGCCGTCGAGGAACCACTGTTCGATTCTGCGACAAATTGTGGAGGCCGGGCGTCCTCGCCCGGCTGGACGGGCGAAGACGCCCGTCCTCCAATCGAAGGCTCCAAAGGCTCTTCGGCATTGTCTTCCGTACGCGCCGCTTCCGCCATACCACAGTGATTGTCCGGCGCTTGTAAGTGCACCTCGGTAGTTTCAGGCGCGAAAACAAAACTCATTTCCGGCTCGGCTGGAACGGGTTGAACGACCAGGCGCGAAATTTCGCGCAACCGATCTTCTTCTTCCGGTTTCATCGCCGAAAGAATCAGCTCAGCCAGCAGGCTCAGGCTGCGAACATCGCTGTCATTAAATCCGTAAGGTTCACCGGAAAACGCCTCCAGCAAGCCCACCACGTTTTGTTTCGCTGAAAGCGGCACGGCCAGCATGGACCGCACACCCAGACGGCGGCAGGCCTCCAGATTTACTCGTGGATCGGTGTCTATGTCGTCGCAGCGCACGATTCGTCCCGAGACCAGGCACTCCCCGGAAAATCCCGAGTTCGGGTCGAGACGCACTCCCGGGTCAGGCACAATGCTGCCGGCCGAGGCGCGGCAAACGATGGCGTCGTCCTGCGCCAATGCAACGGCCACACCATCCGCACCCGTAATTGCGAGCGCCCGCTCAGCCACCAGTTGCAGCACTTCATCCAAAACGAATTGCTCGAGTTGCCAATCGTCTGCCGGATCCGAACCGTTGTTAGCTTGCTTGGCGCGACGGTTACGAATCTGCTCGTGTAGTGCCGAGAAAGCGAGAAGAGCCTGCAGCGCTTCATGGCCCATGCATTCCGTGGGCGAAGAAGCGCGCGGTCTGACAGCGGGAACTGCGGCCGCGTCTTCCTTCATTAATTCCAAATCCGGATTGTTAAGACCCGCGCTCATGACAACGGTGATAGGCGAAACAGTCAGCGCTGAATGTTATGTGACCGATGCGGCGCTATTGGGGGAGGACACTTTGCCGCAGCTTAACGTAAGGTACCGTGCTTTAGCTCTAATCGCAATGTCGGAGAATATTTATTCAACACGAAGGTAAGGCACTCTGCGGCTGCCCAACCCTTTAGGACTCAAGGTCTTCCGCTGCCCGTTGCGCAAGCGTGGGATTGGGCTTATCCTCGGTTCAGGAAGTATATCTCGTCCCCGATGGCAGGTTGTGGCAGGTGAGTGAACAGAAAAAGAAAACGGGTTGGCTGTGGCCGTTCGGCGTGGTTGCCACTGGATTGGGAGCGGCTAGCGTGGTGATCTTCCGCGGCTGCTGGCACCGCAAGATGAGCTGGCCGGTGCGCTTCCAGGACCGCTCTTACCAGGTTTGCCTGGGCTGCGGCATCAAACGCCTGTTTGATGAACAAGCTTTCCGCGCGTATGGGCCTTACAGCTACGATCTGAATCGCTTAGTGGCTCGCGACCGCATTCGAAACGGTGAAGGTCAACCCGAACCCACAATCCATCGCACCGCCTCGTAGTCCGTAATTTATTCGTAACGTAAAGCCTCGGCCGGTAGAATCCGCGCCGCCGACCACGACGGATACACAGTCGCGATCAGCGATACGCCAATCGCTACCGCAGCCACCAGCAGGCCATCTGTCGGGCGTGGCGCGAAGGGCACATAATCAATCGAGTACACCTCGGGCGCGAGCGACAGCAGATGGTAGTGCCCTCCAGCCCAGGAGAGCGCATAACCGAGCACCAGTCCAATCGCGGTTCCCACCACTCCAATCAGCACACCCTGGGCAATAAAAACGCGGCGCACTTGCGCTTTGCGCGTGCCCATGGAAATGAGCACCGCGATGTCGCGAGTTTTTTCCATGACCATCATGGTGAGCGAGATCAGAATGTTGAGCGCGGCCACGAAGACGATCAGGCCAATGGTGATGAACGTCACCAGGCGTTCCAGGCGTAGAGCGCGAAACAGCGCCTTGTTCTGCTCCATCCAGTTCGTGGCCATGAAACCTTTCCCCGCGGCCTGCTCAAGTTGCCTTGAGATCTCCTCGGCCTTGTAGATATCGTCCACCTTGAACTCAAGCACAGAGACCAGATCGCCCAGCCCGAACAGCCGTTGGGCATCGCTGAGACGCGTGAATGCCCACGAGCTGTCGTAGTCAAAGAAACCGGAGTTGAAAATTCCGACCACGCGAAAGCGGTCATACTTCGGCACCATGCCAAATGGAGTCAGCTCGCCTTGCGGGCTGGTCACCAGCACGGTTGAACCGACAGTTGCGCCCAAATCGTCGGCCATGTCTTTACCGAGAATAATCGGTGGCATGGCGGCTAGGCGTTCCTCCACGGCGCGCATCGATGTAGGCGATTCTAGTCGTCCATTCTCTGGCCACCTCGTCGACTGACCTCCAGCATATCCTGCAGGGGATTCGTCCAACTGGTGACTGTACCCGATCTTAACTGTGTCCAAGAGGTCGCTGACCTTTCTCTCATAGACACCCATAATGCCCTTGAGGACCGCCCCGCGCGCCCGGGGTCCACGGGAAATCAGCACTTGCTCGTAAATCGCCGGGGCCGCCGCCACAATGTGCGGCTCTTTCGAGAGCCGGTCCAAGAGCGGCCGCCAGTTGCTGATTCCATCGCTCTGGATGCGTAGCAGGTTGATGTGAGAACTCGAACCGAGAAGGCGGTCCTGCAGATCCTGGCGAAATCCATTGTTGATTGCCAGGGCCACGACCAGGGACGCGACTCCGGCAGCCACTCCAGCGATGGAAATGCCAGTGATGACGCCAATCACCGCCTGGCGCCGTTTAGCGCGAAGGTAGCGCGAGGCGACGAAAAGTTCGAAGCGCATAAAAAGCTACCAGCCGTCAGCTATCAGCTTTCAGCCTGACTGGATTATAGCGAGAGACACCGTTGAGTTTGGAAACCGGGATCAATAAAGAAGACCAAGGCGCCTTGGCGGCTACCAACTGCTTTTAGAGAAAAATCGCCGCCGAGCCATAAGGCCCGGCGGTGAGAGTTTAGCCATTCAACTGTCCGAGACCGGACTACGGTTTGATTTCAAACGCGGCGCCGGCGCTGTGACTCCCTCCCGAGGAGGTCGTGCCGTAGACGTTCCCGTTGAAGAGAATGACCCCGCCACGAGGATAATATCCATCGCCGGCGACGGTGTCGAAAGACCAAAGCAAACTCTCCTTGTAACCGCTGCCTGAGACCTTTAGCTCGTAAACGGTGCCGGCGTTTTGCGAACTTCCGCCATACAAGGTTGTACCGTAGAGATTACCTTTCGCGTCCAAGATTACGCCAGCGCCGTAGTAGGGATTTTGGCCATCCTTGACACCGGCCTGGAAGCTGTAGATAACGCTCTGCGTGTAGGTATTATTCTTGCCCGCAGTCAGCTTGTAGACGGTTCCGCAGCCGCCGCTGCACGCCTCACCAGAGCCGCCATAGTAGGTTGTGCCATACATGTTGCCCTTTGCATCCATGGCCAGGCTGGAATCAGGGTAGATTCCGTCTCCACCTTCGAGAAAGTAGAATACGTTCTGTCCTACCCAGACATTCCTTGCCTGAAACAGTCTATAGATCGTGCCGGCGTTGTAGGCAAATCCGCCGTAGTAGGTTGTGCCGTAGTAGTAGCCGTTTGCGCCCTGCGTGATTCCGCCGAGCGGGTAACCGGCGCCGCCATTTTGAGTGTTAAAGTTGTGGATCACTTTATACTTCCAAGTGCTTTTCGACGGTTGCAGCTGGAAAACAGATCCAACATTGAACGTTCCGCCCTGGTAGGTCGTGCCGTAGAGGGCGCCCGCGCTGTCAAACGACAGTCCGGCTTGGGGACTATATCCGTCTTTTGGGTAGCCGAGGAAGGCGTGCAGAATGGTTTCCGTCCATGTGCTGCCAGACTTGGTCAACTTAAACACCGTGCCGCAATTGCAACTGGTAGAGCCTCCATTCTGGGTTGTGCCGTACAAATTCCCTGCCTTGTCGAAGACGAGTGGGGAATATACCGGATACTCTCCGTCCCCCGTCGCGTCCCCGGCAAAAGAATAAAGAAGGGTTTCGGTCCACACGCCGCCCGACAACGACAACTCAACGACCGAGCCCAAACCATTGGCGCCGCCTTGGTAGGTCGTGCCGTACAGATTCCCCGCCTTGTCGGCCACCAGCCCGGAATAGGGGTAATAGCCGTCGCCGGAGTAGTTATTGAAGTTGTAAATCACACTCTCAGTACCGACCGCCCAGGCAGAAACTGCGAAGGCCAGAGTCACTACAAATAACACAAGCGCTTTCACGCGCATAAATTCCTCCTTGAGTAAGTGCTACGGATTGCTTATTGGGATCGCAAGTTCAGCTTGCGCCCGCCGACGAACAGTTATTCCCGCTGGATCCCGACCAAGGATGTCCTTAGCACGATTCGGGATCGTGATGATTCAATCCAAGCCAGGGTCCAGACGAGCCATCCTCAATGTCAAGCATGCGAAAATCGAAAAGCCCTTGCCTGGGGGGCGGCGAAAGGGAATACTTGGCAAATCTTGCAAAAAAGGTCGGGACATTGTGGGCTAGAGGCTAGGAGCTGTCAAGATGAAAGATTTTGCAATGTCGTACGGGCGCCCGTTTTGCTCAACAATCTGATAAAAAAAGATTCTTACCTCAGTTGACGTTAAAGGCGCGCACCGCTTCAGTTTTGAAAGGGCGCGGCTTCAAGGCGCTGGAGTTCGATGTTCCTCGTGTGAACAGCATTTTTCCGCGGCCTCTGAGCCAAGCCTTCAGCCATTTGCGGTATGCCTGAAGGCTACCCTGATACGAATCAATAGTTTTTCAGCACTCTGTTGAGCCGCGCCGTGAGTCATTTAAAAGCAAGTGGCGGCGCGGGCGGGAGAAGCTGCGAAAAGAGTCGTCGTGGACGCAAAAGCTAGCCTCAGGCGCTGAAGGCTGACACATTTTTGCCGACTTAGCGGCCCGACTAAAGTCGGGCCCTTCCCCAAACCTGCGTGGGAACTGGGAATAGGAACTGATATCATCCTCCGCAAATGCATCCCATTATTCTTAGCCTGCTTCTGGGCCTGACGGCCGCTGCCGCCAACGTGTTCGGCGGCGCGATTATTGTGCAGAAGCATTGGGATCGTTCCTACCTAAGATATTTCGTCGCGCTGGGTGCGGGATTCATGCTGGCAACGGCCATCGTCGAAGTATTTCCCGCCGCTCTGGAACTGCGCGGTAGGAGCGCGGCCTTTTTGGTTCTTGTCGGCTACCTGATCATTCATTTCTTCGAGCACACCGTAACCACGCACTTCCATTTTGGAGAAGAGACTCACAAAGACCAATTCGTTCACACTCACAAGGGATACTCGATCCTGATCGGTCTGATCATTCACACATTTTTCGACGGCATCGCCATCGCGTCCGGCTTTCTGGTTTCCAACTTTCTGGGATGGATAATTTTCCTGGCAATTTTTCTGCATAAGATTCCTGAAGGATTCACCATCACCTCAGTCATGTTAGCCAGCGGCCAGAGCCGCCGTATGGCTTGGGGAGCCTCCGTGTTGCTGGGAGCGGCAACGTTCGCAGGCGTGGCCACCATGGCGGTTTTCCAGCGCGAAGTGAGCTTTGGGCTACCGCTATCGGCGGGAGTAACGATTTACGTCGCCGCTTCAGATCTCATCCCGGAAGTAAATCGGGAGCCGGGAGCAAAAATGGCGCTAGTCGTTTTCCTGGGGGTGGGGTTCATGTTTCTGCTAGATCACTTCGCCCACGTTCATTGAAGGATCTGAAACAGACCCGGGTTTGAAGGGGTGCGGCTTCAAGCCGCGCCGTAACGATTAGTTTCTATTCCACCGTGTGCTTCGCAGTGTACCCTTCACGCGCGATCACCATATACTTCAGATCTTTCCCCTTCTGATCTCTAACCTTAAGCGGACCGCCGTCCGGAGCGATCACCTCGACTTTCAGTTTGCGGTAAGTGCCGTCCAGCTTGGGATTGGTAGGATGGTAGGCAATGCTGTACTGATTGCGAATATCGCCGCCGATCTGGTGAAAAATTTCCGGGAACTCCGCCTGAAAGCGCGGGAAATAGGCGCGGCCTCCAGTCAAACGAGCAAAAGTGTTCATCTCGTTGTCGGCCTGCAGGTAGTCCATTTGACCAATCGGGATGCCCATCCCATGCGGCGCCGCCCCGCCGCGCGCTTCGAAATATTCTCTTATTGCCCATCCCACGCTAACGGGGAAAATGGTCACATCCTTCGTAGCTTTGATTTTCTTCGTGATCTGGTCGAGATTGAGTTTGCTGAAAGTATCGATCCCGGTGGTAACCAGAATGACGTACTTGTGCCCTTCAATGCGATCCGCTCGGTCGAGCGTGTCATAAAGCGCGTCGAACAGATTGGTTTCCGTAAAACCCGGAATGCGCAATTGGTTCAGCGCTCCGTAAGCTTCCTGCTTATTCTGGGTGAAGTCGGCCAGAATGTAATCCCTCATGTCGTAAGAGATCACGGCCAGCCAGTCATCCTTCTTCAACGTGTTTACGAATGAATACGACGCGCGCAGAATATCGCTCATGAAGAAGTAATCGCCAGCCGCAAACTCGACCAAAAGCACAGCGGTAATTGGCGCTTCTGAAATCGTAAAGTTGCTGATGGTCTGGGGCGATCCGTCCTCACTAATGCGGAAGTTTTCCTTTTTCAGGCTGGAGATAAACTGCCCATCTTTGGTCGTGACTATGACCGGCACCTCAACCAGCGGGATGTCCACACGAATGGAATAATCCGGCATCCCCTCGATCTTTTTCGGCCTCTCCGTAGGCGGGGGTGGTGGCGGCTCGTCCTTTTTCTTAGGGATAGCATAGGGGCCAACGTCGGATTGCGGACCGCCTGCAGCATCCGGGGGTTCGGTCTGCCCTTTGGAAGGTGCGGAGGACCCCTGGTCCTGAGCGAGAGGCAACATCTTGAAGGTTCCAAGAATCAAAATTAATAATAACGAGAGGTGGCATAGGTACCTTCGGGCCAGGCCAAAGCAAGAAAACATTTGATCTCCTCGGAAAACCTTATGCTAGTATAGACGCAGAGTTTCGCGATTGGGATGTTTTGCTCGGCTTTAACCATCCTCCTCCTTCCCATCAATCGCGAACAAAACATGAAGTGTAATCTGTTTGTTTTGAGAACCAGTTGGCGGTTCTCGGGGAAAAGTGTGGGTGAATCTTGGGCCTAAGTGTATTCAGACCAGCAGTTCTCGCCCTGGTAGTTCTTAGCAGTGTACTGTCTTTCGCAGGCCCAGCCCAAACTTCCAAACCAGTTGAGACCATCCCAATCGAGCAGATCCATGCCGGAATGCACGGCGTGGCGTATACCGTGTTCGAGGGCACAAAGCCCGAAGCCATGGATGTCGAGGTGCTTGGCATCCTGCAAAATGCTAATGGTCCCAAAGGTGATGTAATCCTGATTCGCCTCGGCGGGGCGAAAGCCATCTATACCGGCGTAGTTGCCGGCATGAGCGGCAGCCCGGTGTACTTGAATGGCAAACTCGCGGGCGCCGTTGCCTTCCGCATCGGTGAGTTCTCGAAAGAACCAATCGCCGGCGTGACTCCGATCGCGGAGATGCTCGAGATCAGCGCGCTCGACCGTAGTCCGGCTTCGGGGTCCATTGAAGCTCACTCCGCCGTACGTTCTCCCAGCAAAACTGCAAGTCCCGGCATTGCCAACTCGCCTGCGCGGGATTCCGCCAGCCAAGGTTTTACCAACTATCTCAAGCCTATCGAGACACCGCTGGTTTTCAATGGATTCTCTGAAGACACCGTGCAGCGCTTCTCGTCGCAATTCGCCGCCGCCGGAATCGTTCCGGTGATGGGAGCCGGCTCAGCCAGTAATGCCAAACAGCCTGAGCCAATGGAACCCGGCTCCGCGGTGAGCGCGATCCTTGTCCGCGGTGATATGAATATCGCCGCCACTTGCACCGTCACTTATATGGACGCCCAACACCTGCTGGCCTGCGGCCATCCGCTCATGCAATTCGGCGCGGTCGACCTGCCCATGACCAAAGCGACGGTGCTGGCCACTTTGCCCTCGCCGCTCAATGCCTTCAAAATCGTGAACACCACCGAAACCGTAGGCTCGTTTGTGCAAGATCGCCACAACGGAATCCTCGGAGAATTCGGCAAGAAGCCGGAAATGATTCCGGTCACGCTGACCATTCACGGCGAATCCGCCGACAAGCAATTTCACTACGAAATCCTGAACAACGCCCACCTAAGCCCTGTAGCAATGATGGCCACGGTGTTTAACGCATTGCATGGAGTGAACGAGTACGGCGAGGAAACTACGTACCGGATGAATGGCAGCATCAGCGTGGAAGGATATCCGGCCGTCACCATGCAAGACATGTTTGCCGCGGTCGACGGTGGACAGCCCGGAGCCATGCTCGCCGCCGCTGCGCTGGGTGAACGCTTCAGCCGCATCTTCGACAATCCCTACAGCATGCCTGCGATTCATGGCGTGCAATTGGATTACGATATCGTCCGCGAACGCCGCTGGGCTCGTCTTGAAAGCGCGCGCACCGATATTACCGAAGCCCGTCCCGGCGACGATATTACGATCGAAGCCATGCTGCGCCCGTACCGCGGCGAAGGGGTGGTGCAACACATTCCCATCCATATTCCGACATCTACCTCTAAAGGACAGTTGCGCATTCTTGTCAGCGACGGTGACACTCTAGACCATCTCAGCCGCGGCTCGGCGCTGCTGGGACGCAGGCTCGATCTGGCCGCAACCATCGCCGCGCTCAACAAGGAACACGTCAACAACCGCGTCTACGTTTCCTTATTAGAAGCCGATCCGGAAGCGATGATCGCCGACAAGGTTATGCCCACGCTGCCGCTCTCCATCATGAACGTAATGGACGGCATGCGCGGAACCCAGGACATGGTCGTGTCGAACGAGTCGTCGGTAAACGAAGCCGCCACCGTCCCGCTCGACTACGTAGTCGCCGGCGCGCAAGTGCTGACCATCACCGTTAAGTAGCCCGCCTGTGTGTGTGTGATGCGGGTGTGGTTGCGGGCGCCCTCGCCCGCATCCGCGTCAGTCGGGAGTCCAGCCGAGAAACTCTTCGTGCCCTTTAAGATGTTAATCAGGAGATCTCGGCCTGGTGCCGCGAGGCCGATCCCCTTTTGCTTGGCTGCTTCCACGGTCTGTTTCTCAAACACGAGTTTCACTTGCTCGTTGCCATAAGTTCTCCTTCATCAGCGGCATTCGGAATTGAGCGTCCCGACCCGCGCCCGCCGAAGCCACGGCGGCGGTAGCCGAGGGCTAGCGTGTCGACGAACGTCTCTTTCCGATGCTGCCAGTGGCAAGGATCCCCTGATCTCCTCCCGCGCTGATAACGACAGTGTCAATTTCATCGCCCTCCGCTGTAACGACGAAGTTCGTGATCACGGTTGGCCGCATATCTTTGAAGTTGATAGTGAACGTGCCGGTGCAATCCGAACTCACTGAATAAGTGCCAGTGGCTCGAGGGTGGGTCCAATCGGCGACGACTTCGCCGTCGACGGTTACCGTGTCAATCTGGCTGAGATTGCCCTTGCCGTCGAATTTGGTCATCGCCACGCCCACCATTGGCCCAGTGGGTCCTGCACCTGACAGCTTGGTGCCTTGAACCGTAAATGCATAGTTGCCGGCGATGAGTTTGTTGTTACAGGCAGGGGAATTGCTCTGCGCGTACGCTGACCCGAAACCTGCGAACGCCAGCGCGACGAACGCGGTCGCGTTTGTGAATAGCTGCTTTTTCATAAATATCTCCTCAGATTTGATTTTGACTTCCTGAGCCGTCCGCTTTCGTACCAGACGGCCGCGGAAGTGTCCTT
>Ga0207022_10094_pt1 | contig 23378 bp, 20 predicted proteins | sample Alteio_BWMinCont_46_FD_153307 | JGI IMG/M metagenome (GOLD analysis project Ga0207022, IMG submission 153307) | Enriched cells from forest soil in Barre Woods Harvard Forest LTER site, Petersham, Massachusetts, United States -... | ecosystem: Environmental > Terrestrial > Soil > Temperate forest >... | reverse complement strand
GCGTGTGCCGCATTCGCGCCACCCGCGCAGCGAAATTACCGTCTCCCTCGTGTTGGTCGGCATCGTCACCTATCTGACGGGCGCTGCCTACCTCAGCGGCGTGATCAACATCGCCACTCATCGTGCAGCTCGGCTGGCTCGCGCTTCGGAGCTGATTCCGGCGGCGCTCTTCCTGGTGGCGGCGATCGCCTTTAGCCGCGCCAACCCGGTGCGCTTTGGCTTCAAGCGTACGCTCTGCGTGGCGCTGTGGATCAACGTCGCATGCCATGTGGCGGCCACGCAGTCTTTGCGCGCCTTTGATGCGCCGTTCACTCTGGCTTTGGCGCTGCGTACCGGTAGCTATGCCCTGATCCTCGGCGGAACGCTGATCGACAATGCTCGCCTCTTCGAACAGGTGCGGCAGCTCGCCGTCAGCGATTCGCTCACCGGCCTCGGCAATTATCGCGCCCTGCTGAATGCCCTCGAGAGCGAGATCCAGCGCTGCAGCCGTAACGGCCGCAGCTTCGCCCTGATCTTGATGGACCTCGACAGCCTCAAGCAGATCAACGATCGCCACGGCCATCTGGTCGGCTCACATGCCATCTGCCGTCTGGGCAAAGTGCTTCGCGTGCATTCGCGCGCCATCGATACCGCCGCGCGTTACGGCGGAGACGAGTTCGCTCTGGTGCTTCCGGAAGCAGGCGCGCCGGCCGCACGCCGCGTCGGCGAACGAATCCGCGAGCGCCTGAGCTCCGACGGGGAATACCCGTCCGTCACCGTAAGCGTCGGAATGGCTGTCTTTCCGCAGGATGGCCGCACCGTTGAGGAGTTGTTCGACGCCGCTGATCGCAGCCTTTACGGGATGAAGGGAAACGGCAGAATCATGGGGTTATCGCGCATCGCGGCCTGCTTGTAGGCCCGTTTTTCAGTTCGCTTGTTCCTGGGGGGAAAGCGTGCAGAAAACCTATAGCGCACCGCGTGTCGAGAAAAGAGTTCCGATGGCCATTGCCGTTCACATCTCGGGTCACCACGAGCTTCCTGGTGTGGAGACCACGTTTACGGAAAACGTCAGCGCTCGCGGCGCCCGTGTTCTTTCCGTCCGCCGCTGGAACCGTAACGACCATCTTTCATTTGAATCGCTTCCTGGCAATTTTCGCGCCAAGGCCCGCGTCACTTACTGCGAGCGCCTGCGCGACGACGGCTTTGCCGTCGGTCTCGAGTTCCTGGAACCGGTGGGCCATTGGGTTCTCGGCCCGCTGACTGCTTCGGGAAATAACCTGCACGGATAAGGAGGACGAAAGCGAAAAGAAACTGGCGCAAGTATTTCAGAGATTAGCGCCGGCGGCCCTGGCAGAGGGCTCCGGCGCTTTTTTCTTTGCGCGCGCGAAAGTTTATGGGCGCGCCGCGCTGCCGGAAATCAGTTCCTCGAATATCCGAGCAGTCGCATCGCTCATCCGATCAGCCGAATATTTCGATGCAACAGCCTCTCGCGCTGCTCGCGAAAGACGTCCCCTCAACTCCATATCCCGTAGCATTGCTGCAGCCGCTTGTGCCAGCGCGTCCGCATTTGCTTTCTGCACCAAAACTCCATTCAGTCCATGTGTGATGATCTCGCTTACGCCGCCCCGGGCGAGCGCCAGCACCGGCAGACCAAAAGCCATGGCGCGAAGCAGCGAAGTGCCCGCGCCTTCATGTAGTGAGGGAAAAACGAACAGATCGCCTGCGCGATAAACGGAATCCACGTCGGAGACGAAACCGGCAAACGTGATCGCGGCTCCGACACCGGCGTCTTGTGCCTGACGCTCGAGCTGCGCACGCAGCGGCCCATCGCCCGCGAGGACCAGCCGGCAGTTCCCTGATTCCCGCCGCAATCTGGCGAATGCCTCGATCAGCAGCGCGTGGCCTTTTTCGGCGCTGAACGCGCCTACGTTCACAATAACGATTGCGTCCGCGGGTAATCCCCAGCGCTCCCGCGCGCGCAGGCGCGCTTCGGGGCTTATAGGATCGGGAATTTCCACCCCGTCAGGAATCACCTCGATGCGCTTCGCATCGAGGCCCGCTGCGAGCAGCTCGCTGCGCACGGCCTGCGAGATCGCCACAATTCGCGCCGCAGCGCGATATCGTGCCCGCGAAATGGGGCTGCGCGAAAGGGGGAAAACGACGCGGCGAGCCGCTACCAGCGGCACACGGCGCTGCGCCCGCGCAAGCCACGCCGCGGTGAGCGCGTGCGCTTCGTTTGCGTAGACTAGATCGAAGCGCTTCTCGCGAATCAGCTGCCGCAGCCGCCGCGCCGCGCCAATCCGGCGCGCGCGATCGCTGACGGCATGCACTCGAATACCCGCAGCTTGCGCCCGCAACGCAATCGCGGAATCGCGGACCGCTACGAGTTCGGCGCAATGCCCGCGGCGCCTGAGTCCCGTCATAAGCAGAAGCGCCTGCTCCTGGCCTCCGCGCCACACGCGTTCCAGATCCGCCACAAGCACGCGCACCACGTCAAACGTCCCGCGCTTGCGGCCAGGCGCGCGCTTCCAGCTTCCCTCCTCGCACCAGCACGCCCAGCTTGCGGTACTTCAGCCAAACGTAACGCGCCGAGGTCCAGGCGATCAGCGCGCCGCGATATCCGTCGAGAAACCCAAGCTGAAAGAAAAATCTTTGCAGCAGCGTCCAGGGCGCCGCCACCCACATGCCGCCGCGCCAGTGCCGCCGTCCTCGCGCATAGAGGTCCTCAGCCGCCCGCGTCGTAAACGCTTCCATCTTGGCGTAGTGCTCCCACAGCGAACGGATCGTGTAGTGCAAAAGTTCGCCGCGCAGGCGCCCCACGCTCCCGCTCACGTGCACGCTTTCGTGCAGCGCTCCTACGAACTGCGCCGAATCGCGCCGGTACAGCCTCACGCAATATTCCGGATACCACCCCGAATGATTGATCCAGCCGCCTAGATAATTCGGCTTGCGGTTGATCTCGTAGGCGGCGTATTCCGGCGCGCTTTGCTTCCACGCGGCGATGGATTGGCGCAGTTCGCCGCTCAGCCGTTCATCGGCATCGAGCGAAAGCACCCAATCGTGCGCTGCCTGCGCCGCCGCAAAATTCTTTTGCTCGCCAAAATTGGTAAAGGGACGCGGAACCACACGCGCGCCCAGTTGTCGAGCAATTTCGCGGGTCTGGTCCGTGCTTCCGGAATCCACGACGACGATTTCGTCGGCGACGCCGCGAAGCGATTCCAGCGCCTCGGGCAGATCGGATTGTTCGTTATAGGTGATGAGGATCGCGCTGATGGCCGGCATGCTCGTGCGCACGAGCCTATCTTAGAATCCGGTCAGCCGCCAAATTCTTCCCCCGATGTTTCTATTGCACGAATCCCACGTTCGGAGGCGGCGTCGTCGCGGGCGATTCACGAATGGGCCCGAATTGCGCCTCGAATCGCGAGATGTTTTCCCCCAGCGCCCGCCATAGCCTTTTGGCGTGGCCCGGGCTGACGATCGTGCTCGCGACGAGTTTCCCGTGGGTGCCGTTGGTAAACACGTAGATGAAGTGCATGGTGAACTCTTCCGGATTGTGATGAATCATGACCAGATTGCTGAAGCTGCCGACCAGGTCTTTCTCATCGGCTTTGATTTGCACTTGAGGCGCTTGCTGTTCCGCCATTTTCCCTCCGTGGGCCTTCGCTTCAAGCTAACACAAATGCTGTAAAGCAGGCACTGTCGCAAATCGTTGTCGCAAATCCTGGACCGGCACCCTGGCAGCGCGATCGCGATGGGTGTGTGCATTTCGCGCAACGCTCCCGGAGAACCTGTATTGAACCGTGTTAAATGTAGTTTATAATCTACGTTTATCTAGGTTAAGATCATTGAGCCCAATTGTGAATCCTGTGTCCGAATCTTCGCCCAACGCTGCGCAGCTTGAATCCTCAAGTCCCACTTTGGCACTTCAACCGGCCCAAAATGCAAACTCCGCGATGCTGCCCTCCTTGCCGGAGGTCTATCGCAGCGTGCCGATTGCCGGTGGCGCGTCGGTCCTTCGCAAGATGTTGGCTTTCGCCGGCCCCGGCTACCTGGTGGCGGTCGGTTACATGGACCCGGGGAATTGGGCCACCGACATCGGCGGCGGCTCGCAATTCGGCTACGCCCTGCTCAGCGTCGTGATTCTCAGCAGCTTGATGGCGATTTTCGTGCAGGCGCTCTCCGCCAAACTGGGCATCGCCACCGGCCGCGATCTTGCGCAGGCTTGCCGCGAATCCTACTCGCGCCCCACGGCAATTGCCCTGTGGATTCTGGGCGAAATCGCCATTGCCGCGTGCGACTTGGCCGAAGTCCTGGGCTCGGCCGTCGCGCTGAAGCTCCTTTTTGGCATCCCGCTGCTCGTGGGCGTCTTGATTACCGGCGCTGACGTTTTGATCGTGCTGGCGCTGCAAGGCCGCGGGTTCCGTTGGATCGAAGCGCTGGTAATCACCCTCATCGCGACCATCGCGGCTTGCTTCGCCTACGAGCTCTTTTTCGCGCAGCCACTTTGGCGCGAAGCGGCCTCGGGCCTGCTGCCTCCCGCGCGCCTGCTACACGACCGCGACATGTTGTATCTGGCCATCGGCATCCTGGGTGCCACCATCATGCCGCACAATTTGTACCTGCATTCCAGCATCGTGCAGACGCGTGCTTTTGGCCTCGGCGGCGTCCAGAAACGGGAAGCCGTCCGTTATGCCACCCTGGACTCCACCATCGCCCTCGGATTTTCTCTTTTTGTGAACGCCGCTATCCTGGTCCTCGGCGCTGCCGCTTTCCACCATCGCGGCCTCACCACCGTTGCGGACATCAGCCAGGCTTACCAACTGCTGACTCCCGTTTTGGGCGCGGGCTTGGCTAGCACTCTTTTCGCTGCGGCCCTGCTTTGTTCCGGACAAAATTCCACGCTCACCGGCACGCTCGCCGGCCAGGTGGTGATGGAGGGATTCATCCACCTGCGGATCAAGCCCTGGTTGCGGCGATTGATTACGCGCTCGGCAGCCATCATTCCCGCGGCGCTCGTGATCGGGATCGCCGGCGAATCCAAGGCTATGGGTCTGCTCATCCTGAGCCAGGTCATTCTGAGCTTTCAGTTGCCTTTCGCGCTTGTTCCGCTGGTGCAGTTCACGGGCGATAAAAGCAGGATGGGCCAGTTTGCCAACTCCTGGTGGGTCGCCGCGCTCGCGTGGTTGACTGCCGCCGTGATCATCCTGCTGAATGCTTTGCTGATCTTGCTGATCTTCCGCGGCTGATCCCCGCGGCAACTCCTGATTTGCGGTAACCTCATCCGCTCACCGAGTACGCCTTTTCGCGCTTCGACTTCTTTGTGAAATAAGAGCGCTTGGCTCCCGCGCGTCATCGCTTGAACAACCCAACCATTGGCTATAGCCAAAAATCAGGCGGAGTTTCGGAGGCGAGGAGAGTCATACCATGATCGCTTTAGGAGCTAGGGTGATCGGCGGACGCGGATTCAGGGGCGAAAGGGAAACTACGGTATTTAGCGAGGAGCACGCGTCCTGCTAATCTCCGCTTGTTGTAAAGGAGACTTTGAACATGGCTGAGGAGATTACGGTAGGATCGGTCGTGCAACTCAAGTCCGGCGGTCCGAAGATGACGGTAACGAGCACGAGGTCGATGAGCGACAGGAAGCTGATAACGTGTGAGTGGTTCGATGGCAGCAAGCAAGGGAGAGATAGCTTCCCGCCTGAGGCGCTTAACGTCGTCGCCGAAAACGCGGTCGTAGGACCAATCCAGGTCGGGCCTACCCGTCCCTGGAGTTGATCGCATCGTCAGGCACAAAAACGACATCCTATATCGAAAGGAGCTAGCCTTATGGCGGAACAGCCGATCATTTATAAGTCAGGGACGAGTACGGGTCTCGGAGCGGGTTGGGACGTGATGATTGTTGCCCAGAGGAATAAAGGTTCTGTCGCGCTCGCCCGCGACGCGAACGGAAAAATCATGTGCAAGATTGATAGCGTCCCTGAGATCTGGGAAGTAATTCGCGACGAAGAGACCTTATGGGCCTGCCGGGAAAGTTTTGACGATCGGGACAGGCTGCGTGAACAAAAGGCTGCGGCCGAGGACGATTCGAACGACGCCTCGTGACTAGGGACCTCCACGCCTAGAGCCTACTCCTTCACGGCCGGATACGGCGCGCGGGTCGAGGGTGGTCGTAGTCCGGCGACAAGGTAAAAATAGGCGCGAACGCCTCGTCGACGATCACAGCGAAAGCGACCGAAGTCGTCTCCAATGCACTTATTTCCATCCGAATAATCGCATTCATCCAAATAGTCCCTCTAATCGGTCTGCAGGTTTCCAATTCGTTTCCAAAATTCGTTTTCTAGTGACATAGGATCAGTGGTGTAGCACCAGCAAAACATCCGCAACGACTCCGACCACGACGAAAATCAGCACAGCCCATTCCACCGTTTCAAGCCGGTCTTCCCTGCGTTCGGCCAGCTCGGCGCGTTCGGTGAGCCACCCAGCAGCCGCATCTATATCCACGACGGTTTTCTCCCACATGCCGCCTAATCTAAAAGTGTCTGTGCTCAGCTGAGTATGTTCGGCCAATGCGTTGGCAAGTAGTAGCGCCACAACTGTCTCGCCGTAGCGTTCGAATAGAACCCGTGCAACTAGCGGGATATCTGCCTTGTGAACCTTTCGCCACCACCACATGGGCCGTCATGGTAGCAGCAAACTGGTGACGCGGCGCTCGCGGAACTTGTCAAAGAGTTCACGGCGTCAGCGCAGACGGCAGTCAGAGCCATAGCAGAGCGCCGGGCTCGACTGGACGTATATAATCGTCCCACTGATGCAACCTGCAAGTGCCGCACTGAAGCTTCGTCAACTAGCAACCAAACTTTCGGTTCGTCTACGCCGCAATGGCGTCTGGATTTTTCTTTCAGCCGTCGTGCTTCTAGGACTTGCTGCGGGATATCGGTTATCTGGACTGCGAGCGCTGGAGACGTACAAATTACTGAATGTGGCGGGGCTGTCTTACGATTTGCTTGGCGTGCTAGTGCTTTCTGAGCTGCTTGCATCTACACCAACGTGGAAGAGTCTGTGCGTGAAGTATTTGGCACCGGGAGTCGTGTGGTTTCACATCTTATTTCCGGGAGCTGCCTTCATAAGCTCTCTCATTGCGATATTCCTGCGCAGACCCTCGTCAGGGACCGCCGCCCAATTCTTTCTTTCCTTTACCGTCTATTCACTGTGGCCAGCTAGCATTTGCGGAGAGACTGTTGTGTCGCCGAGGCTTCCGTTCGTCAAGAGGGACGTTGAGACTCGCTGGCGGTCATTTGGGCTGATCCTACTCTTAACTGGCGTGGGCCTTCAGCTCATAGTAGCCATTGAGGCCGTTGTTCATTAAGGAGCGACGATGAGCGAATCCAAACCCCTTCCAGCGGATCAAACACCGGGAAGAAATAGCTCAAAATTACGGCGCACCTGCTGCGCCTGAGCCCCACTCCACATATAGTCGGTTGGCCTCTTGAGCTTCAGCTTTGAGGCCGAGCTGGGCTGCGAGCGGGATCGTGACCAGCGCCAGCGCACTGGCCTCTTTACTCGCACCTTATAATATTAGTACGCGCTGCCTGAGATTCTTTTACGGGCGCGCAATGTTCTTAGTGCGGCGCCGAAGAGTTTTCGAATGACCACGCCGGACGAACAACCGGACTGGCACGAGGGCGCGGCGACACCATGGCTTTATCAGTTCTCGCCGAGAGACTAATCGCAAAATCTCACCGGAAGTGCCAGGCGCCCGAGTTTCGAATGGAGTGGAAATTCGTTTCCATATGCGATGCTCGAGAATTTGCACCATTCGTAATTCCCGCTTACAACTTCAAATTCTCTCTCGCGTGGCCGGCCCGTTCTGGAAGACTCCGCGGAGTAAATAGCGCGTGCAGGGATATGGTTTTTGTAGCGGCCGCCTTCAGGCGGGCCGGCTATGACTGCTTGCAAGATCGCTGGTGCCAAGCCACGCAGAATGAACACTTGCACAAAAAGGGTGGGGGGGTACCCCCTTATTGCAAATCGGGTTTTCTTGACGCTGCGGCGGAGCCGGATAGTCAGATTGCAAAAGTTTGGGGGGCGGAACTAGAATGGGCTGGGTCCAGACAGACAAGTTTTGGCGAAGCGACATGCAGCTAATGTCGCCGAGATGTGGCCGAGGAGGCGCTATGTCGAAGAATTCCTTTTCCTGGCTTGCGGTGCTCCTGCTGGCGGCTTGTGTGGGTTTCGTGCTTCCGAGCCGCGGACAAAATCGAGCACAAGACCAGGTGCAGTTGCCGGAAGGCGACGGGCAGGCCACCGTGCAAGCCGCCTGCGGCGTTTGCCATTCGATGAACCAGGTGACGAACTCCGGACACGACCGCGAGGAGTGGACTACGGTTTTGCACATGATGGTGAACGTGGGCGCGCCGGTGCCGGACAATCAGTTTGATACCGTCGTCGATTACCTGGCTAAGAATTTCCCTCCCAAGCCGCAGCCGCCGGCGCAGATCATTCCCGGCAATGTAGACGTCACGATCAAGGAATGGGTGGTGCCGACGCCGGGTTCACGCCCGCATGATCCCATGTTTGCTCCCGACGGAACCGTTTGGTATTCAGGGCAGATGGCCAATGTGCTCGGGCATTTCGATCCCAAGACGGAGCAATTCAAGGAATACAAGCTGCCGCCGAAGTCGGGACCCCACGGGCTTACGCCGGATAAAGAGGGCAATATCTGGTTTACGGCGAATTTCGCGGCTTATGTCGGCAAGCTGGATCCCAAGACTGGCGAGGTGACCAAATATCCCATGCCGGATCCCAAGGGCCGCGATCCGCATACGCCGCTCTTTGCCCCGAACGGAAACCTCTACTTGACGTTGCAAGGCGCCAACATGGTGGCAAGGGTGAATCCGAAGACCGGCGAAGTGAAGATGAACACTTCTCCCACGCCAAAGTCGAATCCTTACGGCATGGTCATGACCTCGAAGGGCATTCCGTGGTTCGTCGAATTTGGCGCGCCCAAGATTGCCAGCATCGATCCCGACACGCTGGAAATCCACGAAGTCGTTTTGCCGCACGAAGAAAGCCGCCCGCGGCGCGTGGCGATCACGCCTGACGATGTGATCTATTATTCCGACTACTCCCGCGGTTATCTCGGGCGGTACGACATCAAGACCGCAAAGATGACCGAGTGGCCTTCGCCGGGCGGGCCGAAGTCGCAGCCTTACGGCATCACCATCGTGAACGGCATCGTGTGGTATAGCGAATCGAACACCAAGCCCAATACCATCGTGCGGTTTGATCCCAAGACGGAGAAGTTTCAAACCTGGGCGATTCCTTCAGGCGGCGGAGTGGTGCGGAACATGGTGCACACTCCGGACGGCAACCTGTGGATCGCCTGCAGCGGCATGAACCGCATCGGCGAGGTCATCGTAAATAAGGGCGGCACCAAAGTCTCGCAGAAGAATTAACACAATGAAAGATGCCGGGCTAAAGCCCGGCGCTACGTAAAAACCACAGACTCAAATCATAACGAGGCCGTGGCGAATTCCAAGCGTGACGGCCTCGGTGCGGGTGGCGGCGCCAAGTTTGCCCATGATCGAAGCCACATGAAACTTGGCTGTGTGCTCGGAGATGTTCAGGCGCGCGGCGATTTCCTTGTTCCCCAATCCTGCCGATAACAATTGTAAAACTTCGATCTCGCGCGGCGTCAAATGTTCGACAAGCGGCTCGCCAAGCTCGGGACCGGTCTCGCTTTGCGGCGGGCGCAACGTCGGAATCGAATCGATATCGGCCGGATGAAAGACGTAGAGGCCAGCCGCGACGGCTTCGATCGCGGCTGCGATTTCAGTCGACGTGATGTTTCGCGGCAGGACGGCGCGCACTCCCGCCGGCAAGGCTTCTGAGATCCTGCGCCCAGGATTATCGACGAGGAGAATGACCGGAACGCCGGCGGCATTCCACCCGCCGACATTCCAGTCGCTTGCATTCGGGCCGCGCTCAGTCGAGCTGAAGTACTCGAAGTCGGACTCGCCCTGCGAACTCGCAGCGATGATCACAACGCCGGGTTGAGGTTGGCTTTCGCTGGCCGCCGCATTCGGAGCGCTTTCCATCACGCGGATCTGCGCATGATCGCGGAGCAGGTCCGTGATTTCCGCGTATAAATCCGGCGAAGAAGCCTCAACCAAAACGTCGATCATGCCGCTACTGATTTGCTCACGCCGAGCTGGATCGCCACGCTGCGCAGCTTGCTCGGATCGCCCCGCACGAACTGCAATCGCAGGACGCGCTCGGCGCTTCCCTGCAGCGCGTCCTCGAGGTCCTCGAGCGCGCTGAAGAATCGGCCGTCGGCACCCACAAGGATGTCGCCCGGAAGCAGCGAGGCACGACTCGCCGCGCCATCCGGAACGAGTTCGAGGATCATCAGACCGAGCCGTTCCCTTCCCTCGGCGGTAACGGGAACGGGCCGGAGCGTGACGCCAAGAAACTGCGGGGTTTCGCCGCTGAGGAGCCGGGCGACTTCGTTGCTCGGCACCGCAAGCCCAAGCCGGCCCGCGACCATGGTGTTGACGCCGATTACATTTCCCGACGCGTCCGCCAAAGGCCCGCCCGAATTGCCCGGAGCCAGCCGGACTCCGGCTTGTATCCACTTTCGGGGGCCGAGCCCGGCCAGCGGGCCGACGGCGTGAATCACGCCGGCCGTCAACGCGCCCATAAAGCCGAGGGGATTGCCGATGGCGATGACGAGTTCTCCTGGACGCAACCGACTCGAATCGCCCAGCGGTGCGGCGGGCAAATCGGATGCAGCGACCCGCAGAATCGCGAGATCGCGGCGCGCATCACGCGCGGCAATCTCGGCTGGAAACGATCTGCCATCCCATAGCGTGACACTGAGACGGCCGAAGCGAGCCACATGTTCATTGGTGACGATGGTTCCGTCGGATTTGATAATGATACCCGACCCGTGACCACGGCCCCCGCTGCTGACGTGGACCGTCGACCTGCGGAGCCGCTCGGCGACTTCACCGAAACCTGGCGGGAACACGTTTACCGCCCTTTCTGCGGGCGCTCGCCCGCGACGATGCTCTTCTCGATGAGTGCGCCGCCGCGAATGATGCGCGCGTTCACGGATTTGCCAATTACGCCGGAAGCGCAAAATGTCTGCAGGTCTTCGATTTTTTCCATCGGCGTCGAGTCCAAGGAAATGAGCACGTCGCCGAGCAGCACGCCGGCACGTTCCGCTGGTCCGCCCTTTTCTACGTTCAAGATGAGAATGCCGGTGGCGTTTTGCAGCGACAGCTTTGACTTAAGGCTTTCGGGAATGGCGGCCGGATAAACTCCGACCCCGAGATATCCTTGCGGCACGTAGCCCTTTTCGAGCAGCTCCTTTGTGACACGCGTAATGTCGGCCGCTGGAATGGCGAGGCCGGCGACTCGCGATAACGCCGACGTGGCAATTCCGAGGATGCTTCCGCGGGAGTTGACCACGGCGCCGCCGGAAGAGTTCGGATAAAGCATGGCGTCGAGACGAATGTATTGTTCGAGGCGGCCTCCGCGCCAAGTGCGCCACGATCCGGACACTGCGCCGATGATTCCCAGGCTGGCGTTAGCGCCGCTATCGGGCGAACGGCCGATGACAAGCGCGAATTCGCCGAGCACGGGCTTGTCCTGGATGTTCATTGCGGGCGCTGGCCCCAGGCCGGGCACTTTAAGCGCGGCCAGGTCGGCGCCGGGGTCGCGGCCAAGTAGCGAGCCGGTGAGGCTCTTTCCGTCGGCGAGAGTAACGCGAATGTCTTCTTCTCGGGCGATGGTGTGATCGGCGGTGACGACGAGGTCCGGTCCCCAATGCACGCCGCTCGACGGAAAATGGCGGCGAGCGTGAACGGCTACAACGGAAGGACTTATCCGTTGCACCAAGTTGCTCAATTCATTAGAAAAACTACTTAGAACGGTTTCCATAAGGCTCCCTTCGAGTGACAGTTTCGCAAATGGAAATCGCATTCACATCAGCCGAATGGCTAGGATTGAACCCGCACGACGGCGTCAAACGCCAACAGCTATGGATTGAGTGGAGTAGACTCTAGGGAGAGTTCAAGGGAGCGGCCGGGCGAATGGCGACGCGAGTCCAATCGACGCGAAGTATAGATATCACGCAAGTTCTGGAATGGAACAATGGCCAGGCCCAGCGCGTTGAGGACTACTTGGCGGGGGAAGAGCCGCTGGAAATGCGCTCCGGCCGGCAGCGGCTGGGAGTGACTCTGAGGACTCCCGGCAACGATTGCGAACTCGTGGCAGGGTTTCTGTTCACCGAAGGAATTGTCTCGAAACGCGAAGATATATTGTCGATCGAAGCCCCGGGAGATTCGGCTCAGCGTCGCGCCAACAATAACAATGTGGTCCGTGTGCGGCTGAAGCCGAGGGCGCGACTGTCAGCAGTCGGTGGGCGAAAGTTTTCCGCCGGATCAGCATGCGGCATTTGCGGCAAGGAGTCCATTGCGCAAGTGCGGCGCCGGGGAATCCGTCCTCCGGAGTCCCAATCGCGGTTTGACCCGGCGATGCTCTGCCAATTGCCGGAGAAGCTGCGCGCAACACAAGCGATTTTCGGACGCACGGGCGGATTGCACGCCGCGGCTCTTTTTCAACCAGACGGCGAACTGGTCGTCTTGCGCGAGGATATCGGAAGACACAACGCCGTGGACAAAGTGATCGGCTGGGCTCTTCTGCAGGGAAAAGTGCCACTCACCGGACATGCGCTGTTCGTCAGCGGACGCGGCGGATTTGAAATCATACAGAAGGCGCTCGCGGGCGGCATTCCAATGCTTGCAAGCGTCTCGGCGCCTTCGAGCCTCGCAGTACGCTTGGCGCGCGAGCTGGGCTTGACGCTCGTCGGTTTCCTGCGTGGCCGGCGTTTCATCGTCTACTCAGGCGAGCAGCGGCTCGAAATCGCTCCCGCAACTCTCTAATCACCCCTGATATTTCTCCTCAGGTAACTAAAGCTTCGGTTCGCCCAACCGAGAGGATGTATAACAGATGTGCGCCATTCGGCTTCTGGGCGTCGCTAAGGTGTTGACTGTATTGCCGTCGTAAGGTAAAAAGCTTATTACCAGCCAATTGCGTAGGGTTTAGTCCGTTAGTCTCACCTGGTTTTTACCGAGGATTTGGGCAAATGCGCGCAATCGCCGCCTTCAGTGGCCGGGTGCCCAACCCTGCCCTGAAATCCTCGTACGGCCGGCCTTGCGTGGCGTCCCGAGAACGGCACCGCGAGCTCGGAGTTAGCGATCCCCGGATCATCTCTCTGGTCCTCGCAGTGTTGACGGCGTTCGTTTTCTTGCCGGTTTCCGGCAGGGCGCAGACGTCACCGGCGGCACCGCGCATTACGGCGCCTGTAGATGAAGCCGTTTTGACCACATTGCGGGGGAATACGCACCCGCTGGCGCGCCCCGAATTCGATCAAGGCGCGGCGCCACCAAACCTGCCGATGGACCGCATGTTGCTCGTGCTCAGACGCAGCCCGGAGCAGGAATCAGCGCTCCAGGCGATGCTGGACCAGCAACACGATAAGTCCTCGGCGAATTACCATCGATGGCTTACTCCTGACGAATTTGGCCAGCAGTTCGGGCCCGCCGACCAGGACATCCAGGCAATAACATCGTGGCTGCAGTCCCATGGATTTCAGGTGGCGCGGGTGGGGAGGGGCCGAACGGCAATCGAATTTTCGGGGACTGCGGCTCAGGTGCGCGATGCTTTTCGCACGGAGATTCACAGCTACCTTGTGGGCGGAGCACAGCATTGGGCCAATGGAAGCGATCCGCAGATTCCGACGGCGCTGGCTCCCGTAGTCTCCGGAGTGGCGGCGCTGAATAACTTCCCGATCCGGCCGTTGCTGCACGTGGCGGGAGCATTTTCGAAATCGGCCGCGACGGGCGAAGTCAAGCCTCTCAACGCGCCTTCCGGCTCGGCCAATTCGGCTGCAGCCAGGCCGCAATTCACGCTCAGCGATTCGTCATGCGAGCCGTCCTGCTACGCCCTTGGCCCAGCGGACTTCGGCACGATCTACAACGTGCTGCCATTGTGGAATACGCAGATTAACGGCACCGGGCAAAGTATAGGAATCGTCGGCCAGAGCAATATCAATCCGCAGGACGTTCGGGATTTTCAGAGCATGTTCGGGCTCCCGGCGAATGATCCGCAGATTATCTTAAATGGGCCGGACCCAGGTTTAGTCCTCGACGGCTCCGAGACCGAAGCTCTGCTGGATACGGAATGGTCGGGGGCTATCGCACCCGGGGCCAAGATCATTTTCATTACATCCGCATCTACAAACACGGACTCGGGAGCGGATCTTTCCGCGCTTTACGCCGTGGATAACGACGTGTCACCCGTTCTGAGCGTGAGCTTCGGGCTCTGCGAGCTATTTCTGGGCACAACAGGAAACCAATTCCATAGCGCTCTTTGGGAGCAGGCGGCGGCAGAAGGAATTACGGTGGTGGTTGCGACGGGAGACAGCGGCTCGGCAGGGTGCGACTTTTTCAGCGGGTTTAGTCCCCAGCCAGCACAATTCGGCTTGGCTGTGAGCGGCTGGGCGTCGACGCCGTTCAATGTGGCGGTAGGCGGAACCGATTTCCTGAATTTCGGCCCGAGCTTTAATGTCAATAGCCCTAGTCCATACTGGAATACGAGTAACAGTACACATGGACTTTCAGCGAAGGGCTATGTGCCTGAGAGCACGTGGAACAGCACCTGCACGGATCAAGGGTTTGCGTCTCTGTCTCTTGGGTTTGAATCCAGCGCGGAGGCACGGTGCAACGACCCCGCATTGGCGTCCCTGGTGGCTACGAATGGCGGCTCGGGCGGGAGAAGCAACTGCACGACCTTGGACGGGGTGGACGTACCGACGTGTTCCATCGGCTATCCGAGGCCGTCCTGGCAAGCCATTGCGAACGATACAGTGCGCGACCTGCCTGACGTTTCGCTATTTGCTAGCGACGGATTTTGGGGCAGCTTTTACATCGTTTGCGAAGCAGACGCATTGCCGGTCCCTTCCTCATGTAATTTGAACCACGGTTTCGAGAATTTCATTGGAGTTGGTGGCACTTCGGCGGCTGCGCCCACCTTCGCTGCGATTATGGCGCTGGTGAATCAGCACACAGGTTCAGCCGGGCAGGGGAACGCCAACTATGAACTGTATAAGTTGGCGTCGCTTCCCTCACAGAGCGCGCTGAATTGCAATTCGACGACCGGTCCTGCTTCGGCCTGCGTTTTTAACGATGTGACCTTTGGGACAATTGCTATGCCTTGCGCGGCGGGCAGCACTCCTGACTGCACCGTTTCGCTTGGGAGCGACATGTATGGTGTTCTTTCCGGCTATGACGCCAAGGCGGGATACGACTTGGCCACGGGTCTCGGAAGCGTGAATGCCTTCAATCTGGTGCAGAACTGGAGCAACGCAGCATTCAAATCAACGAAGACAGCGCTGTCTCTGAATAATGGCGTGGCGGTGAACATTACTCACGGCCAATCCGTGTCGGTCGCTATTACAGTTCAGAGCACGGCAGGGACGCCAGGCGGAGATGTTTCGCTGATTGCCAGTTCGGTCAACGGCCAAGGCGTGGACAGCCACACGCTGAGCAGCGGCACGGCGAGTTGGCAGACGAACCGGCTTCCCGGCGGGAGTTACAATGTCCACGCACATTACCCGGGTGACGGCACATTTGGCGGAAGCGATTCGGGGCCCATTGCGGTGAACGTCGCTAAAGAAGCAAGCAGGTTGACGCTCACCCCCCTAACCTTTAGCTCGGGCGCATTCGCCCCGTTACCGGCAACTGTCCCCTACGGCACGATGGTCTATCTCAGGGCGGATGTGCAATCAACGGCACCACCGAATACAGATACGCCTCCGACCGGAACCGTCACGTTTACGGATAACTACACCGGGTCTCAGGCGGCGCCGATTGTGGTCCCCAACACACCTTACGCGCTCAACAGCGTCGGGACCACAGTTGCCGGTAACGGCTTGTTTGCGCTTTCTCCTGGAAAACACTCGGCGTCGGCCAGTTATAGCGGCGATAACAGTTACCAGACGAGTGACACGAGTGGGAATCCTCCGATCACCTTCACCATCAACCAAGCTCCCACACAAACTTCCATATTCCCGTCGGTGACGGCCGTAGCCGTGAACTCGACATTCACTCTAACTGTTGCAGTCAGGACAAATTTGGGAGTGGACCCGCTAACAGGCCTATGGGGTGGCGCGGCGCTTCCGACAGGAACGGTAACGTTGTTTGACGGAAGCACGCAGATCGGAAGTGCGACGATTAACAATGCCGTAATTAATACGAATCAAGTGGGCCAATCCGTTGTACTGATCAACGTTTCCGCATCGGCGCTCCAGTTCGGAACTAACAACATTACGGCCACGTACGGCGGGGACACGAACTACACCGGCTCGACGTCGCAAGCGCTAACGGTTCAGGTGGGATATCCGACCAACACAGTTCTAACCTCTTCGAATCCGACGGCGCCCGTCTCCGCGAATGTGACGTTTACGGCCCAAGTTACCAGCAGCCAAAGCGGCGGACCGACGATCACCGGGAATGTGTTGTTTCGGATCGAGGACCGCGCGGGCACGATCGTTCCGCTCACGAATGGGATAGCACAATTCACGACCAGCTTCGCGGTTCCGAGTTTTCCTGAAGTCAAGGCTGAATATTCAGGTGACCAGAACTACATCCCCTCCCGAGCATCTTTGCAGGAGGGCGTACACGATTTCACGCTCAGCGATAACCTCGGCTCCAGCAGCATTGTCATCGGGGCTCCCGGGCAGAGCTCGGCGCCAGTCACACTGACCATTAGCGGGACAAGCGGTTATGCCGGAACCATAGCTTTTAGCCCGGCCTCGTGCGTCATCACGCCAGCTGGAAGCCTGAGCAGCTGCAGCTTTAGTCCGTCTTCGGTTAGCGGCAGCGGAAGCACACAACTGATGATCAATACGACCCCCCCGCGCGCCGCCGGCACATTCAGCCGCCATTTCGTTTTGCACGGCACGAAACTGCAGCCTATTGCCGTTTGCCTGCTGTTTCTGCTTACTCTCACGTTTTTCAACAAGCAGCGCCGATTCAGCGTCGTTTTCGGTTCCGTAATCCTTCTGGCGCTCTTTGGGTTATGGGCGTGCGGAGGAAGCTCGAACGCAACGACATCTACGAATACAAGCCCGGGGACACCTACGGGCGTGCCTTACACAGTGACCATCAATGCCGCTCCATCCGGAGAGAACAGCCACACGATCAATTTGGCGTTCATTGTGCAATAGCATCAGCCTCACGCCATTCTTTGGCGACCAGCGGTTTCGCGAGCTGAGTGCTGCCTCGATTGGCAGCTATAGCCAAAACCGGCCGAGAGGACGGGTGGCGGAATCGAGGGCACTGCTCCTTCGTACAGTAGGCAGAGGGTTCTCCGCGGCGTAGGCTGGTTTCCACTTTTGGAAGGAGGGGGAACTCATGGTCAACAAAAGGTTCGCTACCGGTTTGCTCCTGATTAGCTCGATCTTTGGCTTGACGGAGGCTGCGTCCGCCACGGCGCAGTCGGCTCTTGCTCAGCAAAGTGCGGCCCAGCCAAGTGCGGCGAAGCCAAGCACGAACAGTTCAACGGCGAAGCCGGCTGCAAAACCTGCCGCGAAACCGGCTGCGGCTCCGGCCAAGAAGAGTGCGCCTAAGCCGCTCGTCTATGTAATGGACAACCGTTCTTCAGATAAGACCGATGCGAATAAGACCGCCGGTGCGACGACGACTAAGCCCGCCGGCGCTTCGGTGAAAAATGCGTCTGCTACCTCGGCGAGCAAGACCTCACCTGCTGCTGCGCCGACTGTGAAGCCGCTGAGCGCAGAGCTGACGAAAGCGTTTCAGCAGAATTGCCCGAGCGTCGCGCTCACCGACAGCAAGTCAAAGGCGGCATACGACGTAATGTTTGAGCGAGATCCGGGCAGCAAAGGCGTGAAGAGCGCTTTTGGGCTGCACAAGGCCAGCAAGATAGAAGTGATGAGCAAGACCGGAAAAGAGCTATTTTCCGAAGCCGGGCACTCGACGGGTCAGCTCGTAAAGGATGCCTGCACGGCCCTCGGAACCCCGGGCACGAAGATAGCCAAGAACTAGCGGCTCGCAGCAGGGTCTAAGATTTCGAGGAGGGCGCGAACGCGCCCTCTTTACGCCTCAAGCTGATCCCCACACTCAGTTTCTCAATGAGAGCGAAGGCTCGCACATCCGGAGATCGTCCGCCGACACAGGCTTAGCCAAAACGAAACGCGAGGAGAGAGCCCTCGTTCGCCTTCCGGAGACGGCGTGAAATGCCGACCCGGAAAGCGAATTCAGGATGACACATAATTTGGCCGGCCTTTAGACGCGGGCTGCGGTTTTTTGCAGGACGCGCTCCACGATGGCTTTGAAGTCGTCGGTGGTAAGCAGGTCCTTCTTCTCGAATGACTTCGCCTTGACGGCCAGCAGCAAGGCCATGCGCTCTTCTTCCGTAGCCTTGATGCCGAGTTTTTCGCACCACTCCTCGATGGATGGCGGCCCGCTGTTCTTGCCGAGCACGATGTTGACGGGCTTCTGCCCAACGAGATCGGCCGAGAAGGGCACGTATTCCAGCGGATTTTCCTTGCGGGCCATGCGCACCCAGCCGGCGATGATGCCGGATTCGACTTCGTAGAGGCTGTCGCCGACGATCGGCCGGTTCGGCGGCTGCGTGACCTTGGCTTTCTCCATGACGAAGCGCGAAACTTCGCAGAATTTTTCGGTGCGGATGCCGATATCGACGCCGTGCAAGCAAAGCAGCGACAACACTACGTCTTCCATGGGCACGTTGCCGGCGCGCTCGCCGAGTCCTGTGATGGTGGTCTGCGCAACGGAGGCTCCCGCCTGGAGCGCGGCGAGCGTATTGGCGACGCCGAGCCCGAAATCCTGGTGGCAATGGATCTCGACAGGCTTCTTCAGCCGCTCGATTGCTTTTTTCACCACGTGATAGATGGCGTCAGGGGTGCAGCCGCCCATGGTGTCGGCCAACGTGAAGGCGTCCATGTGGCCTTCGGTGGCGACTTTTTCGACGATATCGAGCAAGCGATCGACTTCCGTGCGCGTGGCGTCGATCGTGAAAAACACGGTGTATAGGCCGGCTTCTTTCGCGGCGCGCGTCGCGTCAATGGAGGACTTCATGGCGCGATCGAAGGTCCAACCGTAGGCGTTTTTGATCATGTGATCGCTGGCGGGGATCTCGATGACCACGCCTTTGCAGCCGCAGGCCTTGACGACCTTGATCTCTTCCGGAATGCAACGGGCAAAAGCGAATATTTCGGATTTCAAACCGAGGGCCGCGATGTCTTGAATGGCGGCTTTATCCTGTTCGGAAACGGCAGGCATCCCGGATTCAATTCGGTGAACTCCGAGGGCATCGAGTTTCTTGGCAATGGCGACTTTTTCTTCGCGCCGGAAGACGACGGCGGTTTGCTGTTCGCCATCGCGCAGCGTTACGTCGTGAATTTTGATTTTGGGAGCGAAACTGTATTTCTTGGTGACTTCAGGCAGATAAGTCCAGGGGCTGGTAAACCATTTATCGGTCTTCCAAGGCGTCTTCATTTAACCTCCGTAAAGTTGGTGCCGCGATTGATCGCGCCGCCGAACGAGCGAACTCCAATGCGCTCACTGGTTTCGGTTGGATTTGGGCATGATACACCGAGCGGCCATCGCGGTTCAAGGAGGCGACGCGCGCGTACTCCACTCGGGTGGTGGAAAATAAGAGGCCGCGAAACAGTCAGCGACCAACGACCCGTATTTGGAATCAAATGCACAGTGCCGATATATCGTAGCACCAGATAAGCTGTGCCGAATAAGCGGCAGAAACATTCATCCTTGCTAAATAATTAGCCTATAATAGGGGAAGCAGCCCAGGCGCCAGAGTCTAAGAAAAGTAAGAACATTACTTAAGAGGGCAAAGTGCCCAACATCAGCTTCATCCTGAACGGAAAGCGAGTCACAGTTCCCTATGAGCCGGGGATGCACGTCCTGGAGCTCCTGCGGGAGGAGTGTGGCATCGTTTCGGCCAAGAACGGATGTGCCCCCGAAGGGACTTGCGGCTGCTGCCTGGTGCTAATCGACGGACGGCCAGCGCTCTCCTGCTTGCGTAAGCCGGAGCAACTGGAAGGGCACGAAGTCACGACCCTGGAGGGTATTCCGGAGGAGATGCGGCGGGTTCTGGGCGAGGCTTTTGTGCTCGAGGGGGGCGTCCAGTGCGGTTTCTGCACGCCCGGCATCGTGGTGCGAGCCAGCTCACTGCTTGAGAACGGGCAGGCGTCGAGCCGGGATTCCATTGCAAAAGCGCTGGATGGCCACCTTTGCCGTTGTACAGGTTACAAGCGCATCATCGACGCCATACAAACCGCGGGCGAAGCCTGGAACGATCACCACGAGATGCCCCGAAGCGAACCACGGCATCACTTTTACTTCGGCGAAGAGTTTGGCCTGAAACGCAACCCGACGACGGCACCCAAGGGAAACGTAAAGAACGGCATCGGGTCCTCGGCTTCCCGCCTTGGCGGAGCCAAACAGGCTTTGGGAGACAAGCCTTTTGTCGACGATATGCGCGTGCCCGGAATGCTGCACGGCGCGTTGGTGCTCACAGCACATCCGAGAGCGAAGGTGCTGGGTATCGATTCTTCCGGAGCGCTGGCGATGCCTGGGGTCGTAAGAATTTTTACGGCGGCGGATGTGCCTGGCCAGCGGGGCACGGGCATGGCGGTGCCGGACTTGCCGATTTTCGTGGGAGTCGGCGAGACCACCTGTTGCGTAGGAGATTTTGTGGCGATGGTGGTCGCGGACACGCAGTTCCACGCCCGGCAAGCTGCGGCCAAAGTGAAGGTGGACTACGAGGTCCTCAAGCCGCTGACGGATCCCTTTGCAGCGCTCGATCCGGGCGCGACGCAGGTGCATTCGCTCGGAAATATGTATGTGCACGGCAACCTGATTGATACAACTGCATTCTCGCGTGGCGATGTGGAGGCGGCGTTCGCTACTGCAACGCACGTGATCGAAGCGACATTCCAGACGCAGCCGATTGAGCCGGCATTTCTCGAGCCCGAAGCCTGCCTCGCCATACCTCAGGGCAGAGGCATGAAGGTACACACGCAAAGCCAAGGCTCGCTTTCCGACCAACAGCAGATTGCAAAAATTTTGAATCTGCCGCTGGAGGAAATCGAAATTGCTTTGGCGGCCAGCGGCGGCGGATTTGGAGCCAAAGAAGAACTCTCGATCCAAGGGCAGACCGCCTTGGCCGCATTCCTTCTGCAGCGGCCGGTGAAAGTCGTTTTGACGCGCAAGCAATCCACACAGCACCACGTCAAGCGCCATCCGATGACGCTGCATTACAAGGTGGCAGCCGATGCCGAAGGGCATCTGCTCGCGGTAAAGGCGCGCATCGTCGGCGACGCCGGCGGATACGCAGGGACCAGCGGTAAATGCCTGCTGCGCGCCGCCTGCCATAGCTGCGGCCCTTATCGCGTGCCAAACGTCGATGTGGAATCGAAAGCCGTATACACAAACAACCCGACGAGCGGGGCGATGCGCGGATTTGGCACCAACCAGGCGCATTTCGCGATGGAAGGAATTATGGACATTCTCGCCGAGCGCGTCGGCGTGGATGGCTATGACATTCGCGAGCGGAATATTCTGAATCCCGGCGACGCGTTCGCGACGGGACAGATCATGAGGCCGAGCGTGCGGGGCTTGCGTGAAACGCTCGAGGCCGTGAAAGGGATCTACAAGAACTCGAAGTATGCAGGGCTCGCCTGCGGAATCAAGAGCACCGGCATCGGCAACGGCACCGTTGACAGCGGACACATCAAGATTCGCGTGCTGGAGGGCGGACGGCTGCAGGTGTTGAACGGCTACACGGAGATGGGACAGGGCGTATATACGGCAACCCAGCAGGCCGTGTGCGAAGAAACCGGTTTGCCGCCGGAGAAAATCGCCGTCATTTGGGACAAGGAGATGGGCAGTAAGTGTGGGGAGACCTGGGCTTCGCGCGCGACAACGCTCAGTTGTGCTGCGGCGCAAAACGCGGCGCGAAAACTGGCGTCCGATCTCCAGAAAGCATCGCTCGAAGAACTCGCGGGGCGTGAATACACGGGCACCTATGTTTGCGACTTCACCACGAGGCCGGGGACCCCCGAGGCGAAGTCAAATCCGAGTACGCATTTGACTTTCAGCTACTCAACACAAGTGGTGATTCTGGACGAAAACGGCCGGCTGGAGCGCGTAATCGCGGCGCACGACGTGGGCCGCGCAATCAACCCACGGCTGTGCGCGGAACAGATGGAAGGCGGGATCCACATGGGCCTGGGTTATGCGCTTTCCGAAAGTTTTCCTTCGACGGAAGGCGTGCCAAATTCGCTGCTTTTGCGCGACCTTGGTATTCCGCGAGCCAAAGAGACGCCGCAAGTTGACGTGATCCTGATCGAAGTGCCCGATGAAGTTGGCGGCTATGGATCGAAAGGCGTCGGCGAGATCGGCTGCGTAGCTACCGCTGGCGCAGTAGCGAGCGCGCTTTATTCCTATGACAAAGTTCGCCGTTTCCGTTTGCCGATGGAAGACTCGCCTGCGGCGGCCCCGCTGCTTCCGAAATCGCGCAAGCAGACCATGCCGGCGGATTACACCCGCGCTCTCCCGATCTAAGTTTTTGCATCCTCCCAAGAACGGATCATCAGCCTCCTTCATCGTGGTGGTATCACCAGACTCGAGTCAGCGCGCTTCCGCGTATGCCACGACTCGGGCACAATAACAGCGTGTTACCCGCGGAAATGGACCACCACACCGTCGCGGCCATCGCAATTAGCGGTAGCTGCCTGGATGTGCTGGGCAGCCTCTATCTCGCTTACGATTTGCTCGGTGGGCAGCACGGCCCGCTGCGGCTGCTTACGAGGACGGTAACGTATTCGATCGTCTTCGGCTTGGGCTACGGGATTGGGCTCGGCCCCGTCTTTGGCTTGGCTTCCGGCCTCGCGGCGGGCATCACGCTTTCGATTGAACTGAATCGAGAAGCGCGTCGATTGCGTCCTTACTCTTTGGCTTGGGAGGGGGTGTTTTCGGCCATTCGTGGCATCGCTTTCGGAGCGGGGCTGTACAGGATAGTGGGTCTTCAGTTCGCAATCGCCTTTGCCACTCTGATCACAGTCGGCCAGATATTCGCCTATTCGCGCGGCATACGTCCAGGAATGGACTATACGGTGCGTCGCGGCCCGCACCTGTCACGGCGTCAGTTTTGGGGGACTGTCGTCCGTACCGTCGGCTACATTGCCACAGCGCTAATCTGCAGTGCCTTCGTCCACCACGTGGATCACCCCATATCATTTGCACTGCGGGTAGGTCTCGTAACCG
>Ga0207022_10010_pt1 | contig 23385 bp, 26 predicted proteins | sample Alteio_BWMinCont_46_FD_153307 | JGI IMG/M metagenome (GOLD analysis project Ga0207022, IMG submission 153307) | Enriched cells from forest soil in Barre Woods Harvard Forest LTER site, Petersham, Massachusetts, United States -... | ecosystem: Environmental > Terrestrial > Soil > Temperate forest >... | reverse complement strand
GCGACATGAATCCTGTTTTTGACCTTGCATTCCATGAATGCCTCGCGGGCGAGTTCAGCATCGCCAGGATTGTCTTCCACCAGTAGAATTTCGATCAGTGCGCCAGGCGTCATTATTGCATTCCTCCTTTGTTACATTACCGCAGGCAGCGTAAAGAAAAACGTTGTCCCTGCATTGGGCTCGGATTTAACCCATATCTTACAATCATAATATTCAACGATTTTATTACAAATTGCAAGGCCAATACCCGTGCCGGGATATTCCTTGCGCTTATTAAGACGCTGAAAAATATTAAAGATTCTTTCCTGATGGGCTTCAGCAATGCCGATACCGTTGTCACTTATTGAGAATTGCCAGAATTCGCCTTCCCGTTTCGCTCCAACGTGAATGACCGGGGGGCGGTCAGGATAGCGAAACTTGATGGCGTTACTGATGAGGTTCTGGAAAAGTTGTACGACTTGGGTTCTATGTGCCTGAACTGACGGCAACTCGTCATGGGTAATGTGAGCGCCGGCTTCTAACACAGGTGTCTCAAGATGCTTTACGACCATGGATAAGACATTCTCACAATCCACCGGTTCACTTTTTTCCGATTCCGTTCCTATCTTGGCATAGGTCAGTACGTCGTTGATCAGCTCGCGCGCATTGGCCGCGCCGTCAATCACATATTTAACATAACGCTGTCCCTTTTCATCCAGGTTGCCCTTCAGGTGTTTCACCAACAGCTGCGTATAATTGGAAATCATGCGCAGCGGTTCCTGGAGGTCGTGCGAGCAAATATAGGCGAAGCGCTCCAACTCGGTGTTGGATTCGGTAAGCTCTTTAATCAGCTGTTCTTCCTCCAGCCGCATCTGCCGGATGCGATCGGCCAGCGCGAATGACATGAGCGTGGCTTCAAACAGTAATCCGACCCTGACACTCCACGAGCAAATGACATTGCTGGGGAGTATATTTTCCATGTATAACAAGTATAAAGCTATACCCACGGCGTAAAATATAAATGCTATAAGATAATATAATGCAGGTTTATAGCCCTGCCTGATATTAACGATACAAATATATAAGATTATTACTGAGGATATTTCTATAAGCGCATATGGTACTAGGTAATTCCATAGGATCGTTTTAATTTCATCCACGAACGGTAAATAAGCCGTGCCAAATACCAAATCGATTAAAGCTAGTACTATAATCACGTCGGACGCTTTATAAGCCCATTTTGAAAACTGCAGGAAATTCCGGGCAAATAAATTGAGAAAAATGATGAACAGGGAGACGACTACGTTATATATTTCGTAATGCCAGGCATGATAAAAGCGCGGAATAAAAGGAGAAATATTTCCAGCATTTTCTTCAAAAACCCCTGCAATTAAGGAACACAACACATAAGCAGAATAATAAAAATATATTTTATCCCTGACCGACAGGAACAGGAAAAAGTTATAGATGGCGAGTATTAATATAGCCCCTACCAATAAGTTTTCAGTCGCGGTAATTTTATAAGACATGCTTATAAACCGGTCTTTTACCGTCATGGAATATTGAACGGCAGTATAGGTTTTTGGGGCTGCTACATTCAAATACACCAGCTTTTCTTCGCCGGGTTCTAAATTGATGGGTACGACCGACCTATTATAAAGAACCTCTCTCGCGCTATCGTCGGCGAAGGATCCCGTTCTGTGGGTGACTATATGATGATGGCTATCGATAACGTAGAAGGTTTCTTTCGGCAAAACCAATTGCGTGCCTTCGATGACGTAATCTATGCTATGTGAGGAAATGTTCCTGACCCGGAACTTAAGCCAGATGTAATGGGTTTCAAATATCAGTTTATCTCCATGATTTTCAGTAAACCGGGCATCCAGTTTTCCCGATATGACATCCTGAGCCGGTATATTATTTTCGTAGTCCCTAAGGTAGGAGCAGTAGGGAATGATATTAACGCTCCATCCATCGCCGCTTACCTCTAAAACAGGTTCCGCATAAGCCGGCGCTGGGTTATACAGCAGGGCAAAAAGCGCCAGGAAGCAAATATTATAAAATAACTTTTTCATGAGACTGCAGTTATGAGTTCCACCTGTTACATTACGGCAGGCAGGGTAAAGAAAAATGTAGTTCCTACGCCGGGCTCGGATTTGACCCATATCTTACCGCCATAGTATTCAATGATTTTATTGCAAATTGCGAGACCAATGCCGGTGCCTGGGTAGTCTTTGCGCTTATTGAGGCGCTGGAAAATTTGGAAAATCCTTTCCTGATGGGCTTCAGCAATGCCGATGCCATTGTCACTCACGGAGAATTGCCAGAATTCACCCTCGCGTTTTGCCCCGACATGAATGATCGGGGGACGGTCATGGTGGCGAAACTTAATGGCATTGCTGATGAGATTCTGGAAAAGCTGCGTGACTTGCGTTCTATACGCCTGCACCGACGGCAGTTCGTCATGGGTAATGTGAGCGGCGGCCTCCAGAATAGGCGTCTCAAGATGTTTTATGACCATGGACAAAACATTCTCGCAATCTACTGGCTCGGTTTTTTCCGACTCCGTTCCTATCTTAGCGTAGGCCAGAATGTCGGTGATCAACGCGCGCGCGTTAACGGCGCCATCGATCACATATTTAGCATAACGCTGGCCTTTTTCATCCAGACTATCCCCCAGATGCCTCATCAGCAGCTGCGTATAGTTGGAAATCATGCGTAGCGGTTCCTGGAGGTCGTGCGAGCAAATATAGGCAAAGCGCTCCAGTTCCGTGTTGGACTCGGTAAGTTCCACGATGAGTTGTTCCTCTTCCAACCGCATCTGCCTTATGCGATCAGCCAGCGCAAACGACATAAGAGTGGCCTCAAAAAGCAACCCGACCCTGCCGCTCCACGACGAAATGACGTTGCTTGGAAGTATATTTTCCATATATAGAAAATATAAAGTAACGCCAAGTGCAAAAAATAGGAATGCTATGAGGTAATATAATGCAGGCCTGTAGCCCTGCCTGATATTAACGATACAATTATATAGGATTACCGCTGAGGATGCTTCTATAAGTACATATGCTGCTATGTAATTCCATACGACTGTTTTAATGATATCCACGAACGGCATATAAGCGGTACCAAATACCATATCGATTAACGTTAATGTTATAATCACATTGGAAGCTTTATAGCTCCGCTCTGAGAAATGCAGGAAATTCCGGGCAAATAAATTTAAAAAAACGATAAATATGGGTACTAATACGTTATATATTTCGTAATGCCAGGCATGATAGAAACGCGGAATAAAAGGAGAAATAGTTCCGGAATTTTCTTCGAAAACGGTCCCAAACAAGGAACACAATACATAGGTGGAATAATAGAGATATATTTTATCCCTGACCGATAAAAACAGGAAAAGGTTGTAGATGGCGAGTATTAATATAGCCCCTACCAACAGGTTTTCGGTCGCACTAACTTTATATGACGTGCTTATGAACCGGTCTTTTGCCGTAATCGAATACTGAACAGCACCATATGTTTTTGCAGATGCGGCATTCAGGTACACCAGTTTTTCTTCGCCAGGCTCTAAATTGATGGGCACGACCGATCGGTTATAAAAAATCTCCCTGGCGCTATCGTTAACAAGGGCTCCTGTCGTATGGGTTACAATATTATTCTTGCTATCGATAATATAGAATTTTTCTTTCGGCAAAACTATCTGTGTCCCTTCTATGACATAATCTATGCTGCGGGCGGAAATATTCCTGACCCGCAACTTAAGCCATAGGTAATGAGCTTTGAATGCCAGTCTTTCTTCGTGGTTTTCGGTAAACCGGGAATCCAGTTTTCCCGAGATGACATCCTGAGCCGGTATATTATTGTCGTAATCCCTGAGGTAGGAGCAGTAGGGAATGATATCAACGCTCAACCCATCGCCGCTTAATTCTAAAACAGGCTCGGCATAGGCCGACGCTGGCTTATCTAGTACGGCAAAAAATGTCAGGATTATGAAAATATTACAAAATAATTTTTTCATAGGACTCCAATTACCGTCAGGTACTGACGTAAGATTGCCTAGGAGGTCGTGCTAAAATTTCATCGATGAGCCTATCACTATGGAGTCCACGCTCAGAGAACTTTTAGTCCCCTGTCCCAGCTGGGAGAAGGTGTCGCCAGTACCGCTGTCGGTTACACTGTTATTAAACGCGTGAATATAGGCCAGGTTTATACTGGTTCTTGAACTAAGCGTATAGCTGCAGCCAAGCGTAACATGAGTTGTGGTTACGACAGGAATATGTGCGTTTGCAAATACGGCCTGGTCATCGATGGGCGAATTCCCATAAGAAAATCCTGCGCGCATTTTCCATTTATCATTCACTGTATAGGTGCCGCCGGCCGCTATAATAGACTGGTTTTTCCAGCCCAGCCCGCCGCTAACGGCTTCGTTGCCAAACGCTTTGACGCCCGTCCAGTCGATCCATTTATAATCCATGACCAATTCCACATCAGGTCTTATAGTATAGCTCGCTCCGGCTTGTGCGGATGCCGGAACATCCAGCGAATAGGGTATCACATCTGTGTATTTATCGAATTTCTGCATTTTCTGCCGAAATGAATAGGAAGCCCCGAATTTTATGTCGTTAAAGGTCTTGGTGGCTCCCAGTTGCACGCCACCGCCAAATGCGCCGTCCCATTTATTACCACCTTGGGTTTCACCTAATGTGTTGGTGTTTATCATATCGCTTCTGAATATGGCGTAATTCAGGTGAAGACCAACACCTAGCGCGAAACTGTCATTGACCGGATAAGCGTAAGAAAGTACGTTTTGTATTAATTTATAACTGATTCTTTTATCAAAATCTCCAGCTTGGCCGGGCGTAGTGACAGCCTGATCATATTTTGTAGCGACCCCTGAAGATCCAAATGTTCCTAATCCCAGGGTGCCTACCGCCAAGGGTTTGACATAACTGATCGCAGGAATAACCTGGATGATACTGCTATCCTGTTTTCCAGCAGCATTGGTCAACCCGCTGGGTCCGTGTATATCTACGCTAACCTCTGGTTTGGCGATCTCCGCCGAATAATCAAATTCTTCCCCGAGAGTAGAAATGGAGGCGGGGTTCAGCATCATCCAGGTTGAATCATGCGCATTGGCAACTCCAGCGCCTGCGGTACCGGCCTGTATGGCCCCGATTGATGGCACTTGCAAGCCGTCAATCGCCAATGCCTGGTGCGAGAGCAATAATAAAGCGGCTGATGCAAAGTACGCGACATTTTTTGTTGAGCTCATAAGATTAGACCTTTCGCTATTTAGAATAGTACATTCAGGGACTACCACATTAATATTAATAGATTCCTAAGGAAAAACCTGTAACACTGCCAATAGTCCTAAAATTTCTGATAGAAACAAAAGGCCTTGGAACAACGTTGACCGGCAATTATAATGTAATAACCATCGCTGACCTACAGGTTGTAGAAAATGTTATGAATATCCTTTTAGTCGAAGACAATAGCCCGGATGCTTACTTGCTGGTAGAGCTTCTTGTAGAACAAGAAGGCGTACCTGAAGTTTCCTGTGTAGCGGATGGATATGAAGCGCTTGATTATGTCTACCAGCGGGAGAAGTATAAGGATGCACCGCGACCGGACCTGATTCTGCTCGACTTAGGATTGCCACGTATCAGCGGATATGCCGTGCTGTACGAACTTAAAAAACAGCCGCAGTTTGCCACCATCCCCGTAGTCATACTCACAGCGTCGCGGAATCCTCTTGACCGCGCGCAATGCGCAGCGTTAGGGGCCGACCACTTCATTTCCAAACCGCACAATCTTAAAGAATACCAAGAGCTGGCCCACCAGCTAGCAACAATGAACTTTCCCCCGGCTACGACAAATATTTTGTAGGGGGTCGCTATTACATTAGAGCAATAACACATTGATAATTAGTAATAATATGCAGATGATGATTGCCAAAAATAGAACGTCGGCATGTCTTAACCACCTTAGAGGGCTTTAAACCATCATCACCACTTATGCCCATGATGCTGCGGCGACTGCCAGAATTTTTCCATGGTGAGGTAGGTAAACGAAATCGTCCAGCCGATCATAACTAGGCCGTTGAGCACTTCCGCGCCGACCAGCATCCGCATGTCGTGTGTCGGCACCAGATCGCCCAGTCCCAGCGAGGTATAGGTAGCAGCGGAGAAATATAGGCAATCGAAGAAACTTTCGACATTGACGCCGTAAACACGCGACTGCCCCACGATCTTGCCGAGTGAGGTGTAATTTTCCACCAGGAAATAGGCCATGGCATAAAGCCAGATGCCTATGATATGTACCGCGAAAACCGGCACACCGATAAACATCACGCGCAGGCGCGGCGTAACGGTGAGCTTGGGCAGAATATTCCATACTTTCCCAAGGATTTCATAGGTGGAAAGCCAAGTGGTGAAAATCACCAATGCGCTGATAAACGATACGGCAATGAAATTTGCGAGCATATCAGTCAACTACTCCGCTAAGGTTCGGATGACGACGTCCGACTGCAATGTGCGCTGAATAGGGCATTTAGCGGCGATGTCCACCAGTTTTTTACACTGTTCCTGAGTCAACGCATCACCATGCACGATCACTTTTTTCTCGAACGTGTCGATTTTATTAACTTTACGATGCGACAGGCACACCTCCACTTTTTCCAGCGGCCAGTGCTGTTGCCAGGCGTATGTGACCGTCATCGCCGCGCTCCAGTCGGACATGACGCGCGCAAAGCCATAGGCAATGCTGTGCTCATTGGCGATACCGATGACAAGACCTTTTTTGCCGAATAAAGAAAGTGGTTCCATAGGTTCTTTTATATCAGACATGTTCCTTCTATCGCTTGACTGCAATCAAACTGCTGACCGCGTTTTTACATTTAACTATGACATATAGATGTTTTTCATTAATTCTCTAGCAGACAGAAAAGCATTATTGATGTACTCGAATAGATACACCCCTCAAGCAGGCGTTGCAGAAAAGGTTAGGCTGATATGATCAACACGAAACTTGAATATCCTGCCCATTCTTGCATCAAAACGCTGATTGCCATGAAAGATACCTTCAAGCCGCTGAAGACTGCAGTGGTGCATCCTGCCGATGTATATTCGCTCACCGGTGCGATCGCCTCGGCCAAGGAGGGACTGATCGATCCTGTGCTGGTCGGGCCACGCGCCAAGATCGAAGCCATTGCTCGGCAGGAAGGCATCGATCTATCCCCGTATGCCATTGTTGCCACCGAACATAGCCATGCAGCAGCGGGAATCGCCGTAAAAATGGCGAAAGACGGCAAAGTGGAAGCCTTGATGAAGGGTAAGCTGCATACTGACGAACTGATGGAGACGGTCATCGAAAAGGAAAACGGCCTGCGCACCGGGCGGCGAATGAGCCATGTTTTTATCCTTGATGTCCCTAACTACCCAAAACCTCTGTTCCTGACCGATGCCGCCATCAACATTCGCCCGACGCTGATGGAGAAACAAGACATCGTGCAGAATGCCATCGACCTGTTTCGCATTCTCGGCTTCGGCACACCGAAAGTGGCGCTCCTTGCCGCCGTGGAGACAATCAGCGAAAACATGCCTTCTACGCTCGACGCCGCAGCGCTATGCAAAATGGCCGATCGCGGACAGATCACCGGCGGCATTCTCGACGGGCCGCTGGCGTTCGACAATGCGGTGTCGAAAGAGGCGGCGGAGATCAAAGGCATAAAATCGGAGGTGGCGGGTGACGCCGACATTCTGGTCGTGCCCGATATCGAATCCGGTAACATGCTCTACAAAGAAAGTCGCTTCCTGACCGGCTGCGACGGGGCGGGTATCGTGCTCGGCGCAAAAGTGCCGATCATTCTCACCAGCCGTGCCGGTAACAGCGAGGCACGCCAAGCATCGAGCGCCCTGGCACTGGCTTATGTGCGCAAGCGTGATAAGCTGGGCATCAAGCCGTGAATCGCATCATCGCCGTTTTCAATGCCGGCTCCTCCAGCCTGAAATTCTCTGTCTTCCGCCATGCCGATCTGGCTCCACTGCACAAAGGCGCGGTGAATGTACCGGATACGCAGGACGGCCACAAGGTCGCATTACAAGAGGTACTTGATTGGCTTGCCTCGCATAAAGACGGCTTGCAGCTTTACGCTGCCGGGCATCGCGTGGTGCATGGCAAGGATCGCGCTGCGCCGGTGCTGGTGATGCCGGAGACTATAGCGGAACTGAAAACACTGATCCCGCTGGCACCGCTGCATCAGCCACATAATTTGCGGATTATTGAGGAACTAGCAGCGATTCACCCCGATCTGCCGCAAATTGCCTGTTTCGACACGGCGTTCCATCACACACAACCAAAATTAGCCAGCATGTTTGCCCTGCCGCGCCATTTTTACGAGGATGGCGTGAAGCGCTATGGCTTTCACGGGCTTTCCTATGAGTATATCGCCTCCGAATTGCCGAAATACGAGGGCGACAAGGCAAAAGGCCGCGTTATCGTGGCACATCTGGGCAACGGCGCCAGCATGTGCGCCATGAAAGATTTAAAAAGTGTGGTTACCAGCATGGGATTCTCGACGCTTGACGGGTTGATGATGGGTACGCGTTGCGGCACGCTCGATGCCGGCGTGGTGCTCTATATGCAGCAGCATCTAGGCATGACAGCGGACGCGGTAACGGATATTCTGTATCATCAATCCGGCCTGCTTGGCGTATCCGGCCTCAGTGCCGATATGCGCACGCTGGAGGAAAGCGATGCGCTGGAAGCAAAAGAAGGGATTGACCTGTTCTGTTCCATGGCGGCGCAGCATATAGGCAGCCTGATGGTAATGCTGGGCGGCCTGGATGCGCTCATTTTCACTGGCGGCATCGGCGAGCACTCATGGCGGATTCGCCGGAACATCTGTTCATACTTTGCATGGATGGGGTTGATTCTCGATGAAACGCGCAATAAGGCCAACGCCCCCGATATTCATGCACCAAACAGTGCTATCGTCGCCTATGTCATTCCTACCAATGAAGAATTGGTTATCGCCCGCGCTTGCCGGACGGTTACGCAAAACGCCTAACGGAATTTTTGGCATACGAGGCGATATTGAAAATTGGAGGCCGGGGTCGGAATCGAACCGACGTATGGGGGATTTGCAGTCCCCTGCAGTACCACTTTGCTACCCAGCCACTTAGATTTCATTAGCGCGCTTGCGCGCTTAGAAAATCAAGTATCCCCGCGGAGGCGGGGACCCATTCTCATAACCCCGCACTCGCGGGGGTTAGGAAAGCTGCTGTCCCCGGATTCGCCGTCAGCGAAATCCGGGGACCTATTCTTGGATTTTCATATATGGAGTGTAGCCCAAAAACGGTCAAGGGGCAAATGGCGACGAATAATGGATAAAAATTAAGGTTCTTATCACGCCAGGGTAATGCTATAAACGCTATGCTTGGATTACTGACTTGACACCGTATTTTCACCCTTTTTGGAGGATTTATGACCAGAATTTCCTTATGGATGCTTGTGATGGCATTGGGGCTCTCGACCGCCGCGTATGCCCAGGGTTCCGCTCCCACCAATAAACCTGCCAACAATAAGCCCTCCACTTCCCAGGGGCAGACGGCCCATAACGACAAGCAGGCCATCCATCAGGATTATCAGGCCTTGAATACGGACGATGACGAAATCCGGGCCTTGGGTAAACAGCGCAACGACGCGCTGCGCAGCGGCAATGCCGCCCTTGCCGAGAAACTCCAGGCCGAGATCGACCAGAAGCGCGCCGCCCGCAAAAATCTCAAGGCCGACATCAACAAGAATAAGGAGGATCTGGAACGCCAGAGGCATCAGGCCGAAGCCGAGCGCGAACGCCAGAAGCGCCTCGCCGAGGAACAATGCGCCAAAGATCCGAAATGCGCCATGAAGAAAAAGCATGAGGAGTTGGAGCGCCAGCTGCAAGGCTATAAGCAGCGTTTGACGGCAGATGAGGCCGCCGCTGCCAGGGTTTCGCAGGATAAAGCCGAGATCGCCAAAATCGAGGCCGAACTGAAAAAATAGGCGTGAGCTTATCCATTACAAACGGCCGGAGTTTTTTCCGGCCGTTTTTATTTTCAGTACTACAAATAGCAGGCGAAGTTTCATGACAGCTTGGCCAGAATCTTTCTAGCATCCGCGCCAATAGCCTTACATACAGCAATAAACTCTATGATATCCAAACGTCTCTCCCCATTTTCATATTTGGATACAAATGACTGCGGCTTTTTTAGCTTCTTGGCGAGTTCGGTTTGGGTAAGGCCGGCCTTCTTGCGCGCCTGAATCATCAGGTCGAGAAAATACCGATGTTCCTTTGAATAAATAGTTCGTTGCACCGTTGCTATCCACCCTAGATACAACGATGCCTAATCCTGATTTAGGATTATCCCAAATTAGGATATTTTTTGCTTGCTTAATATGTTGTTTACTTTTAGCCTGGGACCCAAGAAAGGCAAACAAATGGGAGAATAGGTTATGGCCGAGATAATAAAATTAAATGTTGAAACTCAGGACTTCTTTGAGGGGCTGTTGGATGGCTCTGCTGATATAGCGCGTAAGTATGTAGCCATGGCGCGAAAAGGCGATTTGGCGAAGACGGATAAAGGCGGCAGAAGCGATGGCAATCCCGTGACTTTAGCTGATACGGAAATTCAGCAATATATCTATGACAGGTTATACGGTAATGAGGCAAAGGGTATAAACCCAAGCCGCTTTAAAGATGCCGGTTTTCTTGGTGAAGAAGAGAACGAGATTTTGCGCCCCAAAAATCCCAGCGGTAATTATCCGCAACTGCGATTCGTGGTTGACCCTCTGGATGGTACCAAACCGTTTACCATCGGTCACAATCATTGGACGGTGTGCAATTTCGCTTTACAACAAAGCGATGCAGAAGGAAAGGAATGGAAGACGGTCATCTCAGGCGCCTATTCGCCCGAAAAGGATATTGCGGTATTAGCAGATAATGAACGTGTGATAGTAAGAAGTTACGGATGGTTTGGCGACCACCGTTATCATCCGCTTACGGAATTACGGCCTACTCCTGTACATTCGGCTGAGAGCGGGCCTGATGGCCAACCTCCACAATTGAAAGGGAAGCATTTGGATTTGCGCCTTGTAAGCCATGATAAGGCACAGGCTGAATTATGGCAGGACTTGCAACAAAAAGGTTTTACAGTTCGCAATGCTGGTCCGATTGCAGCGACTTTTTTGGAATTTCTGGCAGGAAAGCCGGGAGAATTTTCGATTATTGCGGGAAAACCTGGTGGGGAATGGGATTGGCGCGCCGCTGAACATTTTCTTACACAAGCCGGTTTCAAAGCAGAACTCGTTACCTACAAAGGCATGGACGCTAAAGGAAAAGATTATCCTGCATTTATTGCAGCCGGTGACCCCCAGGTGTTTGAGTATTTAAAAAGAAGGCTTGGACAAACGCTGGAACGGCAAAAAGGACAATCTGCTGGAGCAGGGAGTGCTGTACGAGTAGCCTAAAAAATATGCGGCTTCAGCGTTTCGCGCAGGCCGATCAGTTCCTGGCGGAGCGCCGTCAATTGGCCGTGTCGGCTGCTATCTGGCGGCTCCGGCACCGGTTGCGCGGCGAAGGCTTTTTTCGCGCCTTTGATCGTATAGCCTTGTTTGTAAAGCAGGTGCTTGATGGTGGATAATATTTCCATGTCCTCAGGCCGGTAATAACGGCGCCCGCCGCGGAGCTTCAGCGGTTTGATCTGCGTGAAGCGGCCTTCCCAGAAACGCAGCACGTGCTGCGGCACGCCCAGGAAATCAGCCGCCTCGCTGATGGTCTTGAAAGCGCCGGGAGATTTTTCTTCGAAGTTTTTGTCGGGATGCTGCACGATGGTACCCCTAGTTTTCGCGCGCGGGGATGATTCTTTCTGCAAAAGATCCAGTTGCACGATGCAGCCTCCCTTTCACCAGACGCCGCATTATAATCCCGCGGCGTTAGTTTTTCTTTTTGCCTCCGGCCAGCTTCGCATTGACCTGCGCCTTGAGCAGGTTCGACGCGTTGAACGACAATACCGTGCGTGAGGTGATGGGCACTTCGACGCCGGTTTTCGGGTTGCGCCCCATGCGCTGTTTTTTGCGGCGGAGCGAGAAGGTGCCGAACGACGACAGCTTCACTGCATTTCCCTGCTCCAGGCTGGTGCAGATTTCCTCGATCACCGAGTCGACCAGGGCATTGCATTCCTGCAGCGACAGGCCGATTTGCTTGTAGACGGAATTGCTGAGATCAGCGCGGGTCAATGTTTTGGTCATGATTTTTTCTTCTTCTGTTGGTTGACGATAGGCTATGTTTACCCTGTTTACGGAATGAAATCAAGCGTATAAATCCTGTGAGCCGAAGGCTGCACAGGATCCTGCGCTCGCTTCGCGCCGCAGGATTGATACTACCACCGCACAATCGTGCACCCCCACGTCAATCCCGCTCCTAGCGCTGGGCAAGCAATTAGGTGCCCAGCCTTTATCCTGCCGTCCCGGCTGGCCACATGCAGCGCCAGCGGGATCGATGCCGCTGAGGTATTGGCGTGATGCGCGACGGTGGCGATCACTTTTTCTTCGCCGATATGCAGTTTCTGCGCGACGCCGCGCAATATGCGCATATTGGCCTGGTGCGGCACCAGCCAGTCGATGGCGGAGAGGGGCAATCCGATGGCGGCCATGCCTTCTTCCACCGCCGCCGGCATTTTGCTTACGGCATGGCGGAAGATTTCCTTTCCGGCCATGAACATTTTTCCTGCCGTCATGGTAGAGGAAATGCCGCCGTTAGTGGCCAGCAGGCCGGTATATTGCCCATCGGAATGAATGCCGGAAAATAATACGCCGCGGTCGCCTTCCTGCGCTTCCAAAACAATCGCCGCGGCGCCGTCCCCAAATAAGATGCAGGTCGTGCGATCCGTCCAGTCGAGGATGCGCGAGTAGGTTTCCGCGCCGATGACCAGCACCCGTTTGGCCTGTCCGGATAGGATAAAACTATTGGCGACGCTCATGGCATAGACAAAACCGCTGCAGGCGGCGTTGATGTCGAAGGCCGCGCCTTTTGTAATCCCCAAGCGGTGCTGCACCTTGGTTGCGGTGGAGGGCATGGTGTCGTCGGGCGTCGTCGTCGCCAGGATGACGAGGTCGATGGAATCCGGTGCAATGTCCGCCTCAGCAATCGCTTCCTGCCCGGCCTTTACCGCCAGGTCTGAAGTTAGTTCTCCGTCGGCGGCGATGTGCCGCCGCTCGATGCCGGTACGCTCGACGATCCATTGCTGATTGGTGTCGACCAGCCCCTCGAAATCGGCATTGGTCATGATGCGGGCAGGCAAATAAGCGCCGGTGCCGAGAACGACGGAACGGATCATCAATCCGGCTCCCCTTCGATGGCATCCAGCGGCGCCGATGGCAGTTGCAGCTGGCCGGTCAGCGTGATTTCTTCGGTGATGCGGGTGTTGATGTGGTGGGCGACCAACTCGACGGCAACCGAGATGGCGTTGCAGAAACTATAGGCGTCGGCGCCGCCGTGGCTTTTGACCGCGATGCCGTTTAAGCCCAAAAACATCGCGCCGTTGCGCTTGCGATCGTCGAGCTTATCTTTAACCGCGCCTAGCGCGCCTGCCGCCAGCAACCCGCCTGCCTTAGCGATGGGCGAGCTGGCGAAGGCCTCCTTTAAATAGGTGCGGATCAGCCGCGCCGCGCCCTCGGCGGTTTTGAGCGCGACGTTGCCGGTGAAGCCGTCGGTGACGACCACATCCACCGTGCCCTCGGCGATGTCGTTGCCCTCGACGAAACCGTGGAAATTGAGATCGGCGGCAGAGGCTTTCAGCAATTGCGCCGCCGCTTTCACTTCGTCGCGCCCCTTTAGTTCCTCGGAGCCGACATTGAGCAGCCCGATGCGCGGGCGCGACAGGCCGAGTACGGCGCGGGCAAAGGCATCGCCCATAATGGCGAAGCGGTATAAATCATCGGCGTCGGATTCGACGTTGGCGCCCAGATCGAGCATGACACATTCGCCGCGCAGCGTTGGGAACAATGCGGCGATGGCCGGGCGCGAAATACCGGGCAGGGTGCGCAAAATCAATTTCGACATGGCCATCAGCGCGCCGGTATTGCCTGCCGAAACGATGGCGCAGGACTGTCCTTCCTTCACCGACTCGATGGAAAGCCACATGCTGGAGCCGCGGCCGCGGCGCACGGCGATGGAAGGTTTATCGTCACCCGCGATGACGGCCTCGGTATGTACGATGGTGGAAGCGCCTTTGAGTACGGGGATGCCCACGAGCAACGGCTCCAATATATAGCGGTTGCCGAAGAGCAGGAAGCGGATGCCGGGATGGCGGATCAGCGCCATTTCGGCGCCGCGCAGGACGCAGGCCGGGGCGTTGTCCCCGCCCATGGCATCGAGGGCGATCGGGAGTTGCAGCTTTCCGGGAGCCATGGGAAAGTGAGCGCTAGCGGTTTACTTTGGCCTTCGTCACCTGGCGCTTATTGTAATAACCGTCAGGAGAAACATGGTGCGGGCGATGCAGCTCGCCCGTGGTTTCGTTTTCCTTCACCTTCACTGTTTCCAGGGCATGGTGCGAGCGGCGCATGTTGCGGCGGGATTTGCTCGTTTTCTTTTTAGGTACAGCCATTTTCGTTATCCTTGAGCATGGGTAAGGAGGGCTGTATAGAGCAAAATCGGGCGCTTGCAAAGGGTTTTTTGATAAAAAAGAGGCCGGTGTCACCACCGGCCCCAACAAGTCGCAGGACGTTTACAAGTAGCGTAAATTTCGCAAGTTACGCCGAAACGTTTAGTAGTATATCAAGATGCGTGCCAAAGTGAAAAAGCTAGGAAAAATGCGACTTTCCTAGGATTTTATACCCTCGCGGCTGATTGTTTTTTAGGCATTTTGGATGGGGGTGATTAAAAAATGAACAGCCCTAGGAAAAAAATCAAGGAAATGAAAATACCCCCTTCCCGACCACCCATTCCCATGTTTTCATGGTATCGAAGCCGAACTTATCGATACGGCTGATCGCAAATGAGCTCATGGGATTGCGCGTAGCGACGACAGCGCAATTTTCTGGCGCAACGCCCTTAAAAAGCGGATGTGGCCGTGCACAGAGTCGCGAGAAGGAGCCTACGTGGTCATGACTACGCTTACTTACTTCCTCCTCCCCCGTTCGGGGGGAGGGGACTGCTTCTGTCCAGAATATTCTGGCCGGATCGAAAAAAGTAAGGGATAATATGGTAAAAAGCATAAGCCGGATGAGGATGAAGCCCCCCTGGCGTGCTGACCAGAATTTGTATCGGATAGAACGCTCATGCCGCACTCATCCCCACCCCCTTTCGACGTTGCCATCTGTGGCGGCGGCATGGTTGGCATGAGCCTCGGCATAGCGTTGGCACAGGCCGGGCTGGCCGTGGCGCTGGTCGAGAAAACGGCGCTTTCGTCGCAACTGGAACTGTCCTTCGACGGGCGTGTCAGCGCTATCGCGGAAGGGTCGCGGCGGATTCTGGATAGTATCGGCGCGTGGAAAACCATGGCGGCGGAGGCCGAGCCGATTCTCGACATACGCGTGTCCGACGGCGATGCGCCGTTTTTCCTGCATTACGATCACCGCGAAGTCGGCGATGCGCCGTTCGGTTTTATCGTCGAAAACCGCTATATCCGCCATGCGCTGCATCAGGCCGCCGCAGCGCTGCCCACGCTTACTGTCATGGATAAAACCGAGGTGCAAAGCTTCGAGCGCGACGATGTCGGCGTGACGCTTCGCCTCAAGGATAAGGAATTGCGCTGCCGCTTGCTGGTGGGCGCCGATGGCAAGCAGTCGCAAATCCGCACATGGGTGGGCATCACGTCGGTCGATTGGAAATACCGGCAAACCGCCATCGTCTGCACGATCAAACATGAATTGCCGCATGGCGGGCTGGCGCAGGAACGCTTCCTTCCCGCCGGGCCGTTCGCGGTGCTGCCGATGCGCCGGAATCATTCGTCGCTGGTCTGGGTCGAGCCGGACGACCGCGTGAAGCTCTATATGGAACTGCCGGAGGAGGAATTCGTCCAGGAAATAAGCGAGCGCGTCGGCGAATATCTGGGCGGAATTGAAACCGCCGGGCCGCGCTTTTCCTACCCGTTATCGCTGATGCACGCCAAGCGCTATGTCGCCCCGCGGCTGGCGCTGATCGGTGATGCGGCGCACGCCATCCATCCCATCGCTGGGCAGGGCGTCAATCTCGGCTTCCGCGATGTCGGCGCGCTGGCGGAGCTGGTTATCGACCGTTTCCGCCTCGGCCTCGATGTCGGCAGTGACGATGTGCTGGCGCATTACCAGCGCTGGCGGCGTTTCGACAATGTCGCCATGCTCGCCGTTACCGACGGCCTCAATCGCTTATTCTGCACTGGCTGGGCGCCGGTGCGGCTGGCGCGCGGCGCCGGTTTGTGGGCGGTGGGAAAGCTGCCGCCGCTGAAGCGCTTCTTCATGCGCGATGCGATGGGATTAGTCGGCGACCTCCCGCGCATGGTCAAAAATCAGTAGACTTCCCACTTGTATTTTTTTTGCACAACATCTATAATTCGCACTCTTTTAGTGGCCGCGATACGCCGGAAACGCCTTTTGCTCTCCCTCGGCCAATGAAGGTTAACAACCTAAACCAATACGCGAGAAAATCGAAACTTTTAATTAACTTTATTATCTTTTAATGATATGATAGGTGAATTATGAGTAGCAAATTCATTGGGGGAAAAGCGGTGATCAGCGTGGACTCCAACGCGTACAAGCGTTTTACCGAAACGCTGGACGATCAAAGGAACAAGCGCATTGCGCAAGAATCTTTGCGCGACATCGTCGTGTTTTATAAATCGCTGGAAGACGAGATGCAATGCATGTTGGCAGCGGATAAAAAAGATACACCGCTCAACAGCGAACTTTTTGCGAAGATGGTGACGGTCAAGGAAAAATATATGCAGTTAATGCACGCTCTCAGGGAAAATGAGGATAAGGCACGTCATGCGCTCATCGTCTTTGCCGATGCCGTGCAAGACCTGATGACTCATATGCATAAGCAACGGAAGCAGTAATGGCGAAAAAACCTCTAGACCCAAAAACAGCATGGTGGCGCGCCCACGAATTGGTAAGAAACCAAGCTGCCCTAAAAGAAGCTGTGGAGAGAGGGAAAAAATGCCCGCCAGGATCCATGGGGGATGATTTTCTGCAACCAGATCAACAATCCCGCGACTAAATCTTATCCTCGAGCTTGCGCGCTTCCTCGGCCAGCATGATCGGGATGCTGTCACGGATCGGATAGGCCAGCCTGGCTTTATCGCTGATCAATTCCTGTTTTTCCTTATCGTAATGCAGCGCCCCTTTGGTAAGCGGGCAGACCAGTATTTCCAGCAGGCGCGGATCGACGTTTTGCATAAGCTATCCTTCTTTTCTCTTAACGAGAGCGGGGACATCGTAGCACCGCCGGGCGCTCAAAGTAAAGGCTTGCAAACGGCATAAAAATACCTATCATCCGAAACCCCAAACTGTTCACCTATTTCGGAGTAAGCGGGCGTAGCTCAGGGGTAGAGCGCAACCTTGCCAAGGTTGAAGTCGAGGGTTCGAATCCCTTCGCCCGCTCCAAATTTTTCAATAGGCTTTGCTGAAAAAGGATGAGGGGTCAGCCCCTCGTTTTTTCGCCGGCATATAATTGCATCCACATCCATGTATGTCTGGCGCTATCGCGGAAGATGCGAAGATGCGGCTTGCGGCCGCGCCTGTCCGGGGAAAGGGTGGTGGGGACTTCGCGTATAACCAGTTTCGCCAGAACGGCGCGAATGAATATTTCGCTGGCGAATTCCATGCCGTCGCTTTGTAGTCCCAACCGCAGAACCGCCTGTTTGCGAAATGCCCTGAGGCCGCAATGAATATCGCCGATGGCGGTGCCGAACATGCGGTTGACGATCCATGTCATCACCGGCGTGCCAAGGCGGTGGAGCATGGGCATCGCCCCGGCGGCGATGCCGCCTTTGAAACGGTTTCCCATGACGAGGTCGGCGCCATCGTGCAAGGCATCGATATAAGGTTTCAGGCTTGCGGCGCTGAAATCGTAGGACAGGTCGCAATCCCCCATGACGATGAATTCCCCCCGGGCGGCTGCGATCCCCGCGCGCAGGGCCGCTCCGTAACCGCGTGGCGCCACATGCGATACGCGGGCGCCTGCCTGTTCTGCCAACAGGGTTGAACCATCAGCACTGCCGTTGTCTGCGACCAGTACTTCTCCGGCTATGCCGAGTTCATGCAATGCTTGCAGGCCGATGGCCACGCAGTGTCCTACTGTCTTCGCCTCGTTCAAGCACGGCATCAGCAGCGTAACGGTGGGGAGATCATCTAATCCTGGCATAGATAATTTATTCTTGTGGAAGAGGCGTCGATATGTTCCATTTGCACCATGAAGATTCTTGTCACCGGCGGCGCCGGATATATCGGCAGTCATGTGTGCAAGCTGCTGCGGATACAAGGCACCCCGCATCTGGCATACGACGATTTATCCGCCGGTCACCTGCGTCATCTGCCGGCCAGCCAGTGTATCCAGGATAGCATCACAAATGCAAACGGATTGCAGCACGCGATGGCCGATTTCAAGCCGGATACCGTCATTCACCTGGCGGCATTGGCTAACGTGCCGGAATGCGAGCGCGATTCAAAGCGCGCCGTGCAGGTGAATGTTGAAGGCACCCGCCATATACTCGAAGCCATGCGGATGCATAACGTGCGATGCATCGTGTTTGCCAGCAGTTGCGCCGTTTATGCGCCCGTCGGTGCCCTGAGGCCGTTCGCTGAAACCGATCCTCTCCAGCCATGCAGCGTCTACGGGCACACCAAGCTGGCCTGTGAGCAATTGCTCGCCCACTACTATGCCGAACACGGCATCCGTCATATGGCGTTGCGTATTTTCAATGTGGCCGGGGCGGATTCTGACGGCGAGATTGGCGAAGCCCATCACCCGGAAACGCATCTCCTGCCGCTGGCGTTGCAGGCGGCCTTGTCCGCTGACGGCATTCCCCTGCAACTGTATGGCGATGATTATCCGACGGCGGACGGGACGGCCATACGGGATTATGTGCATGTATGGAATGTTGCGGAGGCGCTATGGCGCAGCGCGGAACATCTCGCTGCCACAGACGGGAATATGATTCTCAATCTGGGTTCCGGCATTCCCACCTCGGCGCTCCAGATGATTCAGGCGGTGGAAAGGTGCACCGGGAGGCCGGTACCGCGCCGGGTGCTGCCGCGCCGGTCCGGCGATGCGCCTTACCTACTGGGCGATATAAGTCGATTGAAGGGCGTCCTGGGCATTTCTCCATACGATCTTGGCGCCATCGTGCAAACTGCCTGCAGGTGGCATGAGAAAATGATAAAAAATCCGGCGTAGCTCCCTGTTTTTAACCTAATACGATACCGTCAGCGGCACCCAGCCGCTATAGACGCCCGGGGCGGCGTTGGCCGGGACGATCAGCGTTCCGCCCAGGTAAATCCTGTCTTCCCCGTTTTGCCCCAGCTTTCCGGTCGCTGCGGTGGTTCCGGTATTGACGCTGTAGGTGATGAAATCCGTGACGGTCAGTTCGCGCGCCAGCGATTCGGACGCGTCGCTATTGTGTTCTTTGGCCGAGAAGGTGACGGACGGCGGCGCATGGATCGTATAGGAATGGCCGGGCGTACCGCGAACGGCGAAGGCCGCCCGCCCGAATTCGTCGGTCGCTTGGACGCCGCCGGTGACCGATCGCGCATTATCGGGGGAAACGGTGACCGTTCCGTCCTGCGGCGAAGGCTCAACGAAGCCGAAATTCAGCGGCTCCTCGCCGGTGACGGAGAGGATTTCGACAACGCGGGCAGTCGCCTGCGCCGCGACCATGGCGGCAGCGTTCGGCCAGGCGTCCTGCGCCAGGAATAATCCCGCCGTGCAGGCTAATGAAATAATGACATTCGATTTATGCATCATAGGGGTGCCTTACCCCTATGATTATAACGCCATGATATTAACTATTATTGAATTATATATAAAAAATCACCTATAAATTTACCTTTTGTTATAAATTAGGCGTCAGGAAAAATTAGTGCGAATAGCGCACGGCGACAGTGAAAATGCTGCTGTAAGAGCCGTACGCAGCGTTTCCCGGCACCTTCAGCGTGCCGCCGATTTTAATTTTGGCGCGGCCGTCGCGGTCAATGGTTAAAATTTCAGCGGGCATTATTTTGAAATCGGTGATGACCATGTCGCCACCGCCCGGCGTGCCGAGCGTGACGCTGTTGGGTGGAGACACCAGGATTTCCTCGCCGGGTTGGCCGATGATGAGGAATTCAGCCTGCCCGTAATCGCCGCCGCTTAACGTTGAGATGGCGCCCGTCGTTATCCGCGCGCCGCTGGTGGCCTCGATGGTAACGGTCCCGCCGTTATCGGAACTGGCGAAGGTACCGAAGGCGATGGGCGATAGCTGGCGGACCGCGATGTCGATGCGTTTTCGCGCCGCCGCCTGCGGCAGCGGATGATCGGCACGCGCTTCCGGGGCAACGATAGGTGCCAGCATGGTGATGAAAAAAATGATCGTCCTTATCATCTTAAATTTTCACTAATAAAATGTAAGAAAAAATAATAATATAATCAATTGACATTTGCCATTGTGCCGTTTAGGGACATTGGTGTCTCATAATTGAACTATTCACAACTTTCAACGTGAAAATGCCATTAAGTAGATACATTGCTTTCTTGTTGGTCGGCGCACTGGTGGGCGTTTGGCTTCTGACGGCTGCGCCTGCGGCGGCTGATGCGGAACAATCGCAGACTTCCGAAGATAAAGATAAGGCGGAACCTGTCAAGGCCGCTGCGATCGATCCAAGCGATTTCAATGTCGGCGGCGCCGGGGATCTGCTGATCGCGCCCACCCGCGTCGTGCTTGAAGGGCGTACCCGCGCCGCTGAAATCACGCTCCATAACAAAGGTGCGAAGGAAGCCACCTACCGCGTTTCCTTCGCGCATGTGACCATGGATGACAATGGCCGTTACACCGAGCTCAAGGATCAGGCCGCCCAAAACAAAGCCCTCCGGTTCGCCGACGAACTCCTGCGCTACTCGCCGCATCAGGTGACGCTGAAGCCTGGTGAATCGCAGGTGGTCAAGGTCATGGTGCGCCCCTCCGAAGGGCTGGCCGAAGGCGAATATTGCTCGCATCTGCTGTTTCGCGCGGTGCCCGATGCTTCCGCCGGCGAAGACGTGGAAGCAACCAAAGTGCAGGACGGCAAGATCACCATCCACCTTGTCCCGATTTACGGTGTGTCCATTCCCGTCATCGTTCGCCACGGCACACTGTCCGCCCAGGCCAGGGTCAGCAACGTCCGGCTGTCGGGGCGGAATCTTCTGCTCACCCTGACGCGTTCCGGCACCGCATCGGTGTATGGCGACGTCATTGCCACCGAGGCCGGATCGGATACGGTGGTCGGCCAGCTGCGCGGCGTCGCCGTGCTGGCGACCAACGACCGGCGCAATGTTTCTATGCCGCTTACGGCGCAGGCGCACGGCACGCTTACGGTGGAGTACCGCCAGCGCGTGGAAGACGGTGGCAAGGTACTCGATAAAACCTCCATCGCGTTATGAGCATGAACATGGTCCGCAATCATCCTAGCGAATTCACCGAATTCCCCGATGGGGGATATGCCTGCCGGCGGAAATCCGCCGGATTTGTTCAACCACCATGTAACCCAAGGGAGTCAATGATGAAAAATATCGCAAAACTTACCGCCGTCGTTGCGGCAACCGCCGCACTGGCGTCTTTTCCGGCTTATGCCGGCGGCGGCGGCAGCTCTACCGTTGCTGCTACGGCCATCGCCAGGGTGATTACCCCGGTCACCATCGCCCAGACCACCGGCCTCGATTTCGGCACGTTCGCGCCCGGCACGGATTCGGCAGGCACTATCGACACCAGCGGCAACGTGACCGGCGGCGTCAACGTGGTCACGGTCGGCAATCCCGGAGCATTTGCCGTCAGCGGTGTGTCCAGCGCCAACTACACCATTGTCGGCGACGCGCACGTAACGCTTAAAGGCACTGCAACCTCCAGCCCCGACATGATTGCCGCCCTGACCTATCCCTCCAGTCCCCGCACATTGGATGGTTCAGGAAACGACAGCTTCAATGTGACAGGCAAGCTGGACGTGGCAAAAAATCAAGCCGCCGATACCTATAACGGCGTTTATAGCATATACGTGCATTATTGATTTACATTAAACATAGGCTAAAACTAGCGGGGGCGGCAATGGTGTGCCGCCCTCTTTTTTTTATGCCCATGCGCCAATTTATCCTTTGTATATTTGTCCTGGAAGGCCTTATTTTGCCCCAGGCCGCAGGGGCGGAAGATACGCAGTTTCCGCAGCATCCGGCATCCTCCCGCATCGCCGTGGTCGAGCGCTCCGACGACGACCTGGTGCTGGTGCAATTGCGGCTGGGGCGCGTCATCCTCAGTGAATCGATGACCGGCTACGTCGATAAGAACCATCTCATGCTGCCGCTGGGGCAGCTTGCCGAGGCGCTGGAATTTCCGATCAAGGTGAGCGCGCCGGAAGGGCAGGCGGAGGGCTGGTTCCTGGATATCACCAACAGTTTTACTCTCGATGTGGCGCGGCGCGAAGTGGTGATCGCCGGCAACCGCACTAACTTTCCGGCCGGGCTGGTCGAGCTGCACAAGGACGATATTTACGTCGATACGGCGCTGCTGGGCCAATGGTGGCCGGTCGAATTCAATTTCTCGTTTGCGACGCAGGCGGTCACCGTCAGCGGGCGTAACGGCACGCTTCTGCCCATGCAGCGGGAAGCCGCCCGCGAGCAGGCGCGCGCATTGCTGGGCCGGCATAACCAGCAGGATGCGGTGGGGCCGTTGCCGCGCATCGATACGCCGTACCGGCTTTACACCGTGCCTTTCGCCGACGTCACCTATACGGCGGGCCGGGACGAGCAGAGCAATATCGGGCCGCATAACGGGCTCAACATCCTGGCCAACGGCGATTTGTTTTACATGCATAGCAGCGCTTACTTCGCCGCCGATTCCGCCCAGAAAATCACCGACCTGCGCTGGACATTGGCTCGGCGCGACCCGGACGGAAAATTGTTTCCGGGCGATGAATGGATGGGCAAAACCCGACTCGGCGAGGCGATGAACGAGTACCAGGTGAAAGACCTGGAATTCGGCGATATTTCGACGCAGCAACTGCCGCTGACCGCTTTCAACCAGCAGGCACGCGGCGTGCTCATCTCGACCATGCCCTACGACCGCGCCACGCAATATAACCGCACGACGCTGCAGGGGGATGTGCAGCCGGGCTGGGAAGTCGAGCTTTACCGCAATGACGAGCTGCTTTCCTTTCAGCGGG
>Ga0207022_10079_pt2 | contig 23432 bp, 17 predicted proteins | sample Alteio_BWMinCont_46_FD_153307 | JGI IMG/M metagenome (GOLD analysis project Ga0207022, IMG submission 153307) | Enriched cells from forest soil in Barre Woods Harvard Forest LTER site, Petersham, Massachusetts, United States -... | ecosystem: Environmental > Terrestrial > Soil > Temperate forest >... | reverse complement strand
ATGGTCATGTAAATCCGGGGATGGCCCAACGCGCCGCCGCCGCCGTCGCAGGCAACGCGGTCGGTATCCACGAGGATGGTCTCAAACGGTTCGGCCATGGGCGGATTCCTGGAAGATTTTGGAGCCTTAAAGCTTGCGTCCCTTGGGGCCGCTTCGCCACCCGGTGTTTATGAGGGGCAGGGTAAGGAGATTCAAGGCCCGCTTTGTACTGGTTGACCCCTGGAGGGTCCGGGTATACCCAAAACCCCTATTACTAGGCTCTGGCGAGAGAACGCGGCGCCGGATCGACATTCCATTGTCATCGCCCGGTTTATCCGGGCGATCCACCGTGCCACAATCACGGTTCGTGCGGATGACAAGTGGGCCACCCGAATGAATCGGGTGGCGACAACTAGATCGTTGAATCGGTCGGAGTCCGCGAGCTTCTATAACCCCTTATGTCCGGTCCATGACCCCTCCTGTCTCTCCCGAATTGCCGGATCTCGCGGTCGAAATCCGGTCGGTCAACAAGGTCTATGGCGGGTCGGGCAAGCGCCCCCCCAAACAGGCGCTGAGCGATTTCTCCCTGGAAGTCCCGCGCGGCAGTTTTTTCGGGCTGCTCGGGCCCAATGGCGCCGGCAAATCGACCCTGATCAACATCATGGCCGGGCTGGTGAACAAGACCTCGGGCTCGGTGCGCATCTGGGATCGCGATATCGACACCGACGAACGCAACGCCCGCTGCGCCATCGGCGTGGTGCCCCAGGAATTGAACCTCGATCCGTTCTTCACGCCCCGCGAGGCGCTTGAGGTTCAAGCCGGACTTTACGGCGTGCCGCCGCGCGAACGGCGCACCATGGAAATCCTCGGCGCGGTCGGCCTTGTGGATAAGGCGGATGCCTATTCCCGCACCCTCTCCGGCGGTATGCGCCGCCGGCTGCTGGTGGCCAAGGCCCTTGTGCATACGCCGCCGATCATCGTGCTGGATGAACCCACCGCCGGAGTGGACGTGGAGTTGCGCCAGCAACTGTGGGCTTACATCCGCCTCCTCAATCGGCGCGGCACCACGGTCGTGCTCACGACCCACTATCTCGAAGAAGCCGAGGAACTGTGTGACCGGGTGGCGATCATCAATCACGGACAGCTGGTGGCGTGCGACACCACGCAAGCCCTTTTGCGCCGCCTCGACAATAAATCGGTGACGCTGATTCTCGCGCGGCCCTTGGCCGAAGTGCCCGAGGCGCTGCGGCGCTTCAATCCGACGCTGCCGTCGCCGACGGAGTTGCACATCACCTATCGTCCCAGCACGCCGGCCATGACGGAGATTCTCGACGCCGCCCGCGCCAGCCAGCTCGCCATCGCCGACATTCGGACCGAGGAAGTGGACCTGGAAGACATCTTCCTGCAATTGACCAGTTCCGGATTGTCCAGCCGCGCCGCGTCGTGAGATCGCCGGTCTATTTATGACGCGTCTGGTCGGCAGAAGATTCCAGTCCCACGCCGTCGTGATTCTCGCGGCGGTCGGCATAGGTTTGGCATTGCTGATGAGCGCATGTGCACATTTGAGCGCGCGACCCGGTCCGCCGATCGCGCCGCCGCGATTTCAGGCGGACGGATTTGCCGCCGCCGATGGCGTTGTTCTCCCGGTACGTGAGTGGCTCCCGCCTGAGGGACAAAAACCTCGGGCGGTGATCCTGGCGCTGCACGGCTTCAACGACTACAGCAAGGCCTTCGACGTCGTGCCCGGCGCGGTCGGGGCGGGGCCGTTTCTGGCGGCGCGCGGGTTTGCCGTGTTCGCCTATGATCAGCGGGGCTTTGGACGCGCGCCCAAATTCGGCGAATGGGCCGGCAGCGCGGCCCTGACGGCGGATTTTACGGCCTTCTCCCGCCTGCTCCGCGTTCGGTATCCACACGTGCCGCTCTATGGTTTGGGAGAAAGCATGGGCGGCGCGGTCGTCATGACGGCACTGGCGGGCACCGATCCTCCACCGGTGGACGGGGCCATCCTGGTGGCGCCGGGGGTGTGGGCAAGGTCCACCATGCCCATGCTCTACCGGGTCGCCCTGTGGTTCGGTGATCGCCTGATCCCCGGCATGAAACCCAGCGGCAGCAGTCTTGGCCGCCAGGCCAGCGATAATATCGACATGCTCAGGGACAACGGCCGCGATCCCTTATTCATAAAAAACACCCGCATCGACAGCGTGTTCGGCCTGGTGAACCTCATGGATGCCGCCTTGCAGGCCTCCGACAAACAGAAGCTGCCGGTGCTTTACCTCACCGGCCGCAACGACCAGATCATCCCGCCCAAAGCCGCCGCCCAGGCCATGGAGCACATGCTGGCCACGGACCCCCGGGCCAAGGGGGCGTTCTATGACCAGGGCTGGCATATGATGCTCCGCGATCACGAGGGTGCCGTCGTACTTGGGGATATCGCGGCGTTCATGGCCGATCCCCGGGCGCCCCTGCCGTCCGGGGCCGATGTTGATGCCTTGGCGCACCTTCAGGCGCGGGCGAAAAAGCCCTGGGTGGGGAAGTAGCGCCAGCGTTCGCCGCCCGCTCGAACCGCCTATCTGATGGAAATTGTGCAGGGAATCACAACACCCTGGGTCGTCATTCCCGCGCTTGTCGCGGGAATCCAGGGTTGCGAAGCTGGAAGGCTGCCGAAAAGCCGGCATTTTCCGCAGCGCACCGCGTCACAAGCTCTGGGTCCCCGGCCGCGCGCGAAGGCGCGCATCTTATTATAAGGCGGGCCCATGCCCGCCGGGTCCGGGGACGACATCTGAGTATCATTGGGGCGGTAGGTGTTGTCCCGATAACCCATTGCGCGGCATCAATTGCGCCAAAAGGGCGCTTGCACTATGGTCCGGCCAGTCTTGCGCGCCCGTAGCTCAGCTGGATAGAGCGTCGCCCTCCGGAGGCGAAGGTCAGGGGTTCGAATCCCTTCGGGCGCGCCACACCTAGCTTTCGTTAATGAGCGTAGCGAATTTACGAAAGCTGGTGCCCCTTCGAGCTGTCGCACAGCGAAAGCGAGGGGGGCCTGCAGCCAAACACCCGGACCTTATGCACGCCTAAATAAAGCTGGTGGCCTGCCGATGCGTAGCGGAGGCACCGCTCGGATACAAAGGTCAAGAGTTCGAGTTCTCTCCGCGCCGGCACCCCAACCAAAAACGGCGGAGCTTTCGCCCCGCCGTGCTTGTCGTGATGCGCGTCGTTCTTAGAACGGCAGATTGTATAGTTCGACCGCATTGCGTTCGAGAACGCGCTTGCGGGTTTCGTAGTCGTATGCGCCCAACGTATCGACCAGCTTGTCCTGCACACCGGGATAGAGCGAGGTCGGGTGCGGGAAGTCGGTTTCGAACAGCAGCCGATCGACGCCGATTTCTTCCAGCATATGCTTGGGCGCGAAGGATTCGAACCAGTAAGTGACCCAGAAATGCTTCTTGAAATACTCCTTCGGCCGCATCTTAAAGCCCCGGTTTACGCCGGTGCGGAACTCGTCCATCTGATGCTCCATCGCCTCGAGCACGAAGGGCACCCAGCCGGCGCCGCTTTCGATCAGGCCGATCTTCAGGTTCGGATATTTGTCGAGCAGACCCGACACCATGAAGTTGGACATGGTCGCGCACGTGCCCAGGTGACTCAGCATCGCATGCACGGGCAGGCGCTGGTCGAAGCCGAGATTGTCCCAGATCGCCGTGCCCACATCGAGCGCCAGGTTGAGGTGGAAATTCAGCGGCGTACCGGTGGCGTTACAGATGTAGAAGGTCTCTTCCCAGAACGGCGACACCTTGCCGTCCGGTCCGAGGAAGCCCTCGGTCAAGCGCTCCGGCCGATCGGGCATGACGATGCCTCTGACGCCGCGATCGATGACGCGACGCACCTCTTTGTTGAGGACGTCCTTGTCCCAATAGGGAAGTGCGGCCATGCAATTGATGCGATCGCCGGAGGCTTTCATCCGGTCGACGCATGCATCATTGAACATCTGCACGACGCTGATCGCGAGCTTCTCATCGTTGAGCGCGACCAGCGACCCGGCTTGGGTCACGCCGCCGTTCTGGAAACAGATCTGCGCCCACACGCCCATGGCGTCCATTTCCCGGAGGCGCGGCTCGACCAGATATGAACCGGCATTGATCTGGTCATAGTTGCGGAAGGCGAGGCGGCCGAGCAGTTTGTTGTGATCGTTGTCGATCACGTTGCCGCCGATCGAGCCGAAATCCTTATCGCCGATGAACCAGCGGTCCTGGTCGCCGACGCGCTTGACGTGCGGCATCTTGTCCTTCAGGCCGGCCGGCGCATTGGCGGTCCACAGATCGGGCGGCTCGGTGAAATGCGTGTCGCAATCGACGATCTTGATGCCGTTGAAAAGCGGATCGACGCCTTTGGCATTGGCCGCGAAATCGACCTTCCTGAGAAAGCCGCCGGGCGCATAGCCTTCCGCCAACCAATAGAAGCGGGCGTCATCCGCATTTGCCTTGATCGCCGTCGTTGCCGCTGCCTTATCCGCCATGCAAGCCTCCCAATCCTGATTACGTATGCCAAAAGTATACGTGCTCTCATCGCGGTTTGTATCGCGAGGGTTCGGCTTTTGGGCGTCACAGCATATTTTTTGGGGCTCGCGATGGATGATCGCCAGTCAACGCGACCGCATACCTTCGACCATGCCGCTAAGAAAAGATGGGGGGAAGTTGGTGCCCCCCTTGCTCGCTGTACGTTATGAGCGCGACCACTCTGGGGGGGCAGCAGAGAGCGTCCGCTTCGACAGTGACCAAACGTTACAACTGCTACGAGAAATTGTCACGGCCTATTTTTGGGTGGGGCTGGGGCAAAAAAATGCGGGGACCGAATCCCAATCCGTCTCTCCGTGTTCGCTTCGTTACGCGCCACGTAGTTGTAAAATATAAACAAATCGCCAGAGACGCGGCCGCCTGCCCGTCTGAATTCCGCGCCGTTCAGCCGGTGTGTTCTGCCTCGACCTGAGACACACGGCAGATCAGGCCGCGCATGTAGCAATCGCCGGCGTAATCGGAAAAGTCCTCACCATCGGGCAGGATCGCGTTGACATTGGACTCCCAGACGCCGTAGTGCGCGTCACCGTCCGCTTTGCGTTCCGGATACCACATGTGGCTGTCGGCGTGGACGACACGCGGATGCAAGCGGCTGTCGAATCTTGCCAGCTGTTGAATCCGGCCCATGGGAGTCTCCACCCAGACCATGGTGTCCTCTTTGAGACCGATTTCGGCGGCGGTGTCGGGATGAATGCTGAGCAGCGCATAGGGATGCTGCTTGCGCATCTTCGCCAGGTGTTTGTGCTGCGAGCGGTAGTACCACTTCAGTGAATTTCCCGTCGTCAGGACCAGCGGGAAATCCTTGAACAGCTCCGGCGTGCTTTCCGGACTCCAGGCCGGTTCTTCGTACTCGGGTATGGCCGGGTAGCCGAGGCTGGCCATCAACCCGGACGCAAGTTCGACCTTGCCGGATGCGGTCGCAAATCCGGTCTTGTCATAGCCCTTGTAGGCCGTGGTCCCATGCAGCCAGGGGACGGGGTTCTCCGCCAACGCCGCATGAGTCATGCCGCTGGGTTCAAGAATCCGGTCGAACCATCCTTCAAGCGTATCCGGCCAGTATCCCTCCTGACCGAGGCGATTACCCAACTCACGCCACAGCTGGTAATCGTCGCGGCGCTCGTACAGCGGTTGGATGATGCGCTTGGCGGCCGAGTGGCTGTCGCTGAATCCCCACATGTTGCTGAGCAACGGCCGTTCGAGTCCGTCGCTCGCCGGCAGGATATAATCGGCGAGCGCGCCGCAGGGCGTCATCCAGTGATCCATGTTGACGCTCAGTTCCAGATTATCGCTGAGCATGGCCTCATGAAGCCGGCGCGCGTCGCCGAGAGCCACCAACGGATTCCCGGCCTGGAGAATCCACGCTTTGATGGGATAAGGCTTACCTTCCAGAATCGCGGATGGGATGGCGCTGGGGGCGACCACCATATTGTAGACGGTCGGCCCCACGCCGAGCGGATGAACCTTTTCCATGGCCGCGCGGTAAGCCGTGAGTCCGCGCACCGAAGCGATGGCCCACTTGTCGGCGCTGATGTTATCGCGGGTGCGCAAGGGGTGGTTGATCAGCTTGTCCCAGTACATCTCCTCGCGCAGCCGGGTGGTGGAGGGCTGCGCGGAAAACTTCGCACCGCCTTCAATGTCAAGATTGCCGGTGATGGCGCGGAGATAGGTCTTGCCGAACACTGCCGATGTCGTGCCCTTCCCCAACTCCGCCGTGCCAAGACCGAACGGAATGTAGCCGGGCTTGTTGGTGGCGAACATGCGCGCGGCTTCGACAATCTTGTCGGCCGGAATCCAGGTGATGGCGGAAACTTTTTCCGGCGTGAAGGAACGCACGGCCGTCGCGAGGTCGTCGAATCCGAGGCACCATTTTTCGACAAAGTCCGCGTCATAGAGTTTCTCGGCGATGATCACATTGATCATCCCATAGGCAAGTGCCCCGTCGGTGCCCGGCCTGATCTGCAGCCACAGGTCGGCCATGTCCGCCAACTCGCTGCGGCGCGGGTCGATGACGATGATCTTGCCCCCGGCCTCTTTGTACTTTTTCAGGTTCTTGACTTGGGCGACCAGCGACATGGCGCCGCCCACGCCCCATAGAATGAGGCTCTTGGTGAGGCCGGGAACCGGCTGGTTGCCGATACAGGCTTGGTCGCCATACACCGCCCATTCGGACAGCAGTTCGGCCTCACCGCAATTCTTGCCTTGGTGGAGGATGTTCGGCGTGCCCCACAGGTTGGACCATCGCCAGCACGACGCATCGCCGGCGCCCTTGTACGAGCCGCCCATGGTCTGCACCGCCTCCGGCCCGAAGCGGTCGCGAATGCGCGCGAGCTTCGCCGCGATTTCGTCCAGCGCCTGGTCCCAGCTGATGCGCTCCCATTTGCCCTCGCCGCGCTTGCCCACGCGTTTCAGCGGGTAATTCACGCGCTCGGGATGATCGTGGTAGTCCAGCGCCTGACCGGCGCGGGGGCAATCGGCGGGAAAGCCGGCGGTGCGATCCGGCGTTATTGTCACCGGCCGATTGTCGATAAGCTTTGCCTCGACAAAGCAACCCACGCCGCAAATCGGGCACGTGCCGCGCTTGGATTCAGTGACCGGGACTTTGATTGCGGTAGCGACCGACATGTACGCCTCCCATCCGACTCCACCCGCCTCGAACCATAATGCGTTCTTCGTCCGCCTCCATGTGAATTCCTGGCGCTCTCATACGCGCGGTCCTGCTGAGCGCCAGCCGCGGCGTGTTCCCCATTCACCTACCTTTAGTTGAAGAGAGGCACCATGAACATATTCGTTACAGTTCGTTACACGACTTGGAATACCGGCTACTATTCTCGCGGGGGTTGGAAACTGTCACTGGTTTCGGGTGGCGGCTCATTTGGGGACTTAAGCATGGCCGGTCTTTTGCTCACGCTTTTGTCGGCGATTGTCGCAACGACGACGATCGGCGCAATCTGCGCGACAGCTTTGTCGGATAAGTTCAAAAACTTCTGAAGACGCGGTTCATCCGCAAGTGACATGACACGCTTGTGTGTATGCGTTGGCGGCGGGACGGCGCCATATGTAACGCGAAATTTTCATGCCATTGCGTGATCGTACCGTTCGGTACGCGGGGCGTGGCGCTTAAGCAGCGTGCTGGCGTTATGAAGATGCACGGGTCACGATGAACTTTGGCAGTTGGCGTTCCTCCATCATCGGGCGTTATGCATTCGCCTTGCTTACCGTCGCTGTTGCGGGCGGCGCGACGCTTCTCATTCCCAACGTCGGATCGGACCGGCCGTTCTTGTTGTTTCTCTTTGGCGCGGTTGTGGCCAGCGGGTGGTTCGGCGGACTCGGGCCGGGATGGCTCGCGGTCCTGTTGGCGACGTTGCTGATCGACTTCTTTTACATTCCGCCGCTTTACGCGATCACAGGCAATATCGAGGATTTACCGTGGCTGGTGGCGTTCGCGATCTGTGCCGCGATCGGCAACATTCTCGGAACGCGTTATCGCGCCTTGGAAGATGAACTGCGCCAAGCGGAGGAGCGCCTTCGCGCCTATGAGGCACGCGGTCACAGGGATTCTCATCAATAACTTTATGCCGCGCTACAGTCATGCCGTGCGCGCGGCGAAATTGTCGCGGCGGGCGCTTAAAACGCGCCAAAGCGGGCGCCCGTTCGGCTTGCTACGGCGGTCGATTGCGTATAGGTTCGGGAGCGGTCGCCACTGTGCAAGCACTTGGCCGCCCATGACTATTTCGGGCTTTGATTATTTCGGGCCCTGATTATTTCGGGAATGTCTTCGGTTCACGCTCGACGCCGGGTGGAACGCGGGGACGCGCGCGGGGCGCAACCATGAGCGTGTTATACAAGGCGCTGCAAAAGGCGGCCAAGGATAACGAGCGGCACCAGACTGTCGCCGCGCCCTTCGATGCGGAGCGTCTGGCCGGGTCGGGTGTCATTCGCGGGGCTCGCCGTGGCCGCCTGACATGGCGCATCACCACGGCGGTTATTTCGGTCGCCTGCTTAGCGGCCATGGGCGTGGCCTACTATCTGACGACCTTGGAACCGACACCGCCCGCGCGGATGCAGGCCGCCGTCCTGGCGCCGCCCGCGCATATTTCTCCGCCTGCCGCGCAGACGCCCACAGCGGCACCCGCCGCGGTCATGACACCCGCGGCACCGCCAGCCGTGCCGGCGGCGATGGCTCCCGCGCCGGCGGCTCCTGCTCCTGTGGTCGCTTCTGCCGCGCCGCCCACACAAGTGGCGGAGGCCGCGCCCGCCGCGTCGGAGAACGTACAGGCCGCTCCGGCTGCTGTCACGACGACGACCACAACCACAATCACAACCAAGACGCCCGCGCGGCTGGCGTCATCGATTCCGAAAGCGATGGTCAGGGAACCGATGCCTGATATCGCCGTCGATTCTCCTACCCGCATGCTGAGCCCGCCGATCTCCGTGCATCGCGCCGAAGCGGACTTGGGCGGTGTCGGCAATGCCGTGCAGGTCCGCCAGGTCTCGCAGTCGGCGCAGGATAGCGTGGGCGCGGGGTACAACGCGCTGATCCACGGCGATTACGACACGGCGCTGGGTTTCTACAACCTGGCCCTCAAGTCCGAGCCCACAAGCGTGCTCGCCTCCCTCGGCCGGGCCGCCGCCTTGCAGAAGCTCGGCCGCACCGACGAGGCGCGGAACGCCTATGAGAAAGTGCTCAAGCTTGATCCGAACAACCGCGAAGCCCTGACAAACCTCACCGGCATTCTTGCCGATCGCGAACCGGGTGAGGCGCTGAAACGCCTGCTCGACCTGGCGAAGGACTATCCCAACTTCAGTCCCATCGTCGCGCAGATCGGCATGACCTACGCCAAGATGGACAATCAGGACGCCGCGACCGATTTTCTGCGCCGCGCGGTCGCCATGACCCCGGACGCGGTCATGTATAATTATGATCTGGCCGTGGTGCTCGACCGCATGAAGCTCGGCGAACAGGCGGCCCTCAGCTATCGTCGCGTGTTGCAGATCATGGAGAGCCGCAGTGTTCCCGAGCTGTCGCGCGTCGATATTGAACGCCGCGTGGCGTACCTCACAACAACCAGTAGCGCTCATTAAATGGGGTCAGAGTAAACGAGGGAAAGTTTACTCTGACCCCATTTAATGCTGACCCCATTTAACGATACGCGACGTCCTCGTTCCGGGGATGGCATACAGCGAAGGTTGGCGCGGCTCCTATGCCTTATCTCGCCCATTTCGGCCTGAAGGAACATCCCTTCACCCTGACGCCGAATACCAACCAATACTATCCCATCGAGAAGCACGTCGAGATCATCCAGTCGATCAACTTCGGCATCGCGCGCAACACCGGCATCCTCAAGGTTGTCGGCGATGTCGGCACCGGCAAGACCATGCTGTGCCGGCTGCTGTTGCGCAAACTGGTCGGCGCCAACGATGCGGTGGCCTATCTCAACGCGCCGCAGGTGGACCCCGACAGCCTGGTTGGTCTGGTGGCGGCTGAGTTCGGTCTTGAGCCCGGCACCAAGGCTGAGATGCTTCAGGCGCTCAATGCGTTCTTGCTGGAGCAGCATGCGCTGGGCCGTAACGCGGTGCTGATCGTCGACGAGGCCCAGGCGCTGGGCGCGGCAGGTCTTGAGGCGGTGCGGCTGTTGTCCAACCTGGAGACCGAGCGCAACAAGCTGTTGCAGATTGTCATGTTCGGCCAATCGGAACTGGACGATCTGTTGATGCAGCCGGGCCTCCGCCAGATCAATCAGCGCATCGGCTTTGCCTTCAACACCGGCCCTTTGAACATCGACGAGGCCGTGGACTACATCAGCCATCGCGTGCGGGTCAGCCGCATCGCGGGCATCGAGTTTCCGATCTTCTCGCCCGCCGCCATGAATTTGCTGGCGCGGTCGGCCAACTTCGTGCCGCGCGTGATCAATATCCTCGCCGACAAGGCGCTGCTGGTTGCCTATGGCGAGGGCGCCATTCAGGTCACCGAGGCGCACGCCGAGGCCGCCGTGGACGATTCACCGCAGCTTGTGCGGCGCGTCGATCGGCAACGCCGCTGGCTCCGCCCGCTGCTGGTCGGAGTCATCGCCGCCGAGGCGGTCGCGGCCGTGGCGTTGCTGGCCTCCAATCCCCGCTTGCGCGGATGGAACAGGGTCCAGGCCGCTGCGCCGCCGATCGTCATGGATCAAGGCAACGCGACCGCGCCGCCGATCCCCCCCGCCGCAACCGCGCCATCGCCACCGGCCCCCAAACCCGCATCCGCGCGCCCCAAACCGTGATGCGGCGAACTTCACCATGGTCTTTGAGATTTTCTCCAGCTGTCACGCTCACGGAACTCAAGTCCACATGTGCTCGTATTGAAGCGTATTTCCCCCTCACCCTAACCCTCTCCCCAGCGGGGAGAGGGTGCCGAGCGAAGCGAGGTGGTGAGGGGGGCTTGATGCAAACGCCCCCATGACCACACCCGCGCAGCTTCCTGTCATCGTTGGTGCAGCGGCCTTCGGTCTCGTCTTCGGCAGTTTTGTGACGGCGTTGTCGTACCGGCTGCCGCGCGGCGTCAGTATTGCCGACGGGCGGTCGCGGTGCGCGCATTGCGGCCATGACTTGGCGGCGCGCGATCTGGTGCCGGTGCTGTCGTGGATGGTGCACGGCGGGAAGTGTGGATACTGCGGCGGGCGGATCTCGCCGCGTTATCCGGTGATCGAGCTCATCTCCATGCTGCTGTTCGTGGGCGCGGTGATTGCCGTGCGCGATCCCGTGCGGATGGCCTTGCTGCTCTGCCTGACGCCGCCGCTGTTGGCGCTGGCCGTGATCGATCTGGAGCAGCGTCAGTTGCCCAATGTCCTGATCGCGGTGCTGGTGCCGCTGTTGATGCTATGGCGCTGGCGGACCGGCGGCGATCTCATTCCCGGTATCGGTGCGGCGCTGGCGATTTTCCTGGCGGCGACGGTCCTCAATGCCGTGATGAGCCGAGTCGCGGCCGGCCGCGCGCCGCTTCTGGGTGGGGGCGACGGGAAACTGCTGGCCGTTTCAGCCCTGGCGCTGTCCGCGCCCTCCTATTTCCTGTTCATGATCGCGGCCGGCTTTTTCGGCCTCGTCCTCAGCGCCGCGTGGCGGTGGAAAACCGGCCAATCCCGGTTTCCCTTTGGACCGGCGCTGGTTTCCGCCTTGTGGCTGGTCCTCGCCGCCCGGCGGTTCCTGCCCTTTTAAGTAGTGACGACCCATTTTCCGATCAACGATGGGGTGGTGCGCCGGCCGATCTGTCTGGTAAGGTTCGGCCCTCTCGCGCCAGTGGAAGAAACCGGTGGCGCGGAAACGGTGGCGTTCCCGGTGTCGCGGGGCGACGGCAGGTGACGCCGCTTGGGGTATGAATAGGTTTGGGGGCTTTTTCGATGATCCGAGCGGATTGGTTCGTGGGCGTGTGCCGCTTGTCCGGCGGCGAAAGCCGCGCCCGGCGGCGGTTGAACGGCTTGCTCGCGACCGCGGTGGCGGGGTTCATGCTCGCCGGTTGCGGCCACGGCATGTACAACGATTATGACACCGCCGGCGGCGTGAAGAAGAAAGATTACGAAAGTCTGCTCGGCCGCAAGGCGCCGGGTCCCCAGGCCAAGGCCGAGGAACCGCCGATTCCGCAATTGCAGTCCGTGTTGGCCGCGCCCTCGGCGCCCGAGCTGGCCGACACGCGCCGCGTTTCCATCGCCGTCACCGAAACCACGCCCATCCGCGACGTGCTGATCGAACTGGCACGCAAAGCGGGCGTGGACCTGGAACTGGACCAGCGCATTTCCGGCGGCATCATCATGACCGCCAACGACCGGTCATTCATCGACGTCATCGATCGGATTTGTGACCTGGCCGACCTGCGCTACACGTTCGAGAAGAACACCCTCCATGTCGTGGTCGACGACCCGTACATGGAACAGTACCAGATGAACGTGCTGAATATGACGCGCAACACCAGTTCGTCCATTTCATCGTCCACCGACGCGGCCTCTGCAGCTTCAGCGATCGGCGGTGGCGGTGGAGGCGGCGGCAATAAATCGGCCACCAGCATCTCCTCGAGTTCAGATGCCGACTTCTGGGGTACGGTCTCGACCAACATCAAACTGATCCTTGAGGGCATCAAGAATCGCCGTCCGCTTCATGTGGAAGCCATGACGGCGCAATATGTACCGCAAGCTGAAACCGCACCAGCGGTGCCCTCAACGGCGCCCGCAGGACCCGGCGGCAGGGCAGGGGCGGCTCTGGCCCAAGCTCAATCTCTGAGTAGCCGGCAAGCCCAGCTCGACGCCAATCTGAAACAGGATCAGGCCGCCGATCGGTCTACGGAGCAGCAGTCGAAGGCAGAGGCCAGTGAGACGACTGGTGCGGGTGCCGCAAACCTTGGTAACAGCGACTTCAGCATCAACGCCCAGGCGGGTATCATCACGGTGTTCGCCACGCAGCGGCAGCACAAGGCTATCGATCGCTATCTGCACAACGTATTGGCGTCGGTGAATCAGCAGGTATTGATCGAAGCTAAGATCCTGGAAGTCACGCTCGATGACGAATACCACGCCGGCATAAATTGGACGACGCTCCTTGGCCCTCATAACGGGCTGGGTATAGGACTGCCGGGCAGCACCAGCATTACCACTGACTTTACCCGGGGTGTCACGACGTCTACTTTCCCTAATCCAACACTCGGCATTATGGGCAGTAATGCCAGCAACACCCTTAACTACGCGGCGCAGCTGGTCTCGTCTTTTGGCACAGTGCGTACGTTGTCAAACCCGCGTTTGACAGTATCCAATAATCAGACCGCGGTGTTGAAGGTCGCCTCGAATCAAGTCTTCTTCCAATTACAAGTTACGACTACGGACTCAACGCCCACTACGGTGGGAAAAACCACTGTCAGCAGTCAGATCAAAACCGTGCCTGTCGGCCTTGTCATGACTGTGCAGCCGGCTGTCGATCCGGTCACGCATAGGATATCGATGCAGCTCCGGCCGTCCCTCACCCGTATCACCGGTTTCGTGCAGGACCCCGGCGTTCAGCTCACTATCGCCCAATTCAATCAGACGAACCCGGCTATTGCCCAGAACATCAGTTCGCCGATTCCCATCATCGATGCGCGCGAATTGGATTCCGTGGTGTCCCTGGATTCCGGCGACACTCTCGTCATGGGCGGCTTGATGCAGGACATGTCGAACAATACGCGGGAAGGAATTCCTGGTGCCATGGACGTTCCGATCCTCGGGCAGGCAGTTTCATCCAACGTCAAATCCAATAACGTCAGCGAACTTGTGATCTTCCTCCGCGCCACGCTGGTCAACGACCGTGACACCGTGGCCGACGAGGACATCCGCCTGTACAAGACTTTCACGCCCGATCCACGGCCAATCACGTTTTGATGGCGCGAGGTTCCGTAACGCGCGCGTCGGAGTTATTATGCGCGGCGGATTTGCTCTCTCGTCGCCCTGGGATTTATTCCCAGCGCCCGTGTCTATGGGTGCAGCATGCTGCATGGGTCCTAGGGACAAGCCCCAGGACGACCAAGAAGTAGGCTCGCCGCGCAAGTCTAAATCGGACACTGACGCCCCATGATCCCAACCATCCGCTTTGTGCTTGTCACCGCTCTGCGCGACCGGTTGTTTGCCTCGCTGTTCGGGTTGCTCGCCGTGACTATCGGCATTTCCGTGTTTCTCGGCGGCGGTGCCATCATGGAATCCCGCGAAATGGCGGTGGTCTATGCCGCCGGCGGGGCGCGGGTTTTTGTCATGCTCGGCCTGATCGTCTTCACCGCGTTTCACGTGGAGCGGCTCTATGACACCCGCGAGATCGAGGCTATTCTCGCGCGCGCTATTTCACGCGAGAGTTTCGTCGTGTCCTATTGGACCGGTCTTGCGGTCATCGGCATTCTTCTCGTACTGCCGGTCGCAGTTGCGGTTTTCACGCTCGGCCTGTCGGTCATGGGAGCCGTTTATTGGTCTGTGAGCATCGTTCTCGAAGCCCTGATGCTGGTGGCCTTTGTGCTGTTTTGCGCGCTGACAATGGAGCGCGCCATCCCGACCATATTCGCGGGAGTCGGATTCTACGTTCTCGCGCGTCTTGTTAGTTTTCTGCTCGGTATCGTCCTTCATGGCCGCAGGAGCGGAGTCAACGAAGTTATCAACCCGATTTTCAAGTTCATCTCATTCATCGTTCCGCGCCTTGATCTCGCCGGACAGACCCGCTGGCTAGTTTATGGAGTAGAGACGAACACATCGTTCCTAGGTCTCATTGCCGCGCAGGCGGCGATCTATGTGCCACTTCTGTTGTTGGCCACCATATTCGATCTCCGGCGCAAGAATTTTTAGGAATAGGACAGAGACGAAATCCCCAGGACACGAGCCCATATTTATCGGGAATGTCGGATGACTCGTTCGGTTATACTTACAACGCTCCTGATCGTTGCATTCTTGGGCCAACTGGCTTTTGGCTACCGGATAAGCGGTGTCCGGCCGCCCTGGGAAGTGTTGCCGCCCACGCCCAGTCCGGCGGCGCTTGAGGCATCGGCATTCGGCGACAAAGAGTTTCTGTACCGAGTCCTCGTTCTCGACTTGCAGAATTTTGGCGATACCGGCGGCCATTCCACACGCATGGCCGATTACGATATGCCGCGCGTTGTGGACTGGCTCAAAGTCCTGGACTCTCTCGATGTTGACGCTAACCACCACATGATGTTGGCAACTCAATATTTTGTATTCACGCAAGATTTAACAAAACTCGACGATCTGATTCGTTATGTGCAGGAGGAAGTGCCCCTCTCCCCCGCGCGCCATTGGCGGTGGTTATTGGAGGCGGTCTATATCGCTCAAATGAAGCGACACAATTTACCGTGGGCGCTCGAATTGGCGAAACAACTGAGTAGCTACGATTATCCCGACATGCCCATTATCGCGCGTCAGATGGGTGCCTTCATGTCGGAACGCACTGGCGACTATGCCGGGGCAGCGGCGATCATGTCACGTGTGCTAGCCGCCCACGAAAAGGATGCGCTGCCGGGAGAGGCCGATTTCATGCGAGATTTTATCGAATCGATGAATCAACGCGCCGCAGGAGCCCCCCGTGAGAATGAGAGAGGACTGTTACCGTCGCTACCGTAAGTTAAGAGTCTCTATCTTATTTCCTGCAACCTCCGGGGGGGGCAAACAGTCCACAGGCGTCCAGCGCGCGATGAATATATCTCAATAGTTGCAATTATTTAGCATGGGCTCGTGCTATAGATGTGATATCGACTAGCAACCGATATAATCTAACTCCCTGAATTCGTGATGCGATTTCGCACACAATTCGCTAGAACTAAGCAGAGCTCTGTGCTACCCACGAGAGAGGTTAATAGCCGTTCGTCCACTCGCCCGTGCAGGGGGTGCGAGCCGCGCGGTACTTCGGGCGTCCAGACAGAATCCAACTTGGGGGTCGAACATGTTGAAGCTTGAGACGAAAGTCGGCGGAAGCCAGAAGGGTTTCACGCTGATCGAAATGTCGATCGTGTTGGTGATCATTGGCTTGATCATCGGCGGGATTTTGAAGGGCAACGAAATCATTGATGCCAGCCGCCAGAAAAACCTGGTCACGCAGATCGATGGCATCCGGTCGGCGATCAATACTTTCAATGATAAATATTCCGCTCTTCCGGGCAGCTTTGCGTTGGCCACGACGAAGATCAGTGCCTTATCGGTCAATGGTACCGGTACCGGGATTGTCGGTACTAATTTCACGACTACCGCGCTCCTCGTTGCCTCGCCAGCTGACGGTGCCTCAGTCGGTACGGGCGCAACCGGTGCTGTGACGGATGAGGTCGCTATTTTCTGGTGCCAGCTCGCGTGGGCAGATTTGATTTCAAACTCTTCAACTGACTGCGCTACTGTTCCCAAAGGGTTCGGGAACGGTTCCTATCTTCCGGCGACAGCGTATTCAGGGACCGGCCTTTCAGTTGCCTACGGCACTGCCGACACGACGACATCGAGCCAGCCCGTCGACTCTCTTTGGCTGCGGGTTCACCGGCTGCCTCTCGCCACTCCGGGCCCCGGCGTCTCCGCAAAGACAATGTCGTTGATCGATACCAAGTATGATGACGGTTTGCCGGGGACCGGGGGGATTCGCTCCGGAGGCTTAGGTGCCGATTGTCCGAATACGACGAGCGCTGCGCCATACACACCAGCGAGCGCCACCGGCGATCAGCCTCTTTGCCTCATGCTGGCCAATTTGGTGCAATAAGCCCGGAACCGACCTTGCTTTAGTTGCGGGGATAGTCATCCCACAAGAAAGGCGCGGACCACCAAACGTGGTGCCGCGCCTTTTCCGTTTGCTTTGGCATCGTGCTCAGATGATGTTTCTGCGACTCGTGCCGCCAGCTATTGCAATTTGCATTTAGCTCGAACCAGCTTTCGGCCTATCCGAAAGGCATTCGCATCCAACGATGGTGTCGACGTTTCTCTCTAGGCGCGGATTGTCTCTCAGTCGTAGCACACGGGGGATGAGCATCATTGAGCTCAGCATTGCAATCTGTCTCGTCGGTATCGTCATGATACTAACGATGCAGGGTACAGCGCTTATCCAAACGGTGAGAGGTTTTGTCGTCAGCTATCAAATCGAGCAAATTCGCAACCGCGTATTTGTTTATCAGTCCCAATTCAGTGCCTTGCCTGGTGACGATGCCGCTGCCCCGGCGCGCTTCGGCCTCCCCAACGCAGTATCCAAACTGGGGGGTGTGGACATCTCGTTTGCCGGCGATAGCCAACTCAATGGCAAGTTGACCGAGCCACTTAGTCCAAATGGTGAGCAATATATGGCTTGGCGCCAGCTGCGCGCCGCGCATTTGTTGGAGGGTGATCCGGCCCTCGCCGGCGCTTCCGCCGCTCCAGAGAACCCCTTCGGTGGCATCTATGGCTTCGACGAGGGCAATCTCGGACAAAAGGATGGCTCCATTTGCGCCACCAAAGTCCCCGGGCGGGCGGCGGAGATCATCGACAAGCGGCTCGACGACGGCGTCATCAACAAGGGCAGGGTGGTGGCGACCTCGAAGTACGACCCGACGGTTGCGCACAATCACTTCGACGCGCCGGATTCCGCCCCCTACAACTATGATAAACAATACATTGTTTGCGCGCCTTTGCTGCCCTAGGGCCTCGCTATCCGCGCGCCGGTGAGATAGAATTTCATCACGATTGCCGGGGCGAAATGAGGCGGTCGTGGGTGAGCTGAAAATCGCGTTATCCCTTGCCGTCATTCCCGCGCTTGTCGCGGGCGCAACGTGTACGTTGCGGAATTGCGAAGCTCTGGCGCGGGATGCGTTTAGGTTGATTCAGTCGAGTCGTTAAATGGGGTCAGAGTAAACTTTCGCTCGCAGTCATCGCATAAGCAACGCCTGCGTATGGAAAGTTTACTCTGACCCCATTTAATGCCGCGGTCGATCCGACCTAAACGCATCTTCTCGGGATGATGGACTGAGCGGCGCGGATTCGAACGAGGGAATTGGCATGGACGGGGATAAGCCAGAGGCAGCCACAGCCAGCAAGGCGCCGACCGCGCGCATCGGCGATCTTCTGGTCGAGCGCGGACTGATCTCCAAGGATCAGCTCGACGTCGCGTTCCAGGAGAAGGCGAAGTCCAACAAGCTCCTGGGCGAACTGTTGGTGGAACTCGGCTTCATCACCGAGCAGGCGCTGTCGGCGGTCCTGGCCGAGAGTTCCGGCTTCCAGCGCTTTGTGCCCGGCGCGACGGTGGTCGAGGCCGAGGCGCTGGCGCTCCTGCCCAAGGAAGCCGCCAGCCGCTACCGCGCCTTTCCCGTGGGCTACGACGGCAAGACGCTGCGTCTCGCCATGGCTGACATCTACGACGTGCTGGCCATCGACAAGGTCAAGCGCTTCTTTCCCGCCGGCACCATTGTCCAACCATTGGTGTGCTCCGATACCGAAGTCGCCAAGGCCATCGACCAATACTACGGCCATGAACTGTCCATTGAAGGCATCCTCAAGGAACTGGATTCGCTCGAGGGTGGCGAGGAAGAGGAAACCGAATACACCGAACAGCTGGAAGGCGGATACCTGCATCCGCTGGTGCGATTGGTGAATGCGCTGTTGCTCGATGCCATCAAGACCAACGCGTCCGACATCCATTTCGAGCCCGAGGGCAACTTCCTCCGCCTGCGCTACCGCATCGACGGCGAGATGACCCAGATCCGCACCCTGCATAAGCGCCACTGGGCGGCGGGCAGTCACCGCATCAAGCTCATGGCCGGCATGAACATCGCCGACCGCCTCAATCCGCAGGACGGCCGCTTCACCCTGGAAATCGGCAACCGCAAGGTGGACTTCCGCGCCTCATCCCTGCCGACCATCCACGGCGAGAACGTGGTGCTGCGTATTCTCGACAAGTCCCAGGCGCTGGTGACCATCGACAAGCTGGGCTACACGCCGCACAACTTCAATCTGATCAAGAAGTTCGTGAAGAAGCCCGAGGGCATCGTCATCGTCACCGGGCCGACCGGCTCGGGCAAGACCACCACGCTCTACGCCATGATGGCCTACATCAACTCGCTCGATAAGAACATCATGACCCTGGAGGACCCGGTTGAATACGAACTGGCGCTGATCCGTCAGGCGCAGGTGCGCGAAGGCAGTTCGCTCAGTTTCTCCGAAGGCATCCGCACGCTCATGCGCCAGGACCCGGACGTGATTCTGGTGGGCGAGGTGCGCGACTCAGGCACGGCCACCATGGCGCTGCGCGCGGCCATGACCGGCCACCAGGTCTACACCACGCTGCACACCAACGATGCCGCCGGCTGTATTCCGCGTCTGGTCGATCTGGGGCTGAAGCCCAGCCTCATGGCGGGCAACATCATCGGCATCATCGCCCAGCGCCTGATGCGCCGCCTGTGCAACGAATGCAAAGAGATGAAGCCCGCCACCGCCGAGGAATGCAAAATGCTGGGCGTGGAAGAGGGCGCTGCGCCGCCCATGATCGGCCATCCCAAGGGCTGCGACGCCTGCCGCAAGACCGGCTATCGCGGCCGCTTGGCGGCGTCGGAAATCCTGCCGTTCAACGACGAGGTCGATGAACTGGTGCTGAATGAGGCGCCCTTGAGCCAGGTCAAGAAGGCCGCCGAGAAGGTGGGCTTCGTGCCGATGGTCAACGACGCCATCACCAAGATCCTCGAAGGCCACACCAGCGTCGCCGCGGCCATGAAGGTCGTCGACTTCACCGCCCGGCTGTAGCGCATGAGTGGATTGTATATCGTGCGACGTCGTGAGCTTTTTCACCCTCCCCTTGAGGGGGAGGGTCGCCGCGAAGCGGCGGGGTGGGGTGATGTCTCAGCGAAATTGTATGGCCTGCGTTTCGCTGAACGGCCCCCCACCCTTTATCCCTCCCCTCAAGGGGGAGGGAATTGCTCATTTCGGATTGCCCTATCAGGGGCGCGCGCTCCTGTTGCTGAACTCATAACGACGTAACAGGTCGTCATGCCTCAGTTCGCCTATCGTGCGCTCAACAACAACGGCCGGCAGGTGCGCGGCAAGTTGTCGGCCAATAATGAGAGCGACCTTGTCCAGAAATTGCAGGCCACCGGCCTCATGCTGGTGGACAGCAAGGTGGTCAAGGACAGCAAGATCGCCTTCGGCGGCGGCCTCGTGGCGCGCGAGAAGATCCAGTTCTTCGTCCATCTGGAACAGCTTCAGGCCGCCGGCGTGCCGCTGATCGATTCCCTCAACGACATCCGCGATTCCGCCGACACGCCCAAGCTGCGGGACCTGACCGCGAACATCATCACCGATGTATCCGGCGGCATGCCCTTGAGCGAGGCCTTCACCAAGCATCCACGGGTGTTCGGCGATCTTTATTCCGCGCTCATCGCCGCCGGCGAGGAAAGCGGCAAGCTGACGGAGTCCTTCGCCCACCTTGTCCACCACGTCAAATGGGAGGACGCGATCCGCACGCGCATCATCAAGGCCGTGCGTTACCCGGTGGTGGTGCTGATCATCATCAGCGGCATGTTGATGTTCATGATGGGCTTCGTCGTGCCCGGCATCGTCGAGTTCCTCAAGTCCAACGGGCAGAAGCTTCCGCCCGTCACCGAAGCGCTGATCGCGACGTCGGATTTCATTGTCCACTATTGGTGGGTGATCCTGGCGACGCCGATTGTCCTGACCGTCGCGATTACCGCGCTGGTGCGCTTGTCCGAGCGTTTCCGTTATGCATTTTCGTGCGGCGTGCTGCGCCTGCCGGTGCTCGGCGACTTGATTTCAAAACTCGCCATCTCGCGTTTTGCGCATTTCTTCGCGGTGATGTTCCAGTCCGGCGTGCCCATCCTACAGTGCCTTGAGACCGCGCAGCGCGTGGTCACGAACGTCTGCCTCGAAGAGTCCATGAAGGTCGTGCGCCAGCAGGTGCAGAACGGCGAGCCTTTGTCACAGGCGCTGCGCAACTCCGGGCAGTTTCCCAGTCTGGTCTGCCGCATGGTCAAGATCGGCGAGGATTCAGGCAATCTCGGCGGCGTCATGGACAATGTCACCGGATTCTACGACAAGGATGTGGACGAGGCGATCGACGGCATGATCGGCATGATCGAGCCCGCCATGACGATTGTTTCAGGCGTCATCATGGGCTGGATCGTGGTCGGGGTCATGGGCCCGATCTACGACAGCTTGGGAAAACTTGGGGTTTAGGTTAGGGGATTTGCCGCAATGGCAAAGGGCGAGTTTGTACTCAATATCGGCGACGACAACGTGGTGCTCACGCGCCTTGTTGACGGCAGGGTCGCCAATGCCTGGCTGGGCTCACCCGATCCGGCCATGGCCACCGAGGAGTTGGGCGAAGCGCTGGCGACGGATACCAAAGGCCGGATTTCCGTGCTGGTCGATACGCTCGATCAGTCCTTCAAGGAAGAGGAACTGCCCAAGGTCGGCATCCTCGACCGCCGCAAGGTGCTGTCGCGCCATATCGCCATGGGATTTCCCGGCGCCAATATGCGCGGCGCGCGTCTGATCGGGCCGGGCTCGAAAAACACGCTCCTTTACCAATTCGCGGCGGTGCCGCTCGACGGGCGCATTCCAGGGTGGATGGATTTTGTCGACAGCCTTCCGAACCAGAAAGGCGGCGTGTTCTCCGTGGCCGCTGAGAACGTCGACTTGATCGCCGCGCTGGCGCCGAAAGATGCGCCGCCGGTGGAAGAGGGCAACCACTGGCGTCACCTCATCGGCATCAATGTCACTGGCGGCTTGCGCCAGATCATCGAGAAAAACGGCCGCCTCTGCCTGACGCGCCTCACCCAGGCGCCGCCGCCGGAAACGCCGCCGGATGAATTCGCCGACATGATCATCCGCGACTTCAAGGCGACCATCACCTACATCCGCCGTCTTGGCTACGTGGTGGGCGACGCGCTTGATCTGGTTGTGCTGACGACACAGGAAAACAAAAGCGCGCTCGACGACCTGACCTGGGACGGCGCGCGGTCGGTGTCGTTCTATACGCCTTATGAAGCCGGCGCGACCGTCGGCGTGGGCTCCATCGGCAAAGAGGACCAGGCCTTTTGCGACGTGCTGCACGCTGCGTGGTTCGTCAACAAGGGCCGGGCGCATTTGCCTCTGACCCGCTCCGCCGCCCTCGGCACGGCCAAGGACGACCTGCGCGACGTTGCCTTCGCCGCGGCACCTTATGCCGCGGGCGTGCTCGCAGCGGCGGTGATCGGGTGGACGGGATGGGCCGGTTACGACACCTTCACGACCAGCAGCGCCAATACGCAGATGGAGCAGCGGTTGGCCGCGCTAAAGCATTCACTCGGCGACGAACAAGCCAAACTCGGATTGTTGCCCTATGACGCGGCAAAGATGCGCAATGTGCTGGACGTGAATAGCTCGCTCGAGATCGGAAAGCTGGATTATGCGCCGTTGTTCCGGACCATATCGGACGCCTTGCAAAACGACGCCGTGGTCCTCGGCGCGAAGTTCATTGCCGGCAATGATCCGAACGCACCGCCGCAGCCGGGTGCTGCGGCCGGCAAGAGCGCCTACACCATCAGCGTCAGCATGCGCCTGGCGGATGTGATCACCCGCGCCGACGAAGCGGTGCAGGTGGCCCGCCGTCTCCAGGATCGTCTCAACGCCGGCTTCGGCAAAGGCCACACCGTCAAGATGACCAAGGAGCCGGTGGCGGCCCAGGCCAGCCAGGCCATGACGGCAAGTTTATTTTCTACCGAAGCCAATGCCGCCGATTCGTCCCAGGGCGCTGTGTCGCGCGACGAACATTTCTTCGTCGAATTCCAGATCACGAAGGCCGGCCCATGAAATACCTCGCCAAGATAAGGCTTCTCGCCGACCTGCCGCGCATCACGGCTCTGGCCCTCGTCGTTATCGCCGGATCGCTGATCCTGTTTGGCATTCTGTATCCGGTGCTGGGCGGCGCGGAGGACGGCGCCCAGGCCGACAACGAACGCCTGACGCGCGAGATCAGGCAAGCCGAAAAGAACCTGTCGCAGGCCAAGGCCGATTATCAGTTTGTCGTTGATAATAAGGACCTCTACGACAATTTGATCCAGGGTGATCGCTTGATTCCCCACACACGGCGCGAGGCTGTGCGCCAGCTGCAAACGCTCGCGCAGCAACGCGGGCTGAGCAACCTTGGGGCCAGTTTCGCCGCGGCGGGCGATCAGTCGCTGAAAACCGTCACCAGCCAGCCCACCAGCGGTCAGTACCGGGTTTCGGTGGAAAACATCGAGCTGAAGGTTGGCGCGCCGCTCGACACGCAGATCTTCGAATTCGTGCTGGATCTGGCTGAATCGTTTCCCGGCGCGGCCGTGGTGCAGTATGTCGAGATGCAGCGTGCGCCCAACCGGTTCCGGCCGAGACCAGCGTAAACATGCCGAGCAGGAGCGAGACGACAAACGAT
>Ga0207022_10101_pt1 | contig 23462 bp, 26 predicted proteins | sample Alteio_BWMinCont_46_FD_153307 | JGI IMG/M metagenome (GOLD analysis project Ga0207022, IMG submission 153307) | Enriched cells from forest soil in Barre Woods Harvard Forest LTER site, Petersham, Massachusetts, United States -... | ecosystem: Environmental > Terrestrial > Soil > Temperate forest >... | reverse complement strand
GTGTCGGAGGGCACTCGACCTCTAACGAAATCGCCCGGGAACAGGCGCGAGAGCAACGGGTCCGTCGTCATCTCGATACTTTGCGCGTGGGTCTGCGCACGCTTTGCTCCGGGCCGCGCTGCGCGGCATGTGCTTTGGTTCTTTATCATCGGAGAAGCGATGGGCATCGCCGCGACGATTCCTAACTGGAGCAAGGGCTGGCCGCACTGGTACTGGTTATCCTGGCTGCTTACCTGGCCGGCGAGCTGTTGGATCGGCTTGCTACTTGCCGGGCGGCGGGCTAATTTGCTCTCCGCCTGAGTTCTCACGCAAGGAAGGCATCTCGAGTTTGCTTCTCGGGGGCTTGCACGACATTTCTGATATGAGTTTATGTTTGCGCCACGGCCCCTTCCTTACTTGTTCTTACACCTGCTGCACCTTAACAGCCACGCAGTTTTGTTAGAGAGGGATGACGAGACGCAAACTGATCCGGTACGGTACAAAGGCACGCTAAGCGAAACTGCGCTTACTGGTGTAAAATTCTCAAGTCAACCCCATCCGCTGCAGTTGAGGGCAGCGGGTTCCTATCCGTCGGGACGTGGCTCAGCCTGGTAGAGCACTCGCTTGGGGTGCGAGGGGTCGGCAGTTCAAATCTGCCCGTCCCGACCATATCGCCATCGCTTCCGGCACACGTTCGCAATCAACCTGATGACAGCGGACCTCCATGCGGTCCATGAACGAGTTTCGTTACTTTCCCGCGGGCGATTGTTCGTAAAGCGGGTGAGTATCGAAAATTGTCAGGGAGATACCTGCCAAATTCTTGTTCATAAAGTCCGCCACATTATGCGCCTGCTCAAGAGTGGTACCTTCCGGTAGATCGAAGCCGATGAATGCGTCTTCGAGGGCTGGCATTGTCCGGCGGTCGGGCTCGGTATAGATGAAAAATGTGTGATTCGAAAATTCACTCACGGTGAAGGTGAACTTTCCTCGCTCCGTTCTAGCGTTAGAACCTCTCATTGGGTTTTCCCTCCACTCTTAAGTTTACGGCTAAAATTGGCTGTGAATAACCCTATCGAACAGCGGAAAAACGGAAGGAACCTAAAAGTACACACTTGAAAAGCAGCGCAATCTTTTCATTCGACAAGGAGAAAAAGCTCGAGGATAAACAAAAAGGTGGATGATATGATGACGAATGTTAATGGAAAACGAGCCTGTTTGCGTGTGTCGTAACGAGCACTGTGAGCATCCTGCGGACCAGTGTCCTAACCCGCCATCGGAACCTTTGTCACCCAGATACGATACGAGCACCGGCCGCCCTATCACGAACTCATTGTGCGGATGGTGCGACGAATGCCGCGCCCAGGAGTTGGCGACAGCAGGCACAAAGTGAAAGGGCCCAGACTTTTTGCTACACTGCCGACCATGAGAAACACATGGTTGTTCGCGCTGCTTCTGTGGATGTACGTCCTACCAACGGGCCGGTCACAAGACAGGACTCCACACCTTATGGATAGTGGTAATGCGTTCCTGTCGCTTTGCGGGGACACGCTGGATGACTCCCCCCACCAGAGCGAGTATCAGCAGGGCGAATGTCTGGGTTACGTCATTGGTGTCTGGCAGGGTCTACGGATGGCTTATGACCTAGAGGGTGTGAAACAATTTTATTGTCCACCTGACGAAGTTACCAACGGGCAAACAGTAAGCATCTTGCTGAAGTTCATCAAAGACCATCCCGAGAAGGCCCACTTGGAGACAAGATTGTTAGAGGGTTATGCGCTCATGGATGCGTTTCCTTGCAAGCCCGCCAAGAAGAAGCCTGCCACTGACGCGACAAAGTGACGCGGTAAACTAATGCGGAGTGCACTTACTTCCGGCTTGCACAAAAGGATACTCGCCTTACAATTCCTGCCCGGAGTGAAACCCGCGTAGGTGCTTGATTCTCGGGACGTGGCTCAGCCTGGTAGAGCACTCGCTTGGGGTGCGAGGGGTCGGCAGTTCAAATCTGCCCGTCCCGACCAATTTGTTTCTGTCCTTCCTTACGGTCGGTTCGCGTCCTCTCGGTTCTCTCCTGACTGCGAATCAGATGTTGAATCAAGCCGTCCTTGTGATTACTCAGAAGTGCAAACGCACAGGCCAAAATCGTTTTGAAAGCTGTAGTATTCGGTCACTCTTACTCTTGCGACATGCGGGTTCTGTAACGTACTTGAGCGCGACGGGGGTACAATGGCAACCGGTCGGATTCACGCAGAGGCTTCGCTGTTTTGCGGGGGGAAAGTCACAAAACGCATTCAGGAGGAAGCCGATGATTGAAAAACGCTTTCGCAACATTTCGACCGCTCTCACCTCGACGTGCCTGGTTCTGGGTTCATTGGTCACAGCCCGGGCAGCTGACAAGCCCGTGGCAGCAAGCACCCCCTCAACCCATCACATCAGAACCGTATTCGTCATTGTGATGGAGAACCACAACTGGACCGGCGACGGCAGCCTCGACATCAAAGGGAACTCCGCGGCTCCATACATTAATAAAACTTTGCTGCCCATGGCTTCGCATGCCGAGCACTATTACAATCCCCCCGGCAATCATCCCAGCCTCCCGAATTATTTATGGCTGGAGGCCGGCACCAATTTTGGCATTTATAATGACGGCCCTCCCAGCGCTAACCATCAGAGCACAACACAACATCTGGTTACGCAGATGGTGAAAGCTGGTGTTTCATGGAAATCCTACGATGAGAACATTAGCGGCTCCGTATGCCCGCTGGTCGATGGCGGCGGTAACAATTCCGATGGCAATCCCTACTACGGCGTCCGCCACGATCCGTTCGTCTATTTTGACGACGTGACCAACAATCTGGATCGACACTCCGCCAACTGTACCCAGCACGTTCGTCCCTACACCGAATTGGCCGGCGATTTGAAATCCGGGAAGGTGGCGAAGTACAACTTCATCACCCCGAACACCTGCGACGACATGCACGACGGTTGTTCCGGAGACCCGATCGCGCATGGCGACCAATGGCTCGCCAAGAATATCCCCATGATTCTCAACTCAAACGCCTATAAACAGGGCGGCGCAATCTTTATTACCTGGGACGAGGCCAATAGCGGCGATGGCCCAGTTGGCATGATTGTTCTGTCGCCTTTCGTCAAGGGTCACGGCTACTCTAATTCGGTGGCATACACTCACGGCTCGACACTACGGACGGTGCAGGAGATCTTCAGTTTGAAGCCCTTTCTTAACGATGCCGGCCGGGCGAAAGACCTGAGCGACCTGTTCAAAGTCTTCCCGTAAGAACCTAGCTGCTCGACGGAATAATCTAAAAACTGACTGCCCGGTGTGCATGGACGCGCCGGGCTTTTGTTGCGAGCCGTCGTGACAAACTGTTTCTGTAAAGTAATGTAAAAACCGAGTGAATTGTGCGCTGGCGGGTTTAGTTTAATAGCACCGAACCTGGATGAACATCTCTTAGCGCGTCTTTTTCGGTTTCCAGTCATCCTTTGTTACTCTAGAGGAACTGTTCACCGAATTGCTGAGCTCAGGATTCGTGTCGCCGCTTCAACATTGCATTCCCGACTTGAGTAGAGCGGGAGTTTAATTACAGGAGACATATTCATTTGAAGAGTTTCTTTACCCGCTCTTTTCTTTGCTTTTCCATTGCAAACTTACTTCTGCTGAATGTGGCTGCTCAGCAAGCGCCGGCTCCAGATGCGCCTGCATCCCAGCAGCCCCAGTCCACGGACAAAAGTAAAAGCTCGGACCCAAAATCTACTGACAAGAACCAGGGCACTTCGAACGACCGGCTTTTCTACGCCCTGCCAAACTTCTTGACGCTGGAAAATGCCGGGCAAGTTCCGCCGCTCACGGTCGGGCAAAAATTTAAAGTAGTGACTCGCGGATCGTTCGACTACATTCAAATTCCCTGGTACGGATTTCTCGCTGGCATCAGCCAGGCTGAAAATAGTGAACCCGGTTACGGACAGGGCGCTGAAGGCTACGGAAAGCGATTGGGCGCAGCTTTTGCCGATGGCACCATCGAAAACTACATGACTGGCGCGGTGCTTCCATCTTTGCTTCACCAGGATCCGCGTTTCTTTCAGGAGAGCGAGGGCGGATTCATGCATCGGACGGAATATGCAGTCAGCCGCATCTTCGTTACCCGGACCGATTCCGGGGGCGAGCAATTTAACTACTCAGAAATCGTTGGCAGCGCCTTTTCGGCGGCTATTTCCACCTACAGCTACCATCCGAAAGGCGATCGCAATCTGCCAAACACTGCCAGCGTCTGGGGAACACAGGTTGGATACGACACGATCACCATCGTGGTAAAAGAATTCTGGCCGGATATTCGTCGCAAGCTGAACAAGAAAAGACATCCCCAGTCCTAATGATCCCGTCGCGAGGCTTGCTGGATTACAATCGCTCAGTCCTGTTTAAAACAAATCATGTTTCAACCTGATCTGCTGCGCGACAAACGCGTTCTCATTACCGGGGGCGGTACCGGCCTGGGCAAAGGCATGGCTCACCGTTTTCTGCAGCTGGGTGCCACGGTCTACATCTGCGGACGCCGTCGCAAAATTTTATCCGAGACAGAAGCAGAGCTGAGTCGCGGGGTGCCAAACAAAATTCATTCTTTCCCTTGCGACGTTCGCGACCAGTCGCAGGTTGAAAAGATGATCGAAACTATCTGGAATGCGGGCCCGCTCGACATTCTGGTGAACAATGCAGCCGGAAACTTCCTGGCTCGCACGGAAGAGCTCTCTCCGGGCGCTTTTGAAGCCGTGCTGGGGATCGTGCTCATGGGCACAATCCACGCCACCATGGCTTGCGGCCGTAGATGGTTGCAATCGGCACACCCTGGATCCGTCCTGAACATTGCCGCCACCTATGCATCGACCGGATCAGCTTATGTAGTCCCCTCCGCCATGGCCAAAGCCGGCGTTGTGGCGCTAACTCGCAGCCTCGCCGTCGAATGGGGAGACCGCGGCATCCGCATGAACGCTATCGCTCCCGGACCGATTCCCACCGAGGGAGCTTTCTCACGCTTACTTCCACGTCCCGCACTGGAAGAGTTTGCCCGGCAGCGAAATCCTCTGCGCCGCTTCGGCACCGTCGAGGAATTGGCGAATCTTGCAGCTTTCCTGGTGAGCGATGGCGCCAGCTACATCAATGGCGAAGTGGTTGTCATGGATGGCGGCGAACAATTACAGGGCGCAGGCGAATTCACTAGCCTGGGAAGGCTGTTAACCGAAGACGAGTGGAAGTTGATGAAGCCGCGCAAGCCAGCGAAGAGCGATCAGTAGGTTCCCCCGGCGAACATTACACAGTTGGCGTTGGCATCACCAGCCACTTGAGCAGCATATTAACCACAGTGAGCACAACCCCACCGACAAATGCAGCTCCGAAAGTTGTTATGTGAAAACCAGGGACGAACGCGGAAGCCAGTTCCAGCATGATGGCATTAATCACAAACCAGAACAGCCTGAAGGTGAGTAGAGTGAGCGGGAAGGTGATGATCTTGAGGAATAAACCGATGGTCGCGTTTACCAGTCCGATGACGACGGCCGCGATCAGCGCCGCGCTGGCGCCATCGACATAAAACCCCGGCACAACCCGCGAGGTGATCCAAACCGCCAAGGCCATAACAACCCAGTGCAAAAGCATTCGGAGCATGGGGACTCCTCTCGTCTGCAAACCGACTATAAATCTGCAAGGCCCAAACTAGCAAACCGGCAACGTCTCAGAGAGCGACAAGGACGCATGAAAAGCCCAGCACTTCGCCCGGATAGAATTCAAGCATGGCCCAGAAGACCAACGCAGTGCGCCTGCTCGACCGGCCTGCGATTCGCTGTGAATTGAGGGAATACGAAGTTGATCCCGAAAATCTCGCTAACGAAACCGTCGCGGCCAAGATACTTTTTCGACCCAATTTCAGTCTCTGCCGGCATCCGTGAATGCGAATCCTGAATGGCTCCCCGCGACTACCGCAAAGCAACCAGGGGCATGCTCGCACGGCTCGCCCAGAGCAAGGAGTTAGCCGGCGTCGCTGGCGTCGTCGCCTGTGCTGGCGGCTCGGTCTAAGCACTTCAGAAACAGTCTAATACCGGGTTTGTCGCCACAGATCGGATCCGAATTCATGTCATCCGCACATTCGCCGATAGTCCCTACTAACAGTTCAGGTTGAAGGAGGAAACAATCAATGGGAACGTCGATTTTTGAGGTCAATGCTTTGCTAGGTGGACCGGCGCAGGCTACCGCGGCGCCACCACAAACCACAACTACACCAGCCGCACCAACTGTCCAGCAACCGACCAAAATTGATCCTTCGGTGGACACCGTTAAGCTTTCGGAGGGCGCGCAAGTCCGGTTTCTGAAAACGCAAGGCCAGACGGTCGAACAGATCGCTGTCAGCACGGCCTTGTCTACTCAAACGGTGAATAGCTACTTGGGGATAACCCACAGCCAGCAGCTCCAACGGTCGCAGCAAGCAATAAGTAGCTGATCCGCAGTTGGCGGGCGTCGAAATACAATTAAGGTCGGCTTCGGGGGAGGACGATCTCACAGGGCGCCCGCCGCAGCCTTGCTCTCCATCCCCTCGAAGACATCTTCCGCCCGTCAGTTATTCTTCTAAAATCTGCAGTCCGCATTAGAACAAATTCCACAAGAACTGGTTGTACACGTCGTGGTGATATTGCACTTCGGGAGCCTTGACGAACGTTCCCAGCAGCCGTGGACAGCGATCGGCCGAAGCCTGCTTCAAATCCGCATAGCGAGCCTTCACGTCCTCACCCAGAAGTTTCGTCGTCCAGCCCGCATTGCGGAAGTTCGCTAGCGCGTCATAGATGTTATCCGGCAAGTAGCGCTGCGCCTGCCGCAGGTTCTTAATCTTCGCTGTGTCGCCGTCGAGGCCGGTCTTGAAGATGGACAACATGACCAGGTAAGGATTCGCATCTGGCGCGACCGAACGAACCTCCACTCGCATGCTCCTCTCGTTGCCGATCGGAACGCGGATCATTGATCCGCGGTCCACGGGCGATGCCTTGAGCTGGTTCGGCGCCTCAAAGTGCGGATCCAGGCGGCGATAGGCATTGACGCTGGCATTGAACAGCAGGCAGAGATCATTGCCGTGAGTGAGAATGCGATCGATAAACTCCCAACCCATTTTGCTGAGCTTCTCCTCGCCCTTCGCATCCCAGAACAAATTCTTACCGCCCTTGCTGATCGAAACATTGGTATGCATTCCGCTGCCATTTACGCCCACCACGGGTTTGGGCAGGAAGGAGGCGGTGCAATCCATCTTCGTGGCCACCTGGCGGCAGATGAGCTTGTAAAGCTGAATCTGATCAGCCGCGGCCACCACTTCGCCATAACCATAGTTGATTTCGAACTGCGAGGGCGCGACTTCAGGATGATCTTTTTCATTCTGAAAGCCCATGCTGCGCTGCACTTCCGCCGTGGTATCGATGAAAGTGCGCAACACATCGCCCGGCAGCGAATGATAATAGCCTCCGGTGTTCACGTATTCGAACTTGCCGGTTTCGTGATAGCGCCGCTCCGCATCCGGTCCCTGAAACAGGAAGCCTTCGATTTCGTTGGCTGCATTTAGCGTGTAGCCGTGTTTTTTATACAGTCCGTCAGCATAGGTTTTGAGAATGCCGCGGATGTCAGCGTTATATGGTGTACCACCCTTATCGATTACATCGCCAAAAACCAGCACTTTGCCCGGCCCAAAAACGTCGGCAGGACCCCAGTAAAAGGCGCCCCAGTCTATCCCCAGACGAAGATCGCTTTCCCGCTGCGCAGTGAAACCGCGGATCGAAGACCCGTCGAAGGTGAGATTGTCCCAGCTCTTGATCAGGAACTTCTTGTCGTAATCAAGCATGTGCAGGCGGCCTTCAAGGTCGCTGAACAGCACGGTTACAGCCTTGATCCGTTTCTCTTCGCTCAGGTATTCGAGCCGCTCCTCTTGAATCTTGTGGCTGGGAACACGATTCTGGCGCTGCTCTTTCGCGTTCAGATTCATCTCTTCCAATTCGTCGTACGGGATAGCTAAAAAATTTCGCAGTTCGCTCGGCATGAATCTCCTTATGAGTTTCGTGAAAAACTCTGGTGTGTTTTCGGGGGATGATCAGAACTTGGTAGGGTATCGCGGAGGCCTGCCCGCTGCCAATCAAAAAAGCTTATGAGAAAGATTAAAGGAATCTATTCGACGTGTGTGGCGCGGGCGTCTACGCCCGCGAATGTTGACTCGGCTCGTGGAAGGCGGAGGCGAATCGACTCACGTAGGGGCGGACGCCCTCGTCCGCCCAGAGCGAAGCTCGACTCGTCTCTGGAACCTCGAAAGCTAGCAGCCTCTGTACAATCTCTAAGTCACGGTTAGCCTCGAAGGATTCACGCAATGGATATAGTCTTGAATGAAGTCGAAGCCAGAGTGCTCGGCTCGCTGGTCGAAAAAGACGTTACTACGCCGGATTACTATCCTCTTTCGCTAAACGCGTTGGTCAATGCGTGCAACCAGAAAAATAACCGCGATCCAGTGATGAATCTGGACGAAGACCCGGTCCGGCAAGCGCTGGATACCCTCCAGGCTAAACGGCTCGCCGGCCCAACGAGCAGCGCTGACAGTCGCGTCACCAAGTACGAACATCACTTGCAGGAGGTCTTCAATTTCACGCGCGGCGAAACTGCCATTCTCTGCGTGCTCCTGTTGCGAGGCCCGCAGACTCCGGGCGAACTTCGCGGACGTACCGAGCGCATGCATCATTTCGAAGACTTGACCGAGGTGCAATCCAGCTTGCAGCGCCTGATGCAGCGCGATCCAGCCTTAGTCAGAGTTCTTCCCAGACAGCCCGGAACCAAAGAGTCGCGCTACAAGCATCTGCTTTCGGGCGATGCTGAAGACGTTGCTGTAGATGTTCCCTCGGTGTCGTCGTCTGTTTCAAGAGGCGCAGCCGATGATGATCGCATCGCGCGATTGGAAGACGAAGTTGCCAATGTCCGAAAAGAACTAGCTGACTTGAAACAACAACTCGCTACTTTTAGAAAACAATTCGAGTAGTTGTGTGGGACCGGGTCTCAGACCCGGTCAGGCGCGCAGCGCCGCAGTTTTTAGCTGAGAGCTGAAAGATCAGAGCTGACAGTCCGCTTTTCCATCATCTCGGGGACCGTCAAGAATTGATACCCTTGAGATCTATATCGCTCAATAAGGTGATCAGTTGCTATTACGCTTTGCGAGCGATCGGCGCCAAACGCCGCATGGCTTCCGTCGTGTAAAAGGATCACATCGCCCCCGCGAACTTGCTGGCCGACTTTGCGCTCGACAAACTCTGCAGGTTTTCCCTTCCAGTCCCACCCGGTGACACTCCACATCACTGGCTCCAGCCCAAGTGCTCGTGCAACTCTTAGAGTCCCCGGCCGGCGTCCTCCAAATGGCGGACGAAACAACCGCGAATGTTCGCCCACAGCATCACCCAAGGCCTGCTCGCATAGGGTCAATTCCGTTCTAGTTTGTCCCGCGGTAGCGAAGATCAGATTGGGATGGCTGAAAGTATGATTCCCAACCACATGGCCAGCGCGAATAAACTCGCGCGCGATATCTGGCCGTTGTTTTACAAAGCGGCCAATAAGAAAAAATGTTGCCTTCACATTGTGCTTGGCTAGCACTTCCAGCAAACGAAAAGTGTGCGGGTCATTGGGACCATCGTCGTAAGTCAGAGCCAGATGTTTAGACCGAGGCTGCAGTCCGGTGAACGTTCGCCCATACCACTGGCCACGCGGCGCCATGCTCTGGTAGCCTGCGGCAACGGCGGCCGCAGCAAGACTTGCGCCGAAGACAAAGCTCCCCATAATGCCGCGATTGTAAATTGTTTTCTATCCCTCTGAGTCTCGGCGATGAAAACAGGGGTTACTCTTCCCTCAATTGCGCTCGAAGCTCAGCCGAGATATCCTGCCATTCGAAGTCAGAGTCCTCTAGCTCATGGCCAACCTTTTCGAACTGCCCCGCTACATTGCCGTGGAAGGTCCGATACGCGTCGGAAAGAGCACGCTGACGCGGATTCTGGCTGAACGCCTCAACGCCCAGCGGGTCATGGAGGCCGACGATAATCCTTTTCTCCGCGCCTTTTACGATGGGGAGCGCGGCGCTGGCTTTCAGGCGCAATTCTCTTTTCTGATTCGCCGCTTTGAACAGCTTCGCGCCCTGGACCTCGGACCACGCTCGCAGAAATCCGTAGTCACCGATTTCGTGTTTGAAAAAGACAAGCTCTTCGCCTGCCTCAATCTCACCGATCAGGAACTCGAAACTTATAATCGGTATTACAATCACTTTCGCGAACAACTCCCCACGCCCGACCTGGTTATTTATCTGCAGGCTACTCCTGAGGTGCTGAAAAAACGTCTGAAGAAAAAGAATGCGCCGGGAGAAAAGGCAATCAACGAGGAATATTTGGAAGAAGTGATCAAAGCGTACGAGCACTTCTTTTTTCATTACACCTCATCGGATCTGCTGATCGTCAACACCTCGGAGATTGATTTCGTGGAGCGCAACCAGGACCTGCAAGAGTTGCTGCGAAAAGTTTCCGCGCCGATCAAGGGAACCCAGTATTTTCTCCCGCTGGGAAATCAGGATGCCGCCAGCGCCTAGCCACGCACGACAAGCCGAGCCTCAATGCTTGCGCCGGCGCGGGGTCTTGCGAAACATGCGCGGATCATAGCTGAGCGGCTCTGTTCGATTAATTGTTATCTGCTTGAACTCGGAGTGCTGCGGATTGATCAGCCAGTTGTTTTCCCTCGCAGCCAACGCGGAAGGCACGAGCAATACGCAGTTCTTCGCCTTGTTCACGAACTCGTCACCGATCTGGGCAAGCGGGGGCGGAGCAGGAGCCTCCCGCCAATTGGCTGGCAGCGCGCTGACTTCCACGCGGCCGCGAGACAGGCTTTCAGGAACGTCTGCGGTGGCCAACACTAAGTCGTCCGGCGGGTCCTCTGGATGCAGATGAACAAAATACTCCAGCATGGCGAGAGACTGGTGTTCAGAGGCATAGGCAAGGCGGGTTCCGGGGCTTGACCATCGCCCACCGTACCGGTAAGCTCCCTCACCGTCGAATGGAGCGCGTGCATACGCGGCGCGGAGCACGCGAAAGACTCGCGTCAACTGATCCCGCCATAGGCAATGCGACCCAGCAAATGTTCCACCTGGCGGGCGCCGAGCTCCGTGTCAATCGCAGCGATGGGCGCAATTCCACCCAAAGCGCGATTCGTGCGTTTGAGCCATCGGCTTGCTCGTGCGGCGTCCCCCAGACTTTCACGGGCCAGCGCGAGCAGCCTGGCGAGCCGGTATAGCCGGTCAGATTCAAACCGTGCCAGCCGGCCGTGGCGGCGCCGCTGCAAGCTGCGCGAAGATAGGTCCAGCGCATCTGCCAGCTCTTTGAGGGTCAAGCCCGCCGCCTGCATCAGTTCCTCGAGCACCGCGTGCGGGAAACCTTCGCGAATCGCCTCTCGCAGATCCCGGTCGTTCATCATCGCCCGTCCCAGGGCGCGCTCTCCGCCAAGCTCCCGTACCACCGATCGCAGTTCGTTTGCCATTTGTCGTTAATTATAGCGACAAATGGCGCTAACAGTCAAGAACCGAGCCAGTCACGTCTGTACTTGCAAACGAGAAGGGTACTTCTCACGGTTTCAATTTAAGGACAGCTAAGGAAGATCGGTTAAAATAAGTCTAAGCAGGTACTAGGACGACCATGACTGACGACAGCATCACAATCTCCCCGGGTTCGCGCTTCAAAGCCGCCATGGCGCTGGCGATTGTTGCGGACGCGTTACAAATCGTCTTTCTTCCGTTATTCGCCGAAGGTGGTTTATCGCCCGCCGATGACATCCTGGATTTCGGCGTAGCGGCGGCGCTGATTCACCTGCTCGGGTGGCACTGGGAATTCCTGCCGTCGTTTTTGGTCAAGCTTGTGCCCGGAGTGGATCTGGTCCCGTTCTGGACGATTGCGGTGGTAAACGTCTATCGGAAATCCAAGCGCAACGCGATCATCGAAGAAGAAGCTCGCCATGAGCATCCAGCGCTTCCCGATCCGCAAACCTCAAAGATCCTCTGACAGGGCCAAGCACGAAAGTTGCTGGCAAACCGAGTGCCAACTATTTGTGCAGTCCCCCTTGCCAAGCGGGCGGGATTTCCCTAGGATTCGGAGTGAAAGCCGACCTGCGAAGTTGGTGATGGTGGTAACCGATTTTTGAACCAACACCGAATGAACGGGGGCCTGACTCGTACAAGTAGATCCGGTGTGCGATGCTCCGCCATGCGGAGATGCCTAAAGGGTCGCGGCAGGTTCCCATCGTCTACCGACGGGTTCATTCTCGGCCCAACACACGGCTAGGTGGGTCGGCTTGCTTTCTCTTCTGCTGTTCGCCTGCTACACTGGCGGCGACTAATTTTCACCGCTTTGCATCTAACAAACAGTGCTTCCCAGACTCTTTCATATTGGCAACTTCAGTCTGCCCACGTACGGGCTGCTCGTTTCTCTGGGCGTGCTGCTCGGGTTGTGGATCAGTGTGCGCAATTCGGAGAAGCAGGGAATCAACGGCGACGACGCGTGGAATTTGGGAATCCTCGTAGTGCTCAGCGGAATCGTCGGCGCCAAAATTCTTTACATTGCTTATGACTGGGGTTACTACCGCGCCAATGTGAGCGAGATTTTCAGTTTCGGAACTTTGCAGGCTGGCGGCGTTTTCTCAGGAGGGCTGATTGCAGGATTTTTGGCCGCGGCCTGGTACGTCCGCAAGAAGCACATGCCCGCCCTTGCGACCTGCGATGCCTTCGCCCCTGGCTTGGCGTTTGGACACGCGCTCGGACGGGTTGGCTGTTTTGCCGCAGGCTGCTGCTACGGAAAACCGACGTCGCACTTCTGGGGCGTGACGTTTACCAATCCTATAGCTCAAGCCTGGGTGGGTACGCCGCTGGGAGTTCCACTAGAGCCGACGCAGCTTCTTGAGGCGGCAGTCGAGTTGGCAAATTTTTTCATTTTGATGTGGTTGTTAAAGCACAAGAAGTTCGACGGACAAGTAGTTGGGGCTTACTTCTTCCTTTATGGCGTGGCCCGCTATTTCCTTGAGTTCCTGCGCGACGATCCCGGACGCGGGTCTGTGTTCGGCGGCATTATGAGCGGAACCCAGTTGATCTCCATTGGGCTGGTCGTGCTGGGTGGGCTGATCTGGTGGCTGCGGCCGGGAATGAAGGCTTTGCCGGCACACGCTGCGCGGTAAACCTCTTTCACCACAGGGTCACAGAGACACAGAAGAGAGTTTTGTTTCCCTAATCTTTGTGTCTGTAGTGATGGTCGCGGTATTCTGGCCGTGCGGTAGTTCCGCGGCACGTGCACACATTTCCCAAACGTTTCATTGCATCACTCGAGGATGCCGGCAAGCGCCTCGACCAATTCCTCGTCAGTCAGATTCCCGACATCAGCCGCGCTCGCATCCAGCAATTAATCGCCGAAGAAAAGGTGCTGGTGAATGACGCCGCTGTGAAAGCCTCGTTGCGACTGCGCGGCGGCGAACGAATAGCCATTCTTGCGGACGCGAAACTGCCGCCTCTGCGCGCCATACCCGAGAATATTCCGTTGGACATCGTCTATGAGGACGACGATTTGGCGGTGGTTAACAAAGCTGCGGGAATGATGGTGCATGCCGGGGCGGGCGCTACCGAGGGAGAACGGAATCGGGGTACGCTGGTGAATGCATTGTTGCACCGGTTCGGGCAGCTTTCGGGTATGGGCGGGGAGTTGCGTCCGGGGATAGTTCACCGTCTGGACAAGGCTACGAGTGGCATGATCGTCGTGGCGAAGAACGATGAGGCACATCGAAAGCTGGCGGCGCAGTTCGCCCGCCGGGTAGTCAAAAAAAAATATATTGCCTTGGTGCACGGTTGGGTAAAACCCGATCGCGGAACCATCAGCAGCAGCATCAGCCGCGATCGGGTGCGGCGGACAAGAATGACAACGCAAGGCTCGGGCGGCCGCGAGGCGATCACGCACTACACAGTCGAACAACGAATCAATTCGAAATATGGAAAGTTCACTTTGTTGGAGTTGCGGATTGACACCGGGCGGACTCACCAGATCCGGGTGCATCTGGCTTCACTGCGGCATCCGGTCGTCGGCGATACGCTCTATGGCGCGCCCCGCGAGCTGGCTGCGAAAAACCAACCCGCTATTTCTCTTCCCAGAAATTTCCTCCACGCGGCTGAGCTAGAGTTGCAACATCCTCGGAGTGGTGACGCGCTGTCATTCGCCCGGCCGCTTCCGCAAGAACTGCAAAGCTTCTTGCAGCGCCTTGGTTCTGAGTAAGCCTTAACAGGACTCCGCTTTTGACGCCAGAGTTGTTCGGAAAGTAGAACAACGATCAATTGTTTGTTGTTCTGGGCAGCCGATGGTGTAAAAAAGTCTGGCTGCAAAAAGCGGGGCCCTGCATTTAAGCTCTCCCCATCCAGTGTGTAAGGGCTCCGCTTTCATTCACTTTTGTCCATGGATTTTACCCAGTTCTCGCCGACAGGTTAGCGCTATAATTCGGTCTTATCGGAGGGTACCCTTATGCGGATTGCAGGCCTCCTCGTGATTCTGCTGTGGGGACTGGTTTCGGTTTGTGCGGCCAGCGACTCGGTGCGGCAGGGTTCATCTCCATCATCGGCAGCGAATCCTTACAGCACAGATTGGGTTGGTTCTCCCGCCATTGCCCGCCACGATTTGATCACGTTGTCATCGACTGATCGGCCGGATCGCGAGGTTCGAAGCCTCGACTCGGCGCGCGACGGAGATGTGTTCTGCTTAAAGATGCACGTCTTCGAGGTGAAACGCGAGGGCCCGCACTCCGATGTCGTCGAACCCGACGGGCAATCGACTTGCCAGCGCGCGTCGAAATATAGCCTGAAGATGACCGAGGAATCGGCTAAAGCCCCTACCCGTTAGATAGGAGTCAGCCCGCTTCTCCGCATCGCTGCTGACGCGCGATTTGCCACGACCAGATTTCAAACTGCGGTTGAAAGATAATTTTGGAAAGGAGCACTGCAATGGCAACTACGACAGCACCTATCGCTGCAATACGCACCTTCGCCGCCCCGAGGCTGACCTACAAGTCTGCGGCAAAAGCGATCGAATTTTATAAGCAGGCCTTCGGAGCGAAGGAAACCATGCGCTTCGAGCTCGAAACCGGAATTCCCCATGCCGAGCTTTTGATCGGGGACTCCGTAATTATGGTGACGGATGAGTGGCCGGAAGGAGGACGCTACAGCGCCGAGACGACGGGCAGTTCGCCGGTCAGCATGGTGATCCACGTTCCCGACGTGGATGCCTTCGCGGAGCACGCCGTGGCGGCTGGAGCCAAGCTGACAGCCCCGATCTCAGACCAATTCTATGGAAATCGCGAGGCAAACTTGCTCGATCCTTTTGGATATGCCTGGAACGTTTCCACGGTAAAGGAAGAGATGTCGGTCGAAGAGATGCATCGCCGCTTCCAGGCGATGATGAAAGAGGAGAAAGCCAAAAAGCCTACCGTAAGCCCGATCCCTGAAGGCTATCGCACGGTCACACCTTACATGATTGCTGTGGACGGTCCGGCCTTGCTGGAGTTTACAAAACAAGCTTTCGGTGGCGAAGAAAAGTTCCGGACCGTGGGATCAGCCGGCGGTCTGCACGCCGAGGTACGGATTGGCGATTCAATGCTCATGATCGGCGGCGGCATCCCGGGCCGTGAATTTCGCTCAACGACGAATACTCATGCGCTCCACCTCTACGTTCCGAATTGTGATGCGGTTTACAAACGGGCGTTGGAGGCAGGCGCGACCTCGATCGATGAACCCAGAGACCAGGAATACGGCGAGCGCTCGGCCAGCGTGAAAGATCCGGCAGGAAATTATTGGTATATCGCTACGCACCAGGGCGAGACTTACATTCCTAAAGGGCTGAACAACGTTAATGTGTATATGCATCCGCTGCGGGCAGAGCCCGTCATCAACTTTTTGAAGCGGGCTTTTGGGGCGCGGGAAATTGCGAAATATGCGTCGCTCGACGGTGTGGTTCATCACGCTGAGATACGCGTCGGAGATTCGATGGTGGAGATGGGCGAGGCTCACGGGAAGTATCCGCCCATGCCGACGATGTTCTATTTGTACGTGCCCGATTGCGATGCGGTTTACCACCGTGCGCTGCAGGCGGGTGCGACTTCGATTGCCGAGCCAGTGGACCAGCCTTACGGCGACCGCAGCGGGGCTGTAAACGATGCCTTCGGCAATCAATGGTACATTTCAACGCACGTCAGGGATGTGACGCCGTAGATCTTGAAAAACAGGGTGCGCAGTAGATGAACGTGCGAAGACTGAGCCTGATCGCGCTTCTGGCGGTCGGATTTGTTTCTCAATTAAGCCGGGCGCAGGAAATCACCGTGGCGGCCGCGGCGGACCTCCAATTTGCCATGCAAGATGTGGCTGTGCGATTCCAAAAGGAAAAGGGAAAGACGGTAAAGGTCACTTACGGTTCGTCGGGGAATTTCTTCCAGCAGATTCAAAACGGCGCTCCCTTTGACATGTTCTTTTCCGCGAACATCGATTATCCGAAAAAACTGGAATCCGCCGGATTGATCGAGCCGGGAAGCTTCTACCCATACGCCAATGGCAAGATTGTGATCTGGGTCACAAACGAGTCAAAACTCGATTTGAAATCTGGTTTGCAGGTTCTGCTGGACCCCTCTGTCAAGAAGATCGCCGTGGCCAACCAGCAACATGCTCCGTACGGGCAGGCTGCTGTCGCCGCAATGCAAAAAGCAAACATCTATGGAAAAGTGAAAGACAAGTTTGTGCTCGGCGAAAACATTTCTCAGACGGCTTCATTCGTCGTTTCGGGCGCCGCCGATATCGGAATCGTGGCGCTGTCTCTTGCTTTATCTCCGAACATGAAAGGCGAAGGCCGATACGTCGAGATTCCGAGCGACACCTACCCGCCGATTGAACAGGCATGTGTCATTCTGAAATCATCCAGGAATAAAGAAACGGCAGGGAAGTTCTTATCCTTCTTTAAGTCAGGTGCGATCGCTGATGTGTTGAAGAGCTATGGTTTCGACCTGCAGCCTGGACCCGCCAAGTAATCTCTAGCAGGAGAACGCATTTTCGTCGTACATACGACTTTTAGTCTTAGTCCTTCAGGTGTACAAATAGGTAAACACGAGACTGATGTGCGATGCGCGGCAAGCCGCCGAATGCCCCGCCCCTTGTGTTTTGTGCAAGCGGCGGGCGCGTGCATCACGCCACTCCCGCCGGCTACTGCTGGCCAGCATCAAAATATTGAGGATTATGAGAGCAAGCATTAAAGTCCGGCTCCTTCTTTTCCTATTCATTGGTCTGCTCGCGCCGCGCGTCCAAGCGCAACAATTGGCCAAGCGCCTCATCCTGAAAGATGGTTCTTACCAGCTAGCCACCAAGTGGGAGGTGAAGGGCGACCGCGTGCGTTACCTGAGTGCTGAGCGCGATGAATGGGAGGAGTTGCCGAACTCGCTGGTGGATTGGGCAGCGACCGATAAATTTGAAAAAGATCGCGTCGCCGGCGTGTCCGCTCCGGAAGCGGTGGAACTCGATAAGGAAGTTGAAGCCGAACGCCGCGCCGACGAAGCAAGGACTCCACAAGTCGCGCCCGGGCTCCGTTTACCCGAAGACGGCGGAATATTTTTGCTCGATACTTTTCAGAATCAGCCTCAGTTGGTGACTCTGCAGCAGAATACCGGCGAAGTCAACCGAAACAGGAAATCTAACATTTTGCACTCGGCTGTCATCCCTATCGCCAGCAACAAGCAGACGATCGAACTGGAGGGTTCGCACGCCACCGTTCAGTCCCATGCGAACTTGCCCACAATCTACGTCAATCTCGAGGAGGACACGGGTTCAAGCGGCAGTTCGCAGCCAAGGCCGCAGCAGCCGCAACAACCGGAACAGGCGTGGGATCGTTTCCACATCGTTCACGTGCAGGCGAAAAAGGACAAGCGCATTGTTGGAGAAATAAAGACCAATCCGCTCGGTAAAGCCACTCAGGAGCAGAACGTTATTGTGACCAATTCGCAAAGGCTGACTGGAGGCTGGATCAAGCTCACGCCCGCCACTGCTCTTGATCCCGGAGAGTATGCCGTGGTCGAAATACTGGGCAAGAACGGTATAAATACTTACGTCTGGGATTTCGGAGTCAATCCGTCGGCTCCCGCAAACGCGATTGCGTTGAAACCAGAACCGCCTGCACTACAGAAGTAGATGTGTAGGCGCGGGCGTGCTCGCCCGTTCATGGCCAAACGAAACCTTCGCTGTTGGACACTGGCGCACCCTGCACGGGCGAGGACGCCCGTGCCTACATTGCTGCTTCCTGAATCCTACTCCAGGCGCGCTCCACGTGCCGTTCCATGGTGTTGGTCTGGCCTACGCAGAATCGCAGGGTGAGGCGATTGTCTAAACGTGTATGCGTCAGGTAGAGATCGCCGCTGCGATTCAGGCGATCCATCAAGGCTTGATTCACTTCGTTCCCGCCCTTGTGGCGAAAGCAGATCAGGTTTAGCGGAGCAGGGGCGGCCAGTTCGAAACGTTTGTCTTTCTTCACCCAGCCCACGAATTTTTGTGCCAATTCGACGTGATGTCGAATGTGATATTGCAAGCCTTCGACTCCGTAGTGGCGGATCACGAACCAAAGTTTCAGTGCGCGAAAGCGGCGGCCCAGCGGAATTTGCCAATCGCGATAGTCGATCACCGCACCGGATTCAGTCGCCTTATTACGCAAATATTCGGGCAGGATGCTCAGAGTTTGAATCAGCGCTTTGCGATCGGCGACGTAGAAACAGTTGCAATCGAAGTTGGTGAACATCCATTTGTGCGGATTGAAAGTGTAACTGTCGGCGAGTTCAACTCCGTCGTGTGTATAGCGGAACTCGGGGCAGAGTGCGGCCGTGCCTGACATGGCGGCATCGACGTGAAACCATAAGTTGTTTTCGCGGCAGATGTGGCCAATTTCCGCAAGCGGATCAATTGCGTTCGATGAAGTCGTGCCAATCGTTGCGCAAACGAAGCAGGGAGTGAGGCCTGCTCGTCGATCCATTTCAATTTGCGTCGCTAGGGCCTCCGGACGCATGGCGAAGTTCTTGTCGACATCGATGAGCCGCAAATTATCCAGGCCAATCCCGGCAATCTTTATGTCTTTTTCAATCGAAGAGTGCGCCTGCGACGAGGTGTACGCCGCCAGTTTTCCATCGCTACCGCGCTTGTTGCTGACAAAGCCGGTAGCGCGTTCCCGCGCCGCCAGCAAGGCGCAAAGCGAAGCGCTCGAAGCAGTGTCGTGGATCACGCCCCCGCCCGTCCCGCTTGAAAGAAATTGTCGCGGCAGGCCAAGCATTTCCACCAGCCAATCAAGAATATGAGTTTCCAGTTCCGTGCATGCGGGACTGGTGGCCCACAGCATCCCCTGCACTCCAAATCCCGAGGAAAGCAGGTCGCCAAGAATCGCAGGACCGGACGCGTTGGCAGGAAAGAACGCAAAAAAATTGGGAGATTGCCAATGCGTAATTCCCGGAAGAATCAGCCTCTCGACATCGCCAAGAATGGCAGCGAAAGGTTCACCTTTCGCTGGCGGCTTCGAAGGCAATGACGCCCGCAACTGCCCGGGCTCCGCGCGAGATAAAACAGGATACGATTCAATGCCTGCATAATAATCCGCGATCCAATCCACGACCTCGTGTCCATGCCGGCGGAACTCATCGGGAGTCATGTGGAAAGTTTTCTCGTCTGGCATCGGTTCTCCAAGTCTCAGCGTTTAAAGACTGGCTTTGAGATTTGTTTTTGAGATCTCGTCCAACTGCCCGTAATAAACGCGCGTGTCATAGTCGAACGAAACCAGGCCATTCAGTTGGTGGCGGTCAAAAATGCGACGCAACTCGTGCAGCATAGGATTGTACTGAGGATGGTCTTTCTGCGGAGTGTAGGAGGAAGAAAGCAGACGTCCTTCGAGACCAGCGTAATCGAAAGTTTGCTGGTATTCGAACACGTGCGTTTGAAATGATTGTGGGAAGAAACCGTGAATGGCAAGCGTCTTGCCCGCGTGCCGCACGTCCTCGTAGTCCGTTCCGTAGGTGTGGAGCAGTTGTTCATACTCGCGCTGAAATTCAGTTGCGTCCATACGACGATCATTCCATAGCAGCACCAGCCAACCCCCGGGCTTGAGAATTCGGATAAACTCACGCCGCGCATTTTCGCGATCAAACCAGTGTGCCGCCTGTGCCGCAGTCACGAAGTCGACACTGTGGTCCGGAAGCGTCGTCGCTTCGGCCGTTCTCGCAATGCTGGTGAAGCGAGAGTAGTCGGCCAGAAAGCGCTCGCCGGCTCGCCTCATTTCATCGTTGGGTTCCACACCAAAAACGCGATTGCCATTTTCGAGCAGCGTCCGCGTAAAGATACCGGTGCCGGAAGCAATATCGGCAATCACATTATCGGAAGTCAGTCCGCATTCTTTTTTTAGCAGTTCGACAATTTCAGGCGGATAACCAGGCCGGAAGCGAACGTAGTCGTCCACTCGGGAAGAAAACCGCTGAGTTGCGTCTTTGACCGGCATGGTAGCAGTTTATAGTTTTGTGAGCATGCGCACTAACAGAAACAGTGCTCGGACCCGATCGCAGCAGTCTGCGCGTGCGAACCTCACTTCTGTCTCCCGGCGAGATAACGATCATGCTGCTAGCTTACGTCAGGACGTCCACTTCCTTTGCGGGCCGGCGCAATCTCCAGATTCCGACGGGTCCTCAGAAAACCTCTTTCAGTCAGGTAATGGCGCAAGGCTGTCTGCACGACGGTTGTCAAAGCCGGACGTACCTCCTGAGCTGCCACATAACTCTCCACCGCTTTGGCAAGGTCGTTCGGAAAGCTGATAGTTGCGCGTTTCATAATCTGATGGTATCACCAATTGGTGAAACTGGTGAAGATAGTGACGAAACTCAATCATGTACACTTACCTCTTTCACTACGAACTCACATGGCTATTCGATCCGCCTCCATTTTATGTTGCAGTCTTCTACTGTTAAGCCTTTCTCAGAGCCAGGCCGCACACGGAACATCTAAAGCCTCCAGTCCCATATTTGGCTTTCGTGATTCATCTGCGGAAACAGCGCAGGAGAGCAGGTTCCTGGCCGTTCCTGATCCCAAACTCGCTGAACAACATCTCCGCATCCTGACTCAAGCACCGCATATTGCCGGTTCGCCCGAAGACAAAGCGACTGCCGACTACGTCGCGCAAAAATTCCGTGAAGCTGGATTGGATGTAGAAACCGTCGAGTACCGTGTATGGATGAACTACCCCGCCGAGATCAGCGTGGACGTGACTGCTCCCGCAGACGTTCACATGCACGGACCCACGCGCGAGCATGTGGAAGGCGATTCCTATGCCGACGATCCACGCGTGGTCACGCCATACAATGCTATGTCGCCTTCGGGCGACGTCGAGGCCGAGGTGGTCTATGCCAATTATGGCTCGCCCGACGATTTCAAAAAGTTAGACCAGATGAAAATTGATGTGCGCGGCAAAATTGTGCTGGTGCGTTACGGTCAAAATTTTCGGGGAGTGAAAGTATTCGTCGCGCAAGAGCACGGCGCCGCAGGATTGATCATCTATTCCGACCCGAGCGACGACGGCTGGCGGCGCGGCGACAAATACCCGCAAGGTCCGTGGCGTCCCGATACCGGCGTGCAGCGCGGCTCCATTGGTTACATGTTCCAGTTTCCCGGCGATCCCACTACGCCTGGCATCGCCTCGGTACCGTCGCTTCCAGACAGCGCTCGCATACCGCCTGAACAGTCCGCGCAGTTGCCGAAAATTCCTACCACACCGTTGTCCTACGCCGATGCGTGGCCGATCCTTGAACATCTTGGCGGGCAAGATTCACCCCGCGATTGGCAGGGCGCGTTGCCATTCACCTATCACGTCGGACCTGGTCCGGTGAAGCTGAAGATGCATTTGAAACAGGATTACCAATTCCGCACTATCTGGGATGTGATAGGGCGGGTGCGCGGTACTGAGCGTCCTGATGAGTGGGTGGTCGCCGGGAATCACCGCGATGCCTGGGTCTTCGGAGCCGTCGATCCGAACAGCGGGACTGTAGCCATGTTGGAGGCGGTACACGGAATGGGTGAATTGCTGAAGGCAGGCTGGAAGCCCAAGCGCACCATAGTCCTTGGCAGTTGGGACGCGGAAGAGGAAGGGCTGATCGGTTCCACCGAATGGGGCGAACAGCACGAGAGCGAGTTGGGCGGAGCCGTATCCTATTTCAATATGGATGTTGCGGTCTCAGGTCCGAAATTTGGCGCCGCGTCCGTGCCGAGCCTCAAGCAATTTCTGCGCGATGTAGCTAGATCCGTTCCCTCGCCTAAGGGCGGAAGCGTCTACGATAATTGGCAAAAAGAAAGTCAGCCCGGAGCCGAATCAGTTCAGTCTCCAACCGAAGCGATCGGTGACAGCAAGCGCATGCCAGTAGCGCAGTCAAAGGCTGATGTGCCGGTAGGCGATTTAGGCAGCGGATCCGATTACACCGTCTTTTTGCAGCACCTCGGCGTGCCTTCCGCTGATGTCAGTTCGACCGGCTCCTACGGCGTGTATCACTCGGCATTCGACAATTTCAACTGGTTCAAGAAATTCGGCGATCCCGACTTTCTCTACGAACAGCAGATGGCTCGCATTTTCGGAATCTCAATTATCCGCATGGCAGATGCGGATGTGCTGCCGTTCGACTACGAGGAATATGCGAGAGAAATCGCCGTGTACATCGACTCAGCCAAAAAGAAAGCGCAAGCTGAGTTTCCTGGTCAAACTGTGAACTTCGGCGACGCGTCGCAAGCTGCGCATCACTTCGAACAAGCCGCCGCAAAGGCCATCGTCCGCCAACAAAATCCCTCGCGCGATGTTGCCAAGCTCAACCGCGCCTTGCGCGACACCGAGCGCGCGCTTCTCATGCCCGAAGGCCTACCTAATCGTCCGTGGTTCCGGCACGCGATCTACGCGCCCGGGCAATATACGGGATATGCAGCCGTAGTCATTCCAGGAATTAATGAAGCCATCGATCAGCACGATTTAACTCGTACCCGACAGCAAATTGAATCTCTCGCCGCGGCATTGAACCGCGCCGCCAAGGTGCTCGAAAACGATCGTTAGAAATCCTCCGGACCTATGCCCATGCCTAGGCTATTGGGCTGCTATGCCTTTCAGGGTATAGACCACGCCGCTAAACGAGCCGTTGTAACTGTAACCGGCACACCACACCTGGAACTTGGTGCCTTCACGCTTGCTGTCGCAGGCATCCATTCCCGCGCCGGTAGGTGAAGTTGCGAATCGGACATCCCTTTGAAACTAGCCCCACTGTCGCTGTTAATCCTCTCGATTGCCCTGGCTGCAAAACCCGCTGGCGCGGTAACTCGCCACTATTACATTGC
>Ga0207022_10105_pt1 | contig 23475 bp, 21 predicted proteins | sample Alteio_BWMinCont_46_FD_153307 | JGI IMG/M metagenome (GOLD analysis project Ga0207022, IMG submission 153307) | Enriched cells from forest soil in Barre Woods Harvard Forest LTER site, Petersham, Massachusetts, United States -... | ecosystem: Environmental > Terrestrial > Soil > Temperate forest >... | reverse complement strand
TATGCGCAAAATCATCATCGCCGCCATGCTGGGCAACGGGCTCGAATGGTACGACTATGCCCTCTATGCCTACACGACGCTGATCATCAGCAAGCTGTTCTTCCCGGTCGGCAACGAGGCGGCGCATTTGCTGGCGACGCTCGGCATTTTCGCCGTGGGATTCGTGGCCCGTCCCTTCGGCGGCATCCTGTTCGGGGTGATCGGCGACCGCTTCGGGCGGCGCACGGCGCTGGTGACGTCGATTTTTATGATGGCGATCCCGACCGGTTGCATCGGCCTGCTGCCCACCTACGCCATGATCGGCCTGTGGGCGCCGGCGCTGCTGACGTTTATCCGCATATTGCAGGGCCTGTCGCTGGGCGGGGCATTCTCGGGATCGATTACGTTTCTGGTCGAGCATTCGCCGCCGCGCCGGCGCGGGCTGATCGGTAGTTTTTCCTTGGCGAGCCTAGTCATCGGCTTTTTGCTCGGCTCGGTCATCGCCGCCCTGGTCAAGGCGCCGCTTTCCGACGCGCAATATGAAAGCTGGGGCTGGCGCATTCCGTTTCTGCTCGGCGTCGGCATCGGCTTCATCGGCCTGTATATCCGCGAGCATTGCGAGGAAAGCCCGACCTACGAGGCGGCGAAACTGGACGGCAGCCTGTCGGAACGGCCGGTGCGCGACGCGCTGAAGCATGAACTGCATCACATGGCGCAGGCCGTCGGGATTTACTTGAGCGTGACCATGCCGTTTTATCTGCTGTCGGCCTATTTCATCACCTTCACTGAGCATAATCTCGGGCGCAGCAAGGAAGAGGCGCTGGTGCTCAACAGCATCAACATGCTGATCGTGCTGGTGATGGTGATCGCCTCGGCCTGGCTGTCCGACCGCGTCGGCCGCAAGAAAGTGCTCGTTTACGGCGCGCTGTTTTTCCTGCTCGGCAGTTATCCGCTCTTTACGCTGCTGCTTCAGCCCGGCTTTATGCCCATCCTGCTGGCGCAGGGATTGTTTGCCGCGATCGTCGGGTTTTATACCGGGCCGGTGCCGGCGCTCCTGGTCGAGCTTTTCCCGACGCGCATCCGCTATACCGGCATGGCGCTGTCCTATAACATCAGCGCCGCCCTCTTCGGCGGCACGGCGCCGATGGTCTGTCAGTGGCTGCTTAGCAGCACCAGCAACAGCTATTCCATCGCCTGGTACGTCATGGCCTGCGCCGCCGTATCGCTCATCACCTTATTCTTCTACCGCGACCGGCATCTGGAAGAATTGCGCTAATTCACGTAATAGGCGCTGAGGCACAGATACGCCGCTTCCAGCACGATGGCAATGGTGCGCAGGGAAGTGCGCTCATCGCTCATCTGCGCGCGGAAAATAATAATGTATTTGACGACGTGAAAAACCAGCAGCGCCAGGTAGAACGGGGTATTGCCCAGAAACGCCGAATCGGCGTTAAGCAGGTTCATCGCCAGGTAAAAGGGCGAGCCGTAGACCAGGGCATTATACAGAATATTATGCAGATGCAATACGGCGCCACCGCCGACAATCACCAGTTCGGCCAGCGTTATCAGAAAGGCAATGATTGCGTACATATCTATCCAATCCTGTGAGCGCCGAAGGCGCTGCACAGGATCCTCTCTTGGTTATCGTACAAGATCCTGCGCAATCGCTTCGCGCTTCGCAGGATTTACACTAAATATGCCTAATCCCCTCATCCTCAAAAAATTCACGGTATTCGGCCAGCGCTTTTTTCCCGTCGAACTCGTTCTCGATTTTGGCGATGACGACGGTGGCGACGCCGTTGCCGATCAGATTGATCATGGCGCGCACCGACGACATGAAACGGTCGATGCCCAGCAGCAATGACAATCCTTCGATGGGCAATATGCCGGTGGCGCTGATGGTGGCGGCCAGCACGATGAAGGCGCTGCCCACCACGCCCGCCGCGCCCTTGGAGGTCAAGAGCAATATGCCCAGTATGGAAAGCTGCTGCGACAGGCTGAGATCGACGTGATAGGCCTGCGAAATGAACAGCACGCACATGGCCAGGTAAATCGACGACCCGGCCAGGTTAAAGGAATAGCCGGTCGGCAGCACCAGGCCGACCACCGGCTGCGAGCAGCCGAATTGCTGCATTTTTTCGAGCATCCGCGGCAGCACCGCTTCCGACGATCCGGTGCCCAGCACGATAATCAGTTCATCCTCCAGATAGCGCACGAAGCGCCAGATGCTGAATTTATAATAATGCGCCACCGGCCCCAAAATCACGAACACGAAAAATATCATGCTGCCGCACGCGACCAGCAGCAGCTTGCACAAGGGCAACGCCGAGCCGATGCCGAACTTGCCGATGGTGAAGGCCATGGCACCGAACGCGCCGATGGGAGCCAGTTTCATGATAAGCCCCATGACGCGGAAGATCAGCGCCGAATATTTTTCGAACGACGCCGCCACCGCTTTGCCTTTTTCTCCCAGTGCCGAAAGCGCGATGCCGAACAGGATGGAGATGAACAATACCTGCAGCAGATCGCCCCCGACGAAGGCGCCCAATATATTATCGGGGATGATGTTCATCAGGAAATCGACCGGCGAATGCACGTTTTCTCCGGCCTTGACGAAATGCGAAATGTCACCCTTGATGACGTGCTCGGTGTCGAAACCGGCGCCGGGTTTGAAGACATTCATCGCCACCATGCCCAGGATCAGGCCCAGCGTGGTGATGATCTCGAAATAGATCAGCGCGATGCCACCGATCTTGCCGACTTTCTTGATGTCGCCGACATGGGCGATGCCGGTGACGATGGTGAGGAAAATGATCGGGCCGATGACCATCTTGATCATGCGGATGAAGCCGTCGCCCAGCGGTTTCATCGCCACCGCCGACTCGGGATAGAAAGCGCCCAGCCAGATGCCGAGCACAATGGCGGCCAGCACGTGGAAGGTTTGGTTTTTATAGAATTTTCGCGGCTGCGACACCGGCGCGCCTGCTGCGGTGCTTGACATGAAGCGATCCTGCTGGTTATTTCCCCACCCTATGTATGCGGATATAAGCAGCAAGTCCAGCAATAACCCGTTGCGCAGTGCAGCAAATTCTCCTATATCGACGCTATGAACCGATCAACTCTTTATATATTATGCCTATGCGCTGGGATGGTTTTATCCGGCGCGGCGGCAGCGCAGACCTTCGTCCTGGGCGGCAAGGTGCAGTTCAGCCCCGACCAGAAGCTGATGTTCGGCGCCGCGAAAAAAGTCATGAATCGCGATTACAAAGGTGCAGAGACTGTGTATGATCAGGTCATCGCCATGAACGGCGGCAACATCGACGCCTACATCCAGCGCGGCACCGTGCGGCGCGAACTGGGCGACGCGGCGGGCACGGCGTCCGATGGAAATACCGCCGTCACTCTCGCCAACGCCGCGCTCAAGAACACTCCCAACAATCCCATGCTCTATTACCAGCGCGGCATGGGATTCCGGCTTTTGAAAAACTACGACCAGGCGGAAAAAGACGTCGCCTACGGCATAAGGCTCGGCGGCCAGCCCAGCTGGAAAACCGACATCCAGGCGATTGAGCTGGAGAAGAAAGAAGCTGGCCTTCGTTAGCGCCCCCGCAGCAAGTGCGGGCATTGCGCGGGTGTAGTTCAATGGTAGAACGTCAGCCTTCCAAGCTGAACACGAGGGTTCGATTCCCTTCACCCGCTCCACCCTTCGCCTTCGGCTTCGGGTGGCTTACGCTCTTCCGTAAGCCGCACGAAGGCGACCTTAGGTGAAGGAGTGTCCGCCCTAGCTGCCGAGCTTTTAGCGAGGTAGCGTAGGGGGACTTAAGCCCGCGGATGCGCACTTTCATACGCCTTCAGCAACCGCTCCTTATCGACATGGGTATAGCGCTGCGTCGTGGAAAGGCTGGCATGTCCCAATAATTCCTGGATCGAGCGCAGATCGCCGCCCGCCGACAGCAGGTGCGTGGCGAAGCTGTGGCGGAAGGCGTGCGGCGTCGCCGATTCCGGCAGGCCGAGCGCGGCGCGGACTTTGCGCAATTGCAATTGGAAAATAGCCGGGTCGAGCGCCTTGCCGCGCTTGCCGAGGAACAAGGGCGAGCCGGCGGAAAATGGATAGGGGCAGGCAGCGGCATAGTCGCGGAGCGCCTCCCTGACCACCGGCAACACCGGCACCATGCGCTGCTTGTTGCCCTTGCCGATAATGGTCAGCGCATCATCCTGCGGAATATCCTTAAACCTGAGCGACAGCGCTTCGCCGATGCGCAATCCGCACCCATACATCAACGCCAGCAGCGCTAAATCGCGCTTGTTCATCCAATCCTCGTCATGCTGCGTGGCGATGGCCTGCAGCGCCTCCCCGGCCTGTATTTCCGGCAGCGCCCGCGGCAGGGATTTTTTGATTTTCGGGCTGCGGATATGGAAGATGGCGGCATTTTCAAAACCGCTCTGTTTTTCGAGATGGCGGAAAAAGCTTTTGACGGTGGAGAGCGCCCGCGCCGTCGAAGCCGCCTCGAAGCGTTGCGAGCGCGACGCCAGCCAGGCGCGGATGTCTTTGGGCTCCAGCCTGCCTAAATTCTTGAGGCTGACCGGCCCGCCCAGATGCAAGCTTAAAAACCGGCAGAAATGCGCCAGATCGATAGTGTATGCGGTGATAGTATGCGCGGACGCACGCCGCACATGCGTCAGCCACTCCTCCCATCCGGCCATCGCCTGTTGCAGGTCGGAGGAAATGGGAAGCGACTCTGTCATTTTAATAAGACGAAGAGGTAAACCTCTTCAATAAAAACGAAAACCGCCCGCGTTTTTCCTTGCGGCGGTAATCCTCCCAGCTCCTGAGCCACGTCGTCTGGATGACGCGGCGCTCGCCGGTAAACGGCTTATGGCCGTGCCAGGAATTTTCGGTGCGGGCAAAGGCAAAAAACGTCCCGTAGGTAGGCGGGACTTCCGCCGCCGTATCGTCGAAACTTTGGTCGCTGCGAAGAACGCGCAACCGGCCGCCATCGCCTTCCGGCCAGGTTTCGTTCAAATAAATCAGCGAGGTGGCGATTTTTGCCTCGCCGTCATTATGGATGCGCCCGTCGCTGCCCGCCGACCATTTGCGCACCGTAATCATGCGCGGCTTGTCGCGCAGCTCCAGCCCCAGCTTGTCGCTGAGTAACGCCGCCAGCTCCGGGCTTTCCAGGTCGGAGAGCAAAGCGTCGAAAGCGCCCTTACGCTCAAGCAGACTCAAAGGCAGATAGCCGGTTTTCGTGATGCCGGGAAAATCGCGCTTAAGCGATTCCCCCACCCCTGCCAGCAAAGCCCCGGAAGCGATGACATGCGGATAAGGATTGCGCGAGGCCTGCGCCTGCGCAATGGCATCCAGTTGCAGCAACTGCATCGGACGCGGCGTGGAGGCGTAATGCTGTGCCAGGTTCTGCATGGCTGCATTCTAGGAAACGCCGGGGTTTCTGTCAATTGCGGGTGTGCTCGTCACGCCGTAGCGCAGCCAATCCGCTGTCGGCCAAAGCTATGGCGTGATTCCGCTACGCTGCGCGTAGGCGGAAAAAAACGGCCGGAGTTTCCCCCCGGCCGTTTTGCAGGTTCACACTAAGGCTGTTAATGATTTTCGTGATGTTCTTCACGATGTTCCTTGCGTTCTTCGCGATGCTCTTTACGTGCTTCGCGATGTTTATTGCGTTCTTCATGACGCCTTTCTTTACGTCCTTGATGTCTATCGCTGCGTTCATCGCGTCTATCCTTACGGATTTCTTTACGATCCTGGCGCATATCCTGGTGATCCTGACGGATATCCTGCCTGTCCTGGCGGATTTCCGGGTTAGTTCCGCCGTTATCATGACGGATCTGGGCATAGGCAGCCGGTGCGCCCAGGCTGAGCGCTGCGATGAGCGCCAAGGTTGAGATCTTATTCATAAGTTTATCCTTTTGTTGATGGTTGAAGGCTAGTGGAAACTTTAGTAAGCCCATCCTATGCCTGCCGCCATTACAGCATAGTGAGGGAAACATTACAATATTGTCATGTTGGATTATGTTTTTAAATCAAATGATTGTTGCATTCCTGTCTCCAGCAGCCGCTTGATGAAAGGCACGGTCACGTTTTTCCGCTCGGCCAGCGCGCTTTTATCGACCAACTCGACCAACTCCCGCACCTTGCCCAGCGAGCGCTCCATGCGCGGCAGCGCGTAGGCGATCACGTCGTCGGCCACCTTCATCTGGCGGTCGGCGAATTGCTTGCGCATGGCCCCGGCCAGCACCGTATCGTCGGGCTGGACGATAGTGGCATACGGCATCGCCAGCAGCCGCGACGTCAGATCCGGCAGCGTAAACGGCAGGTGATACGGGGCAACGGCAGACGTCAGCAACAATCGGAATCCCTGCTCGCGGGTCATATTGAACAGATGCAACAGCAGGCGCTCGTCGCGCGTGCGCTCGATGTCCTCGATCAGCCAGTGGGCGCGCATGGCCGCCGGATCCATCGCATCGAGGCCCGAGGCCGGCCATGACTGCGCGCGCGCCTGTTTCGCCCATAATTGCCCGAGATGGGTTTTGCCGCAGCCTTTGGGACCGCAGATCAGCACGGCATGATCGGGCCAGTGCGGCCAGATGGTGATCCAGCGATAGGCCTCCTGATTGCTCGCCGAGACAAAAAAATTATCCGCTGAATAGACTGGCGGCAGGTTTAAGGATAAAGGAAGCTGCGCCATACTCACCGTTCGCCCTTATAATATTCACTCTTTAAATATCGCTGGATAGCAAACCGCGACAACACGCCGATGACGGCCGTCGCGGGCACGGCCAGCAATACGCCGACGAGGCCAAACAGCGTTCCTCCCGCCAGCATCCCGAAGATGATCCATACCGGGTGCAGCCCGACCTTTTCGCCGACCAGCCGCGGCGTAATGATATAGCCCTCCATGATGCCCCCGGCGGCGAATACAGCCAGCACCGTTGCCATCTGCCCGGAGCTATCGAATTGGAAAAAAGCCACCCCCAGCCCCACCGTCATTCCGAGCAGCAGCCCGACATAGGGGAAAATCACCAGGAAGCCGGTCGTGAGGCCAATGACAATGCCGAACTTAAGCCCCGCCACCGACAGGCCGAGCGCATAATACGCCGCCAGGATCAGGCAGACGGTCATCTGCCCGCGCACGAAACCGGCCAGCGTCCGGTCGATGATGGCCAGTTGCCCGCGGATGGTAGCGGCCGAGTGGCGCGGCAGCAGCGCGTCGATGCGCCCGACCAGCCCGCCCCAGTCGCGCAGAAGGTAAAACGCCACCACCGGCGTGATGAGTATCAGCGACAGCAGATGGACGAACGCCATGCCGGAATGGAATAGCCCGCCGGCGAATTCCCCCGCCAGCTTAACCATGATGCCGGAAAAACCGGCGGCGGCGGATTTCACGCTGTCCAGCGCCTCCGTCCCCAATCCGCCCAGCCAGCGCGACAGATCGGGGGCGTATTTTTGCTGATAATCATTCACATAATCGGGCAGGGCGGCGATCAGGCCGGAAAACTGCCCGGCGATCACCGGGGCGATAAGCACCGACAGCAGGACGATACTGAGAAAAAAAGAAGCGATGATCATCAGCGTCGCCACGCCGCGCGAGGTGCCGGTTTTTTCCAGCTTATCGACCGCCGGATGCAGGAAGTAAGCGATGAATATGCCCAGCACGAACGGCAGCAGGACCCCCCGTATCAGGTAAATGAAAACGAAAAACAACAGGCCGATCGTCAACCAGAACGGCCATTTCTTATTGGTCATGATATATACTTTTTGAATACAGGGATTGGGGGTTGGAGATTAGGGATTGGAGAAAAAATTTCCCTAATGCCCAACCCCCAATCCCTAATCCCCCACATTTAATCATGCGACACCACCCAGTAATTGGGATTCTTCACCAGCCGCAGATTCTGCGCCGTGATGGCGTTGGCCAGCGAATCGGGCGAGCCGCGGTAATGCACGATCATATCGACCTGCTGCGGCGAGATGGCGAGCAACTCCAGCCGGTCGATCATGGGCAGCGTCGCCAGCTTGGCGCGCACCTCCGTCCATGAATGCAGCGTAGTGATGCTGGCCAGCAGCATCAGATCGTTGCGCTCGCCGCCATGCACCATCTTGACGGTTTCCAGTTCCTCGGTCTTCTTATGCTGCAAACTGTCGGCGATGTCGCGGGCGGCGCGCGCCAGCAGCAATTCCTTGGTTTCCTGCGGGTCGGCACGGTAGGTCAGCAGATTGACCTCGTTCTGCGTGCGCGTGATGCGGCGCTTGACGACGGAGAGCACCATGTCGGGCGCATGGGTGAATTTGGCCTGCAATACCACGATGTCGCTGACGCCATAGCGGATGGTCAGCGGCGCCAGCGAGGCGTAATTGGCCGAAGCCAGCGTCTTGGCGTCGATCGCCGAAATATCCGCGTTATCGCCATACGGCACCACGATATCGCCCGACGCCACTTCCAGCCCGGCGGCGCGCCACACCGGTATCCACGGATTGGCTTCCTCCCACAACATAACCGAGCCGTCTTCCTCATAACCGGGGATGACCAGGAACGACCCCACCGTCGCCTGGTCGACGCCGCCTTCCGGAGTAGCGACGGCGCCTTTGCCGATCAGGCCGCTGATCTGGTCGCCATCGAACGTCACCATCAGGCGGGCACGGTAGCGGTTGCTCGAGATTTTTTCCTCCAGCACCTCGGTGCCGCGCACCATGCTGCTGATTTTATTGGCGTCCATGCTGTCGATGACGCTCTGCGTCTGCTCCGGCGTGGTCAGCTTGTTGAGGAGGTTAGCCAGCGCATCGGCCTCACCCTTGGCCATCGCCTGCGCGCGCGCGTCGGCAGCATCCTTGCCGGTGACGTCGACCGACGCCTCGCTGTTGACCAGCGCCTCGCCCGCCCATGCGGGCACGGCAATAACCGCCCAAGTCAGGCAGAACAGGAAACTTAAGATTTTGATTGGACGCATGGGTAAACTCTGGCATTACTCTTTACTCACTTATCGCAAAAACCGCAATGACTATATGAGCAAGAATAAAGCTACCACCTATAAACAGGCCGGGGTCGATATCGATGCCGGGGATGCGCTGGTCGAACGCATCAAGCCCTTCGCCAAAGCCACGCGCCGCAAGGGGTCGATGGATGATTTAGGCGGTTTCGGCGCATTGTTCGACCTCAAAAAAACCGGTTATAAGGACCCCATCCTCGTTTCCTCCACCGACGGCGTCGGCACCAAGCTCAAAATTGCCCAGGCCATGAACAAGCATGACACCATCGGCATCGATCTCGTCGCCATGTGCGTCAACGATCTGGTCGTTCAAGGAGCAGAGCCGTTATTCTTTCTCGATTATTTCGCCACCGGAAAATTGGATGTTAGCGTCGCCGAACACGTCATCAAAGGCATCGCCAAGGGATGCAAGGAAGCCGGCTGTGCATTAGTCGGCGGCGAAACGGCGGAAATGCCGGGCATGTATAAAGACGGCGAATATGACCTGGCGGGATTTTCTATCGGTGCGGTAGAACGCAAGAAACTATTGCCCAAGAAAAAAATGGAAAAAAATGATGTGATCTTGGGATTGGCATCCAGCGGTTTACATTCCAACGGCTTCTCGCTGGTACGGCATATCATGGACATCCATCATTTGAATTACGCCATGCCCGCGCCATTCGCCCGCGGCAAAAGATTGGGCGACGTGTTGCTCACGCCTACGCGCATCTATGTGAAAAGCTGCCTGAAAGCCATCCGCAAATTCCCCAAGGGCGTAAAAGCATTGGCGCACATCACCGGCGGCGGCATCACCGAAAACCTGCCGCGCGTGTTGCCCGAGAATCTGGCGGCGGAGATCGAAATGCCGAATCTGTCGCCGCTATTCGGGTGGCTGAAAAAGGCAGGCAACATAGCGCAGAATGACCTGCGCCGTACTTTCAACTGCGGCATCGGCATGGTGCTGGTGGTGTCCCCATCCAAAGCCAAGGGGATTATCAAGTTACTGGAACGCGAAGGGGAAACAGTGTGCCGGCTCGGTACACTGACGCGGCGAAACAAAGTAGCGGTCACCTTCCGTGGCTAAACACAAAATCGGCGTCCTCATTTCCGGCGGCGGCAGCAACCTGCAGGCGCTAATCGATGCCAGCGCCAAAGCCGATTATCCCGCTTCCGTCGCCGTCGTCATTTCCAACCGGGAAGACGCGTACGGACTGAACCGCGCGCGCGAGCACGACATCCCCGCCCACATCATCAACCATAAGGATTATAACACCCGCGAAGCCTTCGACGACGCCATGCAGGACATGCTGGAGCGCCACAATGTCGAGATCGTCTGCCTGGCCGGGTTCATGCGCCTGCTGTCGCCCAAGTTCGTGGCGCGCTGGCAAGGACGACTACTTAACATCCATCCCTCACTGCTCCCTTCATTCAAGGGCGCCCATGCCGTGCGCGATGCGCTGGCGGCGGGCACGAAAGAAAGTGGCTGCACCGTGCACCTGGTGACCGACGAGTTGGACAGCGGCCCGATTCTCCTCCAGGCAAAACTGCCGGTCTTGCCGGGTGACACCGAGGAAACGCTGCATTTCCGCATCCACGAGGCCGAGCACCGGATTTACCCCGAGGCGCTGCGAATATTATGTGAAAAACAGCCAAAAAAATGAAAGAGTGCGCCATGATAACCTACGGTTTTTCTAGCCAAATCTTTTTTCCTATGCTACCAACGGATAATTCCGGCTTGACGTTTTGAGTTAGGCCGCTATTGTCTCCCGCTTGACGGACGGCTTAACTACAGAAGGATCGACATCATGAGTGACATTACCGAACGCGTGAAGAAAATCGTGGTTGAACATTTGGGCGTGGACGCGGCCAAGGCGGTGCCCGAAGCCAGCTTCATCGACGATCTCGGTGCCGACAGCCTCGACACCGTAGAGTTGGTGATGGCGTTCGAGGAAGAATTCAACATCGAAATCCCCGACGATGCCGCCGAAAAAATCCTGACGCTGCAGGATGCGGTCAATTACATCCAGCAACATGCCAAAGCCGCATAAGGCTTCTGCCTTAATTACAGCTTCATTTTTTCCATGAGAAGAGTCGTCGTCACTGGCATCGGTCTGGTCACGCCGCTGGGCTGCGGCGTGAAGGAGACGTGGGACGGCATCACCGCCGCGCGTTCCGGCCTGTCGGCGATCACGCATTTCGACGTGTCCGACCTTCCCGCCCGCATCGCCGGGCAGGTGCCGCGCGGAACCGAGCCCGGGCAATTCAACCCCAACGATTATATCGAAATCAAAGAGCAGAAAAAAATGGATGATTTCATCCATTTCGCCATGGGCGCGGCGACGCAGGCGGTGCAGGATTCCGGCTGGCTGCCGCAGGATGAGGAATCCAGACAGCGCACCGGCGTCATGATCGGCTCAGGCATAGGCGGGTTGCACGCCATCGAAGAAACCGTGATGATACTCAAGGAAAAAGGCCCCAAGCGCGTCAGCCCGTTCTTCATTCCCGCTTGCCTCATCAACCTCGCCTCCGGCCAGGTGTCGATCAAATTCGGCTTCAAAGGCCCCAACCATGCCGTCGTTACCGCCTGCTCGACCGGCGCGCACGCCATCGGCGATGCGGCGCGGCTGATCCAATTCGACGATGCCGACGTCATGGTCGCCGGCGGCGCCGAAGCGACCATCTGCCGCATCGGCCTTGCCGGTTTCGCCGCCGCGCGGGCGTTGTCCACCGCCTATAACGACACGCCGGAAAAAGCTTCCCGGCCATGGGACAAAGGTCGCGACGGCTTCGTCATGGGCGAAGGCGCCGGCGTCGTCGTGCTCGAAGAATACGAACACGCCAAAAAACGCGGCGCCAAAATCTACGCCGAAGTGGTTGGGTATGGATTATCCGGCGACGCCTACCACATCACCGCCCCCGCGCCGGAAGGCGACGGCGGCTTCCGCGCCATGAAAGCGGCTCTGGCGCGCGCGGGCTTAAATCCCTCCGACGTCGATTACATCAACGCGCACGGCACCTCAACGCCGCTAGGCGATGAGGTCGAGCTTGCCGCCGTCAAGCGCCTGTTCGGCGAAAGCGCCTACAAACTCTCCATGTCCTCAACCAAATCCGCCATCGGCCATTTGCTGGGCGCCGCCGGAGCGGTGGAAGCCATTTTCTCGGTGCTGGCCATCCAGAACAACCTCGCCCCGCCGACGCTCAACCTCGACGACCCCTCCGATGGCTGCGACATCGACCTCGTCCCCCACAAAGCCAAAGAGCGCAAGATCGACGTGGCGCTGTCTAACAGCTTCGGCTTCGGCGGGACGAATGCGAGTTTGGTGTTTAAGCGGGTTTGATATGTCATCCTCGGCGAGCCGCAGGCGAGGCCGGGGATCCATCTGCTTCCTTGTATAAATAAAGTATAGATTCCCGGATCGTGCTACGCACGCCCGCGAATGACGAATCATTAGCGAAAAACGGACGTGACAAAATCATCCAGGCCGCTACCTTCAGCCAATGGGAATGGTTATAAAAACATGTTTCGTCGTTATCGCCGTCGCGGTGCTGGCGGCAGGCGCCCTCGCCGCTTACGGTTTTTATTATTATGAGGGGAATGGGCCGCTGGCGCAGGAATCGACGCTGATTTTCCCGCGCGGTGAAAAATTCCAGGCCATCACCGATGACATGGCGCGCTCCGGCATCATCCGCGATCCGCTGCTGTTCAAGGCCATCGCCGTCGCCACGGGTGATTTCCACCGCTTCAAGGCCGGTGAATACCGTTTCGCAGCCGCCATGTCCCCCCAGGAAATCATGAACATGATCGCGGCGGGGCGCGTCGTCGTCCACCGCATCACCATCCCCGAGGGGCTGACCGTGCAGGAAATATTACAGCTGCTCAAAAATGAAAATGCGCTGGGCGGCGACATTACGCAGGACATCCGCGAAGGAAGCCTGCTGCCGGAAACCTATCACTTCACCTATGGCGACAAACGCCAGGAATTAATCGGCCGGATGCAAGCAGGCATGACGGCGCTCGTTGCCGAATCATGGCAGCATCGCAAAGGCGGCCTCCCCTTCGCCACGCCCGATGAAGCGCTGACACTGGCCTCGATCGTCGAGAAAGAAACCGGCATCGATGGCGAGCGCGGGCGCGTCGCTTCCGTATTCATCAACCGCCTGCGCAAAAACATGAAGCTGCAATCCGACCCCACCGTCACCTACGGCCTCGACAAAAGCGGCCACCTGGAGCGGGCGCTGACGCTCGACGATCTGCGCACGCCGACCCCCTACAATACTTATGTGATTTCCGGATTGCCGCCCTCGCCCATCGCCAACCCCGGCCGCGCCGCCCTCGCCGCCGTTCTCAATCCCCCCGATACGGACGACCTCTATTTTGTCGCCACCGGCTCCGGCGGCCACAACTTTGCCCCCACGCTCAAAGCGCATAATGAGAATGTGAGGGAGTATAGAGAAAAAGTGGCTAAGCAGTAGCCGCCCGCAGCGTATTCTCCAGCAGACAGGCAATCGTCATCGGCCCGACGCCGCCGGGGACGGGGGTGATGGCGGCGGCGATGCCTTGGCAGCTGCCAAAATCAACATCACCGACTAATTTTCCATTGACGCGATTGATGCCGACATCGATCACCACTGCGCCCTGCTTAAGCCACGAACCTTTCACCATTTCCGGTTTTCCCACAGCGGCCACGACAATATCGGCCTGCTTGACGATAGCAGGTAGATCTTTGGTTTTGGAATGGGCGACGGTCACCGTGCAGTTTTCCCGAAGCAGCAACTGCGCCATCGGCTTGCCGACGATGTTGGAACGCCCGATGATGACCGCGTGCTTGCCCGGTAAATCCAGCGTCGCTTTCAGCAGCATCAAACATCCCAGCGGCGTACACGGCACGAAACCCTCCTGCCCCGTCGCCAGTTTCCCCGCATTGATGACATGGAATCCATCGACGTCCTTTTTAGGATCGACGGCGTTGATGATGACGCTTTCATTGATGTGCTTGGGCAGCGGCAATTGCACCAAAATCCCATGCACCTCCGGGTTGAGGTTTAGCGATTGCACTTTGGCCAGCAATTCCGCTTCGCCGATGGTTGCCGGCAGGCGGAACTCGAACGAATTCATGCCCGCCTCGCGCGTCTGCCTGGCCTTATTTTTCACGTAAACCTCACTGGCCGGATCGTTGCCGACCAGCACCACCGCCAGCCCCGGCGTAATATTTTTCTCCGCCTTGAGCTTGCCCACTTTGCGCGCAATTTCGCCGCACAATGTTGAGGCGAACGCTTTTCCGTCGATGATGCCGGTTTCACTCATAGTTTCGGCACCCCGCTGGTGGTCGAATATTCGAAATGCAGCGCTTCACCCGGATGCACCAGCTTATAAGCGGCGTGCGCCGCCTGCGCGCTTTCCGCGAATCCGCTCAGGATCAGTTTCAGCTTGCCTTCATACGATGCAATATCGCCGATGGCGAAAATCCCCGGCGCGCTGGTCTGGCACGTCGCCGGATTGACCGCGATATGGTTTTGCGTCAGATTCAATCCCCACTCGGCAATCGGTCCCAACTCCATCGCCAGCCCGAAGAACGGCAACAATATCTCCGCATCCAATGTGCGCTCCTCGCCTTCGAGGGTAGCGACGACGACCGATGACAGCTTACCGCCCTCTCCTTCCAGCCGCGCCAGTTGATACGGCACCACCATCTCGATCTTCCCGGCATCGGCCAGCGCCTGCAATTTGGCGGCGCTTTCGGGGCTTGAGCGGAATTTGGCGCGGCGGTGCACGACATATATTTTCTGCGCCACTTCCGAAAGCGAAATCGCCCAGTCCACCGCCGAATCCCCTCCCCCGGCAATGGCGACTTTCTTGCCGCGAAAATCCTCGCGCTTACCAACCATATAAAACACGCTTTTACCCTCATACTGCTCCAGCTTATCCAGCGGCGGCCGGTTAGGGCCGAATGCGCCGCAGCCCGCGGCGATAATGATGGCATTGCATGTTATTTCCACACCCTTGGAAGTAACCACTTTCCATAATACAGAGTGTTGAGTGCTGAGTGCTGAGTTATCATTTTTTCCTTTGCTCTGCACTCTGCACTCTGCACTCTGCACTCTCTCCACCTTCTGTCCCAGATGATACGCTGGCTTGAACGGCTCCGCCTGTGCCTTCAGCTTTTCAATCAGTTCAGCGGCAAGAATCGTGGGATAGCCGGGAATGTCGTATATCGGCTTTTCCGGGTAAAGCGCCGCGCACTGGCCGCCTACCATGTCCAGGCTATCTACGACATGGGCGCGCATTTTGAGCATCCCGGCCTCGAACACGGCAAACAGCCCCACCGGCCCGGCGCCGATAATAACGATATCTGTCTGAAATTGCTGCATAGGAAGGGCAATATAGTAGAAGCTAATGAAAAAGTAAGAGTTTTTTGGTAGAATGATGATTCATTATGAAAGGAATCCCTATGACCCACGCCGTCATCTGCGCCTATGCCCGCTCGCCGTTCACGCCCGCGAATAAGGGCGAACTGGCCAAAACCCGCCCCGACGATTTGCTTGCCCAGGTCATCAAGGGGCTATTGGCCAAAACCACCCTGAACGCCGGAGACATCGAGGATCTACTGGTCGGCTGCGCCTTTCCCGAAGGCGAACAAGGATTGAACGTCGCCCGCCTCGCCGGATTCATCGCCGGGTTGCCGCTCACGCCCGGCGGCGTCACCGTCAACCGCTTCTGCGGCTCGTCGATGGAAACCATCCACATGGCCGCCGGGAAAATCGCCTGCGGCGCCGGAGAATTGTTCATAGCCGCCGGTGTCGAATCAATGACGCGCATCCCGATGGGCGGCTTCAATCCCTCGCCCAACCCCAAGTTATATGAGTCGATGCCTGCCGCCTACATGTCGATGGGCATGACCGCCGAGCATCTATGCAAAAATTTCCAGATCCCGCGCAAAGCGCAGGAGGAATTCACGCTGGCCAGCCACCAGAAAGCGGCCAAGGCCGACCTGTCGCAGGAAATCATTCCGATTGCCGTCAAAGGGGGAACGGTCACCAAAGACGGTTGCATCCGCGCCGATACGACGCTGGAAGCCATGGCCGGGCTCGCCCCCGCCTTCGATGCGGCAGGCACGGTGACGGCAGCCACCTCCTCGCCGATTACCGACGGTGCCTCCGCAGTAATTGTGGCGAGCGAAACCTATGCCGATAAAAACAATCTGCCCAAACTGGCGCGCATCAAGAGCTTCGCCGTCGCCGGCCTGGCGCCGGAGAATATGGGCTTGGGTCCGGTCGAGGCCAGCCGCAAAGCGCTGAAACGCGCCGGGCTTGAATTGAAAGACATGGACATCATCGAGCTCAACGAAGCTTTCGCCGTGCAGTCGATGGCGGTCATCAAGGAACTGGGCATCGACACAGCCAAGCTCAATCTCGAAGGCGGCGCGCTGGCGCTCGGCCACCCGCTGGGCGCCTCCGGCGCGAAGATCACCGGCAAGGCAGCGCTGCTGCTGCATAAACTCGGAAAAAAATACGCGCTGGCCACCATGTGCATCGGCGGCGGCCAGGGCATTGCTACGGTTCTAGAAGCTGTATAAAATCCTGTGCGAACGAAGTGAGGCGCAGGATCTGGCACATAATCCTGTGCTGTTGCTTCGCAACCCACAGGATTGATGCGGCTAGGGAATTGCGACAGTATTGGAAGCCGTTAAGTGATTAGTAATAATTATCTGATAATCGGATAAACAGAAAATCTGATTTTCATATAGGATAACGCCCATGACCGATGAAACAGAAATCCTCACCGCCACTGAAGCCTCCCGCGCTTTCTCCGAATTGCTGCACCGTGTATGCTACGGCAGCGAATCCTTCATCATCAAAAAAGGCAGCCGCCTGATGGCGCGCATCGTGCCAGTAGAATCAGTGGAACGGGAGATTGTAACATCTGCCCCCACCCCCGCCGCCATAGAAATGGCTGTAGAGATGGAAGCCGAACCTCCGCCACCGGGCACCACCCCGGACGAAGCCGAATTTTACCGTGCCTGGATGGAACAGGTGCGCAAGGTGGAGGCCTAAGCAATGTATTATAGCACAACATAAGATACTGGGGCAGGGCGGAAAAATGACTCTAGGAAAAAGAGATTTGTATCTTGATGAATCAGGCGCGGATGAAATCAAGCAGTTGATTTTAGAAAAAATCTTTTCCGGTAAATCCATAGAAGAAGCTTCACTGACTCCTTACACCATTTTTGAGCTCTTTGAGTCATTGGCAAAACAAAGCAAGTTTCCTTTGCCCTATAGCAGCGGAAAGGGCATAGAAAAACGTTATGACTATCCTCGTACCTTACCGCAGGATATGCAGCGTTCAGGCTATGACGCTAAAGACTATTATAATGCGTTAGACATCTTATTGAACAGGGAAAACAGAGAAGTAGGCAGGAGCTATGTCAGCCACGGCATGCATGGCCACGCAACGCGCGGATTTACCCCGGTCAACGTTATCCCGGAAGAAGTATTGGGCAAGATGCTGGACTGGATGGCTGGACAGTTACAGGATAAAGAAATAAAGCTTCCTAAATTGCCTAAAAATATTAGCGATCCTTTTGCCAATATTCCAAGACGTGCGGACTCCAAATACGAAGACAAGGACGGCAAATTGAAGCAGGCATTTTGCCAGGGGCTGGGAATTGATCCCGCAACATGCGAAGAGAATTTTTTGCATCTTTTTAGAAGAGTCCTAAAGGGGGCAAATGTACCAATAATATATCAATATCCTCATACCTATGAAAATGCGGCAGGATGTCCGGTTTCAACACACAAAATATTCGGCACTACCGTGTTTGAAATGTTTCATCCGAAAGAAGCGGGCGAGTTAAATTATACTGCACTCGGTCACAAAGGCAGGCGGATCAATCAAGCAATCAATTCTGCCTTATATGATGGAAACTATTTATATTTGCTCGATGAGGAATTGGTATTCCAAATAGGATGCGCGCTTAGAAAAATACAATATGCATTACCTACATCCATAGCATCAAAAATCACCAATCTGTCGCCCATCCCTCCTATTACTATAGGTCAACTGACAGTCTCTTTGATACCTGACATTGCACAGCACGAACGGGTTGCCAGTTCCGGCGAATCCTATACACTGGTTATCCAGGGCGATGGCAACGAAATGGAAAAAAAGATTGTGTTGCCGCCACAGGAAACCGCAGACGACTTATTCGCATCTCTGCGGAACAGAATGGGACGGTATAAACCCGATAAGATAGGCCGCCATGTCGTAGAAACGGCCATAGATGAATATCTACGGCAACAGCAAAGGTAAATAACATGACCACCATCAAAAAAATCGCCGTGCTTGGCTCCGGCGTCATGGGCAGCGGGATTGCGGCGCACGCGGCCAATGCCGGGTTTCCGGTTGTGTTGCTCGACATCGTCCCCAAGGGCGAAAAAAACCGCAACATGCTCACCGAAAAAGGCATAGAAAAGCAGCTCGCAGGCAAGCCCCCGGGGTTCACCCACAAGAAAAACGCCAAACTCGTCACCGCCGGCAATCTCGAAGACGATTTGAGCCAGCTCAAGGATTGCGACTGGATCATCGAAGCGGTGCTGGAAAAACTCGAAGTCAAGCAGGACGTCTATAAAAAAATCGACGGTGCGCGCAAACCCGGCTCGGTCGTCTCCTCCAACACTTCGACATTGCCGATCCACGAATTGGTGAAAGGCCTGCCGCCCGCCTTCGCCAAGGATTTCATGATCACCCATTTCTTCAATCCGCCGCGCTTCATGCGCCTGCTGGAAGTGGTCAAGGGTGCGGATACGCGCGCCGACGCCTTCGCCGCCATCAGCCAGTTCGCCGATGTCAGCCTGGGCAAAGGCGTGGTCGAATGCAAGGACACGCCGGGCTTCATCGCCAACCGCATCGGCGTCTACTGGATGATGCTGGGATTATTGGAAGCTCTGCGCCTGGGCATCACGCCCGAACAAGCCGATGCGGTGATGGGCAAGCCCGTCGGCATTCCCAAGACCGGCATCTTCGGATTATTCGATTTGATCGGCCTCGATTTGATGCCGCTGATCGCCAAGGAAATGCTGCACACTTTACCTAAAACCGATCCTTTCGTGGTCGCTTATCAGGAACCGGACTTGGTCAAAAAAATGATCGCGGACGGCTATACCGGCCGCAAAGGCAAGGGCGGGTTTTACCGCATCAACAAGCAGGGCGACAAAAAAATCAAGGAAGTCATCGACCTCAAAACCGGTGAATACCATACAGCCGCCAAGAAGGTCGAACTGGCCAGCGTCGCGGCGGGAAAGCAGGGGCTGCGCGCCGTCGTCGAATCGCCGGACATCGGCGGACAATATGCGTGGGCGGTACTGTCGGGAACGCTGCATTATGCCGCGTCACTGATTCCCGAAATCGCCGATGACATCACTGCCATAGATAGCGCCATGAAGATGGGCTACGCCTGGAAATTCGGCCCCTTCGAGATGATCGACAAACTCGGCGTTGATTGGTTCGCGGAAAAATTGAAAGCCGCGGGCAAATCCGTCCCGCCCATTCTCGAAAAAGCCAAAGGCCAAACGCTTTACAAAGTGGACGGCGGCAAAAAGCAAGCCTTCGCCGTTACCGGCAATTATATGCCCATCGTAGCGCCCGCCGGGACGCTCATGCTCTCCGACATCAAACTCACTCAAAAGCCGGTGGCCAAAAATCCATCCACCAGCTTGTGGGATTTAGGCGACGGCATTGCCTGCCTTGAATTCACCTCGAAAATGAACTCGGTCGACCTCGACATACTGGGCATGATCGAACAGGCGATTCCGCTGGTCAAAAAAGATTTCAAAGGATTGGTGCTGGGCAATGACGGTGATAATTTTTCCGTCGGCGCCAATCTCGGCCTGATGCTGATGGCGGCAAATTTGGCAGCATGGAAAGAAATTTCCGAAATGATCAAGCGCGGCCAGGCGGCGACGATGTCGCTCAAATACGCCCCCTTCCCCGTCGTTTCGTCGCTGGCCGGCATGGCGCTGGGCGGCGGCTGCGAAATGATATTACACAGCAACGCCGTGCAGGCGCATGTCGAATCCTATCCCGGCCTGGTCGAAGTCGGCGTCGGGCTGATTCCCGCCTGGGGCGGCTGCAAGGAAATGCTGCTGCGCCATCTCGGCGAAAAGGATGTCAAAGGCGGCTTCATCGGCAACCTGATGGCCGCCGGTGGCGCCATGCCCGCCATCAAAACCGTATTCGAGAGCATCGCCACCGCCAAGGTCGCAGGCTCGGCCGAGGAAGCCCGCGACCTGAAAATCATGCGCGACGCCGACGGCATCAGCATGAATCGCGCCCGCGTGCTGGCCGATGCCAAATCGCGCTGCCTCGAGCTGGCTAAAAACTATGCGCCGCCGACATCGCCCACGATGCATCTGCCCGGTTCGACGGCGCGGATGGCGCTGTTCATGGCGGTGGACGGCTTCGCCGCCGTCGGCAAGGCAACCCCGCACGACGTGGTGGTCTCCAAAATATTAGCCAATGTCATTTCCGGCGGCGACACCGACATTTCCGAGGCGTTGACCGAACAGCAATTGCTCGACCTCGAATATGAGGGCTTCATGGAACTCATCAAAACCAAAGGCACCCTCGCCCGTATTGAGCATATGCTGGAGACGGGAAAGCCGCTGAGAAACTAGGGGTTAGGGTTTAGGGCACAGTGCAAGGAAGTAAGAATGGAATTTTTACTATGTCCTTTTTACCATACCCTATACCCTAACCCCTACACCCTATAATCATGCGCCCTTTCCTCCCCTCCTGCCTCATCACCGTCCTGGCACTCGTCCTGTCCTTCCTGTGGGCGGGATGGCAGGGGCTAATCGTCTGTGGGCTGCTGATGGTGATGGAAATCAGCTTTTCCTTCGACAACGCCGTGGTCAATGCCTCGGTGATGCACGGCATGAGTGTGAAATGGCAGCGGCGCTTCCTGACCTGGGGGATGTTGATCGCCACCTTCGGCATGTATTATCTTTTCCCGATCATCATCGTCTCGGCGGCAACCGGCCTCAATATCGCCGAAGCGACGCATCTGGCCATCGCCTCGCCCGAAATCTACAGCCGCCACCTGATGAATTCCCACGCGCAGATCGCCTCCTTCGGCGGCATGTTTCTGCTCATGGTATTCCTGCATTTCATCCTCGACGAAAGCAAAAAACTGCACTGGCTGGGCGCGGCGGAAAAAGCGCTCTCGCGCCTGGGCAAGCTGGAATCGGTGGAGATTTTGATCGCGCTGCTGCTGCTATTGCTGCTGCAATCCTTCCTGCCGCAAACGGCGCGCCTTCCCACCGTGGCGGCGGGTACTGTCGGCGTCATGCTTTATGTATTTATCAACAGCCTCACCGCCCTGTTCGGCTTTGAGAAAAGACATGCCGCCGCCGGGCGATCCGCCCTGATGCGGTTTATCTACCTGAATATACTCGACGCCTCCTTTTCGCTCGATGCCGTCGTCGGCTCGTTCGCCATCAGCACCGACATCGTCCTCATCATGCTCGGGCTTTCGGCTGGCGCCATGTTCGTGCGCTCGCTCACCATCCAACTGGTGGACAAGGGCACGCTGAAGCAATACATCTTCCTCGAGCACGGCGCGCATTACGCCATCGGCGCCTTGGCCGCCATCATGCTGATTTCCATCGTCGCCCCCATCCCCGAAGCCATCCCCGGCCTGGTCGGGATATTCTTCATACTGGCGTCGTTCCTGTCGTCGGTACGGCATAACCGGCAAAAATAAAGAGAAAAAACCAGCAATTAACCCTTTTTTAGCCCGATTTGTGCTAGAATGAAATTATGCCCCAGTTCAAAGCTCCCATACGCGATTTTCAGTTTTTGCTTCATGAATATCTGAAGCTTGACCAATATAAGAATGTCGAGGGCTTTGCCGACGCCACGCCGGAATTGATGACCCCCGTCCTCGAAGCGGCAGCGCAGATGTGCGAGGAGGTATTGTTCCCGCTCAACCAGGTCGGTGACAAGGTGGGCCTCAAATACGACAACGGCCGCGTCATCATGCCCGACGGCTTCAAGGAAGCTTATAAAATGTATGTCGAGGGCGGCTGGCCATCCTTCACCTGCGACCCGGCCTATGGCGGCCAGGGCTTGCCGGAAGTCTTGAACATGCCGCTGATGGAAATGGTCTGCTCGGCGAACCTCTCCTTCGGATTAACACCAGGCTTGAGTCACGGCGCCTACAACGCGATTATGTTACACGCCAGCGACGAGCTCAAGAAAAAATACCTGCCCAAAATGGTCTCCGGCCACTGGTCGGGCGTGATGTGTTTAACCGAGCCGCAGGCAGGCACCGATCTCGGCCTCATCCGCACCAAGGCGACGCCCAATGCCGACGGCTCTTATGCCATCGAAGGCAACAAGATTTTCATTTCATCGGGCGAACATGAACTGACCGAAAACATCATCCATTTAATACTCGCCCGCCTCCCCGGCGCGCCCGCCGGAACCAAAGGCATCAGCCTTTTCATCGCGAGCAAATATAACATCAATGCCGACGGCTCCATCGGCGAACCCAGCGGCATTCGCTGCGACGGCATCGAACACAAGATGGGCATCCACGCCTCACCCACCTGCCAGATCTCATTCAACGGCTGCAAAGCCTGGCTGGTCGGCGCGCCGCATAAAGGCATGAAGGCCATGTTCACCATGATGAATGCCGCGCGTTTATATGTCGGCGTGCAGGGCTTGGGCATCGGCGAAATCGCTTATCAGAACGCCCTGGCCTATGCCCGCGACCGCCTGCAAAGCCGCGCCATCACCGGCGCCAAATTCCCCGACAAGCCCGCTGACCCCCTCATCGTCCATGCCGACGTGCGCCGGATGCTGCTCACCATGCGCGCCTTCACCGAAGGCGCCCGAGCGCTGGCGCTGGAAATGGCACTCAAAAACGACCTCGCTCACCGCCATCCCGACCCGGCAGTCAAGCAAGAATGCGACGATTTCGTGCAATTGCTCACGCCCATCGTCAAATCCTACCTCACCGACGGCGGCTTCGACACCGCCTCACTCGCCGTGCAAATCTACGGCGGCTACGGCTATATCGGCGAATTTGGCGTCGAACAATATCTGCGCGATGCGCGCATCACCATGATCTACGAAGGCACCAACGGCATCCAGGCGCTCGACCTCGTCGGCCGCAAATTGCCGGTCGGCACCGGCCGCTACCTGCGCTCGTTCTTCCACCCCGTCGACGCCTTCATCACCAAGCACCGCGACAACCCCGCCATGGCCGAATTCACCAAGCCACTCTACGTCCATATGGGCTACCTGCAAAAAGCCACGATGTGGATCGCCATGCAGGGCCTGGCCAACCCCGACGATGCCGCCGGCGGCGCCGTCGAATACCAGAAACTCTTCGCCCATGTACTGCTGGCCTATATCTGGGCAAGGCAGGCGGAATGCGCTCTCGCGCAGATGACAGATGCTAGAGGACAGATGACAGAAAATAATTTGTCATCTGACGTCCGTAATCCGTCATCTGA
>Ga0207022_10104_pt1 | contig 23576 bp, 17 predicted proteins | sample Alteio_BWMinCont_46_FD_153307 | JGI IMG/M metagenome (GOLD analysis project Ga0207022, IMG submission 153307) | Enriched cells from forest soil in Barre Woods Harvard Forest LTER site, Petersham, Massachusetts, United States -... | ecosystem: Environmental > Terrestrial > Soil > Temperate forest >... | reverse complement strand
CGATGAGTTCGTCAGGCACTGGAATGCACGGTGAAAGAAGACTGGGGATGAGCCGCGACCATCTCCTGGAGCGTTTGCAGGTGGCGTTGTTTCATGTCGACGATGCCGCGCAGAGCGGTTTGGGCCTCGGCGTCCATGACGGAGCGCAGGTCGCGCTCGCGGTCGGCAAGGGCGCGGCGCTCCTCCTTGACCAGGATCGGCAGCAGATGGTCGAGCGAGACAAAATTCATGGTCGTGAAAGACATGGGGTAGGAGCCCAGGTAAGGAAGCGGCTGCCTGCGCTGCGCGAGCAGTTGGGCCAGGGTTTGCGTGGCTTCTTGTTCTTCCTGGATCAGCGTCTGCAGCTTCGACAGGACGGTCAATTCGTCGGGATTCGTCCAGGGGAAGGCGTCGCTGACGTACTGCAGGAAGGACCGGCTCTCGGCGCGCAGGGCATTTTGCAAGATGGTTGAGACGGCGGAGTCCATTAGGGCTGTGAGTCCTTCTTTTGATTGGTGACCGGTTGCTTGCCTTGGCCGCCTTGCGGGTTGGTTTTGCTGCCTTTGCCGGCGCCCCCCTTCCCCTTGCCGCCTCCTTTCCCAAACTTGCTTTGCGCCTCCGCCATCTTCTGCATCAAGGCTCCGAGTCCGGATCCTGAGGCTTTCCCAGCCGCCGCGCGTCTGCGGTTTTGGTCCACCATGGCGCTCTCCGAAAAAACCCTGGCAAAGTTGCTCACGCCCTTGTCGCTGGCCTCGCTGACGGGATTCCAGAGAATGCCCAGGACCAGCACCACGGCAGCAAGGAGCAAAGTGTAGACCTTGGCGCCGATCGGTTCGGCCAACGGCGGCACGGGGCGATCCTCCACGTCCTCGAGCGGCCTGTCCAGGGTCATGACCTTGAGGACCTTGATGTAGTAAAACAGGCTCAACACCGTGTTCAAGGCGCCGATGACCAGCAGTGAATACATGACGGCACTCAGTGCGGGGGCCTTGGAACTATGCATGGTGCCGGCTTCGTAGAGAGCGGTGAAGATCTGGAACTTCGCTGCAAAACCGGCGAGGGGCGGGATGCCGAGCAGGCTGAGCAAAAAGAAGGCCAGCGTGATGACCATGACCGGCGAGCGCTGAATCAGGCCGCGAAAGCTGCTCAGGTCTTCGGAGCCGGTCTGGTTGCGGAGGAACGCCACCACGGCAAAAGCGCCCAGGTTCATGAACAGATAGGCAACCAGGTAAAAGAGCACCGCGCTGGCGCCCTCCCTGGAGAGCGTCGCCAGTCCCATCATCATGTAACCGGCCTGAGCAATGGTCGAATAAGCCAGCAGCCGTTTCAGGTTGGTCTGCTGGTAGGCGGCGAGGTTGCCGAAGGTCGCCGTCAAGGCGGCAAAGACGGCCAGGGCGGGACCAAGATAGACAATCATGCGCTGCCAGGTATCGATATCGGCGCTCACCCGGCCGAGGCCTGCGAGCGTGAACGTGAAGCGCCCCAGCAAAGCCAGCGCCGCGCCCTTGGATGCGACCGAAAGGAAACCGGCCACCTCCGCGGCAGCCCCCTCGAACACGTCCGGACACCAGAAGTGAAAAGGGAAAGCCGCGAGCTTGAAGCCGACGCCGACCAGAATGAAGAGCACGCCGAGCACCAGCATGGCATCAAGCCCGCCCCCCTGGCTCAGGACTCCAGCAAATGCCCGGGCCACGTCCGGGAGATAGCCGGTGCCGAACTTGCCGGCCACGAGGCTGATGCCATAGAGCATGATCCCCGAAGCCCCGCCGCCATAGACCACATATTTCAGGGCCGCCTCGCTGCTCTGCCGTCTGCCCTTCAAAAACCCGGCCAGCGCGTAGCTGGGCAAGCTGGCCATCTCCACGCCGATGAAGATCATGAGCAGGTGATTGGCCGACGCCATGATCGACATGCCGAGCGTGGCCCCCAGCAGCAAGCTGTAGAAGTCAGCCGAATCCTCGCGGTCGGGAATGCGCGTCAGGAGCGACAGCCAGATTAGAAGCGAAGTGAACGCGAACAGGAACAGGCGCACAAAGATCGTCAAGTTGTCGGCGATTAGCAAGCCGCTGAACATCTCCGCCTGGGTCTGATCCTGATACCACTGGTAGCCGCTCGCCGTCAGGGCAAGCAGCGAACCGATCAGGGCAAACGCTCCCATGTGGAAGCGCTCGACCGCCCGAAAGAGCCGCGCCAGCAGCAGCAGCACGATGGTGGCGCAGAGAATCAACTCCGGCATGAAATTCATGACGTCGGAGAGCAGCCCGGAAGTCAGCTTTTCCAGCGAAGTATTTATAGGCATGACGTGAGTCCTAGGGTCCAGACTGCCCGAGCATCTTTACCAGGCCGGTCACGCTCGGATACATCCAGGATAAAAGCAGATTCGGCACGACGCCGAGCGCCACGGACAGCACCACCAGCGGGACAACGCAGAGCAACTCTCTGAGATTAATATCTGAATAGTCCTTGTAGGCCGCATTGTGCCCCATGAACACGCGCTGGAGAGTCCAGAGGATATAGGCCGCCGTCACGACCACGGTGAGGGCCGCCAGGATGCTATAGACGGGGCTGTAATCCCAGGTGGCGAGCACGACCATGAACTCGCCGACAAAGCCGCACATGCCCGGCAGTCCCATGGCGGCGAAAAAGATGATGGCGCTGATGCCGCCGTAGAGCGGCATCGGCTCATACAAGCCGCGGAAATTGTCCAGGTTGCGGTGATGGGCGCGGTCATAGATCACGCCGACCAGGAAGAACATGCCCGCCGAGGTGATGCCGTGCGCGATCATCTGGAACATGGCGCCGTTCATTCCCCAGGACCAGATCTGCGACGGCGTCGTGGCCTTCCAGACGGCGATGCCGAGGATCACGTAGCCCATGTGGCTGATGGAGCTGTACGCCACCAGTTTTTTGAAGTCGGTCTGGGCCATGGCGGCAAAGGCGCCATAGACGATGTTGATCATGGCAAAGGCCGTGATCAACCAGGCTAGGTTCTCCGCCGCCCAGGGGCAGATCGGGTAAGCAATGCGGATGATGCCGTAGCCGCCCATCTTCAGGAGCACGCCGGCCAGGATCATGCTGATGGGCGTGGGCGCCTCGACGTGGGCGTCCGGCAGCCAGGTGTGGAACGGGAAGAGCGGCACCTTGATGGCGAAGCCGACAAAGAGCAGCAAGAACATCGTGATCTGGAACGGCTTGGTGAAGAACGGCTGCTTGAGGCGCGCCAGGGCGGCGCTGACCTCCTGATTGTTGACCTTGTCCGCGTAGCGGGCACGCACAGCCAGGTGCTGGGCCCTGGTACCGAATTGAAATTCATTCCATTCCACATCGCTCATGGGAGCCGTTTTGGCGATGATGGCATCGCGGGCCACGTCGATCGGCGCCTCGACGTCGTTGAGAATGTTCGCAGCGGCCTTGCCCACCTTCTGCAGAGCAATAATGTCAAACGAATTGCGCTCCCGGTTCATTTCCCTGGTCGGCAAAAAATCGCGTATGTCGGTGAAATAGAAAGCCAGCAGGGCGATGAGGATGAACACACTGCCCAGCAGCGTGTACAGGAAGAACTTGATCGCCGCGTATTCGCGCCGCGGTCCTCCCCAGACGCCGATCAGGAAATACATGGGCAGCAGCATGACCTCCCAGAAGATGTAGAACAGGAAGAAATCAAGCGCCAGGAAGGTCCCAATCATGCCGGTTTCGAGGATCAAAAAGAGCATGCAATAAGCGCGCACGAAGCGATCGATGCGCCAGCTGGCGATCATCGCCAGGAAGCTAAGGACCGTGGTAAGCAGCACGAGCGCCATGCTGATGCCGTCAACGCCGAGGTAATAGTCGATGCCGAAGCGTTGAATCCACGGGTAGCGTCCGACCCAGTCGTGGCGGCTTTGCCCCGTGGCCAGGCTGTTTTCGCGGGCCAGGTCGGCCTTCACGGCTCGGGCATTGAGTGTTCCGGAGACCTCGCTCGTTGGATTCAGATTGAGATCGACGACCTCGGCGCGGTAATCGATGAACATCCACGTGCTCAGCACCAGTGTGACGGCGGTGCCGAACAGAGATATCCAGCGCATGGCTTCTTCCTGGCCGCGCGGCAAGAACAGCAGCAGCAGCGCCGTGATCGTGGGCACGAAGATCACCAGCGACATGAGCACCAGGTCGAATTGGAATTCGAAATTCATGGCAATTTCACTCTCTCACGGCCCGGCTGCGGCCAGATTTAGAAAGTAGGTCAGGGCAAAGAAAATACCGATGGCCGCCAGCACCAGAAACAGCACATAACTGCGGATATAGCCGGTCTGAAAACGCCGCAGCCAGGCGCCGCATGCGAAAATAATCCGCCCGGTAAGGTTTACCAGTCCGTCCACAATCGCCAGGTCGAAGATGCCGTCCCAGCGCGACAGCATGGTCGTCGCCCAGGCGGCGCGATTGATGAAGCCGTCGATGATATAGGTGTCGAAGTTCCGGCACCAGTGGGCGGCGTGGAGCGCCGGCCGCACCAGCACGGCGCTATACAACTCGTCAAAGTACCATTTATGCCAGAGAAAGCGGTGCACGCCGGCAAATTGCAGCTTGGCGTCGGCGGGGTTGAGCACGCGCCAGTAATAGAACAGGGCCGCAAATAGCACGCCGAGCCCAGCCGCCACGTAGGCCAGCACTTCGGCCAGCGTGTGGCTGTCATGGACGGCGCTGTTCAGAGCTTCATCCATCATCTTCAAGTTCTTCAGTTCATCGGCCGGCTCTGACATTTCCAGAAGTCCGTGGTGCCCGCCCAGGTAGCTGGACTCAGCGCTCCAGATCGGCGAACCCCAGGAAACGCAGACGCTGAAAATCGCCAGCACGATCAGCGGGATCGTCATCCAGCGCGGCGACTCGTGCGCGTGCTCGTGGACATGTTCGTCGCGCGGCGGGCCGGTGAAGGTCATGAACCACATGCGGAACATGTAGAACGCCGTGAGCCCGGCCGTGAACAGCGGCAGGGCCAGGAGCAGGAAATGTTGGCGGTGCACGAGGAAATAGCCCAGGGCCTGGGCCAGGATCATGTCCTTGCTATACCAGCCGCTGAATAGGGGAAAGCCCATGATGGTGAGGACGCCCACGAGCATGGTGATGGCGGTGATCTTCATCTTGGGGTACAGCCCGCCCATGCGCGTCATTTCTTGCTCGTGATGGCAACCGTAGATCACGCTGCCCGAGCCCAGGAAGAGCAGAGCTTTAAAGAAAGCGTGCGTGATCAGATGGAAGAGTCCTGCCACCCACCCGCCGATGCCGAGCGCCAGCATCATATAGCCGAGCTGGCTGACCGTGGAGTAAGCGAGCACCTTCTTGATATCGGTCATGACGAGGGCCACGGTCGCCGCCAGGAAGAGCGTGATGCCCCCCGTGTAGGCAATCACCAGGCGCGCCTCCTCGGTGAAGAGCGGGTAGACCCGGCCCACCAGGTAGACGCCGGCGGCGACCATCGTCGCCGCGTGAATCAGCGCGCTGACCGGCGTCGGACCTTCCATGGCGTCCGGCAACCAGACATGCAGGGGAAACTGGGCCGACTTGCCGACGCAGCCCAGGAAGATGCCCAGGCCGGCGACAATCAGGGCCCATTTCGGCAGCGAGCCATCCTGCAGCGCCTGCGGCAGCTTGTGAAATAGCTCCTGGAAGTTGAAGGTGCCGAGATACGTCCACAAGATCAACAGGCCGATGATGAAGCCGGCGTCGCCGACGCGATTGGTGATAAAGGCCTTGTTGGCGGCATTTGAGGCGCTCGTGCGCTCGTAATAGAAGCCGATGAGCAGATAAGAGCAGATGCCGACCAGCTCCCAACTCAGGAAGACCTGGAACAGGTTATCCGCCAGGATCAGGTTCAACATCGAAAAGCAGAACAGCGACAGGTAAAGAAAGAAGCGGCCGAAGCGGCCGCGGCGATGCAGGTGGCCTTCTTCGGTGTGCACCTGGTGGTCTTCCACCACCGGGGCCAACTCCTCGGACATGTAGCCAATGGAGAAAATGTGGATGAAAGTCGCGATGAAGCTGACCATCAAGAACATCACCGTCGACAGGCTGTCGATCCGGTAGCCCAGCGCCAGCACCGTGGATTTGGTGGAGTTGAACCGGCCGATCTCCGCCCAGCGCACGCTGCCGGCCCAGCGATCCGCAGTGCTCCCGCTACTGGCCTCAGCGGCAGGGCCGCCCTCCGGGTGTCCGGCGGCATGCGGCGATTCGGCATGGGGAGGCAGCGGGTGGTCCTGCAAGAAATAAACAAAGCCGACCAGGCTGAGGATGAAGGATAGTGCGATGGCGCCGGTGGCGATGAAGGCGGCCGCGCGATGGGGGCGGTCGCCGCCCAGCATCTGGTAAAGAGCAGCACCCCGCTCCCTGTTTTTTCGCAACGCCAGGCGCAGCCCGCCGGCCAGCAGCAAAAGCAGGAACGAGGCCAGGGGCGCCAGCGTGGCCGCGACGTAGAGTAGCCCGGGATTCTCGAGATGCATGGTTAGCCCTTAAGTTCCTCGGCGGTATCGACGTCCACGGTCATGTGGTTGTTGTAGAAATTCAGCACGATGGCCAGCGCGATGGCGGCCTCAGCCGCGGCCATGACGATGACAAACAGGGCGAACACCTGGCCTTCGAGCCGAAAAACCGGGTTATAGCGCGCGAAGGCCACAAAGTTGATGTTGGCGCCGTTGAGCACCAGCTCCACGCCCATGAGCACGCCAATGGCATTGCGTTTCATGGCCATGCACAGAGCGCCGCACACAAACAAGACGGCGCCGAGCACCAGGTAATGGTCGAGGCTCACTTCGCTCATGGCAGGCCTCCCTTGCGCCGCTTGGCCCGGGCGAGGTACGCCGCGCCGATCAAGACTACCAGCAAGTGCACCGAAACGATTTCAAACGGCAGGAGATAGGAGACACGCGTGCGCGGCACGGCGGTCGCTGTCTTCGGCAGGCCGCTCACGTTTGCCTCCGGCATCGCGCCCGGGAGACCGAGAAACGTTTCGCCTAGCTGCGTACTGGACGAGACCTGAGCATTCGCCGGCGCCGCCTCAGACGAGCCAAAAGCCTCGGGCCCCGGCATACTCATCACGAGCACGCCCAGCAGCAGCAGGCCGACGACGCTGGCGATAACCCACTCGGCTGCGCCCACCTTCATGGTGATGAAAGGTCCCTGGGCCGTGAGCATCACGCCGAAGACCACCAGCACCAGGATGCCGCCCACGTAGATGAGGAGCTGCGTCGCGGCCACGAAGTCCGCGCCCAGCAAGAAGAAAACACCGGACGTCCCGGCCAGGGTGAAGAGCAACCAGACCGCGGAGCGCACAATATTCTGCGACACGAGCACGGCGACGGCGCTCAAGCCGGTGAAGGCGGCGATGATCAAGAATAAGATGGTTGCTTGCGACATCGTGTCAATCTAGGTTCTCGGGACCAACGGTGCTCCGGAAGCAGGCGCAGCGGGCCAGGCGCCGGGCATCATGTGCGTCGGCGTCACGCCGCCGGCTTTCGTGAGCTTCACCGTAAACCAGGCGACGAATGCCACGCACACGGCCGCCAGAACGTAATTGGCATATACCAGAACGGTGATCTGCCAGGAAAGCAGTTGCCAGATGCTCACGCCCAGGAGCAGCACGCAACTAATCGGCAACAAATAGCGCAGGCAGGTCATCATGACCTGGTCAATACGCAGGCGCGGCAAGGTCCAGCGCACCCACATCATCACGAAGACCAGCAGCCAGCCCTTGACGATGAAAACCAGGACGTTGATCACATTGCCCAGGATGCCAATCTTGTCGCTCAGCTCCCAGGGCAGGAAGCCGAGGTGCCAGCCGCCCAGGAACAGGAGCACGGCAATGCCGCTGATGGCGAACATGCTGCCATATTCGGCCATGAAGAAGATCAGCCAGCGAAAGCCGCTGTACTCGGTGTGGAAGCCGGCGACCAGTTCGCTCTCGGCCTCCGCCAGGTCGAAGGGCGCCCGCTTGCAGCTTGCCGTGCCGCACGTGAAGAAAGTCCAGAAGGCGCCGAAAGTGAACGGGTCGTGAAAGACATACCAGTTCCAGAACGCCCCGGTTTGCTGGAGGGCGATGGTGCTGAGATTCATGGTGCCGGCGACGATGATCGGCACCAGCACGCTGATGGCGCGGGGCACTTCGTAGCTGACCACCTGGGCCGCCTCGCGCATGCCGCCGAACAGCGCCCATTTGCTCCCCGAGCCGTAGCCGCCCAGGATGACGCCGAAGACCTCGCTGGACATGACCGCGAGCATGTAAAAGACTGCCACGTCCATGTTCTGGGCGACGACGCCGTTGCCGAAGGGCAAGGCCACAAAGGCCAGGAAAGAGCCGGCCAGGGCGACGTAGGGCCCGAGCCGGAAGAGCATATGATCGGCGTTCGTCGGGATAATGTCTTCCTTGACCAGCAGCTTGAGACCGTCGGCGAGTGTTTGTAGCCAGCCGAACTTGCCGCCCACGCGGGTAGGTCCCAGGCGGTCCTGAATGCGCGCGGACACCTTCCGCTCCAGCCATACAAAAAATATGGCCGAGAGGAGCATGAAGGTGATCAAGATGACGGCGGCGATCAAGGCGACAAGCAGCGCCGCCAAACCCGGCGCCAGGCCTAGTCGAGTGGAGAGAAACTCCGTCAAGGTATCTGAATCCTTCGCAGCAGGGCGATTACTCTTTGCGGGGAAGCTATTGGGCGTTACTTTATGCACGGAGACAAATGTTGGCAAGCACTTACGATAGTTGGGTCGCAGTCACGGGTAGGCGCCTCGAGCCGTGCGTCCAGCCTTCCCAGGATTGACTTTGATCCATGAAATCGAAGGAAGAAGGCACGGGATTGTTGACAAGATCCAGCTTCAAGTCCGTCCGCCTGCAATGCCGGCGGCCTCTGCAAAACTACCGGCTGCCCGCGATATATCGGGTTCTTGCCGAGCGCAGCGACGAGCCAGCGGCGGCTAGCGGAGAAATGGCGCGTACGCCACAGTTGGCGGCCGTGGAGGCGGCGCTCTTCGCGGCCGATGAGCCTCTCCATGCCCGTCGGCTGGCACTGGCGGCCGGTCTGTCGGACGGTAACGAGGCGCGGCGGCTCGTCCGCAAGCTGCAGGCTCTCTACGACCAGGATGGCGCCGCCTTCCAGGTAGAAGAACTGGCCGGCGGCTATCAGCTGCTGACGCGCCCCGAGTATCACCGCTGGCTCGTGCGCCTGCGGCGCACGGGACATGACCTGCGCCTGTCGGCGGCCGCCCGCGAAACGCTGGCGATTGTCGCCTACCGGCAGCCGGTCATGCGCGCCGAGGTGGAAGCGATTCGCGGCGTGCAATGCGGCGAGGTGTTGCGTCAACTCATGGAGAAAGGACTGGTCCGTATCGCGGGCCGCCATGATTCGCTCGGCCGCCCCGTGCTCTATGGCACCACGAAAAAATTCCTGCAAATCTTCGGCCTCAAAAGCCTGCGCGAACTGCCCCAGGCGGAACAATTGCGACCAGTGCCGCCACGCAAGGCCGCGGAGGAAACCGAGCCGGAAATGTGAGGCTATCATGACCGTGTGCGGCATCACGGGGCTTGTCCCCGTGGACCGGTGACTGGCAGCCAGATCCGTGGCATCGAGGAATTTATCGCCGCCGCCGGGCTTGTCCCGGTGGAGCGACGATTGTCAGCCGGGCCGTCAGTCGTGGCTCCACCGGGACAAGCCAGGACAAGCCCGGCGGCGGCCATCGGTATGCAGGCATCGGTTACTGGCTACCAGTCGTCGATCCACCGGGGCGAGCCCGGCGGAGCCCCTACGGCGAAATCACGGACGCTGATTTGATGACGCAGCGTTCAGCCTTGCACGACGGGATTGCGGAGCGTGCCGATTTTTTCGATCTCCACTTCCACGACATCGCCGGGACGCAAGAATACCGGCGGCTTCCGCGCCATGCCCACGCCGGGCGGCGTGCCTGTGAAGATCAGGTCGCCCACCTGCAGGGTGAAGATCTGCGACAGGTAGGCGATCACGGCGCCGATCGGAAAGATCATCTGCCGGGTGTTGCTGTCCTGCATGACCTCGCTGTTCAGGCGCAGGCAGATGGACAGGTTCTGGGGATCCTGAATTTCGTCGGCGGTGACCAGCACCGGGCCTGTCGGGGCGAAGGTGTCAAAGGTCTTGCCGGCCATCCATTGCTTGCCGTCCTTTTTGAGTTGCCAGTCGCGCGCCGAGACGTCGTGGCCGACGGTGTAGCCGGCGACGTGTTGCATGGCTTGATCCGCGCGAATGTTCCGGCCGCCCTTGCCGACGACCACCACCAGCTCCGCCTCGTAATCCACTTCCTGGCTCACCGGCGGCAGCAGGATCGGTTCCCCGTGGCCGATGAGCGCCGTGGCGTACTTGCTGAAGAGCACGGGCTCCCTGGGAATCGGCACGCCCCCTTCCTTGGCGTGGTCCGCATAGTTGAGGCCCAGGCAAATGATCTTGGGCGGATCCGGCACGGGCGGCAGCAGTTTCACTTCCGCCGCGGGATAGCCCGCCGCCTTCTCGCGCCGCCCCACCTGGGCCGCCGCCTTGAACACACCTGGTCCCTCCGCCAACAGCGCCCGCATGCTGGACGGCAATTCCGGATCGCTCGCGTGCAGATCGACGTAGCGCTCGTCATGGAGGATTGCGACGCGTGGGCCGTGAGGGGTCTGAATGGTTGCCAGACGCATGAGAGCCTTTCTTGTCGATGGTCAGTGGCCGTTTTTGCCGCGAGACCACTCCATAACATACCACGGCCGCGCCGGCAAGGGTCCGGCTATGAGAGTCCCCTTGCAGACCGGTCAAACCTGACTTATAAATGGTTAGGCTAGGAAATATTCCCCGATAGCTCAACGGTAGAGCAACCGGCTGTTAACCGGTTTGTTGTAGGTTCGAATCCTACTCGGGGAGCTGAAAGTCGGAAAGCGAACCCGCTCGACCACGAGTTAACACCGAACGCCGAGAGCTTTTGCTCCCGGCGTTAGTTTTTGCGCCTTTTTCGCGAGAAACCGCCAGATCCGGTCCCGTGGTCGAAGGATAGAATAGGGTCGTTGACAACGCTTAGTCCGTGGATTACGTTGCTGTGTTGCAGATTTGTTCGGATGACCCAGGGCTAGGATGACCGTGCATGATCATGTAATATTGTAACCCGAAGCGCCCAGCGAGGGGCCCTCGCTGGGCGCTTCGGGTTACGATGCCGCGGACCACGTACGAAGGCAGACCGTTCGCTGCGGAATTGATCCGCCCGGCGAACTGTCTTGTTTCCCTCACTCTTCTCGGAAAGGTGCGAATCACGATGTGCGACATTTCCAGAAAGCCGATGGCAGGCGGTCCCGTGAACCGGCGCAATTTCCTCAAACTGCCTGCTGGGGCTGCCGTTGCGTTGCTGGGAGGCAGTCTGTGCGGCAGCGTCGCCCACGCGGATCCGCTAACCAAAGAACAGCGCGACAGAATGACGCCTGAGGAGATCCTCGCGGAAATGCAACGCGGCAACGTGAGCTTTAGCAAAGGCGAGGAGCCGAAGCGCGACTTCCTTGCGGAACAGAGAACCTCGGCCAAGGGGCAGTATCCCGCAACGGTGATTCTTAGCTGCATTGATTCACGGGCGCCTGCCGAGGTGATCATGGACCTCGGCCTCGGCAACGCCTTTAACTGCCGCGTCGCCGGGAACATCGTCAACGAGGATATTCTGGGCAGCATGGAATTCGCCTGCAAAGTGTCAGGCGCCAAGGTCGTGCTCGTGCTGGGTCACACCGCCTGCGGCGCCATCAAGGGCGCCATCGACAACGTGGAACTGGGCAACCTCACGGCCCTGCTCGCCAAGATCCGCCCGGCCGTGAATGCAACCAAATTCGACGGCGAACGCTCCTCCAAAAACCCCATGTTCGTGGACGCCGTGGCGCGAAAGAACGTGGAGTTAACCATGGCCCAGATCCTGGAGAAGAGTCCCATACTTGGCGATCTCCAATCCAAACGGGCCATCAAGGTCGCCGGAGCGATGTACGACCTCGAAACGGCGAAGGTGGAGTTCTTTGCCTGATCAAGGCTCGACCCGGGCCAGCCACTCAAGACCAGAAACCCGAGAAGCAGATCGACCACGCCGTGGAGCAGCACCCACGGCCAGGCGTGGAACCGTGCGACCACCGAGAAGATGACGCGCAGAAATTTGCAATCATGAGCAGTGCGACGCTTTCTGTTCCCGCAGTCAGCCGCCCGGCGATCAATCCCTGGTTCGTCGCGGTCGCGGTCATTGTGCCCACGTTCATGGAGGTGCTGGACACCACCATCGCCAACGTAGCGCTGCGCTACATCGCCGGCGGTCTGTCGACAGCGGTTACCGACAGCGAATGGGTCATCACCAGCTACCTGGCAGCCAACGCCATTATTCTGCCAATCAGCGGTTGGCTGGCCGCGCACCTCGGCCGGCGCAACTACTTCCTGTTATCGATCGCTGTTTTCACCCTCGCCTCGCTGCTGTGCGGCCTGGCCACCAGCCTGGAACAGATCATCCTGTTCCGGGTGATCCAGGGCCTGGCCGGCGGCGGCCTCCAGCCCTCCAGCCAAGGGGTGTTGCTGGACAGCTTCCCGCCCGAGAAGCAGGGTCAGGCCCAGACGCTGTTTGGTCTGGCGGCCTTGCTCGCGCCCATCGTTGGTCCCACGCTCGGGGGCTGGCTCTGTGTCAAGTTCGAGCATGGCTGGCGCTTGATCTTCCTCATTAATATCCCGGTGGGACTGGTGGCGCTGGTTGCCGCTTACCTCCTGGTCCAGGATCCGGATTACCTCAAGAAAGAACGAGCAGAGCTGCGCGGCCGGCCTCTCAACTTCGACTACATCGGCCTGGGGCTGCTCGCGCTGGTCATGTCCTCCTGGGAAATCATGCTGAGCAAGGGGCAGGAATGGGACTGGCTGGGGGACGTGTTCTGGCGAATTCAGACGCTGATGATCCTGTTCGTGCTGGGACTGGGCTTGCTGATCTTCCGGGAGATGCGAATCAAGAACCCAATCGTCAACTTCCGGGTGCTGGGCGAGCGCAACCTCGCCATGTCGTGCATCATCCTGTCCTGCGCCTATGCCGTGCTGTACGCCAACAGCTTTTCGCTGCCGAACATGCTTCAGGTCCTGTTTGGCTACGACGCCTACCGCGCCGGGCTGGTATTGTCGCCTGGGGGCATCACCTCCGTCAGCGCCCTGTTGGTCGCCGGCTTCTTGCTGGGCCGGGGCGTCGATGCCCGCTGGCCGATCACGGTGGGCCTGGTGGTCGTGGCGGCCTCCAGTTACTGGACATCGCTGCTGAACCTGCAGATCAGCCCGACGCAGGTGATCTGGCCGCGGATGCTGTTGACGCTTGGTCTCGGCTTGATCTTCGCCCCCGTCAACGTGGCGGCTTTCAAATACACTCCCGTGCACCTGCGCGGGGCTGCGGTGGGCCTGCTCGCCCTGCTGCGCAACGAAGGCGGCAGCGTCGGCACCTCGATGGCCCAGACCATCGAGGAACGCCGCGAACAATTCCACCTGTCACGCGTGGGTGAATTCCTCGACCCCTTCAACCCGCTGGTGAATTCCTACCTGGAGCGGGCCCAGGCCTTCTTCTACCAGCGCACCGGGGATGCGGCCGGCTCGCGGCAGAGGGCCTTGCAAGCGCTGGCTAACCTGCGCCAGCAGCAAGCCGCCTCGCTGGCCTATTTCGACGTCTTCTGGATGTGCGCGGTCGTGGGGGCAGCACTGGTGTTCCTGGTGCTGTTCATGAAGCGCTCGGTAGCCGAGAAGGGCGCCCATGTGGGTGCTGAGTAATGAGTGACCAGTAGCGAAGTGGCGACAGAACCCGGCCAAAAACACAGAGTTCTGCTAAAGTTTTCAGTGCCGCAGACTTTCGGGGAGCCGAAGGCAAAAAATCCAGGGCTGAAAAATAGGAACCCATGAATTCATTTTTCTGCCCCAGATTTTTTTGCCTTGAATGGCATACGACGACGAGATCGGCTTGCTGGTTAACTCTCGGCGTGCGATCGATTGTTGAGGGGCAGCGAAATAGCTGGAGAAACGAACGGCCGGCCGGCCGACACTTCCCTCAGGGCCACCAGCAAATCGGACGCAAGGCGCGCCTTAAGGACATAGCCTTGTGCCCCGGCGGCCAGGGCGCCACGCACGTAGTCCAGATCTTCGTGCACGGTGAGAAAAATAATCTTTGCCGTGGAGCTAGCCGCTTTCAATTGCCGGGCCGCGTCGATGCCATTCGGTTCCGGCATCGAAATGTCGAGCACGATAATGTCCGGCGCAAGCTTTGCGGCTTCAATGAGCAAAGCCTTTCCATCCCCGACGGTCTTGACAACTTCGAATTCCGGCTCGAGCAGTTGCGCCGCGACGGAGAGGAATTTTTGATGATCGTCGGCCAGTAATACGCGAGCGCGACCCAAGGATAATTCCTTTACAAGCTGGGACGCCGAATAAGCAACGGACCCCTTCCTGGGGAAACCGCGGGCAGCGAGGATTCACCTCATGTAATTTTAAATAATTTCAGGAGCGGCGGGCTACTGGCAAAAGTGACAGGTTGAGCGGAAAAAACCGGCAGGTGGCCGGCCTAAACGGACACCACATGCTGCTTGATCGCAAACTGGACCAGTTCGGCGCTGGATTTGACCCCTAGTTGCTCCATGATGCTGTACTTGTGAAAGGCAACGGTCCGCGGAGTGATTTTCAGGATGCGGGCGACGTCCTTCATGGTGTGGCCTTCGGCCAGTAGTTGCAGCACTTCTCGCTGGCGCGGGCTCAATTGGCCCGTTTTTTTTCCCGATCCGGCTGGACGCAGGAAGTTGGCGACCAGGCCCTGCGTCGCCAGTGGGGTGACGTAAGAACGTCCCTGTGCCACCTCCCGGACCGCCTGGACAAGCTCGGATGCGGCCGAGTTTTTGAGGAGGTAGCCTGCCGCGCCGGCCTGAAAAGCCGCCGCGGCGACATCCGAGTTCTCGCTCACCGTCAAGAATATCAGTTTGACATCGGGCATGGCGCGCCTGAGCTGCCGGGCTGCATCCAGGCCGTTCAGCAGGGGCATGGCAATGTCAAGGACAACGATATCCGGCCGGAGCTCCGCAGCGGCCGCCAGCAAGGCGCGGCCGTCCGCCACTGCTCCCACTACCTCGCAGGCCGGCTCGAGGATTTGCGCGAATGCTTCTCGCACCAGCCGGTGGTCGTCTGCCAGCAAGACACGCGGTTGCTTCATGCTAGCCCCCGGGGAAGAACAGGGACGATTCAGGATCATCCTATGAGGGCCGGCTCGGCGTTCAAGCCGCCCGGCGCCGCGCTCGTGGACGGCACGGGGACGCGGACTTCTATCCGGGTTCCGAGCGAGCGCTGAGAATCAATGGCAATCTGGCCAGCAACCAGGCCCAGACGTTCGCGCATGCTGACCAGCCCGAGCCCTCCCTGGACAGCTGCCGGACCCAGGTCAAAGCCGGTCCCATCATCGATGATCCGTAACTCAATCTCGTTGGCCCTTCCGATCAGCTCAACTTCGGCGTGCCGCGCACGACTGTGCTTGATGACGTTGCCAAGGGCTTCCTGCACGATGCGATAAAGACACAGGGCGACGTCCGCGGGTATTGCGGCAGGCATAGCGCGTTCCGTAAATGCGATGGGCAAGCCGTGCGCCTGGGTCAGGCCCTTGCACAGAGCACGAGCGGCGGCCACCAGGCCAAGTTGCTCCAGATTCGATGGATGGAGCTGGTGCGACAGGTCGTGCACAGATGAAGAGAGTTGCTTGACGCGGGATGACATCTCGTTCAGAAGTCCACTGAGCTGCATGGCGGACTCAGGCGGTTTCTGCGCCAGCAGGTCCATTTCCACGGACAGAAGCGCCAGGCTCTGATTAAGGTCGTCGTGGAGCTCGCAGGCAATTAGCCGGCGTTCCATTTCCTGAGCCTGCAACAGCTTGCGCGTCAACGCTTGCAATTCCTGCTGGTTTTCAAGCAATTCATCGCGCGCCCTTTTCTCATCGGTGATGTCGATGCAGGAGCCGATGTATCCTTCGAAGGCGCCGTCGGATTTGAACCGGGGCACACCGCTATCGATGACCCAGCGGTAGGCGCCATCGAAGTGTCTCAACCTGTATTGCATGCGAAATGGCTGGCGCATGTCGAAAGCCGAATTGTAGGCATCCAGACACCACTGCACATCGTCGGGATGCACCCCCTCGGCCCAGCCGTCGCCAAGCTCATTCTGCATGGACCGGCCGGTGAAATCGAGCCAATGCTTGTTGAAGAAGGTGCAGCGCCTGTCCGGTCCAGACATCCAGACCATGACGGGAGCCGTGTCCGCCATCAGCCGGAAGCGGCTCTCGCTCTCACGTAGCGCCCGGTCAGCCCGCTTGCGGCTGGCTCTCTGCACCAGTAGCCCGATCAGAAGCAGAAACTGCACCACGCAGAGGGACATCACCCCAATAATCTGCCACTTGTAAAGCCCCCAGAAGCTCAGGCCTCGGTAGCGGATCACGCTTGAGGGAGGTAAGCTATCTTCACTGATGCCCCAGCGCTGCAATTGGCGCCCATCGAACATGTACGTGTTCTCGCTGGGCTTCTGCACGCCGATGGACTCAGGCTTTTCTCCAGCTAAAACCCGTAACGCCAGCTTGGCTGAATTCTTCCCTTCGTTCTCGAAACTGATGACACGACCGCCGACAATGCCATTGCCGACATACGAGTCGAGGTGTCCATAGACGGGGACACTGGCTACAGCGGCCAGCTGCTGGAGAACAAATGCCGGCATCAGGGCTTTTCCAGAACCATCCTGCAGCACATGGACGTAATAAATGATGCTGCCCTGGGGCAGGTCGGCCACGCGTCGCAAAAGGTCTTCCAGCGGCAGCCCAACCAGGTAGTTGAATTGCAGCTTCGTTTCATAAGGGCGAAAGGCCTTGCGTGCCTCGTCCGCCCAGAACATGTCCATTTTTTCCTTACCCGCAATGACGAAAACGCGTTGGGTATTCGGATGGAGTTTAAGTGCGAGATTCAATGAAGCCGCCAGGTCCATCCTCACGGGAACGCCAATCACATCGGCGGGAAGTTTGCGCGCCTGCAGTTCCGTTTCATCAACAGTGCAAAAAACGACCGGCGCTCCCGGAAAAATCTCATTGCGGTGCGTCAGGGCAAAATCCAGGGCCGTGACGAGGCCGGCAATGACGACGTCCACTTTCCGCCGCGCGTATTTCCGCCGCAGGTGTTCTACCTGGAATCGCTCGTCGCTGACATCGCGGGGCTGTGACACATCGAGGTACTCGTCGTAAACTTCAATCGGCTCGGTGGAGTTGTTCGCGAATGTCAAGCGAATGCTCTGATCTACCAGGATGTTTCCGGGGCTGCCGTCACTGTTGTGCGGATAGAGGACAACAACCAGCCTGGACTTGTGGCTTGGGTCGGCCGTGGCGAGAGAACCATAAAGTGCGCAGACGAGCAGTGCAAGCAATTCAATGAGCCGCAGTTGCGTGCCACCTCGTCCGCTGCCCGCCCATTTCACCGTAATGCGCTCCTGTTAGACCAGGCGTCCCTGGTTGTCCACATGGGCTCGTTGTCACATCGGCAATTCAGCATGATACACGCGGCCGCGAACGATTTCACGTTTTTCTTTGCTTTCGTCCCTGTCAGTTTTTCCCTACGCCACCTGGCAATTTTGACAGTGGCACATTCCCCCGGCAACCCTTAGATGTAGCGTCGGGTGCCGCATTGCTGAACGCCTTCGTTCAAGCCCGCGACTCGAAAAGGAGCGCCTGCATGAACACGCAGTCCATGATCGGCAGTCGCGGCCACGTAGTAACTGAGCCGGGAAATCTTCGCGAAGTTTGGCTGTTCCTGATGGGCATGGGCATTGCCCTCATGTTTCTGGGCCTCGCGGCAATCAGTTCGTCTTTGATCGCCACTTTCGCGACGGTGCTGGTCTTCGGCATACTCCTGCTACTGGGAGCAATTTTCCAGGTAGTGACGGCCTTCTGGGGGCGCGGCTGGAGGGGCTTCTTCCTCCACCTGCTGACCGGCGTTCTCTATCTCATCGCAGGAGTTTTCCTGATCAACAATCCCATCGGCGCGGCTCTTGGCCTGACCCTCCTCGTGGCGCTCTGCCTCTTTGCGGCAGGGGTCGTCCGCATCCTCCTTTCTCTGATTGAACGCTTTGACGGTTGGGGCTGGGTCCTTGTGAATGGGATCGTCGGCGTCCTGCTCGGAGCGGCAATCTGGCAGCAGTGGCCTCTCTCCGGCCTGTGGGTCATCGGACTGTTCGTTGGCATCGAAATGTTCTTCAGCGGTCTGTCATGGGTGATGCTGGGCCTCGCTCTGCGACCCGCGCGGAGGACGGCCATCCCCACTTGATGATCTGCTTCACAAAAAAACAACAAGAAAGGCACATACATGAGCGGCAGAAATTTACTTCTCCGGCGTAGCGGAGCGTTGATCGTGCTGGCCGGCGCGTTCTCGGGCTGCAACGCGGAAGCTCCTCCCGTAGCTGAGACGCCGCCGCCCCCGGTCAGCGTGAGCCAGCCCCTGGTCCGCGACGTTATCGATTACGACGACTACGAAGGCCGCATTGCTGCCATCCCTACGATTGAAGTGCGTGCCCGCGTCCGAGGGCACTTGACCAAGATCAATTTCCAGGACGGACAGATCGTCAAGGAAGGCGCCTTGTTGTTCGAAATCGATCCGCGGCCGTACGAGGCTGAGCTGAAGGGGGCGGAGTCTCAGAAAGCAGCCGCCGAGGCGGCGTACAAGCTTGCCCGGGCCACTTACCAGCGTGATTCCCGGCTCGCGTCGACTGGCGCTGTCAGCCGGCAGGAGCTCGATGTCTCGATTGGCAAGGAGGGAGTCAGCCAGGCCGATGTGCAAAAGGCAGACGCGGCGATCGTACGGGTCAAGCTCGATCTTGAGTACACCAAGGTCAAGGCGCCCATCGCGGGGAAGATCAGCCGCGCGCTGGTAGACGTCGGCAACCTCGTCAACGCCGGTGGCGGCGAGACGCTGCTGACCACGATCACGTCGGTCGACCCCATGTACGTCTACTTTGACGTGCCCGAGCGCGCTCTTTCCAACTACCGCCGGCACTTTCGCCGAAAACTCGATGAGGGCGCTCAGCCTTCGGTGAAGGATCTGAAAATCCCGGTCTACGTCGGAGTGGAAGGTGAAGAGGGCTATCCACACAAGGGCGTGATCGATTTCGTCGATAACCACGCCAATCCGAGCACCGGCACCTTCCAGGCTCGCGGCGTCCTGGACAACCCCAAGCGAATCCTTGATGCCGGCATGCGCGCCCGCGTGCGCGTGCCGGTGAGCGATCCCCACAAGGCGGTGCTGGTCACCGAACGGGCGGTCGGAACGGATCAGGGCCTCAAATTCGTTTATGTCGTCAATGAGCAGAACGTCGTGGAACGCCGCGACGTCAAGCTCGGCCGGCTGCATGACGGCCTGCAAGAGTTTCACGAGGGCGTCAAGCCGGAGGACCGCATCATCGTGATCGGCATCCAGCGCGCCCGCGACGGAGCGAAGGTCGATCCCAAGTCAATCGCCATGCCGGGCGTGCCAGCGGAACAAAACAACCAGAAGGTCAAGAGCTAGACTATTGCTTTGTCAGGCTTACTTTTCAACACGCTGCTGAGTGGAGGCGGCCGATGTTCTCTCACGTTTTCATTGATCGGCCCATCTTTGCGACCGTGCTGTCGATCGTCATCGTCATTGTCGGCGGCGTGGCCTTCGTGAAGTTGCCGATTGCCCAGTACCCGGAGGTGGCGCCGCCCACCATCACGGTCACGGCCAACTACCCCGGCGCCAATGCCAAGGTCGTGGCCGACACCGTCGCCACGCCCATCGAACAGGAAATCAACGGCGTCGAGAACAGTATCTACATGTCGTCGCGCTGCACCAACGACGGCCAGATGCTCCTCGACGTGACCTTCCAGCTCGGCACCAACCTGGACATGGCCCAGGTGCTGGTGCAGAACCGCGTCAAAATTGCCGAGGCCAAGCTCCCCGAAGATGTGAAGCGCCAGGGCGTCACCACGAAGAAAAAGTCTCCCAGCATCCTCCTGTGCGTGAACCTGATTTCGGAGAAGGAAACCGACCCGGTAACCAAGAAGGAGCGCTTCAAGTTCGACCAGCTCTATCTGAGCAATTATGCCACGAATTACGTCAAGGACGAGCTGGCCCGCGTCAAGGGAGTTGGCGATGTGACGTTCCTCGGGCCGCGCGACTTCAGCATGCGCATCTGGCTGGATCCGCAGAAGCTGGCGTCACGCAACATGACCGCCGGCGACGTGACCCGCGCCATCCGCGAACAGAATGTCCAGGTGGCGGCGGGCCGGCTCGGTCAGCCCCCGACTCCCTCAGGCCAGAATTTCCAGCTTACCCTCAACACGCTTGGCCGGCTGGAGACCGCAGGCCAGTTCCGCGCCATCGTCGTCAAGACCGATGCCGACGGGTCCGCCACTTACCTCCGCGACGTTGTCGCGGACGACCGGCCCGGCCAGGAGGGCGTCGAGCTGGGCGCCAAGAATTATGACGTCAATAGTTATCTGGATGGCGACCCGGCCATCACCCTGGCCATCTTCCAGCTCCCCGGCTCGAATGCCGTGGACACCGCCAAGAACATCCGGAAGGAGATGGAGAAGCTGAAGCAGGCCTTTCCCAGGGGGATTGATTACAAGATCGTGTATGACACGACCGTGTTCATCGATGAATCCATCGCCAGCGTCTATCACACCTTGTTTGAGGCGATCATCCTCGTGTTCATCGTCGTGCTCGTCTTCCTCCAGAACTGGCGGGCAACCATCATCCCGATGGTTGCCGTCCCCGTGTCCCTGATCGGCACATTGGCGGTCATGGCGCTGCTGGGGTTTTCGCTGAACAATCTATCGTTGTTCGGTCTGGTGCTGGCCATCGGCATCGTGGTGGACGACGCCATTGTCGTGGTCGAAAACGTGGAGCGGCACATGGCCATGGGCAAGTCGCCGCGGGACGCCTCGCGCGCCGCCATGACGGAAGTCACCGGGCCGGTCATCGCCATCGCCCTCGTGCTATGCGCCGTCTTCGTACCCACCGCCTTCATGGCGGGTATCAGCGGCCAGTTCTACATGCAGTTCGCCCTGACCGTCGCCGCTTCGACGATCATCTCGGCGTTTAACTCCCTGACCTTGAGTCCCGCCCTGTGCGCGATCTTGCTCAAGCCACATGGTCACGGAGCTCATGGCCCGTCTCACCAGGAAGCTCTGCCTCGCCTGGGCATTGTCCTGCTTGGCGGCCTCGTCGCCATGTTCTTCCTTGTGACTCCTGTGGCTCCGCTGTTCGGCCTGGCTGTGCCTGGGCACGGAGAGCACGAGGCAGCAAGCCATGCCGCCGACGCAACGAAACTGCTGGCGCTCCGGGCCGGCCTCTTTGTGGCCGGCGGAGTGGCCGGCTGGCTTTTGGCCGGACTGATTAACGCCGTGTTGGGGGCGTTCTTCCGCGGCTTTAACTGGACCTTCGAACGAGCGACCAACCTCTACGGACACGTGGTAACGCTGTTCTTGCGCTTGAGCGTGATCGCTCTGCTTGTGTACGGCGGTCTTATCGGACTCACCGTCCTGGGCTTCAAGGTCGTGCCTACCGGCTTCATCCCGGAACAGGACAAGGGCTATCTGGTCGTCAACGCGCAGCTCCCCGACGGCTCAAGCCTGGAGCGCAGCGATGAGGTGGTCGCGCGCATGACCGCCCTCGCTCTGAAGACCGAGGGCGTAGCGCACGCGATCAGCGTGCCCGGCTACTCCATTCTCACCGGCACCAACATACCAAATGTCGGCGGCATGTTTGTCATCCTCGCTCCTTTCGACGAACGTGCCGGCCATGCCGAGCTGAGCGCCAACCGGGTTGCCGCCCGGCTGCGGGAGCAATATCGCGACATTGAGGAAGCTCAGGCCGTCCTCTTCGGCGCTCCGCCGATCGACGGCCTGGGGAGCACCGGCGGCTTCAAGCTGCAGGTGAGGGACCAAGCCGGCGCCGGCATGGAAGCGCTGCAAGGCGCCGTGTCCAACGTCACTGCCAAGGGCAATAGCCAGAAGGGCCGCCTGGTCGGTCTCTTCAGCAGCTTCAGCGCCAATCAGCCGCAGCTCTACGTGGACGTGGACCGCGTCAAGGCCAAGAAACAGGGCGTGGCACTGAACGACGTGTTCGAGACGCTCCAGATCTATCTCGGCTCCGCCTACGTGAACGATATCACGCTGTTCAATCGCAACTGGCAGGTGAACGTCCAGGCCGACGCGCGCTACCGCCTGCGCGCCGAGGACGTCGGCAAGCTCCGCGTCCGTAATGCCAACGGCGACATGGTCCCTCTGGAGACGATGATCACCGTCCGCGACGTGGCCGGTCCGGCCATCGTCAACCACTACAACTCCAAGCCCTCGGCCGAAATCTCCGGCGGCACAGCGCCGGGAGTCAGCTCCGGCCAGGCCATCTCGATGATGGAACAGATCTGCCAAAAAGAGCTGCCAGCAGGCATGAGCTTTGAGTGGACGGAACTGACCTTCCAGCAGATCGAGGCGGGCAAGGATCTCTTGACCAAGCTGGTATTCCCGCTGGCGGTGGTCTTCGTCTTCCTGGTGCTGGCGGCGCAGTACGAGAGCTGGTCGCTGCCGCTGGCCATCATCCTGATCGTGCCGATGTGCTTGCTGGCCGCCATCGCCGGCATCTGGCTGGCGCGCATGGACAACAACATTTTCACGCAGATCGGCCTGGTGGTGCTGGTCGGCCTGGCGAGCAAGAACGCCATCCTGATCGTGGAGTTCGCCAAACAGTTGCAGGACGAGGGCAAGAAAGCCTTTGAGGCGACAGTGGAGGCGTCCAAGCAGCGGCTGCGGCCCATTCTTATGACCTCGTTCGCCTTTATCCTCGGCGTGGTGCCGCTGGTCCTGGCGAAGGGGGCCGGAGCCGAAATGCGCGTGGCGCTGGGCGTGGCCGTGTTCAGCGGCATGCTCGGCGTGACCGTGTTCGGTATTTTCTTCACGCCCGTGTTTTACGTGGTCATCCGCTGGTTCTCGAAATCCGGTACAGCCGCGGTACAGCCCGGGGCGGTGACGAAGCCCGAGGAAGTCGTAGGCATGGCCGCGTCGTCGGTGAATGGTCCGCACCTCAAGCCGGGCGTCCGAGAGGCAACCGATGGGGCGTGACAGCCCGCAAGCGCTAAGCTGTTTCCAGACGCGCATATTCCGCAGGCTGCTTTTCCGGCATCGCCAAGATGGCCATTGAGTTTGCCAGTTTGCCAGGTAGTTTGCTACAGTTGGCAAACTCAGTTGGCGCCATAGCTGATTGCGGGGGCATCTGTTCGTCCGTCCGCCCGCCAACACACACACTGGCGGACCGGCGGCGGAACCAGGGGGACCGGGGGGAGAGAGGTTGGCCATCTTGCCCGCCTTGGCGTGATTCCTGGGGTTTCTGTGTTTCGGTGGCCATGTTGGTGGCCATCTTGGCAAGCCGCTGCCGGCTCCATTTCGGGACAGTTAGCCAGGCGGGATCGAAAGAGAATTCGGCCGGTGAGGAAATTGGCTGGCCATTCCGCCTGCAGCCGCTAAGTTTTGCAATAAGCTGCCGCCCCACCCCTTGGATCTGCACCCATGAGTATAACGCTCGC
>Ga0207022_10103_pt1 | contig 23613 bp, 16 predicted proteins | sample Alteio_BWMinCont_46_FD_153307 | JGI IMG/M metagenome (GOLD analysis project Ga0207022, IMG submission 153307) | Enriched cells from forest soil in Barre Woods Harvard Forest LTER site, Petersham, Massachusetts, United States -... | ecosystem: Environmental > Terrestrial > Soil > Temperate forest >... | reverse complement strand
CATTTCGGCGCGGGCCAGATTATGGTGCGCCACCGGCAATCGCGGATTGCCGGCCAGGGCACGCCGCAGGAATCCTTTTGCTTCGAGAAACTGGCTGTCCTTGATGAGGCAGTAACCCAGATTGTTGAGCAGCAATGGAGAATCGCAGCCGCGCTCAATGGCATTGCCGTACAGCGCTCCGGCTCGGCTGTAATCCTTCTGCCACACGGCCGCGACATGGGCCAGGCCGGCCAACGTCCGTCCATCGGGAACCTCTCGGGAAAGACGCTCGAAATCGGCATACGCCGCGGCATAATCTTTCTGCCGGCAGCAGGCGCAGGCGCGCAGAAAACGGGCTTCGACCAGTCGCGCATCATTCTCCAAAGCGGCCGTCAAATGCGCGACTGCCGCGGCGGCGTCCCCCGCCTGGTAATAGACTCTTCCCTTCTGCCACTCCCGGATCGGATAGGGGTCTCTCGCCCACAGCCATCCACCCACAACCACTGCTCCTCCACAGGTCACGGCCGCCAGGCCGTTCGTCAATCGGCGATGAACGCGCAACCAGCGCCCGACCCGGCGGGACGACTTCAACTGTAGCTGAAAGAATTGCGACAGCTCGCCCATCGATTGCGGGCGCTTCCCAGGTTCGAATTCCAGACAACGGAGAAGAATCTCTGCGACGCGCGGGTCGACGCGCGTCCGCGCGTCTTGCCACAGAATCGGCCCGGCGCGCTGAGCTTCCCAAAGATGCTCGGCGGCCTCTGCGCGGGACTTGTAAACCGGCAAGGTTCCAAACGGATGCCGGCCGTACGCCAGCTCAAACAACGTCACTCCCAGCCCGAAAATGTCGATCCGCCCATCCACCTCTTCGGGCGTTGGTTGTTGCGGCGAAGCAAGATTGCGAATTTGTTCCGGGGCCATATACGGAAGCGTTCCCCCGATCAAGGGAACGGCTTGTCCCCCCAGTCGCGCCAGATTGAAATCCAGCAACTTCGTTCGACCGTCATTGGTGATGAGGATGTTCGATGGTTTGACGTCGCAATGCGATATTCCCTGGCTGTGCGCAAACCCCAGTGCGCCGGCCAGTTGATTGCCGATGGCCAGCACTCCTTCGAGAAACCCCCAATTTTCGGGCCAGGCTCTGCCGGGCGGGGCCTGCGGCACTTCGCCAACGGAATTGAGACGCCGTACCGCATTGAGCATCGAAGCGGCGCTTGTCGGCGGCTGCGCGCCGCTGTGCACGGCATTAATGACATCCAGCAATGAAACGCGACTGAGATATGGCATCACGATGGCCGCCAGCCCCAGCGTTTCATCCCGTTGCACAGAATGGACAGGAACGACGTCAGGGTGTTGGAGCATTCCCAACAGCTCGGCTTCGTCGCCTCCCAGCAGGGTGGCTTTGACGACGACCAGCCGCATTCCCAGGGACTGATCTCGCGCCAGGTAGACCCTTGAAAATGCCCCCCGCCCCAGCTCTTCAAGCAATTGATAATTCAGCCAGACTTGTCCTGGGATGGGCCATCTGAGATCGCCTGCACCGGCAACGTCTCCCGAGCACTTGGCAAATACACTGTGTATTTCCAAAAGATGCAACAGCGATCGACTGACGGCCGGGAACCTCTCCGCAAACTTCGCGGCGTCGACCGATTCGCCCAGTTCCTGCCGACGGCAGAACTCCTCATAGGCAAGGTCCAGCAGCGCCGACTTCCGGTTGCTCAGTTGTGGATGCCGCTCGAGCACGTCCAGCGCATCGAATGGTTGACCACGCGGACAAGCGGCGACCAGCCGCGAGATCAGCGAACTCGGCGCCGCGGTGCTGTGGCCTCGATTATCACGATTCAGAAGATTCGCTTTCAAATCATTGCCTTTTCCAGGCGGCGCAATACGCGCTGAACCAGCTTCTTGTCTATTCCCAACGCCTCTCCAATTTCGAAGTGAGTGGCTCCGGCGGCTTTCAGCTCGACGATGCGTCGCCGCCGGCTGGATGCTCTGCCGGCAAGGCTCTCCAGTTGCTCGTTTGCAATCGCAATCTGGCTTCCCGTCGGGTCCGCGGAACAGAGCGCCGGCTGCATGTCGGACTGATCCAGCGGCACTTCGCGATTGACGTTCTTCGCCTGCGATGCGAAGCACCGTCGGCACTCGAACTTCACCTTGTTGAGGGCGATCCCCGCCAGGAAATTGGCGAGATTCGTGGCGCTGGTCAGTTCGGGAAGACATTCACGATTCTTGTAGAATGAAGCCCATACCCCTTGAACGAAGTCGTCTGAGTCGAATTTCGAGCGAACCGCCCGATTCAACTTGCGACGCACGACCCGGAAGAGGTGATCGCCATGCGTGTTCATGAGTTCGGCAAATGCCTCGTGGGATCCTTCTCTGATCCTTTGCATCAAGCTGCAAAAAGCCGGATCGAGGGTAAGCATCGAAATGACCTCCCAAAACGTTTTCAGGCCGCGACGATAGTACAATCTTCAATCTAAGACGTTGACGAAGTTCATGCAAGAACAGATAACTGCCCTCAACAATGCACATCAGAGCATCACTACGATTTGGTATTCATCCCACGAAAGTCATTTGGACCATGTGCTTTTGCGTCGTCTCGCACGGTATCTGCCCAGCCAGCTAAGCGAGTGCCGCTCACTCCAAAAAAAACTCTTCGCAAGGCTACTGCAAAATCGCCAGACCCTGCGCCAGGGAAAACCCTGGGTTGCGGCCCAAAAACCTGCATACCGTCAGCCGTCGGGACAAATCAGCCCGTCCCGGATGACATCATGATCGAGTCTTTCTCAAGCGGAGCCGGATTCTTCGCAGTCGTTTGGCGGGTGTCACGATCAGACGACCACCAAAAGAATCCCGGAGGATAATCGTTTCGGCCGTCCCTGCGGGCGATGAAGTACATCATCGCCAACTCCGGCAGGGTTTTGGCGTGCAGCTTGTGCATCATGCGGGCGCGCTGCTTTTCCACGGTAAAGCGGCTCGTGCCAAACTGCAATGCAACCTGGCGGCTGGAATGCCCATTGATCAATAAATTCAGAATCTCCCGCTCGCGTTTGCTCAACGACGACATGCGCGAGTCGATTTCCGACCGCGCCCTGGCGAACCCTTGGAAATGAACCGCCACTTGCAATGCCTGACAGACGGTCTCCAACAGAGTCTTTTGATCGATGGGCTTTTCAAGAACATGCCAGGCGCCCGCCCGCATCACGGCCGTCACCGGTCGCAAATCCACAGCGTCGGTCGTATACACGACTGGCAGCCAGCTCGCTATGTCCTGCAAGCGCTCTTGAATCGATAATCCGTCCATGTCAGGAATCTCGAGATCGACGACCGCGCAAGCCGGCCCCGACGGATTGAAATCGCCGAGAAATGCCTGCGCCGAGGCATATCCCACCACTTGTACAGGCCCGCAGCCGAAGAGCGACGCTGCATTCCAGCGGAAATCATCGTCGTCGTCCACGATATAGAGGCATGATTCGTGCGGTGATTTCATCTAACGCCTGCGTGTCCGCGAGATAGATCGCAATGTCTGCATCCCATTGAATTCCTTCTTCAAAGTATGTGAACCGTCGCTGCGACTGTTGCGCAACCCCATCTTGGCGGCGCCGTCGCCGAGCTTCGGATGTCCCATACAGGCCCGTTATGCATCAATATCAAGTGTGCCGTGCATAATTGCTATCCGGGCAAATACTCGATTCATCATGAAATTTCGCACGACACTATCTCGCCAAAATGCACGAGCATGTAGGGCTGCTGAACGGGCGCCTAATCGTCGAATCAGAACCACGGGTTGGCACGCAAATCACGGCAGAGTTGCCGTTGCGTGGGACTTGTCCGGAGAGCGGGGAGACAGGCCGATGAGCATAACGATAGTCCTGGAAGATGTTCATCCCGTGGTTCGGGAGGGAATGCGAGCACTTCTGGGAACGGAATTATCCGTCGTGGAAGAAATGAGTGATGGCCTGGCACAAATCCAAGCGCGAAACACGTGCATTTTCCCGGCGAACTTAAACTACATAACGACCCGGCAGGGTTTGGCATGACTTTTGCCGCACTTTCGCTATTCTGGGGGGAAATGCCCGAGGTAGGCATCGTCTCCGGAGAGACGATCATGAAAGCCAAGCTAGAACAAGAACTTAGCAGACTAAAGCACGGCGATCACATCTGCTTGATCTACGAGAGCCCGGCCGAGCAGATTGCCGTGGCTGTCCCGTTCATCAAGCACGGGCTCGACCGAGGAGAGCACTGCCTTTATATCGCCGACGAGCGCATTATTGACGAAGTCGTTCAGGCGCTCGAGGCCGCAGGTGTGGATATCGCGCTGGAGCGCCAGCGGGGCGCATTGCGGTTAGCGACCAGCCAGGACACATACGTCCGGGACGGAGAATTCGCTCCCCAGACGATGGTCGACTTGATCCGTCAAGCGGAGACCGAGGCGCTCGCGGCAGGTTTTTCCGGACTGCGGCTCACGGGAGAACCGGCCTGGTCGCTCGGGCCGGAGCCCGGTTGCGATCGGTTGATCGAGTACGAGGCACTCCTCAATCGCTTGTCCAGATGCAGCAAGTCAGTGATCCTGTGTCAGTACCATCATTCGCGCTTCGACGTGCCTTGCATTCACGACGTCTTGCGAACTCACCCCGTGGCCATCCTCGGCGACCAGGTTTGTCCCAACCCCTTCTACGAACTACCGGAATTGGTATTGAGGAACGACCAGCCGGCGATAGCTCCCGAATTCAGGGCGAAGCGTGTGGACTGGTGGATCGCGCGACTCAGCCAAGCCAACGCCGCCAAACAACAGCGCGATCGCACCGAAATCGCATTGCGCGAGAGCGAGGGACGTTTTCGTGAAATCGTAGAGCTGATGCCTGCGGCGGTCTACGTGTGTGACGGAAACGGCATGATCCAGCAATACAACAGAAAGGCCGTCGAAATGTGGGGGCGCGAGCCTGGCCCAGGTGAGGATGTGCGATTTTGCGGGGCGGTCCAGCATTTCTGGCCTGACGGCTCTGCGATACCGCGCAACGAACTGCCCATTGCCGAGACAATTCGCAACGGTACACTGGTGCGAAATCGGGAGGTCGTGATCGAGCGTGCCGATGGTTCACGGGTGGTCGTGATGGTCAACATTGCGCCGATCAGGAACGCTGAGGGAGCGCCGGTTGGAGCGATCAACTGTTTCTTGGACGTGACAGACCGTCGCCAAGCGGAGGAGCGGCTCCGACACAGCGAGCGCAGACTCAACGAGGCCCAGCAGGTTGCGCACATCGGCAGTTGGGAACGGGACCTGCGCACCAACGAGGTCAACTGGTCCGACGAACTGTACCGCCTGTTCGACCTGCGGGCCGACGAGGTTAACCTCTCGTACCAACAGTTTCTGGACCTCGTCTTGCCGCAAGATGTGGATCGGATTCGCGCGGAAGTGGACGAGGCAATTCGCGAGCGCCGCGGCTTCGACTTTGATTACCGAATCACCCGTTCGGACGGCAGCGCTCATGTCTTGCATGACCGGGGAAGAATAATCCTGAACGACGAGGGCGAACCCATACGCCTGGTCGGAACGGCTCAGGACGTCACTGAGATTCGACAGGCGGAACAGGCACTGCAAGAGTACACGGCCCGACTCCAGACCCTTTCCCGACGGCTGCTCGAAGTCCAGGAGGAGGAGCGCCGCCATCTGTCCCGTGAGCTTCATGACGAAGTCGGTCAGATGCTGACCGCTCTCAGGTTGATTCTGAAACCTGACGCCGATTTGACCACAAATGCGGCGAGGGCCAGATTCGAGCAGGCGCGCGCTCTGGTAGATGAACTGCTCATGATGGTGCGAGAGTTATCCTTCGACCTGCGACCGGCTGCGCTCGATCAACTGGGGCTGGTTCCTGGTTTACTTGATCTCTTTGAGCGCTACGCCAACCAGACCGGAGTACGGGTAAACTTCAAACATGACGGTGTGGACGGTCGATTTGCACCCAAAGTGGAAACGGCGGCCTACCGGATCGTGCAAGAAGGGCTGACGAACGTCGCCCGCCACGGCGGCGTGACGGGCGTCACCGTCAGGGTCTGGGCGAGCGTGGATATGCTGAGCGCTCAGATCGAAGACCGGGGTCGCGGGTTTGATGCGGAAGACGCCCTGGCCAGACCGCGGTCCGGCGGTCTCGTCGGGATGCAGGAGCGTGTCACGCTGCTGGGCGGCCAGTTGACGATCGAGTCGCGACCGGGGGCCGGGACGCAAATTACGGCAGAGCTGCCGTTGCAGGTTTCCGATCCGCAGAGAGGGGAGACAGGCCGATGAGCGTCTCTATTATCCTGACAGATGACCATCCCGTGGTACGACGGGGAATGCGTGCCCTTCTGGAAGCGGAAGCCGACCTGGCCGTCGTGGGAGAAGCGAGTGACGGATTGGAAGCCGTTCAGCTCGTCGAGCGATTGCAACCCGCCGTCGTTGTGCTTGATCTCATGATGCCGGGCCTGAGCGGGTTGGAGGCGCTGCGCATCATCCGGCAGCGTTCGCCGGAGACGCGCGTGGTCATCCTGTCTATGTCCAGCAACAATGCATTCATTGCCGAGGCGCTCAAGATCGGCGCTGTCGGATACGTGCTCAAGGGCTGTTCCGAGGAGAACCTGATCCGCGCAGTTCGGGAGGCGGCCGCCGGCCGGCGTTTTCTCAGCCCCCCGGTAACAGCCATCGCGATCGACGCATACATCGAGCAGGCACGGGCAGGCCCATTCGATCCGCACGAAACGCTGACTGCGCGCGAGCGCGAAGTTCTGCAACTTGCAGCCGAAGGGAAGACAAACCCGGAAATTGGCTCGCGGCTGCACATCAGCTCGCGAACCGTCGAGAACCATCGTGCCAAACTGATGCGCAAGCTCGGGCTTGCGAACCAGTCCGAGCTCGTTCTCCATGCGGTCCGTCACGGTCTCGTTCCCCTCGAAAAACCGTAGAAGCATTCTTCGGATGGCATTGCGCCAGCGGACCTGGCATTCCATAATCCCTGGTTTGGGATCGAAGAAGCTCCGTGGAGTCAGGCGTCCGGGCTGATCAGTCCCATGCGGATGGCATAGCGGACCAGGCCTGGAACATCGTGAATATCGAGCGCCGCCATCAATTGCGTGCGATGCATTTCGATCGTCTTGACGCTGAGACTGAGTTTGCGGGCGATTTCTTTGGTGCTATTGCCTTCCGCGACCAACTGCAGGACTTCGCGCTGCCGGGGCGTCAGTGGTTCCAGAGCACTGCGTTTTCCGCCCACGCGTTTGACGTACGCGTCGACAACGCGTTTCGAGATGGCCGAACAGAGAAATGTCTCACCGTGCCTGACGGCCTCAAGGGCCAGCTCGAGCTCTGCGGGACTGACGTTCTTGAGCAGATAGCCGGTCGCGCCCGCACTCATCGCCTGCAGTACATATTCTTCCGCGGCATTCATCGAGAGCATGATTACTCTCACGTGCGGGAACTGAGCCTTCACACGCTTTGTCGTCTCCAGACCATTCAGTTCCGGCATCATGATGTCCATCAGGATCGCGTCCGGCGACTGGATTTGAATGGCCTTCAGGACCTCTCGGCCATCGGCTGCTTCGCCGACAATTTCGACGCCGGGAACCTTCTCTAACAACGCGCGAATCCCGGCGCGGAACAGAGCATGGTCATCGGCGAGCAGAACCCGGATCGGCTTCAGCGGAAGGCCTGTCATATTGACTCGCGCCCGGATTCAACCGGGATCCGCACACGGATTGTCGTCCCGTACGCCGGCCGGGACTGAATCTCAATCGTTCCATCCAGCAACTCGATACGTTCCTGCATTCCTGAGACGCCGAAACTTGCTCCCTGAACAGCCCGCATTCGCACGGTTGCCACATCGAATCCGGCGCCGTCGTCGCGAATCTCGAGCCGTACTTCATTCTCATGCTCTTCGACGTCCAGGTAAACGTTTCTTGCCTGGGCATGCCGAACGATGTTCGTCAGTGCTTCCTGACCGACGCGGTAAACGGCTGTCTTGATGTCGGCGGGCAGCCGACGTCCCGTGGATTCCGCGGAAAAATGCAGGATGTGGCCGGCCCGCTGGGCCTGCCGATCGGCATACCACCGCAGTGTGGGGACCAAACCCAGATCGTCGAGCATCGAGGGTCGCAAATCGAGCGACAGGTTGCGCACCTGCTGGATGGCCTGGTCGACGATGCCGATGCTGTCTTCCAGACGCGTCCGGGCGGTCCCGTCGCAACTCGCAATCACGACATGCAAGTTGACGCTGATTGCGCTGAGGACCTGGCCGATTTCATCATGCAGCTCGCGGGCCAGATGCCGGCGCTCTTCCTCCTGAACTTCGAGCACGCGCCGCGAGAGAATCTGCAAACGTTCTGCATATCGGCGTAGAGCCTCGTCGGCACGCTCCCGCTCCGTGATGTCCTGCGCCAGCGCGATGAGGCCGGTGAATTTGCCATCGGTGCCCATCAAGGGCGTATTGAACCACTCGCACATGATGATGCGTCCATCCTTGGTCCGGTTTTCATTGGCGCTGTGGGATTGCATGTCGCCGGACTCGAAGCGGCGCATCACCTCCTGCAGTCCGTCGCTGAGCGGCAGGATGCAGATCAGCTCAAAACACGTTCGGCCGAGCACTTCGGCTTTCGAATAGCCGAACATCCTTTCTGCCGCAGGATTCCAATCCAGCACATGATAGCCCGCGCCTAAAAGGATATATGCCAGCGGCAAGCGGTCGACTTGCAGGCGGCGCCGCTGCATGAGCAATTCCCGCTCGGCCTCGAGTCGCTTGCTCTCGGTAATATCTCTGGCGACGCCGATGACCCCGGCGACCGCGCCGTGCTGGTCGACGTACAGCGACTTTGTGGTCTGCCAGATCCTGGTCGCGCCGGCCGCGGTTGCCGGATGTTCGAACGTCTCGGTTCTCCCAGTTGCCAGGATCAGACGATCATGGTCCATAAGCTGGCGCGCGCTCTCTGGCGTGAACAGTTCCTGGTCATTCTTTCCAATGACCTCCTCGACCGACTTCCCGAGGGCCCGGGCGCCGGCCGCATTGATCATCAGATAGCGCCCCAGTCGGTCCTTCACGAAGAGAGCGTCGCCGGTTCCGTCAACCATCGCCTGCAACAGCGCACTGCGTTGCCCGCTGATCTGCTGCCGATCCAGTTCGTTATCCATAAGGGCCACCCCAGTCGGCGAAGCTCCCAACGGGGGAGTTCTCAGAAGCGGTTCGAGGACAACGCATGCCTATCCAGGGAGTTGGCGATGAATACCGTGCATTGAAGCATGGCACATTCCAAAGATCAAATAAAATCTGCTCAAAAATGAAAGCGGTCCGACTCGACGAGATGCCGGCGCTGTTGTAACTCTTCCCAAGCTCGCAGTAAAAGCCAGACCGGGAGCGTTTCTGCGGTGCGTGATTCGACAAGGATCATTGAGCCCATTGGCGGGCTTAACCCCGTTCGCGCTCGCTCACTGGATTGATGCCCGAAGCGAACGGCGTTTGTCAGTCAGGCCGGGAGCAGGCCGTTGGCAGACTGCCGCGCGAAGACCTGCAGCGCCGCACGGTCCATCAGATAGAGCAGCATCCGCTGCCCGGCGGTCCGCGCATAGTTCTTCCGCGAATCCAGATGTCCACGACGTTCCAATCGGGGAACGCCCGACAGTCGATTCCGGCTCGGCCCGAAGGCATCAGGATCGGCCGAAGTAGGATTAATCCAACGCTTGTGTTTACGCGTCGGTCGCGGATTGCCAATTTTCAAACTTCACAAAATCGGAGTCAGATCATGATCGAACACCGTGTGTTGTCCAGGCTTTCGCGATGGTTGCAAGACGCGATCGAGTCGGCTGCGAGTGACAATTCGTGCCGTCGTCGACGCCTGCGATCCAGCAGCATTTCGCCGGTCGCGGCGCAGGTCGAACTGCTCGAATCTCGACAACTATTGAGCGTCATTGCCCCGACGAACACCGTCGTCGGCTCCTCGGCTGATCCGGGTTATGTCGGGCAACAGGTGACCTTCACCGCGGCGGTCGCACCGGCCTTATCGAGTGCAATTGTCCCCACGGGAACCGTGGCCTTCCGCATCGATGGCGCGGCCCAACATGCCGTGACGCTCGTCGATGGACTCGCGACGCTGACGCTTTCGACGCTGAGCGCCGGAACGCACGCCGTCACAGCGGCGTATAGTGGTGATGCGAATTTCGCTGCCAGCACGTCCCCGGCCTTCAGCCAGGTGGTCACAGCCTCCTTTACTGCCCCCTGGCATCAGACCGGAGCGATCGATGTGACGAAGCACGGGGTGATCGGCGACGGCGTCACAGATGACACCACGGCACTTCAGAATCTCATCAATAGTATCCCGTCTGGGACCTCCAACCCCGCAGGCGGTGTCCTGTTCTACTTTCCGGCAGGGACGTACGTCGTGAGTAATACCATTGACTTCTCCAGACTTGGCAGCTTCGGCATCTTGGGCGATGTGACAGCCGCAGGTCGCACTGCCAGCACGATCGAGACCACCACGCCGAACATTGCTGTTGTCAACGTCAATCAGGCAAACAGCTCCCGCGTGTTCCAGATCAAGAACATGCAGTTCCTGGCCTCGGTCAATGGGGGGACAGGGTTCTTCACGTACAATGCATCGAACTCCTCATTCGAGAACTGCAGCTTCGGTGGATATATTGGGCTCAACGTCCGCGATGGTTTCGTGGTTGCCGTCCGTTCCAGCACGTTCATCGGAGCGACCGGCAGTAACATTGGCCTCCTGTCATCTGGCTCAACGGCTGATCTCGTCGCGGACAGTGATTTCAGCGGGTGGACTGAAGGATTACGAGTTACTGGCGCTGGCTTCTCAATCGTACGCTCCACTTTTGAGCACAACGGCATTGGAGCTCGACTGGGTACCGATCCTCAAGGCAACGGCTGGGGGCTTAGCCGTTCTTCACTGCAAGACCTTTCATTTACCGGCAACAACACCGACCTGTGGACGCAATCACTGGCATTCGATGTATTCTCGAACATTTCGATACAGGGCACCGGTAACGCCCCCTCCGGACAGAGCCAGTATGGACTCTATATTCAATCTATGCAGAACACGACTTTTTCAGGGATTCACATTGGTGGTAATTTTACCAACGCCGCCGTATTCCTGTCTAACGGCCAACAATCAACTTTCTACGCATCGACGATCAGCAATACTTTTTCAAACGGCGCAATCTGGAGGACGCAGGCCGGACTTGCCGGTGTGCCTGCGAACCAGATGACGCTGCTGGGCACGGGCGCCCCTCTCACGAGTGTGTCGGTGATCAGTTCTGCACTTCTGCAGCCTGTGAATGTCGACGATGTGACGGCCAGTCAGGTCGTCCCCGGCCCGCAAAACCTGGTTCTGGACGTTACGAAGTACGCGGTGGTGGGAGACTCGAATACGGACGATACCGCGGCGCTGCAGGCCCTGATTAATGGCGCTGCGCCCGGAACGACCTTCTATTTCCCGCAGGGCGTCTACAAGGTTTCTGCGACGATTGATTTCTCGAAACTTTCGAGTTTCAGCTTCATCGGGGATGTGGCCAGCCAGGGGGGGTCGTATAACGGCAGCACGATTCTCGGATACTTTGCCGCACCGCTGCTCAAGGCCGATTACGGTTCCGGCGCCGGCACATTCCACATCAGCAACATCAATCTGCAATCGAGCTGGAACAGCGGCAGCGTGGCCCTGTATGCCCGGAACGCCGTGTTGTCGAGCCTCCAGAACGTTCAAATTCACGGCAATACGGGTATCGATCTGGAGAATCCGTTTAAGGTGTCTCTGCGTTCCGTGTCCATCAGCGGCCCCAGCCTTCCCAGCTCAAACGTAGGTCTCAACATTCATGGCGGCTATGGCTGCACGGTCGAAAGTGGCAACTTTACCACTTTGAATAACGGCATCCTGGCGGGTGGGACCACGAACCTGGCCGTTTATGCGACGCGCTTCGAAACCAACAATATCGCCATGAACCTTGGTGTTGACGCCAGCGGTTCTCCCTCGACGCTGCTGGGTGCCTCAATTCAGGGTATTTCGCAGGAGGCGAACAATTACCACATTATCTGCGTAAGCGTTCTGAACAGCTTGTTTGCCGGCATCGATGGTGACGGGACTACCAGCGCCGCTGGCGCCGCCGTAATTGGGATGCTGGTCGAGGATACGCACGGCAGCACATTCGCATCAATCGGAATGGGCGGAGCGTACAGCAGTACGGCACAACGTGTGTTGAGTACGGCTTCTAACCTGTACTTCACAGACTGCCTGGCCGGGAACGGTTCGTCAAATGGTATCGTCGGACCGTTCACGCCGACCGTCAATTCGCTGGTCACGAACGACGCACTGCCGACGATTACAGGAACATGGGACTCCGCCGGTGCAACGCTGCTGCAGGTCACCTTTAATGGAACGACATACACGCTGGGCACCAATTCGCAATTGACCAGCGACGGCTCGGGACACTGGACTCTGGCCACGTCCGCAACGATTGCTGACGGCTTCTACAACGTGCTGGTCCACACGACAGATGCCGCCGGGAATGTCACCGACCACACGGCAACGAACGCGCTGAAGGTCGACACGGTTCCGCCTGCAACGCCGACGGTCAATGCGCTCGTCACCTACAACAACACCCCTGACCTGACTGGAACCTGGGATCAAGGCACGCCGGGAGGCGCGACGGTGCTCCAAGTGACCGTCAACGGATCCACTTTCACGTTGGGAACGAGCTCCCAACTGATCAGCAACGGTTCGGGACACTGGACGCTGGCCACGACGACGCCGATTCCGGATGGCACTTACAACGTGCTGGTCCACACGGCAAATGCCGCGGGCAACAGCGCCGACTCGACAACGTCGAATCAACTGGTAATTGAGCTGCGAATGGGCGCACCGAGCTTGACCGCCGCGCCCGCTTCGACGGCGGCAGCCACGACGACTGCGCTGCTTCAAAAGACGACACAGGGATTTGCCCTTTCCAGCTCGGCTCGGCAGGTGCCCTACACCAGCAACGTCGTAACGGGAAGTCTGCTGACTGCGTTCATTGCCTTTGAGCCTGGCAGTGGCAAGGCGACGGTGAATGTTTCGGATAACATCAACGGGGCCTGGACGCAAGCGGGCGGTTATGTCCGCAATGGGCTGAATACGGGCGCCTGGTTCTACTTCATCAATTCGGCAGGCGGCAGCAACCTGACCGTAACCGTCACGCCCAGCGCGGCCGTGTACATGAGCATCGGTTTGCACGAATACCGGGTGAACTCGCCAGCGGGAGTCACGCTGGATGCAACGGCTTCCAATACGGGATCCGGCGAAACAGTATCCACGGGCGCTTGCGCCGTCTCTGCCCCGGGCGACCTGGTCCTGGCTGGTTTCGGTCAAGGCACCGGTGCGCTGACAAGCGTCACTATGGGCGGACCATTGACCCTCGAAACCAACCAGCCCATTGGCACGATTTACGAGGGCTCGGCCACGGCTGACGACACAAACGCCGGGAGCTCAGAGGCCGCCACTTTCACAATGAATGCGGCAGTCCGCTTCGCTGCTATGGCGATCAGCTTCAAAATCCCTGCCGCGGCCTCTTCCGCCGTGGTCAATCTGGCATGGAACGCCGTGCCGCAGGCTCTGGGTTATCGCGTGTACCAGCTAAACGGCACGCAGCCCACGCTGCTGGCAAACCTCGGCGCCAACGCAACGACGTACCAGGTGACCGGCCTGGCTCCGGTTTCGACTGAATCGTTTTACGTGGAAGCGTACAACGGGTCCGTCGTCGCCGATTCGGCGCAGGCCAGCGTCAGACTGCCATTGGCCGGCTAGTTGCCATCGAGCTTCGCCTCAATAATGTCGAATGGTGCGCTGGCATCGTCGTGCCTGCAGTTTACGAGGCGCCCTGGTTCAATGACCGGCCCGTTTTCATCCAGATCAAATCAAACGAGGACTCCAACGAGGGATCGAACCGGGCACCGCCGCGACGAGCGGTGGTCTTGGACCTTCGGAGGGTTCGATGCGATCCGCTACACTTTCGGGAATCAAGGCCGTCCTCTGGCCGATGAGGCCAGATGAAGGGCGGCCGCGATAGTTTTCAAAAAAGGGCCGACGACTGGGTTCGCACCAGCATCATCCGCCCCAAAGATTTAGACAGGGCAAGACCGGCACCTTTCTCAGTCGAGCCACGTCGGCAATCAGCACCGGTGCAAGGAGTCGAACCCTGTCGAGCGGTTTTGGAGGCCGCCTGCTCTCCCGGGTGCACACCGGTTTGATAAAGGGGTGAGGCTTGAGTTGTGAGGCTTGAGTTACGACACTATCGCCATGAGAGATCATCGGAGGCTCCGGGCACTTGAGTTGGCCGACCAACTTGCACTTTCTATTTATGGCGCGACGAAGTCCTTTCCAAAAGGAGGAGCAGTTTGCGCTGACTTCTCAGCTCCGACGGGCGGCAGTTTCGATCGCATCGAACATCGTCGAGGGCTGTGCTCGCTCGTCGCAACCCGATTACATTCGCTTCCTCGACATGGCCTTCGGATCCGTGTGTGAAGTCGGATACCAGTTGTCGCTTGCGACACGCCTCGGATACTTGGAATCCGATGTCGCCGCGGAACTGGAGAAACAGGCCGACGAGACCGCAAGGGTTCTCGCCGGCTTGCTTCAATCGCTTCGCGCCACCAAGTAGCGCCCTCCTGTCCTCACGCCTCAGGTCTCAAGCCTCATTCCTCAAGTTCCACGTTCCAGTACGCCTCGCTCACGAAGCGAGTCCAACTGTCGATCCGCATGTCGCGGGTCGCGTACAACGGTCTCCAGACCGGGCGGACCGGCTGCTTCCGCAGAGGCATGCCGGCCTGTTCGGGCGTGCGGTCGGCCTTCCGCTTGTTGCAACCGATGCACGCCAGCACGCAGTTCTCCCAAGTTGAAATACCGCCTTGCGCCCGCGGCAGGACGTGATCGAGCGTCAGTTCCTCGGTCCCCGGCTGGGCACCGCAATACTGACACGTATACCGGTCCCGCTTGTAGATGTTCCGCCGGCTAAACGTGACGGCGTTGATGGGGATCCGGTCGTAGTGCGTCAGTGCCACGACTTCGGGAACCCGCAGCCGCAGCCGAACCGCCTGGATGAATGGCTCATCATCTCGCGGGATCAGCCTTGACCAGTCGAACCACGTGTAAAGCTGATAGTCCTGCGGGTCGACGACGCGGGCGTTGTCGTTCCAGAGCAGGACCAGCGAGCGCGACACAGGCGCCACGCCGACAGGCTGCCAGCTCCGGTTGAGAATGAGCGTGGGCCGCTCGAGAACTGCACTGACCATCATAAATCTCCATTCCAGAAAAACGGGTGTCCGGGGGGAGTTGAACGGGCACCGCCGCGAAGAGCGGTGGTCACCTCGACTTTCACAGAGTCGCATGCCAATCCGTTACACCACGAACACCATGTATGCGGGGCGAAATGCACCGGCACTTCGCCCCGCAAGACTCACTTCAGTGGCGAATCAATCCACGAAAGCTACGTGCCGCATGGCGGCCGCCTGTGTTTCCGTGTTCATCAGCACTTGATGCCATCCGTGCAACTCGATCGTCTTGTGATCCGAATGCCGAACCCTGCCGCGGACATAGACCTGCGGATTTCGCCGCAGCACTGACCAGGGCCAGTTTCGGGCTTCCGGCCGCCGGGACAGCAACTTGCCGTACTGCGTAGCCGTCAGCCCATTCGGATATCGATTTGACACGTGCACGGTCTCACCACCAATGCGGTAGAGGAACTCGACCACATGCGGCTTTCCACGCCCACGCCGCAACGGCTCATTCTGCAGAACCAGCTTGGGATCGACATTCAAGTTCGGACTGGGAATGAAGAACCACTCCCCCTGCCGAATGAACGCTTCGTTCCGTCGCCGATTCCGGTTCTTGGACCGAATGCGCAGGTTGTTCTGGCGTTGTCGCACCAGACCGGGTTTCAAGGCTTCCATGGCCGCTGCCACACTGGCGATTCCCGGAACTTCCGGTACTGCGGCCACAAACCACGCCCGCTCATCATGACCGCACAGGAATTTGTGCTTTTCGCCGCGTTCGCTGTCGCGCGTCATCAGCAAGAGATGGCGAATGTCGGGCTGAATCTGCACAGCCTCGACAAGCGGATTGCTGCCAGGCTGGACCTGGAACTCGAAGAACTCACCGTCACGGTCGCGGTCGATATTGATCGTGACTGTGCCTTGAATGTTCGAGAAACCCCGTCGCCCGCCTGACGGACGAACCTTTACCCGTGCACCGACACGACCGAATTGCCGTGCCAAAACTGAAACGTCCATAAAATGTCCTTTGCAATGACAGAATAAAGGCAGTCTGTACCAGACCACCGATGATCGCTTGCGCGACTGTCACATCCCCAACACGCACGTGTGGGGGCGGAGGTCGCACGACATGTGTGCCGATGACGGTTCGACTTCAGCATCGCTACCTCCCTTTCATGGCAAAGTGGACGGAGTGCCCGGCTTCGTCGGCCTGCAGGCCGAACATTCACCGGCTTCGAAGTTAAGACGCCATCTGCTCGATTTGGTTCGCGCTTTCAACAGGAATTCCCCGACCGGGAGTCGAACCAGACTGCCTCTTTAGGATCGAGACGTGATTTCCGTTTCACCATGACGTTCAAGGCGAAGTCCGCCGAGCTTCAACATGAGTCGGCCAACGTCGACGAGGTAACCGACCAACTCGGCGACTTGAACCCGGCCCGCGGGGACGCGGCGCTGGCGATCTTCGACTGGAGCCAGAACGCGGCCGACATCTGGCGCGGTTCAAACAACGACTGCCAGCGCGAAATCCTGGATTCTGTTTGTTTGAACCGTATGCTGAGCGACGTATCTCTAGTCACCACAAAGAGAAAGCCGTTCGACGCGATCGTCGAACGGCCAATTCCATCGAAGAGTCGGGGCGACAGGATTTGAACCTGTGACCTCTTGGTCCCGAACCAAGCGGCCATCCGTCACAACCTCCGCCCGCAACTGGAAAGCCTGAACATCATGGGAATATTCCCGCCTCCCAGCGCATAATATATTTCTTGCGGATGGATTCGAATTCTCCGTGAACCTTTTCGTGCCGACTCCCGTCTAATCTGGCACAGGGACGAGAGCACGCGATTGCGGCGACTGTCGTCCCTGCTCCAACGAAGAAGAGGATGCCTTCCATGACTTTCTTGCGGTCGAGTTTCATACCCAAAGGGATTTGTACACGGTCATTCGCCGATCAACCGGCGAATACGCTCCCCGTGTATCCCCTGCGCCTGTGACACCCGGCCGAAAGCCCCACAAGCAATTCTCAAAGCCCGGTGTCACAGCGACATCGGGCTATTTTCGTTGAATTCAGCGGGTCGGTAGCTGAGACGGTGTAGCGCCAGGCTGAAGACCTGGAGACGTGGATTCGAGCACCACCCGACCCACTTGCGCACAGCCTGCGCGCATGGCTCGTTCGTCTACCGGTCGAGGATGCTGCCCTTTCAAGGCGGAGGACGGGGTTCGACTCCCCGACGAGCTATTTGAGTTTGAGATTTGAAGTACGGGGTGAAGGGTAATGGTGGCCCACGTGCCTCGGGCGCACGTATCAGCGGGTTCGATTCCCGCCTCCCCGAATGCGGCCCGGTGTTGTAACGGAAGCATGTCGCTCTGATACGGCGGCAGCGGTGGTTCGACTCCACCTCGGGCCACTCGGACTCGGGCCACTCGGAACTCGTAATGGAGATTCGGAATGACCGCACGACAATTGAAACGCCGGCCTCGGATCGGTTCCGGGGGTCGTGGTGTAACGGCAGCACAGCAGACTTTTAATCTGGCAGGCGAGGGTTCGAACCCTTCCGGCCCCACTGGGATATCAGGTTCGGAAATACGAACGGCTCGTAGCTCAACGGTCAGAGCAGGCTCCTTATAAGAGCCCGACGAAGGTCCGACTCCTTCCGAGCCGATCGGCGAAACAGAACAGTATGCGGGATCAAGGTGTTAGCGGCAGCACATTCGGTTCTTACCCGAGCAAGTGAGGGTTCAAGTCCCTCTGATCCCATTGAAAATCAGGCACTGGTCGTTCAGCGGCAAGGACTCCGCACCCGGGGCACTGCCGCGAATAGCGGTGGTCCGGCAACGTGGGTTCGAGTCCCACCTGGTGCTCTCGATAGTGACGGTTCTTTAAGAATCCGATCAAGACGTTTGCATCCATGATGTAGCGGAAGCCTACCGGCTCGCCATGTCGGAAGTGCGGGTTCGACTCCCGCTGGATGCTTTTATGCGGCGTGTGGGAAAGCCTGGGAATCCGCCTGCCTTGGGCGCAGGAAATCGTCAGTTCAAATCTGACCACGCCGACTTCATTGCGGTGGAGCTCGTGCTGGTACGAGCAGGCGGCTGTTAACCGCCCGGACACAGGTTCGATTCCTGTCACCGCAGCTTTACGGAAGGGCAAGCCAACTGGCGATGGCCACCGGTTCGAAGCCGGTCGAGCATTCTCGAAATGCCTTGAGGGTTCGACTCCCTCTCCTTCCGCTGCTGCGACAAACGTGCCCTTGGCCGAGCGGCAAAGGCGCCAGCCTTCCAAGCTGGAAAGGTGGGTTCAACTCCCGCAGGGCATTTTCAATGATCGGGGATCGGCTAACGGTAGGCTGCCTGCCTTTGAAACAGGCGATGGAGGTTCAAATCCTTCTCCCCGAACCTTTCGGCGAACACAAAGCTCTGATTGCTGACAACACTGCGGGGTGGTTGCTGCTGGTAGCAACGCCTGGCTCTGACCCAGGAGGTCGTTGGTTCGATTCCAACCCCCGCAATTCGAGGAAGGCATCCGGCCGGATGAGGAGCCTGTCCTGAAAACAGGTGGCGGGTGAAACCCGTTTGTGGGTTCGAGTCCCACGGCTTCCGCTGACAAACGGGCTCATCGTCCAACAGGAAGACGCCGGTCCTGCAAACCGGAGATTCGGGTGCGATTCCCGATGGGTCCACTTTTCACGGCGAGTAATCACAACGACACGTTCCCGTGGTCCAGCGGCGACGACTCCTGGCCTACAACCAGGCAACGATGGTTCAAGTCCATCCGGGATCATTTTCACGTGAGGCCCAGGTACGCCAACGGCTGAGCGGCTCGGCTTAAACCCGAGCGTGTGCAGGTTCGACTCCTGCTCTGGGCACAAATCAGATCACAGCGCACGGCTCGGTAGGCAACTGGCAGACCACCCTCGCTTAGAACGAAGGATGCTGCGGGTTCAAATCCCGCCTGAGCCATTGTCAAACTTCACGTCCTCGCAGAGCAGCCCGGAGTGCTCGCCACCCTGTCAAGGTGGAGATCGTGGGTTCAAATCCCATCGGGGACGCCTTTCAACACGAAACGGCACGGTACGCAAACTGGAAAAGCGGCGAAGCTCAAACCTTCGTGATTTTGCGGGTTCGACTCCCGCCCGTGCCACTGGAAACACGCGTCGGCTGAGCATTGGCGTGCTCAAGTGGCTGTAACCCACCCGCCTTCGGGCATTGCAGGTTCAACTCCTGCCCGACGCACTGCAGAACAACAAATCGGCCCGTTCGTCTATCGGTTCAGGACACCAGCCTCTCACGCTGGCAAGGCGGGTTCAATTCCCGCACGGGTCATTCTGGGTTTTACGACCAAGTGGTGGAACAGGCAGACACGCGACGGTCAGAACGTCGTGCCATCAGGCGTGGGAGTTCAAATCTCCCCTTGGTCACTCGGTATACGGTGCAGGCGCGGCTGGCGCCCAACTGGCTCTCATAAGGCCGGTCACTTCGGTTCGATTCCGGGGCCTGCAACTTGGAATTGATCAGATATCGACGCAGGTTGGCCAGTGCCCAGTGAAGGCTCATAACCTTCGCCAGCCAGGTGCGACCCCTGGACCTGCCAATTGCCGCCGCACCGGCGGCCATTCACAGCCGAGTACGCAAACTGGGAAAGCGGCCAGGTCGAGAGCCTGGTGATTTTGTCGGTTCGACTCCGATCTCGGCTACTTCATGATCCTGTGGTCAAACGGCACGACACCAGCCCGACATGCTGGAGATGATGGTTCAACTCCATCCGGGATCATTTTTGTAACGGTTTGTAGGTGTTTCGGCAGCACGCCGCTTTGGTAAGGCGGAAGATCGAGTTCAATTCCCGGACGGACCTCTGTGTCACATGAAGTTTGAAAACGGGCCTGTCGTCCAACGGAAAGACGCTGGAATGGCATTCCAGAAATCCGGGTGCAACTCCCGGTGGGTCCACTTGAGGAAATACGGAAGGTAGCCGGATACGGTTGGCCGGGCCGCACTGCTAACGCGATTCTCGTTGAGAGATGAGGGTTCGAATCCCTTGCCTTCCGCTTTGGCCCTGATGGTGAAATGGAAATCATACCTCGCTTCTACCGAGGGGTTCCGGGTTCGAGTCCTGGTCGGGGTGCTGGAGAGAATAAGAGGAGAACGGAAGGGCTACCCGACAGGTGACGGGAACCGGTTGGAAGCCGGTCGAGCAAATTCGAAAAGCCTTGCGGGTTCGATTCCCGCCACTTCCGCTGGAGAGTGATTTGAACGACGGCCCCCGATGGTGAAACGGAAATCACGCCTCGGTCCTAACGAGGCAGTCCGGGTTCGACTCCCGGTCGGAGAATACATGGTGTTCGTGGTGTAACGGTTTGCATGCGACTCTGTGAAAGTCGAGGCGGCGGGTTCAACTCCCCCCGGACACCCCTTTTTCTGGAATGGAGATTTATGATGGTCAGTGCAGTTCTCGAGCGGCCGACGCTCATTCTCAACCGGAGCTGGCAGCCGGTCGGCGTGGCACCTGTGTCCCGTTCGCTGGTCCTGCTCTGGAATGACAACGCGCGCGTGGTCGACCCGCAGGACTACCAGCTCTACACGTGGTCCGACTGGTCGAGGCTGATTCCGCGCGACGACGAGCCGTTCATTCAGGCGGTTCGGCTGCGGCTGCGGGTTCCCGAAGTCGTAGCGCTCACGCACGACGACAGGATCCCGATGAACGCCGTCACGTTCAGCCGGCGGAACATCTACAAGCGGGATCGGTACACGTGTCAGTATTGCGGTGCGCAGCCGGGGACCGAGGAGTTGACGCTCGATCACGTCCTGCCGCGGGCGCAGGGAGGTATTTCGACCTGGGAGAACTGCGCGCTGGCGTGCATCGGCTGTAACAAGCGAAAGGCCGACCGCACGCCGGAACAGGCCGGCATGCCGCTGCGGAAGCATCCGGTTCGGCCGGTCTGGAGACCGTTGTATGCGACCCGCGACATGCGGATCGACAGTTGGACTCGCTTTGTGAGCGAAGCCTACTGGAACGTGGAATTGGAAGAGTGAGTTCGGTCCCACGGGTGTCATGCCCGTGGGGCCTTTTACCGGTGTGCTCCTGGGAGAGCAGGCTGTTTCCAAAGCAGCCGCACAGGGTTCGACTCCTTGCCCCGGTGCTGATTGCCGACGTGGCTCGACTGAGAAAGGCGCCGGTCCTGTAAACCGGATCATGCTGGTGCGAACCCAGTCGTCGGCCCTTGCGTCTGTCCCGATGTTGTAACGGATCGCATTGGACCTTCCGAAGGTCCAGGTCCTGGTTCGATTCCAGGTCGGGATACTGTGTATTTGCCCTGCGAGTGTGCCGGAAGCACGGCAGCCTTCGATGCTGCAGGACGGGGTTCGATTCCTCGGTGGGGTGCTTTTGTTTGGATTGTCCTCGGAGTGTGGCGGAGGCACGCGACTCTGCGAAGGTCGAAGACCAGGTTCGACTCCTGGCGGGGACACTTGTTGATTATTCGACGCTGGAGCCAGACGGCACGGCAACTGCCTGCAAAGCAGTTTCAAGCGGGTTCGACTCCCGCCGGCGTCTTTTCTGATTCCACTCTCCACGTTTCGAACGTTCAGGCGTTGTGTCGTCCATCGCCTCCTGGTCCGCAACCGATCGCCCGTCAAAAGTAAAAAGCGGCGATATGCGCTATCCACCGCCAAGCTAGCTGAATCAGCGTTCGGGGAAGGCTGCGAACTGAGGATTTTTACTTTTCGGGTCGTGCGGCCCGCGCGATTGGCCCCGAAAACGCCCGACGTTCGGCAACGGCGGGGGTGTTCTCCCGAGTCGCACGAAGGTTCACCGGTCGCCACTTTTCGCGCCGTGGGCCAACTTGGGGGACCTGGGGCGGAACACGGGGTCTCGGGCGGCGTGCCGGCGGCTGGTAGGAGGGTGTTTCCAGAACAACGCGACAGATGCGTGTTCATCCCTTTTTCTATCTCCGAGAGGCATAGGGCAGGGATACTCCCGCCGGACGCAGACGGTGTCGAGCACCTGTGGGACACGTAAGCCTGCCCTGAGTTCGCAAGTGCGATTAATCTTCTACCCGCCCCCTTCGATCACAGCGATGTCATTTCGCGATGGTTCGGAGATGAGTCGTGGTTTAATCGTATAATTCCATTCAGGGATGGTTTGGGCTCTTTCCAGTGCAAGAGTTCCAATTTCTTCCTTCGCGATCCTTTTTCCAGGGGTGAACACTCCCTCCAGCAAGAACGCATCGACCGAGAGTCCCTTCTGAGTCGATGTGCCGCGCATGTAGGCCAGCATTACCTCCAGACTCGTCAACGGTATGCCTGCCCAGTTCATGCTGATCTGGCTGAATAATCGGCGTTCGATGGGATAATACTTCGAACAATGAGTCGGGAAGTGGGCGACAGTGACAGTCAAACCGAACTCGTCGCAAAAATCGCACTGCAATTTGTGCTTCCAGCCTCGACTGCGGTACCCATTGCTTCCGCCTCCATCAGCCAGAATGAGAATATTGCGTGCCGTTGGATAGACATGGCGCCCCGCATACATCCACCACCGCTTAATTGCCGTAACAGCGAAGGCCGGCGTATCACCCGATGTTCCGACCCAGACGTATCCCTTGTTTGTGCGCACATCATATATCCCGTATGGGGTAGCAACGCACTCCGCTAAGCTCGCGTACTTGTAATCGCCAACTTTAATCGCCTCCCTACGCCATGTCTGTCCTTCCACTTTGAAGTCGCCGATCAATTCCTTCTTTTTGCCATCGACGCTAATCACCGGTTCATCTCTGTTTTCGAAAGTTTTCCTTAGTGCTGCCATGTACCGGAATTGCATATCTCGCTTCGGGGAGCGTCCAGCCAGAGCGCGGACTTTTTCGTTCACTTTCATCGAGTATCCGAGTTGTTTGAGCAGTTTCCATACGGTGCGATAGCTCATTCGATATCCAATAGCGGCGAGTCGTTTGTTGAGCGTCCGACAACTTACGCGCACCCACTTGCTGCTGGTCATCGGATCTCCCGCCGTATCGTTAGCAATGAGACTCTCCAGTACTGTTCCGATTTCAGGATATGTTTGCGTGATCGGCTTTCGACCTGGCCGGTGCTTTTGGATATTTTGAACGGTCCCAGCAAGAATCGAGGTCAGCTCCTTTTGCCCGCGGCAGATGGCGCTGCGGCAAATGCCTGTCACTTCCGAGAACAAGCGGCGGCCGTGCTTCCCCATCCGTCTAGATTCGATTGCCGCGTAGAGTCGTCTCGCCTTTTCTGGAAGTTGGCTCATTAATACATTTATTTCGCGATGACGGACTGCGCCCGGATGGTCGGGCTGACGTTGGCACCGACGGCAGCCGCAGCGTTGGATGTTGCTCGTTTGCATTTCTAATCTCCGGGTTAC
>Ga0207022_10102_pt1 | contig 23672 bp, 21 predicted proteins | sample Alteio_BWMinCont_46_FD_153307 | JGI IMG/M metagenome (GOLD analysis project Ga0207022, IMG submission 153307) | Enriched cells from forest soil in Barre Woods Harvard Forest LTER site, Petersham, Massachusetts, United States -... | ecosystem: Environmental > Terrestrial > Soil > Temperate forest >... | reverse complement strand
TCAACCGCGGAGGCTCATCCGCAGACGAATTCGTATCATTCAAAGATGGGATTCTTGAAGAATGAGCCTGCGCTGCGGCAATCTTCGTCGCCCTCCACAATGAGCATGGCTTTGCTGTGGCGGATGGCGCGAACAGCTTCGCGTGTCTCAGCGAGAGTTGGAGTTCCGGAAGCTGGCGAATATTCCGCGAACCAATGCTTCAAGTCTGCATACTCAATGCGTGGCGCGCCTCCGGGATCGAGCGCGTATTCCACGACGAGAACGATGTAACGTCCATGCAAAGTAGTGTTGAAGATGCTGGAGCGGTAGGCAAATCCGCACTCGGCGGGCGAGAGCGTGGCCACTTCCATTGATTCCAAATCGAGTACGCGGACGGCGTGGATGGTCCCGGAAACTTCCTCGCCGTATGCGCCGACGTTTTGGATCGGCGTTCCACCAACTGTTCCGGGAATGCCACTCAGGCACTCGATGCCTGCACAATTCTGCGCGACCGCGTGAGAGACGAAGTTGTCCCACGGCTCGCCGGCAGCGACGGAGAAGATGCGGCGTCCATCGGGTGTGGCGCCTTTTTCGCGGATGCCGCGGAGCGACATCTTCATGACCACGCCGCGGTATCCGCGATCTGCGATGAGCAGGTTGCTGCCACCGCCGAGAACGAAGAGATCGCGCGCCTTCGTTGCTGCAAATGCAGCTGCACGTTTGACATCATCAAGAGTTGTGGCTTCGATGAAATAACGCGCAGGGCCGCCCACCCCAAGTGTGGTCAGTGGCGCGAGCGGCACATCTTGCTGGACTCTCATGCATTACTACTTTAATGCATCGTGCTAAAACTGTTGAGAACTGAATAATATATTCGGCATCATGCTCATGAATTTCATCCGTCTTCCGTCATCAGTCTTTAGTAAGCTTTTGGTGCGAAATGTCCACTGAGAACTGAAGACCAATAACTGCGAAGCGAGAACCGCGAACCGATAACCACAAGATAACCACAAACTAAGGTCTTGCTTCCATACTGCCAAATAGCCCTATAATGAACACTGCGTTACAAGGAGCAACCTATGTATCCCGAACCCATGATCGCACCGTTCCGTGAAGAGCTGACATCCGCAGGTGTGGAAGAGACACGCACTGCGCAGGACGTGGAGAAAGCCGTGACTGGCACGGAGGGCACGGTGATGGTGGTGGTGAACTCGGTGTGCGGATGCGCGGCAGGAAGGATGCGTCCGGGAGTGAAGATGGCGATGAAGCACCCAGCCAAGCCCGAGCGCGTGATCACTGTTTTCGCCGGACAGGACCGCGAAGCCACCGACAAGGCCCGCAGCTATTTCACCGGATATATGCCGTCGTCACCGAGCATTGGGATCCTACAGCAAGGTAAACTCGTTTATATGATGGAACGCTCGCAGATCGAGCGCAGCACTCCGGAATTGATCGCTGGGGAATTGACCAGTGCATTTGAGAAGCTGTGCACGAAGGTATAAGAACTGTTTCCCGTTTTCCGTTCCTCGTTTCCCGTAAAGACAAATGCAGATTCCGGACTCCTGCTTCTCAGGAGTGCGGAATGACAAAGCAATAATAATCGTTCATCGAGTGGTCCAGGATTTGACTGCAAGGCTCACAGGCTCTTTTCCAGCGTGGATGAATGTGAACAGGGAGCGTGTGCCCGTGCGGATGATGGTTATGTCCCCTGAACGCTGGTTGGCAACAAATAAAAAATTCTGATTCGAATTCAGCGCGAGTGCTTCCGGTCCCTCGCCCACGGGAACACTTGCAAGCAGACGGTTCACCGTGATGTCATAGATCGCGACATTGTTACTGCCTGAATTACCCACATACAAAGTAGCGTTGTCCGCTGCCATCACGCCGCCTGCGGGATGGTTGCCGATGGAATACGTTCCGCCAACTTCATTAGTACTGGTATTGATCTCGCTGAATGCATCAGAATCACGGTCGATGGCGAAGAGCTCGCCTCCGTCAGGTTTGAGTGCGAGCGCGGTGGGCGAGTGGCCTACGGTCATGAGACAGAGCAGCGCGTCACGATCACTCTTGCCGTTAGTGGTCTTGAGCTGGACGGCAGCGACCAAGTTCGTGCCTCCACAGGCGATGAATGCTTTGGTGGAGTCAGGCAGGATCACAGTTTCACCCGGAGAGACGCATCCGGGAAGGAGAATGCGAGCACGGACCTGGAGTTTCACAGTGTCAACGATCGCAACGGATGAGACTGGTTCAGAGTTATTGATTCGCGCGGCATTGAGCGGGACGATGATGGTATGTCCGTCGACGGCGATCGCTGTCGAAGTGGCGTTTGTGCCGAGTGGAACAGAGGCGAGCACATGATGCTGCGTGAGATCGAGGACGGTGAGGCTGCTGGAACCTGCGTGGGCGATGTATCCACGCGTGCCGTCGGTTGAAACACTTAGAAAAACCGGCCGCGCAGGGACTGAGATCGTGGCGCTGACTTGGTTGGTGTCCACGGCAATCACACTGATGGAGCTTGATTGTTCGTTGACCGCATACACTTCGTTGCGAACAGTGTTCGCAACAACTTGGACGGGTTGAATCCCAACAGGAACCGTTGCCAGCTGTTTGAATTCGGTGGCGTCGATCACGGTGACGGAGTTGCTACCACGGTTGGCGACGAATAGTGATTCGCGATCGTTCGTATCTTTCGAGCGTGTGCATCCTGAGATCAAGCAAAGCAATAGAAACACGATCAGGGCGCGCAAGACAGTTGTAATTATTTTGGATGAGGGTTGTGGCACCGGACAAGTTTACAGTGAATCGATGCTGAATCTATCGCGTGGCGACATTTGCAACTTCCGTGACCGCACGTGGAGCGGCTACTGTGCGTTCAACGACGGTAGCGATGCGGCGGATATCGTCCATCAGGTGGTCGAGTTGGTCGGGCATGAGGGCTTGCTGTCCATCGCTGAGGGCTTTTTCGGGTGCGTGATGGCACTCGACCATGATTCCATCAGCGCCGGCGGCGATGGCGGCGCGGGCCATGGGCTGGATCTGGAAGCGCTGTCCGGTGGCGTGGCTGGGATCGACGAGGATGGGCAGATGGCTGAGGCGGTGCACAGCGGGCACTACGCTGAGGTCGAGCGTGTTGCGTGCGTGGTCACTGAATGTGCGGATGCCGCGTTCACATAACGCCACGTTGTAATTGCCTTCGCTCATGACATATTCGGCAGCCAGAAGGAAATCTTCGAGCGATGCGGCCATGCCGCGCTTGAGGAACACGGGTAGGCGGGAGCGTCCAACGCGCTTGAGCAGGGCGAAGTTCTGCATGTTGCGCGCGCCAACTTGGATCATGTCCGCATATTTCTCGACGAGTGCGAGCGAATCATCGTCCACTGCTTCGGTCACAATGCGAAGGCCGAAACGCTGGCGGATTTCGGCGAGGATCTTCAGGCCTTCTTCGGCGAGTCCCTGGAAAGAGTAGGGCGAAGTGCGAGGTTTGTAAGCACCGCCACGGAAGAATTTCGCTCCGCTGCGTGCTACACGTTCGGCGACGGCGAAAGCCTGGTCGCGCGATTCGATGGAGCATGGTCCGGCGATTACGGCGAGTTCGTTGCCGCCGATGGTGGCTTCTGGAATGTTGGATCCGGAATCGGTTTTCAACGCTGCGAAGCGGATGATCGTCGGATCGGGCTTGACCTCAAGGCTGACCAGTTTGAATGGCTTGGTGACGCGGACGACCTCGCCCACACCTTTCATCTCGTCGAAGAGTCCGGTATCGAGTGCGCCGGGGTTGCCGGTGATGCCGATGGCGGTGCGTCCCGCGCCGGGCATGGAGTGGGCGCGGAAGCCGAGAGCTTCGATCTTCGAGCACACCGCCGCGACTTGCTCCTCAGTGGCGTGCGCCTGCATCACGATCAGCATTGCTGAATCTCCGATGTATTAGTGTATCAATTTAGTGGCTGGCGGAAACCAGGGATTAGGGAATAGGGGACAGGGAACAGGAAAATCAAAATCTCCGGCTACAATGTTGAAGCTTTTCATTTGAGATTTTCGAATCACTTATTCTGATGAGGGGAAAATGGCCACAGCCAAGAAGAAGAGCAACATCCCTGCTGAGAAGTTCGAGTTGTATGAGAAGCTGATCCAGAGCATACCGAAGATCGAGCGTAAAGGGGCAGTGCATCCTTATACTTCGGTGAACGGACACATGTTCACGTACCTCGACCAGACGGGAACACTTGGAATACGGCTTCCAGAGAAAGAGTTGGATGTGTTCCTGAAGAAATACAAGACCCCATTGTTCGAATCGTATGGAGTGGTGAAGAAGGGGTGGGCGACGGTTCCGGCGAAATTGCTTGAGGACACAAAAGCGCTGAAGAAGTACCTTGAAATAAGTTACGAACACACCAAAACTCTGAAACCAAAATAAATGTATGGCATCAAAACTTCGGATACAGGAGAACTCATATGAACGGAAAGAAAATCGCTTATTGGATCACGACCGCGCTCATCGCCTTTGTTTGCTTGTTCGGTGGCGTAGTGGACATTATGCAACCAGCCGCAGCCAAAGAGGGCATGGCGCACCTTGGATATCCGGTATATGTATTGACAATACTGGGAGTGTGGAAGGTGCTCGGCGGAATAGCCATTCTTGCGCCGAAATTCCCAAGGTTGAAGGAATGGGCGTACGCCGGAATACTGTTCGACCTAACTGGAGCTTCTGCGTCGCATGCGTCCTCAGGTGACCCGGTTGCCAAGATCATGACCCCGCTCATCATTCTGTTGATCGTGATCGCATCATGGGCGCTGCGTCCGGAGAGTAGGAAGCTCCCCGGTGCACTGCTCTAATTGTTGAACACTATTTCAATCTCAACAACTTCACTGCATTGCCGCCGAGGATCTTCGCGCGGTCAGCATCCGAAACTTTGATCTCATCCAGACTCTTCAGCATCTTGGGAATACTGCCGATCTGATGAGGATAATCGCTGCCAGCGAGGATCTGCGAAGCTCCGGCGAAACTGATGGCCAGCTCGATGGCGCGCGGATCGAAGTTCACGGTGTCATAAAAGAAACGCTTGAGATACGTTGTGGGTAATTGCGTTATGTTCACGCGGCAATCAGGGAAGGCCTCGTATCCACGGTCAAGGCGCTCGGCGAGATAGGGGATGGCGCCGCCGAGATGTCCGAGGACCCACTTAATGTTGGGGAAGCGTTCAGCGACCCCGCTGAAGACGATGCCTGCAGCAGCGAGAGTGGTATCGCAAAGGAAGCCGACGAGCGGCATCAGCCAGTAATCGAGCATGGCTTCAACTCCAACAGGGTTCGTGGGATGGATATGAATGACCGCGCCGAGTTCATTTGCAACTTCATAAACCTTCCAGAAACGTCTGTCATGGAGTGCGATTCCGTTGATGTTGCTGAAGACCATTGCTCCGGGAAAATGAAGTTGTTCCATGGAGCGACGAAGCTCGGTTGCAGATGCATCGGGAACGTTGAGAGGAAGCGTAGCGAGGGTTGCGAAGCGTCCTTTTTTATCAGCCACCACGCGCGCGAAACAATCGTTGACGAGTTGTGCCAGACGGATAGCAGTGGCTGGCTCTTCCACATGCGTGCCGGGTGTAGTGAGAGTGATGACTTGAGTATCGACTCCGGCGTCACACAGGACTTGTTCGCGGTAGTCAATATCGCGGTGTCCCTGGACGGCGACGTTGTAATCGCCGGGATAGTGCACGCAGGGGTTGCCTTCAGCATCACGAGTGATGCGTACTGCACTGGGGCCTTTCTCGAGAGCGGCGAGATACTCCGGCGGATAAAAATGGTTGTGCATATCAACGATCGGCATTTGGTCGCTCCTATGACGGTTGAGAATTCTGTTCGGATGATGGCTTGGGTGAAAATTTCGCCCACAAGAAATATACGGGAAGTCCGAGGAGAACGAGGCCGAAGCCCATTGTGCATCCTCGTGGGTCGGCGATGACCTGGTTGATGACTATGCCGAGTGACGCAAGGATGAACAACAGAGGGACCACGGGGTATCCGCGCTTCAAATAGACAGGCACATATTCATTGCGGCGACGGAGAATGAAAAGTCCGGCCACGAGCAGAGCAAAGAACAACCACTCAGTATAGACAACACGGGTGAAGAGTTGGCGGTAACTATTGGTGGCGACGAGAACGGATGTCCAAAGCGCCTGCGCGATGATGGCCAGATACGGAGTGCACAAAGACGGATGGACGGCGCCCATGAATCGGAAGACCAATCCATCTTGCGCCATGGCGTAGTAAACGCGAGGGCCTGCGAGAATGATCCCATTCAGTGCGCCGAGCGCAGAAAGAATGACCACGGCAGAGATCACGCTGCTGGCTCCTGTTCCGAGTACGTGTTCGGTGGCGTCGGCAGCAACGTGAGTGGAGCGTGCGACATCAGTGAGCGGCAATACATATAGGTATCCGGCATTGAGAAGGATGTACGCAGCGGTCACGATCAATGTGCCGATGAGCAGTGCGCGCGGAATGGTGCGCTCAGGGTCGAGAGTTTCTCCTGCGGCGTAGGTGACCATGTGCCATCCGCCGAAGGAGAAGAGACCGGCGGCAATCGCTAGCCCGTAATTGGCGAATGGGACTGGAGCCGGGTTTGCATCCGCTACAGGCAAAGAATGATGCGCAGCAGTTCCGAACCAAAAAAACAGAAAGACCATCCCAACGATCGCTACAACCTTGGCAATAGTGAGAACCACTTGCACAGTGCTGCCGGTCTTCACACCGAGAATATTCAAGCCTGAAAGCAAAAGCACAACACTGATGGCAACCAGCCGGATCCCATTTTCGCTGAGTGGAATGAAGTATGCGACATAGCGCGCCAACACGGCCGCGATGGCGGCAATGATGCCTGAGTGCATGCTCCAGAACATGGCCCATCCCCAGAGAAAACCGAGTGAGGGAGAGTAAGTTCGTTTCAAGAACACATAGATTCCGCCTGTAAGCGGAAATGCAGCTGTGAGTTCAGCGCATACCAGAGCGCCGCAAAAGGTCAGCGCTCCAGCGGCCACCCAAACCATGAACAAACCTTGAGTATTGGGAACAAGGCGCGTGATCTCTGAGGGTTGGATGAAGATGGTTGCTCCGAGAATGATGCCCACCACCATCGCCGTGGCGTGGAGCAGCTTCATGGAGCGGCGGAGTTCAGGCAGAATGGCCATGCGAGAGTGGCGCGATTCTATCACTCAGTCACAAAGTTCCTCTATTTCGGTTTCGGGATGAAGTACAAAATCAAAATCCATTCACTCCCGTGTGATAACAATCACATATCAAGTTCGCATTTCGGGCATACCATGGTGTGGTCGAATCATCGCCGCTCAGCCTGAGCCTGGAGCAATGCATGGACAGTGCCCTCCTCGTCCACCGGTTTCATTTTGCGTTCACCATCACGTTCCACTATCTCTTTCCCCAACTGACGATGGGGCTCGCACTGCTGATCTTCATCCTAAAGACCATTGCGTTACGGACAAACGACCCGCGATATGACACAGCGGCGCGGTTCTGGGGAAAAATCTTCGGCATCAATTTCATTTTAGGTGTGGTCACGGGCATACCCATGGAGTTCCAGTTCGGCACGAATTGGTCGCACTTCTCTCGCTTTGCCGGAGGAGTGATCGGCCAGACACTGGCCATGGAAGGCATGTTCGCCTTCTTCCTAGAGTCGAGCTTTCTCGGTCTCTTCCTTTATGGAGAAAAACGCCTGGGACGTTTGGCGCATTGGGCATCATCGCTGGCAGTGTTGCTCGGATCGTGGCTTTCGGGATACTTCATTGTTGCCACCGATGCCTGGATGCAGCATCCCACGGGCTATGAGCGCACGGCCGATGGGACATTCCACCTCGTTAGTTTTTGGGCTTTGGTGCTGAATCCGTGGGCGCTTTGGCAGTACCTACACACGATGAGCGGAGCGGTGGTCACGGGTTCATTCGTCATGTCAGCCGTAGGCGCGTATTACTTGCTGGCGAAAAAACATGAAGACCATGCGCAGATATTCGTGCGCACAGGAGTGACCGTTGGACTGCTTGCATGTTTGTTCCAAGTCTTTCCCAGCGGCGACCAGCAGGGAAAGATGATCGCCAAGAACCAGCCAGTCACGCTGGCAGCGATGGAAGGACTCTTCCAGACGAAAAAATCGGCGGACATGATGATCATCGGGCAGCCGAACACCGAGAAGATGAAGATGGATAATCCGGTGTATGTGCCGGGCATGTTGAGCGTGCTCTCTTACCAGCGTTGGGATGCGGAAGTGAAGGGCCTTGACGCATTTCCCCGCGACCAATGGCCTGACAACATCGCGCTGCTCTACTACAGCTACCACATCATGGTGGGGCTGGGCACGATGTTCATTGCACTGATGGCGCTCAGCGCTTTGCTTTTGTGGCGAGGCAAACTCTTCTACTCGCGCTGGATGTTGTGGCTGTTGATGCTCAGTTTTCCGTTCCCATACATTGCCAACACTGCCGGCTGGATGACTGCAGAGATAGGCCGCCAGCCGTGGCTCATCTACGGGTTACTACGAACGGCTGACGGTTATTCAAAAACCGTCAGCGCTGGCAATGGCATGTTCAGTTTGCTCGGGTTCCTTGGGCTTTATACGTTGCTTGCAGTCCTGTTCCTCTTCCTCATCTACCGTGAGATCTCGCATGGGCCGGTGACTTCTTCCAAAGGAGGAGCGCACTGATGCCGACACTCTGGTTCATCCTCGTGGCATTCATGGTGGCGATGTATGTGCTGCTCGATGGCTTCGACCTCGGCGTGGGGATTGCGCACTGGGGTGTTGGCCGCACCGAAGAAGAACGTACGCTGAACTTCCGTGCCATCGGCCCGGTGTGGGACGGCAATGAAGTTTGGCTACTTGCCGGAGGCGGTGCGCTTTATTTTGCGTTCCCTCCGCTCTATGCCGCCGCGTTCAGCGGATTCTACCTTCCGCTCATGATGGTGTTATGGTGCCTGATACTGCGCGGTATCAGTATTGAAGTCCGTTCGCATATCGATGACCGAATGTGGCGGACGTTCTTTGATGGCGTATTCACCTTCGCCAGTGTACTGCTCGCAATTTTTTTAGGTGCGGCGCTGGGGAATGTCATTCGCGGTGTGCCCATCAACGATGAAGGGTATTTTTTCTTGCCACTCTTTACAAATTTCCGGACAAGTGCAGAGCCGGGCACCCTCGACTGGTACACGGTGCTTACCGGTCTAATCGCACTTTTTGCACTCACCATGCATGGATGCACCTATCTTGCTGTGAAGACAGATGGCGTCATGAACGCGCGTGCGCGCAAGATCGCTGGAACTTCGATGTGGCTGGTGTTGGCGCTGACCGTGCTTGCGTTGCCAGCGACGGTATATGTGCGTCCTGAGATATTGGGGAACTTTCAGAAATGGCCACTAGGGCTGGCACTTCCAGTGATGGCCATCGGCGGCTTGATCGCAGTACGCTTGGCGCATTCACGCGGACGCGATGGCTGGGCGTTCCTTGCCAGTTGTACATACTTGGCCGGAGCACTGGGTGGCGCGGTTTTCGGGTTGTATCCGGTGATACTGCCATCCGTCGGGGAAGAGAAGAACACACTGACCATCTACAACTCTTGCACGTCGGAATATGGGATGAAGGTAGGACTCATATGGTGGTCGATCGGATTCGCATTGGCGGCGTTCTACTTCATCCACCTATATAGGATGTTCCAGGGCAAGGTCCGCCAACAGCCTCCGGGATATGGTGAAGCCGAGTAAATTCAATCCACGCCATGGTGGAGTGAACAGTGTGGTTACCGCCATTCCGCTGCGATTTACATTGTGGTATCCTTCGTTCGTTTCTCCGTTCGTATATGAACAAGGGATGTAGTTATGGTCTTCGATAAACTATGGTGGAAACAACGCAAGCTGCAGAAGACGCGCGCCTTCTATGACCCGCTACTGCGCAAGGCGAACCTCGCGGGAAACCGAGAGGAGATCGACCATATCAATCAGGAAGCCGCGTACTATGAGCGCTTGATCTACGATGACATCCAGGTGATGTATTCGGAGCAGATTCAGCGGCAGTGCAAGTCGCTCGGGGTTGCAATCGCGCATCCGGTGGAGTCAGATTATTGGATACCCGGACATAACCCTTACGTTCATTTCCTCACCATCAAGGCACAGAACGAATTACGCAAAGAGATCATTCAACGCCAGGCAGAGCGGCGCGCCGCGATAGCGGTATGGATGAAAGATGTTGTACTGCCCATCGGCTGCATACTCGTGGGATTGGTCGGCGGGGCGATCGGATACTATGCGCTCACGCACGCGGTGAAGTAGATGACCTTCAACAGCAGGAATTAGTTTGAATCAGTGTGGAATTTCTTCACTGACAAAACACCCAACACAATAAAGACCACCAACACGACGCCTTGTGCGATCGCAAAAGGCGGTTCGTTCCCGTGCGGAGCCAGTGCTTTCAGAGCTGATACCTTTTGGAACGATTGCACGATCAGTACAAATACATTGAGATATAAAGCAATGACGGCATCCACTACATAGATCCATCGCCATGCTCCAGCCAATTTCATGGCGTAACGAGCAACGGTCGCGATGATGAGCACCACCATGGAAATGATGCCCACGATGATGCCTGGCGTAAGGTGTTCATTGGGGAAGGCGAATCCGGTCAAGCTGGTGGCAACGGTTGTGATGAGAAACAATACGGTCAGTTTGTCCATGCGATTGCCGGCGATCATCCCAAATGTGACCACCAAGCCGGAAACGATGGCGATGAGGCTGATGGCAACGTGAATGAGCGTGAACGCAGAGGTTGACAGGCCGAGGATCATACTTTGCACCCTTCCAGACAAGGATTCCGTATAGTACAACCGCTCGCCAGGGATTGGGAGCAATTTTCCAAAGTATTTTGAAGTTCCATCCAAACCCACAAAGAGCGTGGTCGGCATAGAATAATGTAACCACGATGTCGAATGTCCCTAAGGTCCGCGATGTGTTGCGCTCCGTGAGCTCGGAGGCGTGGCGGCGGTTCTTCATCGCCATCGCGGGATTGGTGCTGGCATTCGGTTCGGCACTCTATTCCACAATATTTCGGCAAGACGGAAACTTGCTCGGCACTGCGGTCACTGCGTCGTTGGCGTTGTTGATCGCAGGTGCAGTGGCGTTGTATACAGTACCGTACCTTGCCAAACGCGTTGCGTTGGAATCGGTCAAAGAAGCTTTCGATTACGACCTCACACGCGAAGGCATCGTATATCTGGCAACGGCGATGGTGATCGGGATCGCCGCGCTCAATACGGGGAACAATCTTCTGTACATCATCCTTTCAGCGATGCTGGCAGCGGTGCTGGTGAGCGGAATTGCTTCTTGGGTGGTGTTGCGCGGATTGAAACTCGAAGTCTCATTGCCCGCCCACATTTTCGCCGGACAGAATGTGATGAGCCGCCTGCATTTGCGTAATCGATTCCCTGTGGCGTCATTCTCTGTGAGCATTGTTCCACCGAAGAGCGAACAGAAGGCCGAATATAAATGGCAACGCGGTATTTTTGTTCTGCCCCCGAAGGCGCCGAAGCACAAACAATGGATCAGCCTGCCAGACCTGCAACTGCGCAAAAATGAAACGCCGCCGAGTGAAGCGCAGATCTTCCAAGGCCGAGTGTATTTCCCGTACATAACTGGCGGCGGCAGCGCGCACGCCGATGTTGACCTGACATTCAAGAAACGTGGACGGTACATCCAGGATGAGTTCGGACTATCGAGCAAGTTCCCATTTTCATTCTTGCTCAAAACGCGCCGATTGCCGATGGAGCACGAGATCGTTGTGTATCCCTCTGTGGCGCAGACCGAAGAACTACTTCAAGTCCTGCCCATGATCACCGGTGAGTTCGAAGCCTATGTGCGCGGGCGCGGGCATGACCTGTACCGCATCCGTGAACTGCAGCCGGGGGATTCGCGCCGGTTGGTCGACTGGAAAGCAACGGCGCGTTCCGGCTCGATCAAAGTGCGTGAGTTCACTCGTGAGGATGAGCGCAAACTGCGCATTGTGTTCGATAATCCTGCGCCCGGCGAGGTGACAGAAGAAGAGTATGAATCCACTGTGGCGCTGGCAGCGTCATTGGCTTGGCACTTTGCAGAAAGCAGCGCGGAACTCTCATTCGTTGCAAGCGGCGGAGCTGCGTTCACTGACGTTTATAGCTTCCTGCGTTATTTGGCCATGGTGCAACCGGCGGAATCCACGAATGTTCTAGAGGAGTTACCTGAGTCGGTTGACTACAATCTTGTGCTGACTGCGAAAAAACGCGGCAGCCTGCCTACATCTTTGTGGTCGAACTCTTACGTCATCTACATGAAAAAAGGGAATGCCAACTCTGATATTGCCGAACCGGTTGCGCAACCTGCGATGGCTGGCGGGGTTTGACCGAAGTAGTAGCATCTAAGTAAGAAGAGGTGAGATGTATGAGTAAGAATGTATTTGCACGGCTGAATGCACCGCTGGCGGTGTTCATCACACTGGTTGGAATATGTGCTGCGCAGGGTGATCCGCAAACGCAACAACCTCCACAACAACCTCCACAACAAGCGCCGCCGCAAGATCAATCCCAGAACCAGCAGCAGAATCCCGTTCCAGCTCAACCTCAATCACCGGTGTTGGTGAATGGCACGCAGATACAGATCCGCATGAACCAGCCAATCAGCAGCGACAAAGCCCAAGCGGGTGACCGGTTCACGGGCACGCTGGCGATACCACAGACGGTGAACAGCAACATTACATTTCCGGTGGGATCGTATGTAGAAGGGCATGTGCAGAGCATTAAAGATTCCGGACGTCTCTCAAACCCGGGCGAGATGGAATTGGTGATCGACACGATACGTTCCGGGAACCTCTCGGCAACGTTGAACACGAACCCAACAACGATCAAAGGTGAATCGCACGCTGCGAACAACGCGAGCAAAGGAATAGGTGGTGCGGGACTCGGTGCGATCATCGGCGCCATCGCTGGCGGTGGCAGAGGCGCAGCCATTGGTGCGGGCGCGGGGGCAGCGGCGGGGACCGGAGCAGCTGCTGCAACTGGCAAGCGACCGGCAAAGGTTGCGACAGAAGACATTGTGAAATTCACGCTGGCCACAGATTCGGTAGTGAACTTCGAGCAGAGAAATCCGTACGGTGATCCGAACGCGCTGAGCCAACAATCGCAGTATCCGCAGGGGCAGAGCACACCGCAGCCGAACTATGGAAACTCTGGACCAACATTGCAACGGAGAGCGCCAACAGATTCGCAGCCACCCTATTACGGGAACTCTGGAACTGGGAATTCTGGGAGCACAGCGCCACAGAGTTCCGGTAATCAAACATCGCAATCGCCAGATTATTCTATGCCGCAAAATCCCGGCAATGCTCCGCCTGCCAATTCCGATACTGCTGCGCCTCCGGCGAACTTGGGCAGCAATGGGCCGGGTTTGAGCCGTGCGCCGATTCCGAGCACTTTCAGCGCTGATTTGAAGGGAGATATCCAACAGTGCATATCTAGCAATGCCGACAGCGTTCCTGCCAGCTACCTCAAGCGTGAATATGGCGCTCCGCCGAATGGGTTCGTGCGCGGCGACATTCTTACGTCTGACCAGTTTGCTCGCGTGAAAAATCTACCGGATGTCTGCGCTTACACAACGCAGAACCTGCCCAACCAACGCACCGTGGGAGTGTTCAATGGACAAGTGCTGCTGCTCAACGCCGTACATCGCGTGCTCGATTCGTTCAAGCTGGATGTGAACTAATACTGTGGACACAGTGGATTGCATATAAAATGTGTCCACTGGCATGGTTGAGAATTCCATTGCGCACGAGTTGCGGCAGATCGTTGGCGCGGACGCCGTACTCGATAAACCAGAAGACCTGCAACTCTATACCTATGATGGCAGCACCGGACAAGGGCGTCCGGAAGCGGTCTGTTTTCCCCAAACGACGGAACATGTTTCGCGCATTCTGAAGTTCGCGAACAAGAACAATATCCCTATCGTGCCCCGCGGCGCTGGTACCGGCCTGAGCGGTGGATCGATCGCACGACAAGGCGGCATCGTGCTCGGCTTCGCACGGATGAACAAGGTACTCGAAGTGGATGCAGCCAACCATCGTGCCACTGTACAACCCGGAGTTGTGAATATCGAATTAAGCAATGCCGTTGCCCACTTGGGACTTTATTTCGCACCAGACCCCAGCAGCCAGAGAGCTTGCACGATCGGCGGCAATGTAGCGGAGAACTCCGGCGGGCCGCACACGCTCGCTAGCGGCGTGACCGTGAACCATGTGACCGGACTCGAAGTGGTCCTGCCTGATGGCCGCGTGACGGAGTTCGGTGGCAAAACTTTCAACGGTTGCGGATATGACCTGACCGGATTCTTCATCGGCTCAGAAGGCACACTCGGCGTAGCCACGAAGATCACAGTGAAACTGATGCGGCTTCCGGAATCTGTGGCCACGCTACTCGCGATCTTCAACACTGTTGAGGACGCCGCGCAGACTGTGGTGGCGCTTACCTCATCCGGCATCACTCCAGCGGCGCTGGAGTTGCTCGATGGATTGATGCTGCGCGCGGTGGAAGATGCTTACCATGCCGGGTATCCGCTGGATAGTGGCGCGGTTTTATTGATCGAACTCGAAGGATTGCGCGAAGAAGTGGAAGAATATGCCACCGCAGTGGAAGCGATCTGCAAGAAACAAAATGCTCGCGAAACGCGGCGCGCAAAGACCGAGGAAGAACGAACACTTCTTTGGATGGGCCGCAAGCATGCCTTCGGCGCCATTGGAAGGCTCGCATCCGGATTTTACACGCAAGATGGTGTGATCCCGCGGACGAAGATCCCACAGACGCTGCAATTCATCGAAACGGTCGGCAAAAAATATAGCCTGCGCATCGGCAATGTCTTCCACGCCGGCGATGGCAACCTGCATCCGCTGATCATGTATGACATCCGTGATCCGCATCAGGCCGAATGCACTTTGAAAGCCGGTGAAGAGATATTGCAATATTGCATCGATGTAGGCGGCTCCATCACTGGTGAACATGGTGTGGGCATGGAAAAGATCGACATGATGCCCAAGCTCTTCTCACCCGCGAGCCTTGAGGTGATGAAACGGCTGCGCAATGTCTTCAATCCGTTGGGGATATTGAATCCGGCGAAAATGATTCCCGGTGCGCGCAGTTGCCGTGAAACGACCATGCCGGGACATGCGAGTTTGGGTGATCCATCGAAAGATTTCGCGCGAATGGGCGGAGGTGCGCCATGAGCACGACCTCAATTTCCGTGGATTTGCGAAATGAAATCGCAAAGATCGTTGGTGCTGGATCCGTCAGCGAAAGTTCAGAGAGACATCTCATCGATGGCGTAAAGCCGGGTTGTGTGGTCTTTCCTGTTGATGCTGAACAAGTAGCTGCAGTACTGAAGTTCGCGTCAGGGAATGATCTTGTTGTTGTGCCCCACGGCGGCGGAACGATGCAGTCAGTTGGTTTCACACTGGAGAGGACCGACATCCTGCTCAGCACTGAACGGTTGAACAAAGTGTTGCACTATGACTCTGGTGATCTGACGTTGAGTGTGGAAGCGGGAATGAAATTGGCAGAAGTACAGAATCTTTTGGCCGAGCGCGGACAGTTCCTACCGCTCGATCCACCGTCGCACCAGAATGCAACGATTGGAGGCACACTCGCTGCGAATGTATGCGGGCCTCTGCAAGTCGGTCATGGCAGTGTTCGGGATTTCTGCATTGGGATCGAGTTTGTGACCGCTGATGGAACCATAGCACGCGGTGGTGGACGTGTAGTGAAGAACGTTGCCGGATACGATCTGATGAAACTGCTCATAGGCAGCCATGGAACGCTCGGTGTGATCACGAGCGCAAATTTCAAAGTTTTTCCCCAGCCAAAACATACGCAGACATTTGTATGCGAGTTTGTTTCCGCAGAAGAGTTGTCAGCATGCATTTCACGAGTAGTGAAATCACCGCTTTCGCCAATACGGCTTGAAGTGGTTTCGCCGATGGGGATGGAGTATGTTGCCGGCCTGGAATCAGTGCGGAACCCTGATAACTATTCACCATCAGCTAAAGTTGCTGGTGCAACGAAATGGCATCTATATCTATCCGCGGCGGGAAGTGAAGCTGTGTTGGCTCGATATCGAAATGAGTTGGGTGTTGTGCTTTCGAAGGAAATCGGCGGCGCAGAAGCAGATTCGTTGTGGCGCAGGATCAGTGATTGGCAGACAACGATTTCCGCGCGGCATCCGCATGCCATGCAGGCGCGGATGTGGTTCCCAATGGATGCAACAGCTAAAGTTCTCGAATCAGCCGAGCGAAGCGCTGTCGAGAACAATCTATTGTTCGCATGTGCGGGGCGACCTTCCGTGGGAAATATGAATGCTGCGTTCCTACCCATCGCAACCGATCCGGCGTCATCCATGCAATATGCCAACACGATCTCAGCGTTGCGCGCGGCGTTGCCAGCAGGATGCGGCGTGAGCGTAACGCAGTGTCCGGTAGAAGCGAAGGCGCGGTTCGATGTCTGGGGTGCACAACAGGCTGACATTGAATTGATGCATGGCATTAAACAAGCGCTCGATCCAAAGATGATCTTGAACCGTGGACGGTACATCGTATGAGCGCGACAGTGCAGATCCAATTGATTCCAAGCGCGAATGCAACGGTGCACGCCAATGACAATCCAACGTGGGAGTTGTATTCGAAGTGTGTCCATTGCGGGTTGTGCCTGAACAATTGCCCGACGTACCGCGTGCTGGGAATGGAGATGGATTCGCCGCGCGGGCGCATCCGGCAGATGGCCGACGTTGCAGAAGGGAAGATGGCAATCAGTAAGAGTTATGTCACGCACATCGATCGTTGCTTGGGTTGCGTTGCCTGTGAAACCGCTTGCCCCAGCGGCGTGCAATATGGACATTTGGCCGAGCGCGCGCGGGCGCAGATCGAGCGTGAGTGTCCGCGCGGGTGGTTTACGAAGAAGCTTCGTGATTATTTCTTCGGTAAGCTGCTCGGCGATTACAAGGCACTGGCGAATGTGAGTTCGTGGTTGCGACTCAATCAACGTTCAGGTTTGCAATCATTCGTGCGCGCAACCGGAGTGCTCAAATTTATGGGATTAGCGGAGATGGAAGCGCTTTCGCCGGTTGTGGACGATGAATTCTATTTCAGCGAATTCGGCAAAACGTTTCCTGCCGAAGGGGAATTACGCGGACGTGTGTTGTTCCATGCTGGATGCATCGCATGTACCACGTTCTCTGACCTGAACCGGGCCACGGTGCGTGTTTTGAATAAGAATGGGATCGAGGTCCACGTGCCCGCTGCGCAGGGATGCTGCGGAGCACTGAGTGCACATGCAGGTTACCGTGATACAGCTCGCGAGATGGCGGCGAAAAATATACCTGTGTTCTTACATGAAACAGAACAATATGACGCCATTGTGACGAATGCTGCAGGATGTGGCGCGCATTTAAAGAATTATGCGGACCTATTCGCAGCTTCCGGTGATTCAGAGTCGATCGCGCGCGCTGCACAATTCTCACGCAAAGTGAAAGACATCAGTGAATATCTGCATGCACTTGGGTTGCGTCCGCCAAAAAAGAAACTGGGATTTCGCGTAGCCTATCAGGACCCTTGTCATTTGTTACATGCACAGAAGATCAAAATTGCTCCGCGCGAGTTGCTTAAGGCCGTTGGTGCAACGATCGTCGCGTTACCTCATGCCGACCAGTGTTGCGGCAGCGCGGGCAGCTACAACATCACACAGAACGAACTCTCGATGAAAATTCTGGCGGCAAAGATGGATGACATTGCGACTATCATCGATCGAGCCGACGTGATCGGCACAGCGAACGTTGGGTGCCAATTGCAGTTACGCGCAGGAGTGGACCAGCGAGGAATGAGTCTGGAAGTGAAGCATGTGGTGGAACTGCTGAATGAGTGTTATTGATTCAATTATTGAGCGAGGCAAGCCTTGCCCCTACATTTCCAATAATTTCCTCAAATCATTTACATCGCTCACCGGTGGTTTGCATGTGAACCCAGAACAGACCACGGCCACTGATTTTCCATCCTTCACGCCGGGCAGATTCGGAATCGTCTCGGCTAAAGCGGGTGGAAGGTTCTCCGTGGTGATCGATCCGCGTAAGCGCACAACTGTTTTTGAAAGGGAATAGTCCTTGTTGGCAGCAGCGAACAACTCTTCTGCATGTGTGTCATTTCCACACACAACAACTTGTGAATGTTCGGCCGTGAACAAGCGCAATCCGGTCCCGTATGTAGCCGCAAAGATACCTAATTTATCAGCGAATCCAGCAAATGCTTTAAGTGTTGCTTTAGCTATTTTTGGATAATTCGAATCGTTGGTCCAATGGAACATTCGTGTCAGCAAAATCACTGCAGAAGAGTTCCCGGAAGGAGTAGGCGAATCCTGAATAGGTTTGCGACGGGCGGTCAGTGCGCCGAGTAACAGCGCAGGGTCGGCGGAGGAGTCCATATCGAAGAACCCCCCATCGGCGGAGTCATAGAAGCGCTTAATGGTGGCATCAGCAATAGCGAGTGCGGAATTGAAATACGTGATCTCGCCGGCGGCTTCGTATGCATCGATGCAAGCAAGCGCGATGAACACATAATCGTCAAGCACTCCGGCCAGAGGACGCTTCACTGCAACAGGATCCGAATATGCGATCACGTGTTGAAGTTTTCCGGTGGTCGCGTCCCAAGCTTCAGCCAAAACTCTATCCAACGATTTCAGCGCGAATTTTTGTGCAAGATCAAGTCCGAGTGCTTGTGCAGAGGCAAGGTACGCCGAGATCATCATGCCGTTCCACCCGGTATAGATGGTCTTATCGATGTAGGGCGTTGGACGCTTTACCCGGGCATCGAGCATCTTCTTTTTCGCGCGTGCCAAAATCTCCAACACGGCGTCTGCAGTCTTACCTGTCTTCTTCGCAACCTCTTCCATATCCAATGCGACATACAAAACATTTTTCGCGGGATCATGATGCATTTCACCCACTGGGCCGATGTCGTAATAGAGCGAAGCGATGGCCAGTTCTTCGGCGTTGAGAACGGCACGGGCTTCGGCGAGCGTCCAGGTGAAGTAGTCACCGTCATCATCGAGCGAGTAATCAGCATCTTGCGATGCGTAGAACCCGCCATGCTCGCGGTCGCTCAGCCATTCATCCACCCAGCGGACGATGTCACGTGCGATCGCGGCGAAGAATGGATCGTTAAAGACCTGCGCTGCATGAGCATAGTTCTTGAGCAGCTCAGAGTTGTCATAACTCATTTTTTCAAAGTGGGGCACGATCCAGTGCGCGTCCACGGAGTAGCGATGGAATCCGCCAGCGAGCTGGTCGTAGACGCCACCAGTGGCCATCTTCTGCAGTGTGACGCGCGCAACATTTTCGAGCTGTTCTTTGCGCGCGGAATCTGTTGTGCGGACGATGGCATCGAGAATGAGGTCGAGTGCGCCGGGATGTGCGAACTTAGGTTGGCTGCCGAATCCGCCGTGGTCGCGGTCGAACATTGAGAACGCGGAATCCAAAATGGCTTCGATGATGGCGGGCGAGATCTCGCCCGTGCGGCCGGCATAACTTTCCTGATGGGCGATGGCTTCCATCACACTTCCAGCGGATTCGACCGCTTCATCGCGCCGCTCTTTCCAAGCACGTGCAACACTTTGCAGCACGGCGGGGAAGCCCAAGCGCCCATATCGGTTTTCAGGCGGGAAGTATGTGCCACCGAAGAAGGGATGGCCGTCAGGCGTGAGGAAGGCGGTAAGAGGCCAGCCACCTTGTCCGCTAATTGCGTGGACAGCCGTTTGGTAGCGTGCGTCAACGTCGGGGCGCTCGTCGCGGTCCACCTTCACGGCGATGAAATGTTCATTGATGATGGCGGCAGTATCAACGCTCTCATACGATTCGCGGTCCATCACATGGCACCAGTGGCACCAGACGGCACCAATGTCGAGCAGAATCGGTTTATTGGATTCTTTAGCTGCCGTGAATGCCTCTGCACACCACTCATGCCATTTCACCGGCTGGTACATTGCAGTGCGCAGATAGGAAGAAGAGGATTTCTCGAGAGCGTTCTCTGGGTGGGACGACATGCATCAAGTGTAGCGTGTAGGGGCGAGGTAAACCCCACACTTCATCTCCGCTACTTCATGGTCTTGGCTTTTTCTTCCACAGCTTTCAGAACCTCGGCGGGCAAAGGTGTGTTGCCGGCTTTGATGAGGACAGATTGTCCTGAAGTGGCCGACCAGTTCAAAAAATCTGACATGGCCTTGGTCTTCTGTGGGCTGGAAAGTGATTCCGGGAGATAGATCCAACTGAAGCTGGTAATGGGCCAGGAGTCGGCACCGGATGCGTTGGTCAGCGAGACGCGGAAATCTTCTTTCATGCTTTTTTCACTGGCATGGAATGCTGCTTGCAGGCTTTCTGCGTTGGCTTTCACAGATTTTCCTGCAGCATTGATCATGTTTCCATATGACAATCCGGCTTTTGTCGCATAATCCAATTCCACGAATCCCAGCGAACCCGGTGTGGCGTGGACTTTGTCCGCCATGTCTGAGCTACGTTCGGCGGTAGCGCCAACGGTCCACTTCGGGCTTGATGTGGTGCCGAATTTGGCGCGGAACTCTTCATCGGTTTTGGAGAGGTACTCAGAGAGAATGTAATTCGAGCCTTTACCCGCGGTGCGTGTGACAACGGAGATTTTCATGTCCGGCAATGTAATGTTCGGGTTGAGTTTGACCAACATCGGGTCGTTCCATTTCGTGATCATTCCGAGGAAGATATGCGCGAGAGCTTCGCCGCTGAAGACAAGCGGTTGTTTGATCGCGGGCAGGTTGTAGATGGGAACAATGCCGGCCAGCATGATGGGCACTGAGAACAGTTTCACCTTCGATGTTTTGCCCGTCATCAGAACTGCCATCGGTATTTCACCGGCAGAGAAATCGCCACTGCCATCTGCGAGCAATTGCATGCCATTCACGGTGCCCTTGGTGAGATACGTGATCTTCACTTTCGGGTGCGAGTTGGCGTACTCCTGCGCCCAAGCATTGATCAACGAATCGGGAACAGAAGAGCCGGTGCCGACGAGAACGGACATATCCTGCGCTGCAAGCTGAGAAGTGAATGTTCCGGATAATAGAAACAGCAGCACAAGGGACAACAGAGGGTATGGTTTTGCAGTCATTTTCATAGTTTTACCTACCTGTGTGTATTCACGGGAAATTAATATACGCTAATGTAGTTCAAGAAGGAAATGACTATAGAAACTTCAATGGATGCGTGTGCCCTGCAATTTTGCCACGAGCTTACGAACCAGCACGCGTGGACTAACGCGCAATGAAAAAATCGATAAACGATTGATGAGGCCGGGGACGACGATGATTTTGCCTCGCATCATCCCACGGTATCCAGCCTCGGCGACGGAAGCAGAGTCACCGGCGAGATGGCGGAAGAGGAACGAGTCTGCCATCTCGGCGCGGGCTGCGAAGTCAGTTTTCGTTGCTCCGGGGCAAAGACATGTGATGGTCACGCCGGAGCCCCGTAGCTCCTCAGCCAGTGCTTCACTGTAATGCAGCACGTAGGCTTTCGTGGCGTAATACACGGCCATATACGGCCCCGGTTGAAACGCGGCAGTCGATGCGACTTGCATGATGCATCCCTGTTTGCGTGCGAGCATCGGAGCAAGAAACAACCGTGTGAGCTCCGTCAGTGCGGCGATGTTGAGCTGCAACATCTCGGCTTCATCTTTTACGTTGAGCGTGGGATAGAAGCCGTGGGAGCCGAATCCGGCGTTGTTCACCAGAAAATCCACTTGCAATCCTGCGCGTTGGCAGTCAGTGAATAATTGTTTGGCTTCACCGGGAGCGGCAAGATCCAAAGGGAAGACGGAAACGAATGGCGCGCCAAGTTTTTTCAACTCTTCGGCATTGCGTTCGAGCTTTTCTTTGCTGCGTGCAGTTAGGATGAGCGCGTGGCCATCCCGCGCGAAGCAGCGGGCGAGATCAAAGCCAATGCCTCCACTGGCGCCGGTGATGAGAGCGGTCTTCACTTTGGGTTGCATAGCGGCAAAGAATGCGGATGCGACCATTGGATTATCTTTCGTTTGAGGCACTCCATCATACCCGTGGGTCACTCCACTCGGAAGCGCATCAGGTCTTTGCCCACGATGACTTTCCCTCCGTAGGTCGCTTCGGCCATCTGCCGGATGCGTTCATCATCTTTATCCCGATCGCCGATCACATGTGTGATGACTAGTTTCTTGGCTCCGGCTTTCTTCGCGACCTCGCCAGCTTCTGCTGCCGTAGTGTGATACGCCTTCAATCGCGCAGCCACATCGGGCGGATTATGCATGCGCTCGAAGAAATCCGGTACATACGCTTCATGAATGAGCAGGTTCGTGTTCTTGGCGAACTTGATCAGGTTCTCACTCGGGCGCGTATCGCCAGAGATGACAACCGATTTCCCGCCAGCCTCAAATTTATATCCGAAGGCCGGCTCTACCGGGCGATGGTCAACGAGGAATGCGGTGATCTTGACATCTGCATCTTGAAAAACAATGCCTTCACTGATCTCATGCGCATCGATGGTTGCGCCTGCAGCGGGCTGCATTTCGGTGAGGTCACGGCGAACGTGGATGTCCTCGGCGAAATAAGAAACAAGAGCCTTAGCCATGTCAGATGTCCCGCGCGGGCCGTAAAGCTGCAGCGGAGTTGCGCGGCCGAAGATCCACGTGCTGGTAAAAAGATCAGGCAATCCGGAAGTGTGGTCCGAGTGCAGATGTGTGAGGAAGACAGCTGCGATGTTCTTCAGCGCGAGGCCAGTTGCCGCGTAACGGAGCATCACGCCTCGGCCCGTGTCCACTATAAAGACGCGGTCTTTGATGATGATGGCTGTGGAAGGACCGGCACGGCCTGGATCAGGGCGGGGAAATCCCGTGCCAAGAAGTATGACTTCGATGGCCGCGGGTTTTTGCGGTGGTTGCTGTGTCTGTTGTGCGGAGAGTGAGCAACACCAAAAGAAAATCAGGAGTCCGATCACAATGCTTTTACGGAACCGCATTGTCGGCCTCCTGATGATCGCGAATGATCTTCTCTTATTGAATGCCAACGAGAGAGAACCATGAACTGGCTGCCTTCAATTTTTCATTCACATTCATTATGTTGGCCGTGCCTTCGGTGCGCAGCCATTTCTCAAATACTTTCGCACCTTCTTTGGCATAGATGGGAACGCCATCAGCCCATGTAGCGCGTCCGCAAAGAACGCCGTTGAACTTCACACCACTCTCGGCACAGAGGGCGAGAGTTTCGCTGAATTCGGCGTTACTAACTCCGGCAGAAAGATAGATGAACGGTTTTTTCGTGCATTGTGCGGATTCAAGGAAAAGTTTTTTCGCTTCATCGCGTGAATAAGCTTTCGTGCCTTTGAATGATTCTGTGCCTTCCACAAACTTCATGTTGATGGGCACTTCGAGCTTGAGCACGTCAACCGAATAACGTTCTTTGCTGAACTCTTTCATGTAATCCATGACGATGCGGGGTTTGGCTTTAGCGTATGCGAGGCTTTTTTCGTCTGCGCCCTCTTCGTAGCCAACGATCTCAAGGAAGAATGGGATGTCGTGCGCCAAACATTCATCGCCGATGCGTTCGACC
>Ga0207022_10100_pt1 | contig 24134 bp, 21 predicted proteins | sample Alteio_BWMinCont_46_FD_153307 | JGI IMG/M metagenome (GOLD analysis project Ga0207022, IMG submission 153307) | Enriched cells from forest soil in Barre Woods Harvard Forest LTER site, Petersham, Massachusetts, United States -... | ecosystem: Environmental > Terrestrial > Soil > Temperate forest >... | reverse complement strand
AGTGTACGCGCACGGTTCGCATTCACATATTCCACGGCCGGAATAAGGTGCGAATAACGGAACGTGTTCGGCCAGTCGAATGGAGCTTGCGCGGTGAGTTTGGCGTCGCGTCCGCTGCGTGTGAGGTCATCGAACGCGGCTGCGGCTTCCGCGAGCAGGATGATGCGCATTGCGTTCCACGGCATCTTGGGCAACTCCACTGCTTTCATGGTGATGCCCATCTTCTTCTGGATCACATCAATGGCATCGAAGTCAGCCTTCTTGGCGATCTCGCGGACCTTGAGCTGACGCGCTTTCTGCTCGTCCGTCGCATTCGGGGGCATCGTGGGTTCGGTCTCGAATTCGGATTTCAGGTATCCAACACGCAAGGACTTCACATCGAGATCACCATTCCAATTCAATGCGTAGTCATGCACGGAGCCATCATGGTCATCCGGACCATGGATCGTATCGAGCACGATCGCGCAATCTTCAGCCGCACGGCAGAGCGCGCCGATCTTATCCATCGTCCAACTGAGGGCCATCGCGCCAGTGCGCGGTACGCGACCGAATGTTGGACGCAGCCCCGTATCCCCGCACCGCGTGGAAGGCGAAGAGATCGAGCCGAGTGTTTCCGTGCCAATAGCAAAGGCAACACATCCCGCAGCCGTCGCCGCCGCTGAGCCGGCCGAAGATCCTGACGAACCCTGCGCTGGACGCCAAGGATTTCGCGTGATCGCGCCGAACCAAACATCACCCTGTGCCAGTGCTCCGAGCGTAAGTTTCGCGATGAGCACTGCGCCTGCAGCGTCGAGACGTTTCACAACCGTTGCATCTTCGTCGAATGTCTGGTCTTCGAATCCGGCTGCGCCCCATGTGGTGGGATATCCCTTCACTGCGAGCAGGTCTTTCGCGCCCCACGGCAAACCATGCAACGGTCCGCGATATTTTCCTTTTGCGATGTCCGCATCGGCTTCTTTTGCTTGCGCCAGCGCACGGTCTTCCGTCAGATGGATGACGCAATGCAAGATCGGGTCATAGCGTTTGAGCCGTTCCAGATACATCCTGGTCAAGTCGGTGGAACTGACCTTCTTTGTGCGGATGAGCTCCGCCCACTGCCGTACCGTGAAGAACGCACCGTCTTCAAGGTTCTTCGGCAAGGTGACGCTGACTTTCTTCGATATCACCAACGGCTTTTTGGCCGTTTCGTATTTCATCCCCGGCAACACAGGGTTGAAAACCACGGCTGGCGCAACCGAGTTCTCGATCTTCAACTCATGGATGGCCTTGTAACTATCAAGATTGCCGGTGAGGTTGCTCACCATCATTTCGCGGTACTCATCTTTGAACTCGATGCCCGCGATCATGGCGGCGTCAGCGATCATCTGTTTGTCGATCTTCGGTGCGTCAGGCTTGGCGGCCTGTTGCTGTTGCGCCAATCCCCAAAGTGATTCGCTGATCAGGCTGCCGAAGCCGAGCGCAGCGCAAGTGGTGAAAAAGCTGCGGCGAGAAAGTCCACCAGGGATGGTTTTTTCGTTTTGTACGCTGTTAACAACTGCTTTGATGTCATTCCATTGGTTGGCCATAGTGCGCGGAATTATAGCTGTGTAATATCTTGCGCGCCATATCACAAACCCACAATTTTTAAACTTGGTTTTATCTGAAAAGATTTGAATCTAATTAACTGAAACTCGAAACGAACAAGGAGACGGTCATGGCCACCTACACGAACGGCAACACGATCAACATCGGCGGCGGATACATCAAACGATTCTTTGGAGCGATCGTTGCTTCAGTTGTGCTCTTGGTCCTGGTTTCAAGTTCCATCACTACGATTGAAACCGGCAACGTTGGTGTGCTCACGCTCTACGGAAAAGTCACTGACGAAGTGCTGCCGGAGGGCATCCATTTCATCAATCCACTGAAGAGCGTGCACAAAATGTCCGTTCGCACAGATTCGGTGAAGGAATCGGCAGCCGTCCCATCGAGCGAAGGGCTGGTCATCAACTTGGATACATCCGTGGTCTTCCACCTGAAAGCCGACCACGCTGCTGATGTCTACCAAAAGCTCGGGCCCAACTACATGGAGGCCTTGGTCGAGCCGAACGTACGCTCAGCGGTGCGCGAAGCGACAGCCAGCCACTCTGCCAACACGCTTTACTCCAGTGCGCGCGAAGAGGTGGCACAACAGATCAAATCCAACCTCGAAAACGTTCTTGGCCCGCGGGGGATCGAAGTGGAACAGATACTGCTGCGTGACATCCAACTTCCACCAACTCTCAAAGCTTCCATCGAAGCCAAGCAACAGGCCGAGCAGGAATCCTTGGCCATGAGCTTCAAGCTGCAAAAAGAAAAGCAGGAAGCAGACCGCAAACGAATAGAAGCGCAGGGCATCCGAGACTTTCAAGCCACAGTCTCACAGGGCATCAGTGCACAGCTGTTGCAATGGAAAGGCATCGAAGCCACGGAGAACCTCGCCAAGAGTTCGAACACGAAGATCGTGGTCATCGGCAATTCAAAGAACGGCCTGCCGTTGATCTTGGGTGGTGGTGGGGAGTAAATGATGAGAAAGCATTCGAGTTAGAGACGCAGTCCACCGCCGCGGGCTGCGTCTTTAACTCTCGTTATATTCAACGAGCATGGATATGCATTCTCTCGCACCATTTTCCTGAGCCATATCACGAACGATAAATGGGGCCGCGAGCCAATATGGGCATTGGTTTCGGCAACTGGTGACTGCGGTTACTTCCATGTGACTTCAGCCACATTTCAGCCACATCGCCGTGCAACAAGGCCTTAAAAATGTTAGGTTAATCATCGGCCCTTTGTGCACACGCGGCTGACACTTTACTGTGAAGATCCTACTCATCAGCGATATCCACGGCAGCATCGAGGGCCTCGACGCCTGCATGGCGGCTGCTCCCTCTGTGGACAAGGTCTTCAACCTAGGTGACATCGTCGGCTACGGCGCCAGCCCCAATGAAGTGGTGAACAAGAGCCGCGAGCTCGGCGGACTCTACGTCCGCGGCAACCATGACAAAGCCTGCTCCGGCGTTGACAGCACAGATGGTTTCAACATGATGGCCGCCCTCGCTGCCTATTGGACACAGAAGAACCTCAACGCCGAGAACCTCGCTTGGGTGAAAGCATTGCCGAAAGGCCCGGTGATGGCGCGTGGAGTGGAGAATGTGCACTGCGTCCACGGTTCACCGCTCGATGAGGATGAATACATCATCATCGTGCGCGATGCGTATGAGCCGCTGCGTCAGTCAACCGTTCCGGTGACCTTCTTCGGTCACACGCACATGCAAGGCGGGTTCGCCGTGGAGAACGACCAGTGGGCCACGCTGCGTCCCGGCTACCAGACCAAAGACAAACTTGAGAATGTGGAACTGCAGCTCGAAGCCAACTCGAAGTATCTGATCAACCCCGGCTCCGTTGGACAGCCGCGCGATGGCGACTGGCGCGCCGCCTTCGCCGTCTTCGATACCGAGAAGTTCATTGTGACGTTCTACCGCGTGCCCTATGACGTGAAGACCGCACAGAAGAAGATCATGGACGCCGGACTGCCAGATAGGTTGGCGACGCGCCTCACCGATGGACGCTGATTTTAGCTTACAATTTAAGTTGAATGAGGTAAAAGTATGAAACTCAAGATTGTTGTTCACGAAGCTGAAGAAGGCGGATTTTGGGCGGAAGTGCCTGCTATCCCCGGCTGTGCGACTCAAGGCGAGACCATGACTGAATTGATGGAAAATGTTAAGGAAGCAGTGGAAGGATGTCTTTCGATAGATATTGATACTCCTAAGCAGTTCGCTTCAGATCAAATCCTTGAAATTGCAATATGAAGAGCCTGTCTGGAAAAGAACTGGCAAAGCTGCTTGAAAAGAGCGGCTGGAGTTTATTACGTGTAAAAGGTAGTCATCACATCTATGGCAAATCAGGAAGCATAGTCAGGTTATCTGTTCCAATTCACGGGAATGAACCATTGAAAAAAGGTTTATTGAATCATTTGTTGAAACTTGCAGGATTGGATTCTCAATAAATTAATTTATCACTGATGGCTGACCTGCTCCCGTGCCGCTCTCTGCGCCAACTCATCACACCGATTATTGTCCGTATGGCTGCCATGGCCCTTCACCCACTTCCATTCGATCGCATGGTGACGCACAGCATCATCCAATTTTTCCCATAGGTCGCGGTTGAGAACATCTTTCTTCGTGGACGTCCGCCAGCCATTCTGCTTCCATTTCTTGATCCAGCTGGTGATGCCGTTCTTCACATATTGGGAATCGATGTTGAGCGTAACAGCCGCTCCCGCCGGCAGCGCAGCCAGCCCTTCGATGACTGCGAGCAATTCCATGCGGTTGTTGGTGGTGTGCGGCTCGCTGCCGTAGATCTCGCGAACATGATCTCCATCGCGCACCACACATGCCCATCCACCTGGCCCCGGGTTGCCGATGCACGAGCCATCCGTAGTGAGGATGAAATGTCTTTTGTCAGTGTGTGACTTCAATGGCTTCGCAACCGCAGAATGTTTCTCATCATCGTCGGATTGAAAGAGATTTCGTTGAGCAGTCATTCGTTTTGACTTCAGTTATTATTTGATTTTGTCATTCCGAGTCCGTCGTGGTGGACGAGGAATCTGCATTTGATTTTAATTTGAAACGATTCTCTCCGTTTCTCAGTCTCTCAGTGGTGAAAACTATTTACCTGTAAGCTCCCGCTTCACCGCTTCACTCACCATCTTTCCTTCCACCCGTGCTCCGCCAGCCGTCAGCTTCGCCATGGAGTTCTTCATCACAGTTCCCATGTCCTTCATCGTTGGTGCTGATGCCGCCGCGCCCATCTCGGCGATCACAGCTTTCACCGCCGCAGCGATCTCGGCCTCGCCCACGGCCTTCGGCATGTAGGTCTCGATGATCTGGATCTCGGCGGCTTCGATGGCGGCGAGCTCAGGGCGGTTGCCGTTCGTGAACTGTTCAATGGAGTCCTTGCGCTGCTTGATCATGGTCGAGAGCACGGCCAGCTCTTCATGCTCGGTGAGCGGCTCGCGCTTGTCGATCTCTTTGCTCTTCAGCGCCGATTTCATCAGCCGGATGGTCCCGAGCCGCTTCTCTTCGCGCGCCTTCATCGCCACAATCATGTCTTGCTGCACTTTTTCTGTGATGGACATGCATCGATTATAGCGTCCATGACGGTTTACATTTTCACAGGATGTTGATGCCCCCAGGCTGACGGCCGATGCCCGCTCGCTTACAATATCTCCATGCTGAAAAAACTTCGCGTCTTCACTCCCGGGCCCACTCCGCTTCTTCCCTCTGCCATGCTGGCCATGGCCGGCGCTGACCTGCACCACCGCACAGCGGACTTCCGCGCACTGTTCCTGAAAGTCCTCGAAGACCTGCGCGTGTTCATCGGGACGAAGAACGATTGTGTCATCTTCACCAGCAGCGGCACGGGAGCGATGGAAGCCGCCGTCTGCAACCTGACGTCGCCGGGAGATAAAGTCGTGGTCGTCACCGCCGGAAAATTCGGCGAACGCTGGAAGAGCCTGACCACCGCGTTCGGATGCAGCGTCACGCTCGCGGAAGCTCCGTATGGCAAGACCGTTCCGCTCGACGCCATCGCCGCGAAACTCACTGCGGATACACGCGCTCTCTTTGTTCAGGCAACAGAAAGCTCGACCGGCGCTCGGCATGACGTTGCGTCCATCGCAAAACTTTTGCACGAAAAATGCCCCGACGCACTGCTCATCGTGGACGCTATCACCGGCATCGGCACCACCGCGCTCGATGTGGACGGCTGGGGCGTGGACGTCATCATCGGCGGCTCGCAGAAGGCCGTCATGATCCCGCCCGGCCTCGCCTGGTGTGCTGTCAGCGAAAAAGCATGGCAGCGCATGGAGAGCGCCAAGAACCCACGCTTCTACTTCGACCTGCGCAAAGAGCGCAAGAACGCCAAGAACGGTGAGAGCGCATACACTCCGGGCATCGCGCTACTCGTGGCATTGAACGCGGCATTCGAGTACATCAAAACCATGGGCAACGGCGACCTCGTCACAGGACGCAACGAACTCATCCACAACGCCGAGACATGCGCGGCTATGTCGCGCGATGCGTGCGTCGCTCTCGGCCTCAAACTCTTCGCGCCGGACGCACCCGCTTCCGCTGTGACTTCTGTGCTTTCGCCCGAAGGCGTTGACTCCGGCGAGATCGTGAAAGGCGTGCGCACGCAGTTCGGCGCCATCATCTCCAACGGACAGGGCGAGATGAAAGGCCAGCTCTTCCGCCTGGCCCACCTCGGCTACTTCGATTACATGGACACCATCGCCACCATCGCCGCCCTCGAACAGGTGCTCGCCAAGATCGGCAAACCCAACCACTATGAGTTCGGCAAAGGTGTACAGGCCGCGCAAGAATGTTACGTGAGGTTGACTGCGAAGAAATGATGCGTAGAACGAGCCCTGAACTCTCAATTGAATCCGCAAATGTACTTATCAATAAGCTAATAGCTACAAGGATAGATTGATGCAATTGATAATTCATTTTGCCCTGCGTGAATGTTGATCCATTCATTTGAATGGAATATGCCAACAATGTACAAATCGTACTATGACAGACTTGTTGAATATTTATTGTATTTTGTATATTGATTTGCTTAGTTATTGAATATTGTATAAAGGAATCATAAGCACTACTGTAAATATAACAAAACAAATGAGTTATCTAATTTACGTATGGCAATCGGTTTGCATATTAATTAAGTGAATTACACGTTGCGGGCACAGCGTCCGCTTTCTCGGGAATCATCCTTCAAAGTACAACAAACAATACAGGAGAGTCGTAAAATATGAAATTCCAAAAGAATCAAAATACATGGGGATGGCGCTTGTTGGCACTGGTTATGGTGCTGGCACTCAGCTTTTCGATGTCAGCCCAGAACATCGTCTCCGGTGAATTGACCGGCGTGGTGACCGATGCCAAAGGCTCGATCGTTACCAGCGCCACCGTCACTCTCACCAGTGCAGCCACTGGTTCATCGCAGACGGTCACTGTCAACCAATCGGGTAGCTATCGCTTCCCTTTGTTGGCGCCGGGTACCTACAGGGTCTCCGTCTCATCCGCCAACTTTGAAACTACGAGCCGCGATGTGAATATCTCGGTCGGCCAAGTGACCACCGCTCCCGTCCAGATGGCGGTGAAAGGCTCTAAGACCACGGTCGAAGTGACCGCCGAAGCGCCACTTCTGAAGACGGAAGATGCCAACCTTACTACCACATATGAACAGAAACAGATCGATGTTCTGCCCATCCCGGGTCAGGATCTCACGACTTTCGCCCTGACAGCACCTGGCGTTACGCTCAGTACGGGCGGCGGATATGGCAACTTCACTGCCTTCGGACTGCCCGGCACATCCAATCTGTTCACCATCGATGGCAATGACCAGAACGACCCTTATTTGAACTTGAACAACTCCGGCGCCAGCAACTTGCTTCTCGGTGCGGGCAGCGTTCAGGAAGTGTCCGTTGTCAGCAACGGTTACACCGCTCAATACGGACGCCAAGCTGGCGCCCAGGTCAACATCGTTTCCAAGTCTGGCAGCAACCAATTCCACGGTATGGGCCAATGGTTCTGGAATGGTTCCATGTTGAACGCCAATGACTGGTTCTCGAATGAATTCAACGCACCTCGCGCTCATGCGGTCAGCAATCAGTGGGCTGGAAACATCGGCGGCCCGATCAAGAAAGACAAGCTCTTCTTCTTCTACGACTATGAAGGGTTGCGCTATGTATTGCCCGGTGGCGGCCAAACATTTGTCCCAACTCCTGCTTTCGCAGCATATGTGAATGCCAATATAGCTGCCAATGCGCCTTCTGAGTCTGCGGCCTACACTGCTCTCTTTAATCTCTACAAAAACGCTCCAGGATCGGGTGCCGCACAGCCTCTTCCTTTGCATGTGGCTGGAAGCACGGATACTAATGACGGTGGTTGTGGTTCATTCCTTGGCACAGCGGGCTTTGGATTATCTACTGGTTCCGCTTGTTCCGCACAATACCAAAGTGCCGTTAACAACCTGAACACCGAAGCATTGACGACCGTGAAAATGGATTGGAAGCCGACACAAAAAGACAGCTTCAGCTTCCGCTGGAAGCGTGATCGCGGTGTGCAGGCCACTTCCACTGACCCGATCAACTCCGCATTCAACGCCAACAGCATCCAGCCTGAGGATGACGGCGAAATGAACTACACCCGCATCCTCAACAACCACATGGTCAACCAGTTGATCGCCTCCGGCCTGTATTACAGCGCTATCTTCGGTATTCCGAATGTTGCCGCAGCCAAAGCATTGTTCCCTGTCACTGTGGGATTCAATGATGGTTCGTTTACCTCGCTTGGCGGGTTCTTAAATGGCTCCCAGGGCCGCAACGTCACCCAATGGCAGATTGTGGATGACTTCTCGTGGCAGCACGGCAATCATGCCTTCAAGTTCGGCGTGAACCTCCGACGCAATGACACTACCGACCTCTCTGCCCTGAGCAACACGGCTGGCGCGGTTACCTTCAACACTCTCGGCGATTTTGTTGCAGGCAATTTGGGGCCAGACAGTACCTATAACGTGAGCTTCCCCAACAATGGTTCAGAACAGTCCATCGCCGTTTACAGTTTGGGGGTATATGCCCAGGATGAGTGGCGCGCCAGCTCCAAACTGAAATTGACCTTGGCCCTGCGTGTGGAACGGAACTCTGACGAAGTCTGCCAGCAGAACTGCTTCTCGCGTATGGCTGGTGATTTTGTGACTGCCGCGAACCACTCCATAGCCAGCCCCTACAACTCTGTGGTCTTGACGGGAGTGCATCAAGCATTCCCCGGCCTGCAAGCGGCCGTCTATGAACCACGTATCGGCTTTGCTTACACACCGTTCGGGGACAACAAGACCGTGATCCGTGGCGGGTTCGGCATATTCGCCGATCTCTACCCCGGCTTTCTGGCTTCACGTTTCATCACCAACTTCCCCAACGTCTATGCCGCTTCGATCGGCAACGGCAATGGTCCCAGCGGTCTTCTGTGGGTGCCCAGTGTGGCAGGAAGCGCGCAAACGCAAGCTCAGGGTGCTGATAATGCATTCAAGAACGCTTTTGCCAGCGGCGGCACAGTGGCCAGCATCACTGCCACTTTGAACGGCCTTGGCCTTGGCTTCTCCGCCCCCAATCTCAGCACAGTGGCCAACAACATCAAGAACCCCACGTACTATGAATGGAACCTCGAGGTCCAACATTCCTTCGGTTCGAGGACCAACCTGTCTGTCAACTACGTGGGCAACCATGGTACGAATGAGTTCATCACCAACCGTGACCTGAACTCGTTCTATACCCCGGCTGCCAGCTGCGTAGGCGCCGCTGCTGTAAGCTGCCTTGCCCCTGGTTTCGGCGGACTTCCGGCAACAGCTCTTGACCCCCGCTTCCATCAGATCACACAGATCAGCACCATCGGTCATTCGAACTATGATGGCTTGACCACCTCTGTGTCACAGCGGTTCACCAAGGGCTTCAATGGCAGCTTCAATTACACTTGGAGCCACTCTCTTGACACGCTTTCCAACGGCGGCGTAGGGGAGAATTACAGCTTCGCCACCACTGGATCCTCGTTATCTAGGCAGATCGGACTGGTCAGCCTCGACAGCCTCAACTACGGGAACTCGGATTACGATTTCCGTCACAACGCCAACGCACAATTCACATGGGACCTGCCCTTCAAATCTGGCAACGCCAATACCAATGCGCTCGTCAGTGGATGGCAGATCGGCAGCGTCACACACGCCCGCTCGGGTGAACCGTTCAGCGTTCTCAACACCTCACTCGGCGCGAAAGTTGGCGGTGGAACGATCTATGTGGTTTCTGATTACCTGGGAGGTGGCGAAGCCTCCTGTAGTAATCCGGGAACTTTGGCAAACCCCACATATTGCTTGACAGCGAGTCAATTCTCAGGCAACGCAACCACTTCCGTGAACGCTGGGACCGCAACAGGCACGAAATACTACAACCAGACCAACTTGGGCAACATTGGCCGCAACCAGTTCCGTGGGCCGATGTACTTTGACACGGACTTGTCCTTGTACAAGAGCTTCATCGTCTTCGGCGAGAACAAGAAGTTGACGTTCGGTGTAGTTGCGTACAACGTACTCAACCATCCGAACTTCGCCCCTCCAGTTAGCTCGATCACTGCTGGTAGTCTTTTTGGCCAGATTCAAAGTGTGGTCATTCCTTCAACCAGTCCGTATGGCAGCTTCCAAGGTGCAGTCGTATCTGGTCGCGTCATGCAGACCATGATCAAGTTCACCTTCTAAACCACCCGCAACATCAGCCTGGGCGGTCCTTCGGGGCCGCCCAGTTTTTTGTGTCCACAAATCCATCCCGGCTGAAAATATCTCCCGCCAATGCAGCGCACCTTCCAGCTGCGCTAAAATAAAAGTTACCCACCTGAGTAAAAGGAAATCCTATGAACACCTTCGGCGCACGCTCCTCCCTCAAATCTGGCGGAGTCGATCACACCATCTACCGCCTGGCGTCTCTCGAAATGGCAGGCATCTCCATCGCGCATCTGCCTTACTCCATGCGCATCATGCTTGAGAACCTGCTACGTACCGAGGACGGCAAGACCGTCACGGCTGATGACATCCGCGCCGTGGCCAATTGGGACCCGGCTGCCGAGCCTTCCACCGAGATCGCATTCACGCCCGCGCGCGTCTTGATGCAGGATTTCACCGGCGTCCCCGCCGTCGTCGATCTCGCCGCCATGCGTGACGCCGTCGCCCGCTTCGGAGGCGACCCTAGCATCATCAATCCGCTGCAACCGGCAGAGCTTGTGATCGACCATTCCGTGCAAGTCGATAATTTCGGCACGGCGAACGCGCTCGAGCAGAACAGCATCCTTGAGTTCTCGCGCAACCGTGAGCGCTACGCCTTCCTGCGCTGGGGACAGGGCGCCTTCACCAACTTCAAGGCCGTGCCGCCTGAGATGGGCATCGTCCATCAGATCAACCTTGAGTATCTGGCACGTGTGGTCTTCACGCGTAAGGATGGCAGCGAGAACATCGCGTATCCCGATACTCTCGTTGGCACGGATTCGCACACCACCATGATCAATGGGCTCGGCGTGCTCGGCTGGGGTGTGGGCGGCATCGAAGCCGAAGCCGCCATGCTCGGACAGCCTGTGAGCATGCTGCTGCCGCAGGTCGTTGGCTTCAAACTCACCGGAAAATTGCGCGAAGGTTCGACCGCCACCGATCTCGTGCTCACCGTCACGCAGATGCTGCGTAAGCTCGGCGTGGTGAACAAGTTCGTTGAGTTCTACGGACCTGGCCTCGCCGAACTGCCGCTCGCAGACCGCGCAACGATCGCCAACATGTCGCCCGAGTACGGCGCCACCTGTGGCATCTTCCCGGTCGATGCTGAAACGCTTCGCTACCTTCGCCTCACCGGACGCAGCGACCAGCAGGTCGCTCTCGTTGAGGCCTATTGCAAAGAGCAGGGCATGTTGCATGATGCGTCCACGCCGGAAGCGAAGTACTCCGCTTCCATCGCGCTTGATCTCGCCACGGTTGAGCCGAGTGTTGCTGGGCCGCGGCGTCCGCAAGACCGTGTTGCGCTCACCAACGTTGCCAAGAACTTCCAGGAAGCTCTGCCGTCGCTCATTCCTCCGCCGAGCAAGACCGAAGCCAACGCACCTAACGCCGTCAAACGCCAGATCAAAAGTTGGGAGAGCGAAGGCGGCAACGTCACCGTCAATGGCGGCAACGGACATACCATGCCCAGCGATATCGGCGACTACGTCTCGCACGGTTCGGTCGTCATCGCTGCCATCACCAGTTGCACCAACACATCGAACCCCAGCGTGATGGTCGCCGCCGGCCTGCTCGCGAAGAAAGCCGCTGCCAAAGGCCTGCAAGTTGCGCCGTGGGTGAAGACCTCGCTCTCGCCCGGCTCGCGCGTGGTGACCGAGTACTACAAGAAATCAGGCCTGATGGCTGAGATGGAAAAGCTCCGCTTCCACACCACCGGCTACGGATGCATGACCTGCATCGGCAACAGCGGCCCGCTGCCCGCCGAGATCGCCAAGGCCGTGGACGACCACAAACTCGTCGTCGCCAGCGTGCTCAGCGGCAACCGCAACTTTGAGGGGCGCATCAATCCTGACGTGCGCGCGAATTACTTGATGTCGCCGCCGCTCGTCGTCGCCTACGCGCTCGCCGGACGGATCGAGATCGACTTCGATAAAGATCCGCTCGGTAAAGATAGATCTGGCAATCCTGTCTATTTGCGCGACATCTGGCCTTCGCAGAAAGAAGTCAGTGATACCGTCGCGGGATGCATTGACGCTGAAATGTTCCGCAAGAACTACGCCACCATCTTCGATGGCGATGAGACCTGGCAGAAACTGCCCACACCGCAAGGCAAGACCTATGCGTGGGACCCCAACTCCACCTACATCAAACGCGCTCCGTACTTTGACGGCATGACCATCGAGCCTGCGCCCATGAAAGATGTTGCCGGCGCGCGCTGCCTCGCCGTCCTCGGGGACAGCGTGACCACCGACCACATCTCGCCCGCCGGAAGCATCAAGAAGAACAGCCCGGCTGGCGAATATCTAATCCAAAACGGCGTGAAGCAGGCTGACTTCAACAGCTACGGCTCGCGCCGCGGCAACCATGAGGTCATGGTGCGCGGAACGTTTGCGAACACCCGCCTGCGCAATCTGATGGTGCCGGGCTCGGAAGGTGGCGTGACCCGCTTTGTGGATGGAAAAACAAGCCCCGCTGACGCCGAGGTCATTTCCATCTTCCACGCCAGCATGAAGTATCAGCATGAGGGCACGCCACTCATCGTGCTCGCCGGAAAGGAATATGGCACCGGTTCTTCACGTGACTGGGCGGCCAAAGGCCCGTATCTGCTCGGCATCAACGCCGTCATTGCGGAAAGCTTCGAGCGCATCCATCGCTCGAACCTCGTTGGCATGGGGATTGTTCCGCTGCAATTCGCCAATGGCGAGACCGCTGCATCGCTCGGCCTCACCGGAGACGAGAAGTTCACCATTCACGGAGTGGCCGCGCTGGTCGAGAAGAAGCTCGCAGGCGACCGCAATGTGAAGGTCGTAGCCGAGAAAGCTGACGGCTCAAAGAAAGAGTTCGCAGTCCGCGTGAGGATAGATACTCCGCAGGAAGCTCTATACTGCAAACATGGCGGCATTCTGCAATATGTGCTGCGCCAGTTGCTGGCCGGGAAGAACTGATTGAATTACATGACCTGGAGGTGCAACAAGCTCTTCAGGTCATATGAGAAGACCATTCAATTTAAATATAGTATGGTTCAGCAGCAGCAACATCCGCTGCCGCAGCACGCGCTGCCACAGCAAGCACAGCATGCGGCGTAAGCAGAAGCAGTCAGTAAAAACGTGAACGCAACCAGAACTAAGCTTTTAATCACGGTCTTCATGGTCGACTCCGATCTGATGCGATTGTATGCCCGGCCAAGTTCCAGGTAAAGTGATGGCTGTCACACTGGTTTAATATGGTCACATCACAATGTGATGTTCAGCCCTGCTTCCGTTCCCGTCCCATATATAGCAAAAGTTATACTGGAATCAAAGGAAACTCATCCCCTATGCCCCTGAAAGTCGGCGACATCGCGCCTGAGTTCGAGCTGCCCGCCGTGATCGGCGAGGACCGCACCACATTCCGTCTCGCCGACCATCGCGGCAAGAAGAACGTGGTGCTGGCGTTCTACCCCCTCGACTGGACCTCGACCTGCACCAACCACATTCCCACGTACCAGAGCGCGCTCGAGCAGCTCGCGAAACTCGATGCGCAGGTCGCCGCCGTCTCCGTGGATACGCTCCCCAGCCACATCGCTTGGCAGCAGAAATCCATCGGCATGATGGGCTTCCCCATTTTGAGTGACGCGTATCCCCACGGCGCGGTCGCCGAGCAATATGGATTGTTGCGCAAGGGCGACCCGATCCCCGGCATCAGCGAGCGCGCGGTCTTCGTGATCGATAAATCCGGCAAGGTGGCCTTCGCCCAGGTCTATCAGCTCAACGATGTGCCGGACATCGATGACGTCATCGAGGCTTTGGATACGCTGAAATAATCGCGACTCACACAATTCCAATCACCGCGTCACGCGGACGTACCATTCCCGGAGGCTTCATGGCATTACAAATCGGCGATCTCGCTCCTGATTTCGAACTCCCCGCTGTGCGCGGCGAAGAAAAAATGCAATTCAAGCTCAGCGACCACCGCGGCAAAAACGTGGTCATCGCCTTCTATCCCATGGATTGGACGCCGACCTGCTCCACGCAGATCCCCACGCTGCAACAGAACCTTGAACGCTTCGCGGCGCAGGGCACGCAGGTCGTTGCCATCTCGACGGACAGCATTCCCAGCCACATCGCGTGGCAACAAAAATCCATCGGGTCGATCGGCTTCCCCATCGCCAGCGACTTCTTCCCCCACGGCGCGGTCGCGAAGAAGTACGGCGTACTGCGTGAGGAGCCTCCGGTCGCTGGCGTCAGCAACCGCGCTACCTTCTTAGTGGATAAGACTGGCAAGCTCGCCTTCGCCAAGATCTATGAGATCAAACACCAGCCCGACCCGGAAGAGATTTTCGCGGTATTGAAGACGCTATAGCTATGTGCCGTATTTGAGTACTGACGACCGACAACTGATGACTGTTTTTCATTTACCATATACATGCTTACAAAAACCCAATTCCACCATCTAACTATGCACACTATGAAGACCACAGTACGTTCACTGCTCGCACTCGTCATTCTTGCCTCCATGTCACTCGCCCAGGGGCCTGCGGCTCCCACCAAGGGCAGCCGACAGGTTCCGCCTGACCAGAATCCGGCGGCGAAGGCGTTTGACGACAAGGCCATCACGCTGCGTCCGCCCAACGGCGAAAAAGTCGCGATCATCATGTTCGAAGACCTTGAGTGCCCGGACTGCGCCCGCGCGCATCCGCTCGTCATGGAGGCCAAAAAGGTCTACAAGATCTCCGTGGTGGCACATAACTTCCCGCTGCCCATGCATCCGTGGTCGTTCCAGGCGGCGCTCTACGCGGTGTACTTCAAGAACATCTCTGACAAGCTCGACGCTGGATGGCGTGACTACTGCTTCACCAACCAGCCTTCGATCAACGGCGAGAACCTGCGCCAATATGCGGAGACCTTCGCCAAGGCCAACAACGTGAAGCTGCCCATCGTGCTCGACCCGAATGACAAGCTCGCCAAGACCGTGAAGGACGACATCGCGCTCGGCCAGCGCCTCGGCGTCACCTACACGCCGACGATCTGGGTGGTGAACAACAACACCGCGTCACGGAACGACTCTCCGTTCGTGGAGGTCCTACCCGACCGCTCCAACCTGTTCCAGCTCATCGACCAGTTGAAGGCGAGCGCGAAGTAATCAACCAATGATATGAAGTTTGATCGACTTGATGTCAGGCATCAATTCCATGACACGGAATGCGATCAATCGTAGATTCTCAGGTTTGCTTGCTCTTATCTTTATCAGTATGAACGTCATTCGATACTTATCAAGGTTTTGTTGGTGCGGGATATTCTGGTCCACGGTCAGGAAAACATCGAATTCATTGTCTGCGCGCCGGAGAAGTTCACCGTTCTTGATACCGTTCCATCCACAGGAACTGACCGTCTTCACATCATGGCCGGATAAATACTGTGCCAGATCTGTATTCACACACTCATCCAGAAGTATCTTCAAGCGCTCGCCGCCATGGTGGAGACTTCATGGCCGATCTCATGCAAGAACGTCTCGAGTTGTTCGCGCTTCACAGAGGGATACCCGCGCAGGAATGAATCGACGTTCTCGCCATCGGCCAGATGGTCGAGGAAGATCTGCACCGGAACACGAGTGCCGCGGAAGACCGGCGCTCCGCTCATGATCTCAGGGTCGATATGGACAACGGAACTCTTCATGAACGAATCTTACGCAATGCAAATACGGGTTGCAAGCGTATGACCTACCCACCGCCCCAGTTCAAGGAACAAGAAAATCAAAACCTATCTGAAAACGCAGGGTGAGCCGCATCTGGCAACTCATCCCCTACTTCACTTACAATTTCCATAGTGGAGTCAGTATGAAGGACGACAAAAAGGACATCCCTTTTAAGATCGGCGACCGTGTGGAATTTTCCCCTGATAAGAAGACCATCGGTTGGACCAGTTCGAGCTTTGACAGGCTTCGCATCCACCCCGGTGATATCGGCATCGTGACCAAGATCGTGGATAACGCCATTTTCATTGACGATGATAGAGGCGGCCTGTCCTGGGAGTGCTTCAGGCTTGTGAAATGAGAACCGCCGGGACAACCAGCCCTTGCTGCTGCTGTTGATCTTTACCTTGAAACCTTCGAAACCATGAAACTCTGAAACCTTGTTTTTCAGCGACTGACTACTGGCTGCCAACCAGCCGTTGCAACTGTTTCACGGTTTCTGAGGGTTCAGACCGGACCGTGTAATCGGCATTCACATCCGCAGAGCGGATGGTCCCAAGCTTATCCACCACATACCGTGCCGGCACTGGCAGCCGGTACTCCGGTTCATCATGGAACCGGTCAAGCGTGCTGCCGAACGACTTGTACAGGTCACGCAGGTAGTCTGGCAGCGTGAACACAAGCCGAAACTGGCTGGCAACGTTCAGGTGAAGGTCCGTCAAAATGTCAAAGGTCAGGTTCAATTTCTTGTGCAGAGCGCGCGTATACCGTTCGAGCTCGGGAGTGAGCACGACGATCTCCGCTCCCAATGCCCTGACATCCGAATGGATCTGTTGTAGAGCCTCCAGCTCCATATTGCAGTAGGGTCACCAGTGACCACGGAAGAAGCTGATGACGAGCGGACCTTGACGGAGCAGATCTGAAGAGGCGACCTGCACGTGGTCTTGATTGAACAGCGTAAAACCCGGAGCAGGGTCCCCGGCCTTTAACGAGCGACCTTCAATGCCAGTCGCTTTCAACTCGGCCGTCGCCCGATGCATCGTCTCGATCGCCTCATGCGGTGCGTTGTAGGGCGGCGCTCCAGACTCGAATGTCTTTTTGAACTCGTCTAACCGTTGCTGTAGTTCTGCCATGGGTCACTCGGCCTTTCCATCACATACGATAATCCGGATGCCACATTGATTTCAAGTGACCTTGAAGTTGCATTTGAATTTCCCAGCTACTGACTACTAACTACTAGTTACTAACTACTAGCTACTAACTACTGAACCTCACTGTTCAATCCGGGCACTCCGTCCGCCGGGTCTAAAAGAAATGATGTAGGTACTCTACTGTACAGACACGGTTCCGGCCGGGTGGCAAACTATCCATCCGCTCCGGAGAACAGCCTTCGCGCATCCGGAGCCAGGAGGAACAGCCATATGCATCGATCCACGCGTACCCTAGGTTCCATCATTCTTACCGCAGTATTCGTCGTTCCGCTATCACTCAGCGCAATGCCCGCCTTCCAGGACAGACATGATGACAGGAAAGAGGAGAAATCCAAAGAGCGTTACTTCGATAAGAAACACAAGGACTATCACGATTGGGACGACCATGAACAAAGTATGTTCCAGGTTTACCTGTCAGAACGCCACCTCCCAGCCGTCGAATTCCGTGTGATGAAAGATAAAGACCAGCAAAAGTACTGGGACTGGCGCCACACACATGAAGACCGCCGGTAGCTGGTTTTATGACCACAAGTAGCTGGTTTTAAGACTCGCCGATAGCCAGTTTTAAGACCACAAGTAGCCAGTTTTCTTGATGTTCGGCTAGCGTTTCTCCTGGGAAAAACATGGCCGCGCGGATGGGCTTCGTGCCCATCCGTTCTTTTTGCCCCGGCACCGGACCCACTCGCCGAATGAATTCAAATCGTTCCATGAACGGGAATGCCCCACTTTTTCTGGTCCATTGAAAAGGTGGGGCATCCTCAATTTGTAGGTCATTCTGTTGAACGTGAGCTGCGACATTTGTGCATCTTGTTTCAGCGATTGCCGCCTGATGACGCTACCAGCGGATTACCGATGGCGTCGCCTGATACCACGAGCTCGACCCTGCGGTTCTGCTGGCGTCCGGTGGAGTTGTCGTTGGTGGCAACCGGCGATGTGTTGCCGAAACCAGTGGCCGTTACCGAACCCGTCAACACACCTTGTGCAACCAGGTAGTCCCGCACAGAACCAGCACGGTTCTCAGACAGTGTTTGGTTCATGGCATCGCCGCCGACGTTGTCCGTGTAGCCGCCCACCGCGATGTTGAGTCCAGGGTAAGCCAGCAGGATGCCGGCGACCTTCGCCAGTTTCTCACGCGCGCCCGGTTTCAAAGAGTACTGTCCTGTATCGAACAATACGTCTGACATGCTCACGATCAGGCCACGTGCGCTGTCTTGGGTCTGCAATATGGAATTCAACTGTTCGGCCAATTTTGCGCGCATGGTCGCTTTATCCGCATCAGCTTGTTGCGCATTCAACTGTGACTGTTGTGCCGCCAAGCGTGACTGGTCCGCGTCTGCCCGGGCTGCGGAAAGCGCACTCGCCGAGGCAGCCTGGCTGTTCGCCAGGTCCGTTCTGGCCTGGGCTGTTTCTGTTTCCGCTTGGGATTTCGCGTTCAAGGCATTGGCCGTGTTCGATTCGGCCTCTGTCCTGGCTGCCTGCGCCCGGGCTGTTTCCCGTTGGGCGTGTTCTTTTTGGCGGACGGCTTCATCCGCCTGCGCCTGTGAATTGGCCTGCGCATCCGTGGAAGCTTGTAGATTGCTGGCCACATTCATCTCTTCGATCTTCTTCACTGCGATCTCGCGTGCGTCTTCGGCCGTCTGCACCGCTTCACGCGCCACCGAGATGAGTTCTTTCGTCGGCACATCGCGTCGGGAAGCGTATCCATCCGCGTTGTCCATCAATTGAATGGCGTGCTGATAGCTCGAGCTGGCATACTGCTCTGCGCCTTCTGATTGCGCAATGCGCAGTGCATTGCGTGCCTCAAAGAACTCCAGCGGCAGGTTCGACTTCAACACCACGGGGTCGAAGTTGTATCCGCTGGGGATGTAACCGCCGCGCTCCATCAGTTCGTATTTCGCATTCACAGCCTCCGTGGTGCCTTTGGTGTCTTCACGCACCACATTTTCCAGCACCACCACATTACTGGGTTGCCGCACCGCGAAATAAGGTTCCGCCGTAACGATGAGGGCGAAGGCCTGAAGGTCGGTGGTCACGGTCAACTTGTCGCGATGGTTGCTTCCCACCAAGACCTCTCCCAGATTCACGGGACGTCCTTCGGGCGAGATCGCCCACAGAACGTAGGTCAGGTATTCCGTGCCGAATGTCATGGGCTTTTCAAAGTTCGCGATCTCCAATTCGATTTCGATGTAGCCTTTCTTGCTCTCAATTCTGGCTTGGCCTGAGGCTGCAGACATCAGGTCTGTGCCCGCGAAATCCACTTTCGAAGCGCCGCTGCGGTGCTTATAGTTGATCGCCGGCGTGGAGCGGCTGGTCACATGCACCCTGAAGGTCGGCACCTGGGCCACTGCACTCATGCACAGTGCGATTGAGAAAGCGAACAACAGACTTTTCTTCATTTGTAACTCCTTGGCAGATGACTGCCTTATTGGACTGAACTGTTTGACTGACTTGTTGCGTTGTTGACTGACCTGTTTGACTGACCTGTGTGACTGACTTGTTGCGTTCTTGTTTCGTTACTTCGTGAAATGCTATGTGTTGGATCGGACTTGCTTGAATGACGCGCGCCAGCCGATGGAGATCATCGGGAAATGATCAGAGCTGGTCCTATAGCGATTCAAAGTGAGAGGATGAAGGAACTATGGAAACGACCCCGCCAGAACACGATGGCAATGTAAGAATGACAGTTGCGGAACCGCATGTCTGAGCAATGTAGCTCACAGCAAGAACATGGAATACCACAAATGCGCTTTTTTAGCGCATGGCCCGGCTTTTGTTGTTGAATTTTCTGACTACTGACTACTAGCTACTGACTACTAGTTTTAACCTTGAAACCTTGCTTTTCCAACTACAAGCTACAATCTACTGACTACTACGCTTCAATGTTCAGCTGGGCCACCCGCCACCGGAGGGAGTAGAAGATGGACCGAAGAGTGTTGACGTTATGCTTGGCTGCCGCATTGATGCTGACGGCAAATGCGTTTCCCCATTCATTCCTGGGCCGGTACAAGGGCTTGCCCTATCGCGACAGCCGCTATCAAGACGGTCCGCAGAAGGTCCCCGGGCGCGTGTTGTGCGCCTATTATGACTTGGGCGGCGAAGGAGTGGCCTATCACGATACCGACCCACAGAATCGCGGCAGTGGAGGGTTGAATCCGGCCGACGGGACTTACCTGAATGAATTCCGTATCCACAAGGGAGTGGATACTTCGTACACGAAGTTCGACCGGAAGCCAGTTCCGATCGACGACAACCCCTTCGACAAGATCGTTCCTCCGCGGGATCTGCTCTATATCGGTTGGACCGAGCCCGGAGAATGGTTCAATATGACCGTGGATGCGGCACACGCGGGGACCTATGGCGCCGACTTTCTTTACACCTCCAATCGCGGCGGAACGATCTCGATCGACGTGAACGGCAAAGACGCGACAGGACCGCTGCAGGTCCCTACAACTTACGATCCTGCGGATCCCGTGGCTTGGCGCCAGTGGCACCATTGGAACCTGGCTTCACAGCTTTTCAAGGTCCGCCTCCGCAAGGGGAGGAATGTTCTTACCGTCCACATCCTGACCGGCGGCAACATGAATTTGGCCTATTTTGATTTCAAACGGGATCACTGATGGATGTGACGCTGAATGTTGCATCTTGGCCCAAGGGATAATGCCTTTGCTGTTGTTTTGCCTACAACCTGAGACCTACGACTTGTTTCTTGGCTGGTGGGCACCCCCTTTTAAATTTGGGGAATGGAAAATCAAAACCTGTCTGAAAACATGGGGCACCCGGCCATAACTATACTGATTGACTTGAACATAAAAGGGTCAATTCGAATCGGTAAACCCCTTATTGAATGCATCAAGTATTTCGTGCACCGTTTCCTCCGGGTTGTCTGAACTGGTCGGTCTTGCCTCTACAAACTCGGGCCAATGCTCTTCTTCTTGTTGCATTTTGGAAAGAAATTCCTCAATAACCTTTCGCTCATCGGGTGTGCATAAAGCGCGTAAATCCAACCCAAGCAGAAACGCGGGGACTACACTCACATCGGGCAGCACTGCACCGAGTACAACATCGGAATTGAAACGCTCCGTGTTGCCTTCTTCGTAACGTTCCAATATGCCACGGATATCAGGCAGGTCTTTCCCGCTTCTGGATGGACGGTCCATAAAAGCTATGATCTTAAGTAACATCAGTACTTTCGGTGGAATGATCCGAAGCGTCAACTCAGCAGCCAGTTCTAGTTGCTCCGCCAACTCAAACACATGATCGAAGCCAACCAAAGTCAGTTTGTAGCCTGAGTCGGGCCATATGACTTTCTTTTGTTCGCGCAGTCTTTCACCAGCAGGTATTAAATCGATATAAGAGTCGTTTTTGCTTTTCCACCGGTGAGGCTCGTCCGGAGACTCTTGGCTCCATTCTGCATACTGTAGTCGTTTTTCCAACTCGAAGAATTCGTCAAGTTCGAATGCCCCAACGATGTCGATATCACTCGTGAACCTTTCCTCATTCGAAAAGTGATGTTGATAGGCGCAAGCTCCGATAATCACCAGTTCGGCGCCGAGTTCGCCACAGTACTGCTTTAACTCACACAGATCTTCTATCTGTTTTGGTCTTAAATCAATCATGGCTTGAGGAACCCTCGCTTCAATTCAAGAGCAGCTTCATGAGCTCGCGCATCGGAAGAGTACAACAACTCGGAGTAGATCAGCCAGGGGTGCGCTAACGTTCTGCCTTGCACTTCCCGCCAGTAACAAGCTGCACCAAATCCACGTAAAAGTGTGACCGGGCCATTACGGTCAGGTAAGAACCGTACTTCACGCAGTAATGCATCACGGATATCATCCATGAATATGGTTAGTTCAGGCCCCTTGTAAAAATGTTGAAGCTGGTATGAGGCATTGCCGCCAGTCATGGAACAACGTATGGAATATCTTTGACATGCATGGAAAAGCTCATCATATGTTTTTTCCATGGAAGTTTGCATGGGCCGAACCCGTTTGAGAAAAAGTTTGGGACGCAGTACTTGCGTGTAACCGTGAACGAGATAATCCTCGATCTTCTCAACAGGTGGGAGTGAAAGCCCGGCGCCAGTTTTTCGCAAGAGCTTCTGATCAACCAACTGGTTAAGCATCTGTGCAACATTACTTTTGCCCAACCCTGATATAGCTGAAAGATTGCGCACGGTAAGGTGAGATGACTCAACATCAGATGCAAGCGTGAACAGCAGTTGAATCTTTGCTGCGGTCAGTGGCTTTGCATGTGTCAAATCATGGGTTTCTTTATTGCCGATAACAGTATGGTTGTAATCAGATCCCATCTGTAAGTGTATGTTGCCTGCCAAATCAAGGAAATTCACACGAGACCGCACCAATAATTCCGCGGAAGGAAGGGGAACATAACGTGCCAGAAGAAGAAGCTTCTGGTGATGATCGGAATGATGCCGGGCGCGCGCGATGATGCTGTGCAACAGGGAGCGGTCGAGATAGGAGTTCTTGCGCTCAACAATAAATTTATAAACGCCTTTGGGAGTAGCAATTCTTAGCTCCCCATCGTGACCGTGATCAGCTACAGCGGCCGTGGGAGCATAGACGACATTGCGCACAAAGTCGAGTTCGCGCAAACGAACTAGATACGAGTCGAATTGGGGCATGGAACGATGCATTTGTCCATAATTATGACATGTCCATTAGTAATGGACAAGCTTTATTTGTGGACAAACAGAGGAGGGCATTCTGAGCACATATCGTAGTAAATCTACGGCCGGATGCCCCTTGAATTCAAGTGGATATTGATTTCAACTAGCGACTAACCGCTGTTTTTTAGCCTATCCCGAGCGTAGTCGAGGGATGGGGCTGAGCTGCTCCCCGTCTCGGTTTGATGAACAAAAATATCAAAACCTGTCTGACAACCAATCACACCTATATCTAGAATTATTCATCACCAATCAGCCGTGTTTGACCTTCCATAAGAATGTCTGCAACATTGGAGATTAAATTATCATGTGATGCTTCATCATCATGTTTTGTATAACGCCATTGAATATGTCCACATAATCCCTGCAAATCTGGAAAAAGCGTGAACTGATTCACGCCGCATCCATTCAAATGTCTTTTAATCTCTTTGAAATGATCGCTGTTGATGACAAGCTTAACTAGCCGTGGATTATATTGAATGTTTTCTTCCAAGCAAGCCGCATCTTCAGAGCCAAATATTTGATGAGTGGTAAAAAGACCACTTTGAGCTGAAATTCTACGAGTTAATACTTTTGGTCGATAAATCATTGTCCCGATATTCACTGAAAATGGGTCAGGAGTTTGTGCTTCAGAGGTGAAATCTTCAGGTCTAGTTTTTAATAACCAAACAACTGAATCTTCAGTTGTAACTGTTGAATCAACTGCACGCCTGCCCCAAAATGGTGGTTTCTCTACGGCAAACCATAAAGCAGCTAAAGCACTGTATGTCCAATCCAATAATCTCGTTGGCATTCCATGATGTTGAGCAATTGATAGAACGTCCCAATCAGAATCAGGTTTATGATCAATTAATGCTAAACAATTGCGTTTGAATTCATCGAACATCAATGATTCGATGTGCCCTCTATTGCCATGCGGAATTAAGCGAACCAGTTTTGGTCTGAGTGATTGGTCTCTTCTTTGACCTCGAAATATGAAATCAGAATAATTGCCGTTCAGCTCTTCTTCACGCCTAATTTCCTCTATGCGATTTAAATAATGGGAAACACTCGTCATAAAGTTTGGTGAATCAGCTGGAATAGATGTAGTCATATGATTCTCCCTTTCTCGTATATTACAAGCAAAAACGAATCAAGGGATATCGACAACAGAAACCATCCCTATAACAATTGAAATTACACATGCTCTTGTAAAGGGTAATGCATCAGCCATTGATGTTGAATAGTTATTGACCGCTATACCAGAC
>Ga0207022_10099_pt1 | contig 24191 bp, 21 predicted proteins | sample Alteio_BWMinCont_46_FD_153307 | JGI IMG/M metagenome (GOLD analysis project Ga0207022, IMG submission 153307) | Enriched cells from forest soil in Barre Woods Harvard Forest LTER site, Petersham, Massachusetts, United States -... | ecosystem: Environmental > Terrestrial > Soil > Temperate forest >... | reverse complement strand
CTTCATGAAGTCCTTCGTACACGCGATTGCATTCCGTCTTCACTCGGGGAAATTTTTCATGTATGAATTCCTCTACGCAAAGGAACACGCAATAGCGCGAACCTTTCATAAGGCTTTCCGACTGATAAAGAAGTATTTGCTGTTGGGACTGCTGGTGGCGAGCGCGCTCAAAGCACAACAAAGTTCACCATCTGCGCAGGTCTGGGCTGGCGTCGTACGCACGGCTGCCGGCGAACCTGTGGCCGGAGCGAAGGTAACGGTCTTCACACCCGGAGCCAAAAAGAACCTAACCGCAGTTACAGGAACCGACGGAAGGTTCGCGATTGCGGACCTTCGACTCGGGCCAAATCGCGTGAGCGTGCAAATGCCCGGGCGAGGTCCGACAGGGCAAGTGGTAGTGAATATTACTAGCGTAACAATTGTGCTGACGGTGTCCGATCAAAATGTCCTGTCGTTTGCAGCCAATCCGCAAACTTCTGCAGGAGTCTCGAATGGGAACCCGAGCACAACTTCGAACGCAGCCAGCGGAACAAGCGGGGAGAAACTCTCCAGCCAAAAGGTAAATGAATTGCCGTTGAATGGACGCGACTTTAGCACGCTGTTGTTGTTAGCAGCCGGCACGATGACCGACGTGAACGGGCAGACGAATTTCACCCAGCAGTTCGCCATCAACGGACAACGCGGCGTTGAGGCCGTGTTCGCGATGGACGGTGCGGATGTCAGCGATCCAGAGATGGGCGGGAGCACGTTCACGAATTTCAACGTAGATGCGATTCAGGAGTTGCAGTCAAGCTCAGGCTGGATGCCGGCGGACATCGGGCGCGGCGCGGCAGGTTTCACCAACATCGTGACACGGTCCGGGAAAAGCGGTTTTCACGGGTCATTCTTCGAGTTTTTGAGAAACTCTGCCCTCGATGCGCGGAATTATTTCGATCACCCGTCGATTGCGGACCCGGGCCGTATCCCTCCGTTCCGGCGAAACGAGTTCGGATTTACGAACGGCGGGCCAGTCGTGTTGCCGAACGCGTATGACGGACGCGACCGGACGTTCTATTTTGTGCAGTATCAGGGATTCAGGCAGGTGCTGGGAACGACCCAGGTTTTGGCTGTGCCAACGGCAGCCGAGCGAGCGGGTCGGGACATGGTGACGTACCCGGACGGCAGCACGGACACGCTGCAGGTACCGGTGAATCCAGCAATTGAGACAGTGCTGGCGCGCTATCCACTCCCTAACAACCCAACCGGCGCGTATGGTGCGCGAACCTATGCTGCACCTTCAAACGTAACCACGGGTGCGGATCAGTTTTCCATCCGCATCGATCAGAAAGTTGGCGCAAAAGGACAATTGTTTGGTCGATTCAATTACGACAATCTAACGGGACCGACCACAAATCCGGATCAGACACTGATTGATCCAAGCTTCGGTGTGCAGTATGTGGATCGGCAACGGAACGGGGTCATCACTTACACGCGCCCCGTGTCTCCGCACTTTCTCTGGTCGACATCGTTGAGTTTTACGCGGACGACGCCTTCGTTTGTGACGCCGAACCACACCGATCCGGCTTTGAAGTTCATCGATGGCCTCTACGAGGCGTTCAATGGAGCGGCGGGCTCGGTGATGTCGGCGTTCGGAAATTTGTTCCAGGGACAATTGAATTTTGCGTGGACGAACCCGCGGCACGCGGTGAAGTGGGGTGCGGAAGCACGCCTTAACCGGGACACGACATACTTCGGTACAAGTCCCAACGGCGAGTACGATTTTGGTGGTGGAACAGTTTATTCGCCCGTTTTCATTCCTTCTGCGAGTGGACAGCACGACGTTCAGCCAGGCCAGCCTCTGCCAGACACCTTGAGCAGTCTGTTGCTAGGGTATCCGTACGGATACACGATCGCGGTGGCACCGCCCTACGCATCGAATGGCGCGCACATCGGGCCGGCGGCAATCAACCGGGATGACGTGAACGCCTACGTCGAGGACACATGGAAAATCAATCCGCAATGGACGCTCGATTATGGGCTGCGATATGAGCTCTACACGCCGATTTCAGAGCGTGCAAATCGGACATCGAGTTTTCTGAATTCGTTCCCACCCGCGGGCGTTGGCCAGGAATACTTGATCAATCCGCAGCCTACTTATCAAACCGATTGGAACGGTTGGGGGCCGCGTGTTCAAGTGGACTGGAATGCGCCGCAGGCAGTGCATGTGCACATGGGCGGGGCGATCACAGTAATTCCGCCGAACATCTGGCAGGACAATCTTCTGACAGGGTCAACGCCCTACGTTGTTTATCCCCGCGTCAATGCGGCGCAAAACGGGGAGATTGCCTACGGATTCCAAATTACACCGAACGAATTGCCGCCCGTCTATAACACCGCTGGCGTGAACGTGCTGGCCAACGGCGATCCGAAAAAAGTCCCGGCGAATACGGTGATGGACGTAAATCGATATCAGCAGGATTTGGCGGCGCTGGCGCCGAGTCATCAGCTCTCGCTCCTGAGTCTCGCCGGGATCGACCGGCGCTTCGGCAATGGCTACCTGCAGACTTGGACGCTGGGGCTGGAACGGGCTTTCGGCGGCCTCACGGCCGATGTCGCGTATGTCGGAACATCGGCGTTCCGACTTCCCAGAATGTCATATCCGAACGCGTATCCCGGAGCGGACTCGGAATTTGCTCGGTTTACAAACTTCGACAGCAGCGGAGCGGTGACGGGAGGTTTCGGATTCGAGTCCGTGATGACAGCAACGTCGCACTCGTCGTACAACGCCTTGCAGACCTCGTTGTCGGGAAATGTTGGGCACGGCGGTCCGTCAGTGCAAGCAGGCTACACATGGGGCAAATCACTGGATGATGTCAGCGGCATTATCGGAGGAACAGGATCCACCGGGGCTGTGACGTTGTTCAGTCCGCAAAACCCGTTCGATACACGAGCGGAAAGAGGGCCGTCAAGCTTTGATGTGACGCACGCCTTCACGTTGAGTGCGGCGCAGGATTTGCATTTCGAGCATTTGGGACTTCAGTCGGATCGGACGCATCTGTTGACGAAGGGCTGGGAGTTGCTGAGCATCTCGACGATTACCAGTGGTTCGCCGTTTGCGGTTTATTCGGGGATCCAGCAAACCGGTGCGGGAACGATTGGTGCGGACCGGCCGGACCAGATTGGGATACCGGACCTCTCGAGCGCCGGCAGTTCCACGCGACCGCGCGATGACTATTTTGGGCGGGGGGCGCACAATGCGAGCTTCTTTTCTATTCCCACCGGGATCGCAGGCGGGACTGGACCAAACTCCGGGCGCTTTGGAACGCTCGGCCGTAATACATTTCGCGGACCGGCATATTATGATTTCGATTTTGCGCTCATCAAGACGACTCCGATTGGCCATCGAGAAAGCGGTTTGGAGCGAGTGGACCTGCAATTCCGCGCAGAGTTATTTAACCTGTTCAACATCGTCAACATGGGGCTACCAGCGAACATCATCGAGGGTACAGGGTTCGGCATGATCAGCAAGACCGCGGGAACCTCCCGGCAAATTCAGTTTTCGCTAAAGCTCATCTATTGAGGCACGCGCTGCGGTGACTCCGGTTTATAGGGGGAGAGAAACATGTTTTCAAGAGGATTCTGCATTCGCCAACGTTGACGAATCACAACCTGAACGTACGATCTCCTCTTCGAAACGACCAGCTGCAGTTCTGGAGTCCTAGGTCGTGGTAACCCGACCGTGCAAATTGCGGCGCGGACTTGACTTCGAAGTATCCGCTCGACAACTCCCAGATCACGGGCCAGAAGTCGGCTTGTGGGAAGTTTACCGTTTCACCGGATCGGTAACGATAAAGCCTATTGACGCCGCGATTTTCTTAACTTGGCGCGGAGACGAGTCACAAACGAAATCTGCGATCTCTCCGAGCAACCCCGGTAGCGATACGTTGTACGAAGGATCAGCAACAGCAGCGAACAGAGGACCAGCAAAAGGATTGGCACTGCCGACATCGGGAACGCATGATCCATTAGATCCTTCCCCCCTTCCATTGTTCGCGGGCTGGGCGGGCCGGAGTCCCACGCTAACGGGCTAGGCCGCCCACGTCTCGCCCTACAAAAAAATATTCAAGAAACTGCTTCGCCTGGACCGGGTAGTGCCCGCCTCATATTGACTAATCTTCGGCTTCGAATGTCCAGATTTGCGCAGGCTCGCTTCCTTTTGCCGGGACACCAACATAGAAGCGGTCGCGTTTTGCAAAGAAATAACCAGTGCGGATGCCAATCCCGGACGGAACATTCGAAATCAACTCGTAATGATCCGGATCATTTTGCTGGAACACGCTGATGATTCCTTCCCCACCAATGACGTAGATTCGCTTTCGTGATGCGTCGAAGAAGACATCATCGCACTCTCCGGCCGCTCGCAGCCGAGCCACTTCGTTGCCGGTTTCGGTATTCAGGACGACCATCATCGGGGTCTTCCGGGTGATCGTAAACAGCCGGTGGTCGGCTTCGTTCAAGGCCATTGCATAATTGCCACGCAAACCCCTGAGCGGCCACTTGGTCACGACGCCGGACTTCCGGTCAATCGATTCCACCACGTTGCCCGCGTCGGGTACGTTCACGTAGATGCGCCCTCCCTGTGCTTCTACTTGAAAAGATTCCGGGTGTCCTTCTGTCTTGTACACTCCGCCTATACGTGCATCCGTTTTTGGATCGACCATCGCGATACCACCATCCTCCTCGCCGAATCCCACAAAGACCGTCTTCGAGCCTTCGTCGTACCGCAGATTGTCGGGATCCTCGCCAAAGTCAATCGTCTTACGAAGAGTATAAGTCGCGCCGTCGTACACTCTTACCTTGCCGTCTTCGGCGTTTGCTACATAAAGCTTGTCCACACCGGGAACGTATAACGGTCCTTGCGGCTGCGCGAGTCCCTTGATGCTGTGAATTACTCTTCCCGCGAAAACGTCAATTACTTCCACGGTGTTGTTGCCGAGTGCGGAGACGAATAACCGCCTCCGTTTTGCGTCGGTCGTGAAGTGATCGAGTCGCCCAGCCACGCCAGGCACCGGAATTTCCTCTTCCAGTTGCAACGGGAGCAATTCGCGCGTCGCCAGAGTTTGCGCTCGCGCATTCCTTGTGGTCTGAATCGTGAGGACCGCCAGCGCGGCGACCGCCACCAGACCAATGGTCAACGACTTTTTCATCTTTCCTCCTGAAAACTATTTGTTGTTTCTGGTTTCGTTCTCAGAACGTCTAGCCGAGTCCAATAAGATTTTAAGATCCTGGTTCAAAGACGAGAATAGCAGCCCCTTCTTGGTCGTGAGCTGGCGCGGCGACATAGTAGCGGTTCAGCTCGGAAGACCAGAAGGAAGTCCCTGCGCCCGGTCGGGTCGGGATTTTTCCTGTCGCGTCGTAGTGGTCCGCATCCATTTGCTGATACGCGAAAATATTCCCGACATCGAAACCGCGGCCGCCCGAAATGTAGACGCGTTTGCGGACGGCATCAAAATAGACGCCATCCATGCCTTCTACAGTTGGAAGATGGGCGACTTCCTTGCCTGATTCTGAATCCATGACCACCATTTCAGGAGGCGTGCGGGTGCCGATGAACAATCGGTGAGTTCGTTCATCCAAGGCTCCGTCGCCGGGGCGCTGGCTGCTGATAGGCCACGTGGAGACAACTTGCCGTTTCTTGGGGTCGACCGCTTGCACTTTGCTCATCGCGGGAAGAAACACGAACAATGTTGCCCCGGAGTTGTCCAGCAGAAGTTCCGAGGGGTGCGCGTCCACCTTGATGTCGCCGAGATGCTTGTCCGTTTTGCCATCGATGATTCCAACCTCGCCATAGTCCTTGCCTGCGTCCCGGCCGCCGTAGCCGACATGAAGCGCCTGCGCGTGGGGATCGTAGGCGACGCGGTTGGGGCCCAGGTCGAGCTTGATGGAATCGAGCAATTCTAGAGTGTCACCGCGGAAGACACGGAGCATTCCGTCGTCTCCGCTGGCCACGAACAGTTTATTGAGCGACTTTACGTACGCGATACCCTGCGGCTTTTTGAATCCTGGGATGCTCTTCACCCACTTCGCCGCCTGTAGATCGATCACTTCTACAGACCCATTCTCGAGTCCTGCGACGAAGAGGCGCTTGCCTTCGACGTCCACATCCATGTGATCAAGGCGGCCCTTCACGTTCGGCATGGGAATTGTCTGGATCAGCCGCAGGGGCGCTTTGTCTTGCGCTTCTAATCTCATCAGGGGTGAGAGGAAGAGCGCGAACAATGCGACGACAATCGTAAGAAGTTTTTTCACTTTAGCCAATACTGTGATTCGCATCCACCATTGTAAAAAGTAATCCCGACCCGATCGTGACCCATACGGCAACGTCCAGCGCAGGCACCCAGCCTTGATGAACCGCAATCGAGGCGGTCACGGTGGATGAGACGACTCCGCCAAGACTTCCCACGGCGTTCATTAAAGCAGACAGCGATGCGGAATATCCGGGCGCCAGATCGATACACGATGCCCAGAAATTCGCCGCGCCGAACATGGTGAAGCCCGCGGCCAACGCTATCATCGGCAGTGCAACCACCGTCAAGGTGAGATGATTGCCCGTGTACAACAAAAGAGCCGCGATGCCCATACCAACCCAGACCGCCGCGAGGCGTCCCTTGCGGCGATCTGTAACACGTGCAACACGGTCAGAAAACCATCCGCCAACGGGAGACAGTACTGCCATCGCGAGAAAAGGCGCTGAAGTCCACGCGGCCGCGTGCATAATATCCAGCCCTCGCATTTTCACCGCGTAGAAATAGAACCAATTGTAGTAAACGTAAAAGGCGTAGCCTTGAAAACCGTAGCCCAGGATTAAGCCCCACACCGATAAACTCGTGAGCATCTTCATCCACGGAACTGTAGTCGCGACGTGCTGCACCTTAGTGCCCGCTTTTTCCTGTTGCGGGTGGATGATCTGCAACTCTTGCTGGTTCACGCGCGGATTTTCTTCCGGCCAGTCGGTTGCGTACCAGTGCCAGATTGCAACGACGAGGAAGGCCAACGCGGCGGAGATTGCGAAGGAAACGCGCCAGCCCCAGTGAACCATGGTCCATGCGATTGCGATGGGAGTCAGCGTTCCACCGAGACCCAGACCGCAAACCTGCAAACCGCTAGCGAACCCGCGCTCGCGCGGCGCGGTCCAGGACGCAATGACGCGGGTTACGTTGGAGGAAACCGCCGCCTCTCCGACGCCGGTGAGAAAGCGGACAATTCGAAAAACGACGAGTGCGCTGAGTCCGGTCGCCGTCGCGAACCTGGGCGCGAAGACCATCGCTGCTGATCCAACGGCAAAACAGAGGATAGACCAGGTTAAGGTTCGACGCGGGCCAATGCGATCGCAAACATATCCCCAGGGGATCTGAAACAATCCATAACCCCAGAGAAAAGCGCTGAACACCCGGCCCATGGAAATCGTACTGAAGGAAAATTCTTCCTCGATGTACTTTCCTGCAATGCTCAGGTTCAGGCGATTCATGGCGGTCACGGCCATGATGGCCATGACGATGCCCATCACCACCCAGCGCACGTGGGTGGGGCGTCGGTCTACGCCCTTCGCGTCACTACGTTCCCGGCATAACTCATCCTTCGTCGCCACTTGCGTCCTCTGCTGCCGATTCAGTTGTAGTGCCGTCACTCGTGCGAAGCGTTGTAAGCTGTCGGGGCTGCGGGAGGCCGCTGTACTCGGGTCGCGGCCTCCTCTTCGGGGGAGTTAGAAGATCAATTTCAGCCCCAGCTGAATCTGTCTTGACGTGGTTGCAGTCTGATTCAAAGCTGTGGGCAGTGAAGCGCCGTTGAAATCGTAAACCGAGTTGTTCTGGCCGAAGGTGTTCAAGAAACCTGGTGACAGGAAATTGGTGTGATTCAGAATGTTAAAGAACTCGGCCCGGAACTGGATGTTGAAGGCTTCCGAGATACTCGGGATGCGCGTGTTCTTGAAAATTGAGAAATCCACGGTAGTAAGTCCGGGGCCATAGAAGCGATTGCGTCCGGTGTTGCCAAGGACGTTGGAACAGAACTCGGTTCCTGTGGGCGGCGCAACCGGGGAAGCCGGGTAAGAGCCGGGCGCGCAGCCTAAGGGATTGGCGGCAGTGGCAATTGGGAAAGAAGATGGCGCCGTCGGCGGCGTGAAACAGTTGGTGTTCAGGTAATTCACACCCCCGTGAATGGGATTGCATCCTGGCGTCAGGCTGGCGAAATCCATGGAGAAGTCGCCGTTGAAGCCCGTGCCCAGCGGATCGTTTCCATCGCCGACCGTGGCCGTGAAAGGAGCTCCTGTGGTCGCGGTGACGATGGTGCCCAGCTCCCATCCACCAGTCAATGTGTTCACGAACCCGGAGGAGTTCTTTATCGACGGAAGACTCCACATGAGCGTTCCGGTCAATACCTGGCGGACATCGAAATCGCACGCGCCCAGCCGGGCAGATTTTACCAGCAGTAAAGGTACGGCGATCGAGTTGAGGTAAGAGTCGCCGGTCACTGGAGCCGAACTCAAGTCTCGGCACTTACCGAATGTGTACGACACCTGGCCTTGAACGCCCTGGCTGAAACTTTTCTTCAGTTGTGCCTGTAGCGAATTGTAAGAGGAAGCCCCGTCATACAAAACTGGGCGGATGCCAGCGCCGCCTCCCCAATTCGGATCGATGCGTGTTCCCGTTTGCTGATTAGCGCAGGTGTTGCCTGCGGCGAGGAGAGAAGGATCGCATGGGAAAACAAGGCCGACGTCGCTGACCGCCGTTGGTTGCACAAGATTGATGTCGTCAGCAGCGGCAGAAAGATGCAACGAACGCGAGCCGACGTACCCGAGGAACAACGTATATCCTGGAGCCAGCTCTTGCTGGATATTGAAATTCCAGTTCATGACGTACGCGCGGTGGGGAAAGGCATCAATAAAACGATTTCGGATCTTCTGTTCGTTGAAGTTGACGTTCGGATTGATGCCAGTGCCCAGCGTGGCCGCGGGAGCAGCCCCAATGATCTGGAAGGGAGCGGTGGCCGCCGTATTCAAACCGAATTCATACGGAAGTGGCAGCACGTCGAACATACCAAAACCAGCGCGCACGACAGTTTTTCCCTTCTTGAACGGGTCCCAATCCAGGCCGATGCGGGGCTCGAAGTTCTTAGTAGTTGGATTTTTTAGAAGAGGGCTGTTCACGCCGATTGGTCCGCACGCCGTTGGGCTGGACAGACAGTTGGATATGCTGACGATTTCCTGGAAACCGGCAGCAGCGACGCTGTAGCCGTTTACCGTATAGCCCGGTACGGTATTGGAGTCCGTTGGTCTCGTGGTCGCTTCGTAGCGCAGACCCAGGTTCACCGTAAGGTTCGGGCGAACGCGCCAGTCGTCCTGAATATAGGGGGCGAATAGTTTCTCACGCAATCCCACTTCATGAGATCCACCCGGAGCTAAGGCGTTGAGCTGATCGGGAGTGTTGCTGAGAAAGGCGGCCAGGCTGCCATAGGTGTTCATCCTGCCGTTTGGGCTTAACTGCTCAAGAACGTTGTACTGCATATACTCGAACGCAAAACCAAACTTGATCGAGTGCTTTCCCTTGGTGAGGAAAGCGTCGTCGGCGGCCTGGAACGAATTCCAGGCATGCGTGAACCGGTTGAATCCTCCCAATGCGAAGGCAGTCGTAAGTCCGGGCACTGGGATCTCGGGTGGGGCACCCGCGCCGGGCGCGATGGCCAATGCTGCATCCTTGGCTACCGCGTCTCCCGAGACTGGGTCGTTGATTTTGCCCAGGGCGCGGCTGACGCCCAGGCGGACAGTGTTCACTAACCCCGCGCGAAAGAGATGCGTTTCTTCGAAGGTGCCCGTCTGTCTGCGGGAAAAAACCTGATGCACCGTGTTCCCCAGCGGATCGGCCTGAGATTGCGGGCCAGAGTCAAAGAAGTAACTGCCGGTCAGACTGTCCGCAGTCGAGATCTTATGATCCAGTCTGGTGATGAAATAGTTCTCGTTCGCGATGGTTGCCACATTCGCATTGAAGGTTTGGATGCCGGCTACGTCCGGGGCACCAGCGGGCGCGAGCGGCCACAACGCCAGATACGGTTGGATCGCTGCTACGGCGGTTGCACGCTCGGCGGCATCCGGCACGTGAATGGTTCCAGAGGCCTCCTGGCTCTGGCGAAATCCTTCGTAAGCACCAAAGATAAACGTTCTATCCTTTATGATAGGTCCCCCGGCGGAACCACCAAACTGGATACGGCGGAACGGAGCAATCGTCGGTCCGTCAAAATAGTTGCGGGCATCGAAAATGCTGTCACGATCAAAAAAGAACCCGGTCCCATGGATGTGGTTGGTGCCCGACTTTGTGATTGCGTTGATCACCGCACCAGAGGTTCTTCCATACTCTGCCGTGTAACCGGTGGTAATTACGGAAAACTCCTGGATCGCGTCGACTCCCAGATTTAAGCCTGTGGCGCCCCCGGGTGCGGCGTTGGTGTAGTCGTTGATCGAGATTCCATTGAGACGATAACTGTTCTCATTCGGGCGATGGCCCGAGTCGGTCAGCTGATTACCGAATCCGCGATTGCCTTTGTTGGCGTTGAACGACGCGGTGGCTTGGTTCGGGATACTGGCCACCCCGGGTTCGAGAGTGGCCAGACTAGTCCAATCACGCCCATTCAGAGGCAGTTCGCGGACAGTCCGGGAATCCACCGTCGAACTTACCGCCGTTGTCGTGGTTTGCACGTCTGGCGGCGTATCCGTTACGTTTATAACCTCAGTTACCTTGCCCGGCTTCAAGCTAAGACTGAGGGATTGCTGCGCCCCGACCGTGAGAGTGATGCCCTTCTGGACAACTTTCGAAAATCCCTCAGCCGACGCGGAAACCTCGTATGACCCCGGCAGCAGGTTCGGTGCGGAATAAAATCCGTCTCCATTCGACTGAACTTCGCGAAGCTCACCCGTCCCCACATTCCTGATGGAGACCGTGGCATTGGCAATGGATGCCCCGGACGGATCAGTGATCTCCCCGGAAAGGGTTGCACCGGCTACCTGTGCTTCCGATGGTGCAGTCAAGAACAAGTTCAAGCAAAGCGCAAGCACGACGCCGGTCATTAATGCGGCTGCTGCTTTTATTCCCTTTTGGATCGTCATTGGGCTCCTCGTTTCGTGGCTAGGAAATTTTTGGTGCCGTGTGTCGCAAAATGAGTTATGCCGTCTTGAGAGGGTCCAGAATCCCCACTTTTAGTTCTGAACCCAAGCCTCGGAGAAAGAGGCCTTTTTTCGCCGCCGTCAATTTGCGCAGTACCCGCCCTCCAGCGCAATACTTGATGCGTCCTATCAGGAACATTTCTGCATCCGCGAGCTTGTTATTGATAATAAGGAAGATGCGCTGGTTGCTCTCTAACTTTGACCTTGAGTCTCGCCGGAGCTATACTCCGACTCGGCTTTCTGACAAGACAATGGGTAGCACTGCGGCGGTTACGAGGATTTTGCATTTCGGAGTTTTCGAAGTGGACCTGAAGGCCTGCGAGCTTCGCAAGCAGGGTCTGCGTCTCAAGCTCCCAGAGCAGCCTTTTCAGGTTCTGGTCGTCCTTCTGGAGAATCCGGGCGAAATTGTCACGCGAGATGAATTGCGCAATCGTCTCTGGCAAGGTGACACTTTCGTCGATTTTGATCACGGGCTGAATAATGCGGTCATGCGTTTGCGGGAGGTTCTCGGCGACTCTTCCGATAATCCCCGCTTCGTGGAAACTATCCCCCGGCGCGGTTACCGTTTCATTGCTCCGGTTGCTGGGTCTTTCATTCCAGCGCCCTCACCGCCTCACCAGGAACCGGAAAGCGTGCATGGGCAAGTGGCTGGCCCGCAGCTGATCGAACCACCAGCTCCAGAAACTCGGTCTGAACCTGGGAGCATTCAGCGAAAGTTCTCAGCAACTCGTCTGACGGTCCCCGCCATTGCGACACTAATTTTGGCGGTCGTAGTCGGCTTCGCCTTGGTTCACTACCGCCCGTTCAGTGCCAATAAGACCGTGCCTGTGCGAAATAAGTCCTTGGTAGTGCTGCCGCTCGAGAATCTTTCTGGCGACAAAGACCAGGAATATTTCGCGGATGGCATGACTGATGACCTGATTGCGAACCTGGCGAAAATCCGGTCGCTACGCGTGATTTCGCGTTCCACAGCCATGGCTTACAAAGGGGCGCGCAAGCCTCTGTCGCAGATCGCGAGCGAACTTAACGTCGATGCGGTAGTGGAAGGCACGGTTCTGCGAGTAGGCAACCGCGTCAGAATCACCGCTGAACTGGTGCAGGTCTCGACCGATCGTCATCTATGGGCCGACACTTATGAAAGCCAGATGGGGGACGTCCTCGCCCTGCAAAATCGCGTTTCATCCGCCATCGTGAACGAGATCCGGATCAACCTGACTCCGGAGGAGGAACAGCGGCTAGCCAGTAATCCGGCGATCGCTCCCGAGGCTTACGAAAACTATCTCAAGGGACGCTACTACTGGAACAAGAGAACCGATGAGAACTTGACCAAAGCCATCGCGTATTTTGAACAGGCGACCCGTCAGGACTCCCGGTACGCGTTGGCCTATGCCGGCCTCTCCGATTCCTACGCCATCATCAGCGCCGAGATTTTTGGAACCATGCCCGCGGCCGAGGCCGCTCCTAAAGCGAAAGCCGCCGCACTGCGGGCTCTCGACATCGATCCCACTCTCGCCGAGGCCGAAACTTCACTGGCTACCGTGAAGTTTAACTATGATTGGGATTGGAACGGCGCGGCTGAGGGCTTTGCCAGGGCGATCCAGCGCAATCCCAGTTACGCGACGGCCTATCAGAGATATTCTCTTTACCTCATGGCGATGGGCCGTTCAGCAGATAGTTTCGATCAAATTAACAAAGCCCGGGAGATTGATCCGCTGTCTATCAGCATCAATTTCAGCCTCGGCTGGCGGCTCTACATGGCGCGGCAGTACGACCGGGCCATCCAACAGCTTCGCAATACGCTTGAAATGGATCCATCCTACGAACTGCCTCATCTAGTGCTCGGCCTGTCGTACGCACAGAAGGGTGACTTTGCTCTTGCCATTCCAGAATTGCGTAAAGCTGTGGAATTGTCCCACGGAACCCCGCTGATGGTCTCGGCTTTGGCGAATGTTTCCGCCCGCTCGGGGAACAAGGCAGAGGCCGAGAGGCTTCTCGCTGATCTAATCTCGCAGTCGAAAAGGCAGTATGTCTCTCCATACTACTTGGCAGTTGTGTACGTGGGTCTGGGGAAACCTGAAGAAGCCATCGATTGCCTAGAGAAGGCTTTCGCCGACCGATCCAATGGCCTGGTGTTTCTGAAGGTAGAGCCCGAACTCGACGACCTGCGTTCCAACCCACGTTTTGTTGCTCTGCAACAAAAACTTAACTTTCCCACGTGATGCTTCCGCTAGCGAAAGGCAAGTGATCCACTTCACCGCTTCCGCCGGGCAGAAGGAGATGAGAAACACCAGAAAAATTCCACCCTCATCGATTGAAGATTCTGATGAGCCACAGCCCAGGTGGGAAACAGGCGCATCGACCGCCTAATACCTTCACCCGTCAGCGGCAACGCGAAAAGTAGGCACCGCATCCGGAGTATGGAAGCATGGGCTAGCCCCGGGCGATGTTTGCGGCTGCAACCGCGAGCAGTCTATGCCTTCTCCGGCATCAGCGTGAAGGATCAGAAATCACATCTCTTTGGCATCGAAGCCGCTGAGCCGAGCCGCTTCCCTCAGCTTTTGATCGGCGGTCAAAAAGACACGTCCTTGTGGGGCGTCTTCGCACCAAGCTAGGGCCGCGGCTAATTGTAGGGAATCGGCCGCTCGCAAATCGTAGCGCTCCACCACTTGTACCGCTTTGGACCGCAAGACGTTCGACGGCTGGATCAAGGACCACGAATCAGCAAGGTTTTTCGCGAGCTTGCGAGCCTTCGTCCAATCACCGGAGTTTAGGTGCTTCATTCTCACGAGTCGCGCCAGGGCGCTTGCAATCTCGACGGGCGTTGCCCACCACACGATTGCAGTGTAGCTCTTGTACAGTGCGATGGCCCGAGGCGTCATGCCCTGACGGACGCAGAGAGGAACCAGTGCGCTCGCATCCCAAAAAGCCGAACGTCGCGTTACCGGCCTTCCCGTTCTTCCCGCCATACTTGCTCCATAACCTTATCGGAAACATTTCCCGGCGGATTTGGCCACGAGACCGACGCGGGCCGTTTCTTCAGCGGAGGCGCGAGAACGCCGCGGGAAACCAATCGCTGCTCCTGCTCGGACTGGCCTTGCGGAGGGCAGGGAACGATCCGCGCCACAGGCTTGTTGCGGTCGCACACCAGCACCTCTTCGCCGTCCCGCACGAGCTGAATATGGGCACTTAGCTGCGCCTTCAAATCGCTTATATTCACGGTTCTCATAATTCCATTCTAGCTGACATGACCATGTTGGTCATATTTATTTGCTTGATGAGGCGACGACATCTCAGGCCCACAGGTTGGGCCAAGCTTATGAAGTGACAGTCGATGAACCCGAGTGCGCAAACTGTCACCAACTCCAAGCAGTACAACCGCAAGAAGTTGTGTAGGATGTGCAGCTTGTGATGGATGTTTGGCTGATCATGTCGGTCCGCCATACGTGTTTTGTGATTTGTTTCATCTATAGTTGCCATGTGGAGTATACTGTGGAATAGGTTCCACATATGGAAATAGTACAGATTGTTCTTGATAAGAAGCTTTTGCGGGCCACCGATCAGGCTGCACGCCGGACGAAACGAAATCGTTCTGCATTAGTACGGGACGCGCTGCGAGAGCACCTCAGGAAATTAGCGGTGCGAGCTCGGGAAGAACGAGACCGCGAGGGCTATTCGCGACAGCCGCAAGCGCGGGAAGAAGCGCACCGTTGGGAACTGGAGGCGGCGTGGCCGGCAGAATAGCCCGTGGGGACGTTCGGCTTTACCAGTTTGCTCCCCCCGACAAGAAGAGGCCTGCGCTCGTGCTGACTCGCGATAGCGCCATTGCTTATTTGGGGACTGTCACGGTCGCACCAATCACGTCCGCCATCCGCGGTGTGCCGTCCGAGGTGGTCTTGAATAAAGAGGATGGCATGAAAGCGCCTTGCGCAGTGAACCTGCACAACGCGGTCACAGTCTCGCAGCAGCGATTGGGAAAGCGAGTGGCTCACTTGGGGTCTGCACGGATGAATGACATCTGTGCCGCTTTGCGCTTCTCGCTAGGGTGCGATCTCGCATAGCTAACTACGGGCGGTTATTCGGCGGCTCAGATTCCGTGCGAGATTTTCCGACTCTTTGGATGGGAAACGCCAAAAATATATTTGCACCCTGCCAGCGTATGGGGGCATCTCTTGTACAAGCGCGTTTGACAATTGTGCGAGTAGCACCCTAGAATCGACGACATAATGTTTGACCAGTACCAGAAGAACTTCGACTGCATGTGCTGTTGTACTTGTTGTCGCGCAGTTATGTCTTCTGGCGCCGGGAGGTTGCTGACTTAGAGAGTTTTTAGTACCAGCACTTATCCAACCCACCGCCAGCAGAAAGCTGGCGGTGGGTTTTTTATCTTTATGGAACAAACGGAAACGATTAAAGAGACGAAGGCACAGCGAGTCGAGCGCCTGAAGCGGGAGAAAAATCCGTGGGATGCGCTCGACGAGATCCGGGGCTTCGCGCGAACAGGATTTGATTCCATCCCGCCCGAATGGCTGGGCACTTACTTCCGCTGGTGGGGGGTTTACACGCAGGGAGACGGCGCCGGAGTGGTTGGCGGGAAGGGTGGCGAGGGCAAGGCTCTGCCCTGCTTCATGCTTCGCATCCGCATCCCCAACGGCATGCTGAACTCCTCGCAGTTGCGCACGGTCGCTGACCTGACTCAACGCCATGCTCGCGGAATCGCCGACCTCACGGTACGACAGAACATCCAACTGCACTGGATCACGATCGAAGCGCTTCCCGAGATTCTCGAGGCATTGTGGCAATGCGGCTTGAACACCATGGGCGCTTGCGGCGATGTCACCCGAAACGTCACCGGCTGCCCCGTCGCGGGGGTGGACGCCGACGAGATCTGCGATGCCTCGCCGCTTGCACTAGCTGCTACCCAGATGCTGGCTGGCAATCCGGATTTTTACAACCTGCCTCGCAAATTCAAAATCTCGATTACGGGCTGCCGCGTCTGGTGCGCTTACCCCGAGATCAACGACATTGGGCTGACCGCGATCACGCGCACGCTGAATGGAAAATCGGAGACCGGTTTCTCGTTGCGAGTGGCCGGCGGGCTCTCGGCCGAACCTCATCTCGCGGCTCGTCTGAATGCATTTGTGCGGTGGGAGCAAGTTGAGCCTGTTATCAAAGGCATCGCTGAACTGTTTCGTGAGTCAACACAGTTGCGAGAGCATCGCGAGCGAGCCCGGCTCAAGTTCCTATTTCTCAAACATGGCTGGACCGCTGATGACTTTCAGAAAGAACTGGAGCAGCGCCTTGGATTCCGTCTGGATGCCGCCGTACCTGACCCTGCGCCGGCTGACGTTTATCGCGACCACATCGGTATCCACGCTCAGAAACAATCCGGCTATTGCTACGTGGGAGCAGGGGTGTTGCGTGGCCGAATCACGGCGGAACAAATGCGCAACGCCGCCGATCTCGCCGACCGTTTCGCAAATGGCGAATTGCGAACCACTAACATGCAAAACCTATTGGTGGTGAACGTGCCGCAACTGCAAGCGGAATCGCTGGCGAAAGAACTGGACGCGATCGGACTGCGGGTCGGCGGCTCGCCTTTCTTCCGTGGGGCTGTAGCCTGCAGCGGCACCGAGTTTTGCAAACTTGCGATTACGGAAACGAAAAGCTTCTCGCGATGGCTGGTCGAAGAACTGGAAGAACGGCTTCCCGGCTTCGAGCAGCACCTGAAGCTGCACGTCACCGGATGCCCCAACAGCTGCGGCCAGCATTGGATTGCCGACATTGGAATCGAAGGCAAGAAGCTGAAAGTCGGCGACCGCATGCAGGACGCGTACTACTTCTGCCTCGGCGGCGCGGTCGGACTGCATCAGTCGATCGCCAGGCCGGTGGGCTATCGCTGTCCCGCGAGCGAAGTACCCGACGCGATTGAGCGTTTGCTGCGCCGGTATTTGATCGATCGTTTCAATGGTGAAAATTTAAGGCAGTTTTTCGCGCGCCACGACGATGCGGGGTTGCGGGCATTTCTGGCTGGAGACGTCGTGGAGCCTGTGCCCCGAGATCTTTCGCCCGGGCGCGTCCCCCACGGAGTCGAAGGTTAACCATGAAGAGTTTGTTTCCCATGTTCGTGAAACTGGACGCTCGCGAGGTGCTGGTCGTTGGCGGCGGGCGCGTCGGTGAGCCTAAGATTCGCGGGCTGCTTCCGACCGGAGCCAGAATTCGCGTGGTCGCGCGCGAGGCTAGTGAAGCGGTGCGGGAGTGGGCGCGGATTGGCGACATCATCCTCGAAGAGCGCAGCTTCGTTCCTTCCGACTTAGACAACGTTTTCCTCGTGGTCGTCGCCACATCATCGCGTGATGTAAATCAGCTGATCTACGGCGAAGCGCAGTCTCGCCGCATTCTGTGCAACGTGGTGGATGTCCCTGAACACTGCGACTTCTATTACCCTGCTGTGGTTCAGCGGGGCGACCTACAGATTGCGATTTCAACTTCGGGGCAGAGTCCATTTCTCGCACAGAAACTGCGGCAACGACTGGAAAAACAGTTCGGGCCGGGCTATGAGCGATGGGTCGCGGTGCTAGGTGACACACGACGAAAAGTTCTCGCCAGCAATCTGGACTCCGCACGCAAACGAGATCTCCTGCACTCGCTGGCCAGCGCGGAAGCATTCGAGGCGCTGATCGCCGCCGAGTCGAAGACGAATGGAAGGAGCGATGCCATATGACAGGGAAGGTGTATCTGGTCGGCGCCGGACCCGGCGATCCCGAATTACTGACGCTCAAAGCCGCTCGGGTGCTGAAACATGCAGATGTCGTGTTGCACGACGAACTGGTGGGGAAAGAGATACTCCGACTCGCGCCAGCTCACGCGGACATTCGTAACGTCGGCAAGCGCTGCGGCAAAAAGAGTATCAGCCAGGAAGAGATTAACTTCCTCATGATGACTCTAGCTGCTTCGGGATTGCAAGTAGTGCGCCTCAAAGGCGGAGACCCGCTGATTTTCGGACGCATCGGCGAGGAAATCGCAGCCCTGCACAAAGCCAACATCGAGTTTGAAATTGTTCCCGGCATCACAGCCGCTCTCGGGGCCGCCTCGACGATACAAATTCCTTTGACTCATCGCCAATCTTCCCATGCATTGGTTTTCCTTGCGGGACATACGGCCAGCGGAGCCGATCCAACCAATTGGCGCGCGCTGGTATCTCTGGGAGCCACAGTCGTCATCTACATGCCCGGGCACGATTATTCGAACATTGCCCGCAAACTCCGGTCTGCTGGCCTTTCGAACGAAACACCCTGCGTCATCATTTCGCGAGCCACGACTTCCGAGGAACAAGCTTTTTCAACCAACGTGGAGGACCTGGCAGATGCTCCCCGCCTGCCCGCACCGACTTTGCTTGTAATCGGCGAGGTCCTGCGTCATGCCGGCCCCCGCCTCTCAGTGCACGAACTCGGAATTTCTAATTACTGGCCTCCGAGCACACCCGCTTTCGCGTCGCAGACGCAATCGGAGCTCTCGTTCAGTGCGAATAACAGAGGCGCCCCCTTGGTAGTGCCGGCATCTTGCCGGCTATCGCGAGGGCATCCTGCCCTCGCCGTTGGCGGGACGCCCCCGCCAAGACGGCAGCGCTACCAAATGTCAGCAGAGCATAGAGTCGGAAATAAGGAGCAGGGAATATGAAAGCGGGAGCGGAGAGAATCCATCAGTTGGTCGAGCAATGGAGTCCCGAAGACTTGCTGCGCTGGGCCTTTGTAACTTTCGGTGGCTATGTCGAAATTGCATCGGGCTTCGGCCCCGAGGGGATGGTGCTCATTGACATCGCCGCTAGAGTGCAGCCGGAATTCCGTATCTTCACACTCGACACCGATTTTTTGTTTCCCGAAACCTACAGTCTGATGGAGCGGATTGAAAAGCGCTACAGCATCAGAGTAGAAAGAATCAAGTCGCCTCTCACTCCCGAAGTTCAGGAACGTCTCCACGGAGCGGCTCTCTGGAGCCACGATCCGGATGCTTGCTGCAATCTACGCAAGGTCGAGCCGTTACAGAAGAAACTTTCACAATTGCGGGCATGGGTGACCAGCATCCGTCGAGAGCAGACCGCGGCTCGATCAGGCGCTTTGAAGGTGGAGTGGGACGCGAAATTCCATCTGGTGAAGATCAACCCGCTGGTCGATTGGTCGGCAGGAAAAGTCTGGCGCTACATTCACGACCACGATCTGCCCTACAATCCTTTGCACGATCGCGGCTATCCCAGTATCGGCTGCACGCATTGCACGCGAAGTGTGCAACCTGGAGAAGATGCGCGAGCCGGACGCTGGTCCGGATTCAACAAAACGGAGTGTGGACTTCACGCCACGGCGCCAACTTCGGCTTTGGTTTCAATCATTCATGCGGCGGCGGGACAAAGTGCTCCCGAGGCCTGATCCCTCGCTTCACCTGATTGGATACGACGACTCCGAAGCAGCGCCGAACAAACCTGAGTAACAATCCAGCGCCGAGCTTTGCTCGGCCGGATGGCCCGGGACGGTTGTCGCCACATGTCCCCGGCAGCTATTCGGCTTGTTTGGAAATATTCAGCAGCGCGCCGATGCAGGCCAATGTAACCAGGAGAGAAGATCCGCCGTATGAAACCAGCGGCAGCGGTATGCCCTTCGTGGGCATCATCCCCAGCACAACGCTAATGTTGATGAAAGCTTGTACCACGATCATGCTGGTAATGCCCACCGCGAGGAAGCGCCCGAACATGTCTTGGGTTCGCAGGGCGGTGCGAATGCCGCGCCACAGGAAAATCGCGAAAAGCAGCACGATCACCAACGCACCTAACAATCCCACTTCCTCGGCTGTCACCGCAAAGATGAAGTCGGTGTGAGGCTCAGGCAGATAGAAAAGTTTCTGTTTACCTTCCATCAGGCCGACGCCGGTAATTCCGCCGGTGCTCACCGCGATCAACGATTGAATGATGTGAAAGCCGCGGCCCTGGGGATCTGAATACGGATCGAGAAAGGCGAGAATGCGATCGCGGCGATAAGCTACATGGAAGATCAGGAAATACAGCGGCAGCAGTGAGGCAGCAAATGCATAGCCAAGCACGCGCAAGTCTAGCCCTGCCACAAATAGAACACAGCCCGTAATCGCAGCACAGGCTATTGCGGTACCGAGGTCGGGCTGGAATACGATCAATGCAATAAACAACAATGTCGGCACCATAGCCGGCAAAATTGTGTTCCGCCAATCTTTCATAGCTTTCGTACGGGTCTCAAGAAAAAACGCCAGAAACAGAATGAGAGCCGGCTTGGCCATTTCAGAGGGCTGCAAGGAAAACGGTCCCCAATGAAACCAGCGATGCGTATGGTGTGCGCGATCAAGGAAGAAGACCAAAATCAGCAGCAGCGTAGTGAGGCCCAGCAAGGAGAAGACCACAGCAGGATGTTTGTAGCGGCGGTAATCAATTTTCGTCGCGACCACCATTGCTAGAATTCCAGCGGTCGCCCATCCCAGTTGCCGCAGCAGGAAGAAATATCCCGATCCATAGCGCTCTTTAGCCATCACAGCCGACGCGCTGAAAACCATGACCAGCCCTATGAAGATCAAGAGCAAGGTCACGGTGAAGAGCCAGCTATCGACAGCGACGCGCTTTGCCATGGAGAGGATTTCATTTCACCACGGAGACAAGCTCACGCGGAGACTTTTCGGAGATGATTTTGGGGAAGGATTTAACTCTCTTGGTTCGCCTGAACGACCAAACTATTTACGACTTGCTTGAACACCTTTCCGCGATGCTCGTAGTTGCGGAATTGATCGAAGCTGGCACAGGCCGGAGCGAGCAAAACGACATCCCCTGGCTTGGCAACTTGGGCGGCGTGTCTAATTGCGGTTTCCAGAGTTTCGGCGTGGTCGATTTCAGGGCCGCCGTTCTGCGAAGAAACGATTTGGGATTCGATCTTGGCCGCCGCTGCCCCGATGGTGTAGACGCGCTTTACACGCTTCCGGAGCAGATCGTTCAGTACTGTGTAGTCGCTTCCTTTATCCTTGCCGCCGAGTATGAGGTGGATATTTGCCGGGAAAGACTCGATCGCTTTGATGGTAGCGTCGACGTTGGTTGCTTTTGAATCGTTGTAATAGTCCGCGCCGCCAATCGTAGCTACATGCTCCAGCCGATGTTCGACTGCTTTAAAATTGCGAACTGCTGTGCGGATACGGTCAGGTTCGCAACCGAGGAGTGCGCCCACGCAGACCGCGGCCAGAACATTTTCCACATTGTGCGCGCCCTTCAAGGGAATTTCCGACACCAGCATGATCTCGCGTTGGCCATTGTGATCGCGAAAGAAGATTCGTCCCCCGCGCACAAACGCGCCTTGCTTCACCTCGGTTGTCCTGCTGAACCAGAAGACTTGTGCTCGAGTACGAGTTGCCAATTCGACGCAGGTCTGGTCGTCGGCGTTCAGCACGGTAAAATCCCCTGCTCGCTGATTTTCGAAGATGCGCGCCTTGGCATCCGCGTAGGCGGCGAAGGTGCGATGCCTGTCGAGATGGTCAGGAGTTACGTTAAGAACCACCGCAACCTGAGGCCTAAAGGTCTGAATGGTTTCCAGCTGGAAACTTGAAACTTCCAGCACCGCAATGGTGTCGGCAGTCGCTGCTTCGACCAGCGAGATCGCGGGAGTGCCAATGTTGCCGCCCACCGCAACACGATATCCGGCTGCGGCCACAATTTCGCCCGCCAAAGTCGTGGTCGTGGTCTTGCCGTTGGAGCCGGTAATGGCCACGATGCGCCCCGGAAAAAACTGAGCGGCCAGTTCGACTTCACCAATAACGTTTTCGCCGAGCGCGCGCGCCTGCACCAGCGGAGGCGAATCCGTGGGCACACCGGGGCTAACCACGATCAGATCCTGCCCACCAAAAGTGCGCTCGCCGTGTCCTCCAGTCTCGACCGCGATGCCGTTATCGAGCAACACCGGAATCTGATCTTGCAATTGGTCTTGCGGCTTGCTATCAGAAACAGTAACCCGCGCGCCCCATGCCCTTAAAAACAGCGCCGAGGCCACGCCTGATTTACCCAGGCCGACCACCAGCACGCGTTTGTTGTTTACATCCACAAGATTCTATTTCACCACAGAGCCACTGAGCCACTGAGAAGACAAGATCTTTTACGGCCCAGCGTGGCACTGATCGAATTAGATTTTCTTTCTTGTCTTCTCTGTGACTCTGTGTCTCTGTGGTAAAGGTTTATCTTAATTTCAGCGTCGTCAGTGCGAATAGCGCGAAGACCAGCGACGCAATCCAGAAACGCACAATGATCTTCGACTCCGACCAACCCAATAATTCAAAATGATGATGAATGGGCGCCATCTTGAAGATACGCTTCTTGCGAAGTTTGTAGGATGCGACTTGCAGGATCACGGATATAGCCTCGATGACGAACACCCCGCCAATGAACGGCAGCAGCAGCTCCTGCTTGATCATCACTGCAACCGTCCCGATTGCGCCTCCAAGGGCGAGCGAACCTACGTCCCCCATAAAAACTTCGGCGGGATGAGCGTTGTACCAAAGGAAGCCGATGGCCGCGCCCACCATGGCGCCGCAGAAAATGGTCAGTTCTCCGACTTGTGGCATGCGCTCGAGTTCGAGGTACGACGCGAAGGTAGCGTGGCCGCTCACGTAAGTAAGGACGGCTAAAGCCCCGGCTGCGATCACGGTGCAGCCAATGGCCAGGCCGTCCAACCCATCAGTAAGATTCACGGCGTTGCTGGAGCCGACGATCACGAGTGCAACGAACGCGATAAATGGCAGAAAGGCCAACGGCCACAGATGCGGATATCGTTCCAGGCTTCCGATCACCAGGTCGGGCCGAAATTGTTTGACGAAAGGCACCAGCAGCTTGGTCGAATAGAGCCCACGCGTCTGCATTGCGATGAGCGCAACCGCAACAAGAACGCTGGCAGCAATTTGAAAACCGATTTTTGCTTTGCCGGTCAGCCCCAAATTCCGCCGGTTGACAACTTTAATGTAGTCATCAGTGAAGCCGATCGCAGCAAAGGCAGAGGTGGCAAGCACGGCAATCCAGACGAAGCGATTGCTAAGGTCGGCCCACAGCAGCGTTGGAATTACGATGGAGATTGCTATCAGCAAGCCGCCCATGGTCGGAGTGCCGGCTTTTTTTCTGGTGTGCTTTGGGGCCCTCTTCGCGGATGTATTGTCCGATCTGAAATTCGCGGAGGCGATTGATTACGAGCGGCCCGACGATAAGGCCGGTGAACAACGCGGTCAGACTGGCAAATGCGGTACGAAAGGTCAAATAGCGGAAAATACGAAACGGCGGGAAATAGTGGAAAAGCTTTTCGTACAACAGCCAATAAAGCAATCAGCCTCCGTTTCGTCTTGGTCGTTGCCGTTAGTCGCTGGCACAATCGCCACTAATGACGGGCGACTGACGACTGTTGCGACTGCCACTTCTCGAGCGCCTTCTCCAGTTTCACCCCGCGCGACCCCTTAAGCAATACCACGTCTCCGTCGCGGGTTTCGCGAGACAACCATTCGCCGGCTTCTTCCGGCGTGGCGACATAGAGGGCGGGCATTCCAGCCAGCCGCGCAGCTTCAACCATTTGCTCAGCCTGGCCTCGCACTCCCAAGAGGAAGTCTATCTTCTTGCTGGCAATATGGCGCCCTGCCTGGCGATGAAGTTCTTCGCCCCGCGGGGCCGAGTTCAAGCATTGCACCCGCTACCACAATCCTGCGTTTTGCCGGCATCGCTGCCAATGCTTCGACCATCGCCTCCAGCGCTTTTGGATTGCAATTGTAGCAATCGTTGATCACCGTGATGTTACCCAGTTTGACGACCTGTCCACGCTTGTCCGCTGGAACAAGGGTAGCCAGTGCGGAAATGGCGTCGGAAGGAATCATCCCTCGCTCCAAAGCTACGGCAACCGCCGCAAGAGCGTTGTAAATGTTATGCGCGCCCACCAGGTTCAGAACCGCCTTTTCGCGGCAACTTCCGACTACGAGA